>WLWF01001273.1_pt1 | contig 21333 bp, 22 predicted proteins | sample 6718331 | NCBI WGS metagenome assembly WLWF01 (sample SAMN12718692, study PRJNA515312) | sponge metagenome | isolation source: marine sponge | host: Mycale hentscheli | place: New Zealand: South Island, Marlborough, Capsize Point | collected 2003-05-01
CTCTAAATCTATACATAATATTGAGCTATTACTAGATAATGTTTTTTACATTCTGGATATTAAATGTGTTCCAGTAGCAAACGACGTATTTTATCAGGTAAAACAAACTGCTGATTTATACCATACTATTAATATTCCGATTTCTGCCTTTATTAATGGATTTTATTATACTCTAGATATCTTTGGGCAACAAACTAGAATCTTTTTTAAGTCTCCTCATCAATCACATCTAGTATACAGAATTTTAAAAATGGGATTACCAAAAGACCCTGATATTAGATCACGTGGGAACATTATTTTTATTCTAAAACTAGATAAGCCTACCCCAGAACAATTGACATCCCTTACACTAATAGATTTAGAACACAATGAATCAGAACTTCAGGCAGAAAGTGTAGATCTTAGTCTAGTTTATTTTAGTTAATGAAATGATTGGATATATTAGTTATATAAGCTATATATTATCTGTATAATATATCTTATCTTTACTTTATAATGGAAGCTATTGAATTTTGTAGAAGATCAGGGTCAAAAAAATTACTCCAGTTTTTAGGTGAAATGGGCTATCCAAATAGTAATGCTTGGATTGATTTTAACCCAAATCTTGGAGATGCTATGGATCAACTTTCAGATAAATTATTAACCCATTTTAAACAGCAATTGCCTTATATAGAAAGGCAAGTTACACAGTCTACAGTAATTAGTAAAAAAAATCCAAAAATCCCATCTAAATTTGGGAAATTTATTGACTATACCCTAAAATTAGCCAAGGACCCTGAATTTCAAAAAAGTAATCCTAGTATCGCAAAGCAGCTTAGTCTAGCAGAAATAAAACAGGATAGTCACCGGATTCAAACAATTTTAAATAAGCATTATCGTAGTCTTATTCCCTACTGGGAGCGATGCCATGAAAATAGGGACACCCAATGTGATTATCCATTACATCTAAAAGATATTTATAATTTTTTTGCCTCACCTGATATTCAAGAAGAAATTGAAAAAGATCTAGTTAAATCTAATCATATCTCAGGTCAACTATATAATAAGAATTTTAATTTTGGAGTATTTTATAATCCACAGACCGGACTTAGAAAAGGACGAAAACAAGGATTACTCATTAGATTAGGGTTAATGATGTCTTTAATTAATAGTTCGCAACCTACAAATTCAGTAGATGTTAATGTTTGGTTAGCTAGTCGCCCTAAATTAATGTATGATCTAGATGATAAATATCTTGGTATTATGAACGTAAATAGCGGGTGTACCATCCGGGATATGTCTAGTTATCCAATTGGGAGAGTAATTATCTGGAGGGAGGAAGAATGTGATAAAGTATTAGTCCATGAATTAATTCATGCTCTAGAGCTTGATTTTTTTCAATATGCTAAAAATATTGATAAGGAGATCTTTAACCATTTTGATATTGTTACCAAGAATAATATTAATATTTTTGAGACTTATACTGAAACCTGGGCGGTTATTATTTCTACCACCATATATTCTCTATTATGTGGTAAAGGAACCAGTAAAGAAATCAAAGAATTATTGATTTTAGAAACCGCATATTCATTTGCGCAAATAGCTAAGATTCTGGTTTTATATGATTATAAATGTTTTTCCAATTGTGAATTATTTTGTCCAAAAGGGTTTAGTCAAAAAACTAGAAAAAATAAATTTAAACAAGGTTCCTCTATTTTGGCTTATTATATATTTAAAACGGGATTACTGAATAATCTTGATAAATTTATCAACTATTGTGATTTACATCGTAATGATCCTTGGAAATTTCAGGGGGATGCCAATAAATTATGGGAAATTATCTATAATTCAATTCAACAGCCAGATTTTATTAATACTATAGACAGATTAATACCTATTTATAAAAATATTAATTCTACTAATAAATTTGGTCTTACCAGTTTACGTATGACCCTACATGAATTTAGGTCTTAATAGTTTGACTTATGCTTTAAACAGAACGCAGTAAAATTATCTAGGATTAAATTACCATCTTCTGAATTTTCGGGATGAAACTGGACTCCAAATCTTAATTTGGGAAGGCATTCTATAGCTTCTATTATTCCATCGCTACTTAAACTACTGATCTGGAAGTTATTAGGGCATTTAATTAGGGTGTCGCTATGACATTGATAGACCCGTATCCTATTAGGTGTATCCTTAAATAATATGGACTTATCTTGAACATTATTAAGTACATTGATTTCCTCTATTATTTTTTCACGACGTTGATCTCCTAAACTTTTTACTAATCCACCATAGGCAACACCCATCACTTGAAAACCAAAGCAAATACCTAGAATTGGAATGTGTGGATAATTAATTAAGGTAGTAAAATTATTTCGGTATTTTAACAACTCAGTTTTACTTGATAATAAAATTGGACCACCACTCAAGATAATACCATCTATATTATCATGATCACCTATAATTAAATCCTCTTCTTGGGAGATCACTGACACCTTGTATCGTTTATTATTAAAATAATTAATAAGTAGTGGTGTCATCTCTGCACTAGCTAAGTCTTTAGTATTATCAATTATAACAAAGCTCATTATAATTAGCCTTAATTTAATTATAACAATACCTTTTTTAAATTTCTAAGAAAAGTGATGCGTTTAACAAAAAATAAAAATAGATAAAATAACTTATTTTTAAAACCATTTAAGGGTTTCAGAAATACTATAATTATAAAAAATGGCGAAAGACACAGCAAAAGACACAACTAAAAAAACCGTAAAGAAGACTAAGATTGTTAAGAAAAAGGTAGCAAAATCAACCACTGAGGTAACACCGGAGGTTGTAACTGAGTCTACTTCTACAACTGTCGTATCTGAACCTACGGTTACTTCAAGCTCTGTTGAGTCAACTCAGAAGTCTGATGATAATACCTCTGAGAACTCTTCTGATGTCCCAGATATTAGCCAGAACTTTAAAGATCTTTTAGATAAGCTGTCTGTACAAGCCACTTATATTAAAACTCTAACTGCTGAAGTTAAGCGTCTGGAGAAGCGCGTCTCTAAAGAGTTTAAAGAGGTTCAGAAGAAGAACAAGAAGAAGGGTGGTTCTAAGAATTCTGATAAGCCAAAGCGTGCTCCAAGTGGTTTCGCCAAGCCTTCTCCTATTTCTGAAGAGTTGAGTACTTTCTTAGGAAAGGACTCTGGTGTTCAAATGGCTCGTACTGAGGTCACCAAGCATGTCACTCAATATATTAAGGATCACGGACTCCAGAACCCGGATAATAAGAGACATATTATTCCAGATGACAAATTAACTGCTCTATTAAATGTTCAGAGTGGGGATCAAGTCACCTATTTTAATCTTCAGAAGTTTATGAAGCACCATTTCCCAAAGCCAGCTAGTGTAGCCTCCTAATTTTTTTAAAAATATATATAATACTATTTATATAAATAACTAATTTATATAAATATCATAAATATAAATTAGCTAATATTTCTGAGTTTTTTTTCTACGTATTTTCAAGTTTTAAACAAAAAAATGACTGAAAAATATATTGTCGTCATTGCCATTTTATTAATGGGTGTCTACGTTTATTTAAATAGAAACCACCCGGTAACTGAGGGATTTAGTTCAAGTAATTATTATCAATCATATAATTCTGCTCATAATTTTAATGCCTATGTTCCTAAAAAAACACAAGCCCCAGCCTGTTGTACTAAATCATCTGGTTCTAGTCCAAGTAGTAATATAACAACTCCTGCCCCTCCACCATCTACTCCGGCACCAACTAAAGCATCTTGCAAAACTCCGGCACCAACTAAAGCATCTTGCAAAACTCCGGCACCAACTAAATCATGTGCCAATAGTGGTATAGATGTCGTCATTGACCCCCCTACTTGTAATAAATCAAAAACGACGGATCAAATAGTGGTACCCCCAATTGTAGGAAGAGATACTGAAGGTAATATAATTCCTAATTCAAGAACATCTACGCCAACTACTACTACAACTACTACTACTGTTGTGAGTAAGAAAAAAGGAAAATGTGGGAAAAAAGTAGTAGTTAAAATACCAAATCCTACGTGTAATCCTCCAATGCCAACATTTGTACCACCTCCAGCCCCGACACCGGTTCCTACTCAGAAATGCAATATTCCAACACCAACCCCTGCTCCAACTAAGAGATGTAGTATTCCAACTTCAACCCCTGCTCCAACCCAAAAGTGTTATACTCCGACTCCGACTCCCAGTGCTAGAAAAAAATGTAGAACACCTGGTTCATCGCCTGGTTCATCGCCTGGTTCATCACCAAGCACGACCCCAACACCAAGACCTACACCCCAATGCAAAAGATATATTGTACCTGGAAAATGTTCTACTAAAAAGGGAAAACGTGTTTGTCAAGATAAGGTCATTTTAAGTTGTGAGGAATCAAGTGAAGTACCGGTTTATAGAAATAGCTTATATAATATTAATAGTAGCAGTAGTAGCAGTAGTAGTAGTAGTAGTAGTGGTAATTATAGCCAAGAAGAAATAATGGCAGCTAATCAAACTGATGGAAGTTGTGCTAATTGTGTATGCCCTAACTATCCTGAAATGTCAAAATATATATTAAAAAGTAAAATAGCCGCTCCTCCAGATTTAAATAATTATATTAAAAATGACCAAGTAGACGAGATAGTTAAGGAAAAAACAAAAAATATACCAAAAGTAGACTTAACTAAATATATTTTAAAGTCTAAAATTAATTCATGCGCACCAATTCCAGATATGTCAAAATATGTTTTAAAATCATCAGTTCCACCACCATGTAAAAAGTGTATGGATAGCCCGTGTGGAACTAGGAGTGGTCCCCCACCACCACCTCCAACTCCTAAACCAAAAATTTGTTGCCCCGCACGTCCACCAACACCACCGCCTCCAAGTGAAAGTGAAAGTGGTGAAAAATGTTGCTTGTGTCCTCTTACAGATGCGAATTCAACTCCGACCCCATCACCTTCTGCCACTCCTGGTTATACACTCACACCAACACCATATATGACCACAATTCCTTCTGAAATAACCCCATCTAATAATTATATCTTATCTGAAGAAGAGGGTTATTATGGAATGGAATCCGAAATTAATACTGAAGCTACTATAAATCCAAATAATAATAATAATAATAATAATAATAATAATAATAATAATAATAATCAATCAATAACACCATTTCCCAGTTTAACACCAACACCCACACCAACCAACACTATTTCAAATCAGATTAATAATAACATTAGAGATACGATTAAAACCTATGGAGAAACTTGTGCAACAGCATCTAGTGTTAATAAACAATGTGTTCCATTTTTTAGTAACGAAGAAACAAGTGAACCAGATGCTCTAGTTGCTGGTATCATGTTTAAATAATCTTAAGATTAATAATATTAAAAATCTCCAGATAATTTATCATAGATAATGAATAAAAAGAAATCATTACCCATCGCCGTTGTATTTGATATGGATGAGTGTATTGGTTGTTGGTCATATGCAGGAATATTATATGGTATCTTGAAATATTTAGGAGTAGAAAATGGTAAGCGAGCTAAGTATATATATACTAAATACCTATTTCCAACGGCAATTAGACCCCAATTTGATAAATGTATGCGTATGTTAAAAAGGCATAAGACAAAGGGATATATAGATGATGTTATTATTTATACTGCTAATACCGGTATTGGATATCCTGAATTTATTAAAAATTGTTTAGAAATATATGCGGGGACACCTGGATTATTTACAAAAGTATTAGTTACTCATAGAAGGGGAGAATCTGATAATAAGGGTCATAAAAATTTAAAGATGTTAACTAAACTAGTTAATCCAAAATATAAACCCCCATTTAATAACGTTATCTGTTTTGATGACCGAACCGATGTCTGGTCCACTAGTAATGAGTCACAACAGAGAGTAATTAAGGTTCCTGCTTTTGGAGGCGATCCACCAATTTCATTACCTAAATTACTTAATGATCTTTCCAGATATTATAATATTAAAGATATATTTACACCCCTTTCACGTAAGCTTGGTGATCTTACCTACTTTACCCACGAACCAAATAAATTAAACCACACTACTTTATTTGAATTGTTAAATGGATTTCATAATACTACAGGAATATTACCTAATTACCATGATTCGGTAGTAAAAAACAGATTTATTCCTGAAATTAGAAACCATATTAAAAATAATAGACATAACCATAAAACCAATAGGAAAGTTGACCTACCACTATTAAAGCCAACTAAACCTACTTATCTGAAGAAAAATAAAGGTAGACAAGTGATTACTATAAATAAAAATGGTAAATTTAATATTAAACATGTCTTTTTATGAACAACAACCATATTTTCTAGGTAATGGTTTATTATCACATATAATACTACCTTTATCTCCGTGTTCTTGAAAATGTTTCATTTCATTTCTCCATTTTGTCTCAGTTGTCTCTAGCATAGTAGTTAATAATTGATCAATACCTCTATTTTGTAATGAGGACGTTATAACTAAAGTCATGTTATTGTTACAAGCAAATTCTCTAACCTTTTCTTGGTCCGTTTTCCATTCTAGATCATCTTTATTAGCTATTAGTAATTTTATATGGTCTCTATTAAGACAACCATCATCAATTAAATCCAACCAAATTTTAATATTATCAAATGAACGATGGTCCGCGACATCAAAACAAACCAAGATTAAATCAGCATTTCTATAATATAATTCACTAAGAGCTCTATATTTTTCCTGTCCAGCCGTATCCCAGATTTGAAATTGAATAGGTATACCTATTTTTGAATTATGTGTTAAACTAGAATAGGCGCACCCAATAGTTGATTCTGTAAAAGGTTTAATTTTCCCAGTGGTTAATCTTTCTACTAAAGTCGTTTTCCCTGTAGCATAATTTCCTAAAACAACAGTTTTAATACCAAAATGTTTTTTTTTATGATACTCCATTAATTAATGATTACTATATTTTTTTAATACATTTTACTTATTTTCTAGGTACTGTATTTTAAAGCCTGTTTATAATGAACAAAGGCAAACATCAGAACATGTTCGCCCCCAGCGAAATCAAAAGTCATCTTATTAGTATTGTCGCCTCTTTTTTTATAGGGGTAAAATTTAATGTGTAATTGTCCAAGTCCCCCTAATACAGGATTAAAATACTTAATATTACCTAATCCATTAATACTATTAAATGGATATTCCCCTGATTGTAAAGGCACTTTAGCAAACGAACTACGAGTAATATTATCAATAGATTGAAAACGGTGGCATCTTGGTATTTGTAATAGTAAATACTTGTAAGGATTTAAGTCAACCATGTCCTCTGAAATAATATAATTAACAAATAACTCGTATTCACCATGGGGTATTTGATACTTATCTAATGTGGTTGCTAACCATCCGGACTCATCCTCCCTTTCTAGACATGAGTTCTCAGTGTATACCTTCATTGGAATAAATGGACCCATATTATCACGTGATCTGATATAGATTTGATCAATATACTTAACTAGTCCATTAGAGTCCTCACTACTATTACATGGAATTTTAAGCTTTTCTTTTATATTACCTTGTAGTTCTCGGATAAAATAAATCTTTTCATCACAGTCATCGTCCGAGATTGGATTCTGATTGTCTCTACTTTCATCACCATCGCCATCACTATCATTTTTATCACTATCACTATCACTATCACTACCACTATCACTATCACCCCCTTTTTTATATTTTTTAACTAGATTATGATAATAATTATCATGATCACTGGTAATCTCATTTATCGCGACAACACCAGCAAACATATCATATACTTTCGCACGAAACCCTAACACCTGTCCACAGCTGCGATCGGGTAAACATGTTTCGTAGCTATTTCCATCTCCAAATGGATATTTATTACCTTCTAAATTAAAGGTTAATAACCCATTAATATTAATATTATTTTCACAATCAACAATATTATTGGTAGTAATAACAAATTTATTTAAACGATTTATATAATCAACCGAAATATCAGGTCGGTTTTTTAAACCGTGACAACTATTAAGTGTTGTTTCTATTGATTTGGCTAAATCCTCTCCTTTTTCATAATGTCCATGCAATAAGGTTAATTTGGTTTCATTATCTCCATACCAAACATTTAGTTGGTCATTATTTTTATTGATAGTATAGGTACAGCTTGGCATTTGGATGTTAAGTAATTCAATTTCTCGGATATCTTTAAATTCTTCACTAAGGTCTATTTTGTAATTTGATGGGTCTGGATAAAGTTCCATGTTCCTATCCCGGCTATCAATCATATAAATGATTGTTTTCTTTTTCTCTAGTTTTTCTCTCTCCGGGTAATTATTAAATAATTGACATTCCTTAACAATACTAGTAATTGGAAACTTATTACGGTCTTCATTATCATGTTCCTCTTCAGATTTCATTTTATATTATTTAAGATACTTTAGATATCATTTAAATTTAACTTAAATTAACATGTAAAAATATTGATAAACTTTTTATTTAAAGACAACATCATATTAATAAAAACATAAATGTCTAGCCAAGATAATACAGTAACAACAGGAGCCGAAGTTAGAACCCTCGGTTGTGTCAAATGGTTTAACCATACTCGTGGTTATGGTTTTGTCACCAATATTGATGGTGACGGAACCGGAAATGATATATTTGTTCATCATACTAATTTAGCTACTAAGGAGAATGTCTATCGTAGTCTTACTCAGGGTGAGTACGTAGAATATGTTGTAGTTAAGGATGATAATGGAAAAGATTGTGCCAAGAACGTTACAGGTGTCAAGGGTGGTAAACTGTTATGTGAAGTACCCCGTCCTAACAAAACATCTAGTAAATCTGCCGAAAACTAAATTCTAATTTATTAATCATGTTAACCAATAACCAATAGCTAATAATTATAAATTATCTACCGATAATTATTAGTTATTTAAGTGTAAACGTTCCCTCATTTTTTTGTCATGTTCTTGTTCCTCATTAATTTCTTTAGCAAAATCTACTACCTCATCAGAAATACTATCAATAATTCTTGGGACTATATTTATAATTTCTTTTTCTAGTTTTTGACATAAAATTCTATGTTGTACCCCCTTAAGATCAAATCGTATATCCATTTTATCCTTATTTTGAAGTGGTTTATTGTTAGTTAAACTATTTGGGAGGGATCTTAGATTTTGGTTACGATTATGATGATTATGATGATGCTGATGATTACGTTGGTGATGATTATGATTATGATTAAGATTATGGTGTCCCCGTAATTGATGGTGGTGCTTATGGTTATGGTTATGGTTATGATTATGATTATGATTTTGTTTTTTAAATTTAGGTTTATTATGAATTACACGGTGATGATTACGGTTACCTACTTGACATCCACTACAATTATTTTTATTATTACCACAATTATTACAACTACCTTTATTACCATTACCACCCTTACCACCCTTACCACGATTACCTAATTTACCACCATTTTTATTAGGACCTTGACGATGATTATTTTTAAAATTTGAATTCCTTAATTGGTGAGATTGAAATCTATGATTTTTGGTTGGAGTCCTTTTTCTTATTGCTCCCTTAATTTGACTCATTAATTGATTTTTGTTATACCTATGTGTATTGTTTTGGTTATCTGATAAAAAAACAGAGGTTTTTAATGAATTCTCACGCTCTTCCATAAGTTACTAATATAATATTAAGATAAAGTTTCTATTTTTTCTTTAAAACTTTGGAGTTTAAAATGTCTATCTAGTTAATCTATTTATGTAGATTACCGGTAATTAAAATTCTATGGTTTCAATAATACTATATTTTTGGTTTTATCTAAGCAATTAATATAACAAGGAAATTTAGATGACCGCTATTCAACCCGTTGAAAATGAGTTAAATAAGCTAATTAACCGTGAGTATTACCGTAAAACCCTTGCCTCTATCTCAAGTAAGTATGAGGAAATGCAAACCTATATGGATAATTTAGCACAAGATATAGCATCAATTGATGAATTTGTAGAGACATTAGACCGTGACATGAGCCAAGGTTTTGATGTCGGAACCTCCAAACAGACACTATTATTTCAAAGAAGTACTCTACAAATTGACCTAAGTTTTTATACTGATATGAAAAAAACTTATCTACGTAAAATTTATGAAGATCTATTCCGGTTTTGTAAAGGTATCATTGATGCCGCGGTTGAAATTGAACCAAATCCACTAAAACAAGATATTAGAGAAATTGCCCTCCAAAAATTCGCTGGAACACGTCAATATGAAGAGGGTAGTGATTATACCATGTCAGAAATTTACAATCTTCTTAGTGTCACTGAGAGAAACTTATTTGAATTAAGTTCTGATATCGCTTCGTTTTCTAACAAAATTAACGATGCCAAACAAAAACAAGACAGAGGGTTTGCTATTGGAAACCTACTTGTTAATTTAGAATCACAGAAAACTAAGTTAACCTTGGAATTTAAGGGATATATTACTAGAATTAAACAATTTTTGGATCAAAATGATAGATTTTCTGGGAGATGTCTTGGACGTGTAAAATTAATTAGTAACGAAATTGTCACTGATGCTGAATTGGCTAAACAACAAGAAGAAGAAGAGGCAGAAACACCATCTTCTGAAGCTAGCGAAAACAGTCCTGACAACGCCTAAGTTAAATGATAACAATAATTAGCTTATTGTAATATTTGTAAATAAAAAATAAAATATTATTTACAAATATAAAATGAAAGAGTATTTTACTAGTTCCAGTGATTTAGTAAAACAACAAAAAAAAAAGATGCATGGTGGTAAAACCGATCTTAGTAGTTGGGGTGGTACCCAAGGGTTTGATTCCAAATTTCAAGATAATTTACCAGCAAATACACCTAATAATGACCATTTTTTATGCTATGACAATATGAATAGTCCCAATAGTACCCCTTTTCATCCAATTTGGGGAAAACAATATTGTCAACAAATGGGTGGAGAGATAACAAGGAATCATGATAATTATGAAAATTATAAGAATTATAAGAAATATAAATTAAAATATAAAAATCTGTTAAAAGCTAGATAATATCATGGTCAGTATAATTAATAATTAAATCATAATAGTTTATTAATTTATGATTTAAGTATTATCAGACATTTAGTATCAGGTTAAGTTTACTCTTTAAAAGTACCGGCACGTTTTCCCTTGCCCAAAAATAAATATTTAATTAAAAATTCTATAAAGGTTTTAGAATCTTTGCCATACTCTTTATAGTGTTCAATAAAATAAGAGGTTCCACCTATAATGGAGACAATAAAGATAGTAATAAAACATAAATTCTGAAATTTATTATATTTCTCCTTAAGATCTATTTTCTCCGGAGCAGGTAATTCTTCCTCAGAGGTTATATCTAGATCTTTTGATAAGTTAAAGCTGATATAACTTAATAATAATAAGGCTATTATAATTAGACTAGTTAATAGATGCTGTTTACTAGTCAATAGATACCAGACCCAGAGGATAAAAGTATAACCAAATATTTTAGTAAAATGGATATTATCCGTATACAAATTAATGGTAAAAAGTAGGATAAAAAAAGAAATACAGTGTTGTACTAGACGGTGATTATTAATAAACTTACTTAAATCGGGTGGAATTAGGTCACCGGTGTAATTACCAAGTAAAGCAAGATAAAATAAAAATATACCAGCATTAACTTTTGAAAAGGTTGTGTTATTTAATAAACTAAAACCCATCTTTTCTAAAGAATATGGGAGAAAAAAATATTTAGGCTTGTTTAATTAGTAGCTACTGTTTTCTAAGATAGAATAAAAAGGAGTACTATTAACTTTACTTATTTTGCTTAAACAGTCATAAATAGATATTCCCCCCGCAGTTTGACTAGAAACCGTATCTTGTTGAGAAGCCACATCCGGAAGTTTAACCCAACTTAAACTAACGGTTCCTTCTAAAACATTTCCAGATAATCTAGCCATTAAATTAAATGGAAATTCAACCTGGTATAAATTACGGTATTTCTCTTCACCAAGATTGTATTCATTACCAAGTAGAAAAGTGTCTCTGTTAACACCCACCTCTACAATAGGAAGCTTTTCACCAATATCATTAATATTATAGTAGGCAGTAGTAGTGGTTCCATGTGTAAGAGTCTCTACAGGTAGTATAGGACTAGATTGACTAATTGATGGTGGCGTAGATGGTAAAGGTTTTTCTGGTAAGACTGGTGAACTTACCGGGGTTACTTCTCTACTATGAATACTACATTCAGGTAAATCCTTCTCTAAATTTGTAACTATTGTTGAATCATTAGGTAAAATTTTAATTAGTGGTAATGGGTTATAACTATCATGTTTTAGATTTATAAAGACAATTGGCTCCACAAATTGAATACCAGCTGCACTTCTAAAAACATATAAAAATATGGTCTCCCCATACTTTTTGGGAGACGTATCTAGTCTAACAATTTCATCACTAGACCATTCTATACTTACATCACTACAGGCAGTTGTAGCGTCTAGAAGGTATATATTAATATTTAGGCTTGATTCTAGTTGTGTCACCATCTTTTCTAAATTAAGGCTACCATCTGGTTTACTAACCGGGGATTTACCCAAGTCTAATATAAGGTAATTAATACTACTAATAGCTTGATCTAGACTAGTTTGACTTTCGGATAGTTGTTCATGATTAGCATAGGTCCTTACTGGATATATTTCCGGACATGTTTCTATTGGTAAATGTTGTGAAAGACGTTTTAAACCCTCCTTCCCTAGATAACCAAATACACAATTTGTTTGACAACGCTTATTAGGAATACACCGGGCATCTATATTTATATTCCAAAATTTATAGTAATGACAATACAACTCTTCTCTTAGCGTATCAATATTACCAAGTTTGGTAGTCTTACTATTTGTGTCAGTGGCATTCCAGTGACAGGTTCTCCTAATATTAAATTCTGAATTAGTAGATTTATGTTGTTTTCCCTGTGCGGATAAGACCCATTCTGAGCCACCACTCTTTCTAGGTTTATATTCCCAATGTTCATTAAATAACTCCCCATTCTCATTTTTATAGTCCTTAAATAAATCCGGATTTTCCCGTTGTTTTGCTTCTAGTTCATTTGCGGTCAAAGATGGATATATTTCAGTAAAATTCTGAATACTTTGACTTAAAAATTTATACATTAAGTTACAGATAGTGTTTTGCTGAATATATAGCAGCTGTTTTTCTTTATCAAAAGTTTTTTTCGTCTTCGTTTTAGCATTCAGTTTCTGTAAAAATAAATATTCAGCCTGTATAAATACTTCTGCATAACGACTAGTTAATAGATGCCATAATTTAACGTTAATAAAATAGGATTTTAATGAATTAGTAAACTCTATTTTCTGTCTTTCTAAATCTACTAGTTTTTCCTTTGCATCTTTGATTTCCTTACTTGCCTCGGTTAAATGATATTGTTTTAGAACTTCGGGCTGTAAAAGTACTTTTAACTGAATTAAGTTAGACTTATCGGAAACATCTTTTAGTTTTTCAAAAAATGCGTCTGTTTCATGCTGAGTCGCTTGTTCTTCCATTATTATTAAATGTTAAAATAAAAAAATATATTTATTCTAGTTTAATACTGATATATTCAAATAAAAAGGTGATCAGAATAGCACTAGAATATAAGATAACAGGAAAATTAAAAAATTCACAATCATCAGCACAACCAAATCCTTTAGAAATACCATCTTCGGTAAATATTAATTCGGGTTTATGATATAAGATGACTAATGATATCAGTATATAGACAAAAACTGAAATTTTTACCGGATATTTTAAAATGGAATACATCTATTATGTATCAACATTTTTTGTAGAGAAAATGTACTGTAATTTTTTATTACATATTTAGAGATATAGAATTACTAATTAAAAGCAACATTATAGGGTCTAGTGGCTAAATAATGTAGAGCATCTAAAATAGACTTTGGGTTCTTAAAATACATTAAATGATAGTTAACTAGAATCTGAATCACCTTGTAATATTTAAAAACAATCTTAAAATTAAGTCCAGAAGAAGTATATAAGCTTTCCTTTTTTAAAATGGGTTGGACCAAATTTATATTGTAATTTTTCCTATTAAGACATCTAATACTAATTTTATATTTGTGTAGATAATTACTAATAATTAGATAATCTGAATAAATACAAGCTTCATATTTACTTAGAATTGAAATATAGGTATTAAGATCACTTCTAAAAAACCCTCTAAGATAACCAACGCCATTTATTCCATCAAAAATATCCCCTACATTATTATTAATTGTAATTGGCTGAAAATAATTAATACTTTTAAATTTATAGACATTAAGAGCATAGACAGAATGCTGGTTTTTACGGAAGATTTGTATAAATGTTTTCGCCATATTTTTAGGATAGATTACCCCATTTTCTACGCTAACTATAATAGTATTAGGATTTGTCTCTCTTTCTAAAATCGGCAATAATTTAATGATTGGACCTAGATTCTGACAGAAAATTACCTCACAACAAATTTTCATCCATTCTGGGATCAGGTCTCTACTATTACTAAAATAATGACCTGGTACATTTAAATAAATACAGTCAAATTCTTGGTCATGTAATGAAATTAAGGTTTTTTTAATATATTGTAAGCCTTCATAATTACAGGTTAAACATGCTACGATTCTTAATTCATTATCGGGATTTTTATTTTGATTTTCTATGGTAGGGTTAGATCCAGGTTCAGCATCAGGAGTATAGGTTAAATTGTGAATACTATTTGTTATCATTTCATCTGTGTGGTCTACTCCATCATTAACTAATTCTTTAATAGTCTGTTGTTTTGGACTGTCAAGATTGTAAATACTTGATTCATCCTCTGAAGTAATATAGATACTGTTATTTGAGGATTGAGTACCACTATGATAACTATAACTATGCTCACTTTCCGAGCTCTCACTTTCCTTAGTATTATCACTAGTGCTATCAGAGTCACTTTCTAGGTCTACCATACTATCGGTGTCACTACCACTTAAATGACTAGTTTCTACCTCACTATGATATTCCGCCGTAGAACATTTTGTTAAATTTGAGGAGATACTCTCACTAGTATCAGGGTGATGTGGATTAATTTCTATATCAATATCTACATCTATATTATCCATATTATTAATTAGTGTACTACTACCAATGATAAACAAAAAATACAATCACTATAGACGATAAAAAAATTGATAAATTTATTTTAAGTTAATTTACTATTAATAATTATCCACAAATGTCTAAGTCTAATAAACTTATTTATGATCCATTACATGGCTATATGAATTTTAACACAACGTGTTTAAAAATTATTGATACAGATATATTTAAAAGACTACAAAACATTAAACAAATTGGAACCTGTTACTATGTTTTCCCGGGTGCATCTCACAATAGATTTGAACACAGCTTGGGGGTCAGCTATCTGGCAGAAAAGATGATTAAGAACATTAGTTACCAACAACCTGAACTTGGAATAACCGAGAGGGATATTGAACTAGTTAAAATTGCTGGCTTATGTCATGATCTTGGTCATGGACCCTATTCACATGCGTTTGATAATGAAATTTTACCTAAATTAACTGGAAATGATGATATTATTCCACATGAGGAGAGGTCTGGAATCCTACTAAAACAAATTATAGCGGAACAAGAGCTTAGTTTTACGGAAGAGGAAATCCTATTTATTCAAGAGTGTATTCATCCTGATCAAAAAAAAGTACTAGAATGTGAGAAGCCTTATCTTTATGAGATTGTGGCTAATCCATTTCATGGAATTGATGTTGATAAGTTTGACTATCTACGACGGGATCCCTATAATATTGGACTAGATTATCATTTCAACTGCGAAAGACTACTAGAAGAAGCACGTGTCATTGAGGGTCATATCTGCTATCCAAAGAAATTGGCTAACAATATTCCAAACATGTTTTCGCTTAGGTATACCTTCTTGCGAGAAATTTGTAACCATCCAGTGGTAAAATCAATAGAATATATGATCACGGATGCTATTATTGGAGCGGAATCACAACTCCAGCTAAAAACATGCCTGGAGGATGGTCGCTTTGCTAAAATCACCGATGAGATTATGTATCTGATTGAAATTAGTAGTCAACCTGAATTGGAAAATGCTAGAAATATATTATCTAGAATTAAACAACGACAACTATATGGCTATGTGGGAGAATTACAAGTACCTGCTAATATTACCAGTAACCTGGTTAAAAATGGACTAAAGCAAAGTCTACTAGATAAATATGGCTTGGAAAAATCGGACATTATCATTCAACATCTTAAATTATCTTACAGTAATACGGGTGCGTATCCCCTAGAAACTGTATTGTTTTATGACTATGCCGATCTAGATAAATCATTTAGTATCTATAAAAAGGATTTACCCATGTTAATGCCTAGTTGTTTTAGCGAAAAAAATACTATTCGGATCTATAGTAGAAATAAGCTAGAAGAGGCACAACAACTGTATGCTGATTTAAAAAAACAATATAAACGATAATAGTTGCTAAATAGCAAATAACTACACCTAATCACTATCACTATCAGATAGCATAGCAAATCCACTACTATTAGAGTCCGCTTTTTCCTTGGCTACCTTTTTTTCTGGTTTTGACTTTGGCTTAACGGGTGTCGTTGCTTTCACCTTTTTCTTTTTCTTAGGCTTAGTCTTATCACCACTACTGCTTGACCCACCCTCTACTGTCAACCCTTGTCCACTGATCAACTCTTCCAGATCCGAGAAACTGATATTATCCTCCGGAATCTTCCAACATTTACCGTCACCGTCCCACTTAGCCCCCTTTTCTTTCAAGAGGCTTCTAATGTTATAGGTATTACCAACTACTAGATGGTGGGATGATTTGGTAGATAGATACACCTTATGATCAAACTTAGATTTAGGTGCGGAACCTGTAGTAGATGAAGAAGTGGTATTACTAGTGGAGTATTGCGATTTACTAGAATTTGTTTTTTCTAGAGTTTCCAATCTGGCAACAATATCCTTGAGCTGAGACTTAAGCTGATTAATTTCTTCTGAAAAATCCATTTGTAATATAATTAGGTATCAAATAAGATATGAGTTATTTCAAATTTTTATTTTTAATTTTTTATTTTTAGTATTAAAAGCTAAACACTATCATATTAATAGGTGTAATAAGTGTAATAATTGGTTACACTTTAGACATTTAACACCCTGATAGCGAGGCAATAGAAGTGACTTGTGGGTTTTTATTTTTACTATATTCATCACTGACTACCACACTTCCACTGGAATCCCCACTTCCACTGGTATCCCGACTTCCACTGGTATTCCCACTTCCAATGATATTCCTATTTCCATTTCCACTGGCATTCCCACTTCCACTGATATTACCACTTCCACTGGTTATCACAATCTTACGTTGTAAGTCTTTAGCTAGATCAAGTTTTACTTGATCTCTGGTTACCTTTATAAAACATTTGCTGGATGTTCTAAACATATTTAGATAATAATTATTAGTAATTATTATTTAAATAGTCATCGCACAATAATTATTTTTTACGTTTCTGTTCTAGTTGTCTAAAATAGTGTTCCTCGTGGGCTCTCTCCTTTTTGACAAAAACGTTTTTAGCAGGAGTCTTAATAGGTTCTGTTAGTTTAGGTTTCTCATCTGTTTGATTGGGTTTCTTATCTAGTTTTATATCAGCCGTAATAACCGCTTTAGATGATGTCTCATTAAAATATTGGTCTTCTAGTGCTCTTCCGCGCCTCATAGCCGGGGTTATCCTAATTTGTTTTACAGTAGACTCACTCTGATGTTTACTTTCTTTTGCTAGTTCTCTTTTAACCTTGTCTTGTACTTCTTTTACAATCTGTTTTACAGAATTTCTAAACATGTTTAAATAATAATTATTAGTCATTATTATTTAAATAGTTATAACTTGTTTAAACAGTTATGTACTCACCAAAGTCTTTAAAAATTAACTGACACATGACATATCCTTCTGTAAAAGATCTGATGAAATATAATGTGTTGCTGTTTACCTTATCAAGCTCCCGAGCAGTCCCACAATCCGTATTCACCATCAAGGTTTATGGTTTGAGAAGCCCCTAAGATACATACTTTACTGGACCAGTTGCCTACCTGTCCAGTGGCGATATTTTTACACACATCTTTTTGCTCGCTCACCGTATTGCCAGACTCCATACTAGTGGGAGTCTGGAGGGTACCAGTGGCTAAATATTTTTTGTTGGTGTCATCATTGGTAAGTTGACATACATAACATATATCTTTTGAATCAGCCTTTAACGAGCTTTTCACGCAGTCTGACTGCCATTGGTGCACCGTAGTGATAGTTCCCGCGCCCGGCGTGGTAGACAAGGCTCTGATCTTACTAGACTTGTTGGGTTCCGTTAATTCCCATATACTTGTTTGACGTCCTGAACTCCATGCTGGTTTTACTTGACTAGCGCTTGTCACAACAGACGGATAGATGCCGTTTTGGCTCACTTCATCAGCTTTAATTTCCCAAAAATTGGTTGGCTCGCCCATATTTTTTATACTTATGCTCCTTATAATATTTAGTCCGCACCTACTTTTTTAATTTCCCGCAAAATAATTAACAGCATATGAAACCATCTGTTATCAAACTGTCTATAATATCATCTACTGCTTTGGATAATTGATACATATTACTATTATTAAAATGATATTCCGCCCCCTCAGGAGCTTCAAAAGGATCACTAATACCGGTAAATTGTTGAATCTTACCTTCCCGAGCCAGTTGATAGAGTCCCTTACAATCACGGTCTTCACATTTATCTAATGGGGTATCTACAAACACTTCCAGATACTTTCCATGCTGACTAATTTTCTCCCGATTTGCTTGACGATCCTGACGATAGGGAGCAATATTACTACACAAGCAAATACCTCCATGTTTAACTACTTCTGAAGCCACATAACCAATCCTTCGGACATTTAAAGAACGATCCTCACGACTAAATCCTAATCCCTTGGATAATTCTTGGCGTACAATGTCCCCATCAAGAATAGACACCTGACGACGGTCATTTAGTTCCGTAAAACGTTCTTGAAGGGCTCTGACCAAAACACTTTTCCCAGAGCCTGATAAGCCAACGGCATAGATACAAATACCCGTTTCTGATTTAGGTTTAGTTTCCGCCTGTAGTATCTTGGAGATTTCTGGATAGGTAAACCATTCGGGTATTTCTTCTCGTTTTTCAAGCATTTCTCGCAATCTAGTTCCCGAAATATTAAGTGTGTCCGTCCCCTCTGGAACCTCATCAATTGCCAGATAATTATTAGTGCTAGGGACATAAACAATTAACTTAGACATAATGACACGGATTCCAATTTCATCCGCAAACCGTTCTACTAGGGAATGGGCATCATAGGGTCCATAAAATGAATTACCAGATTTATCTTTGTAACTGGGTCCGGCATGATCCCTTCCGACCACGAAATGAGTACATCCGTAATTTTTCCTAATTAAAGCGTGCCATAGGGCTTCTCGGGGTCCCCCCATTCTCATGGAAAGAGGTAATAGGGAAATAGTTGCACAATCACCAGGATAGCGCTTGACTAGTTCCTGATAACACCTAACCCTAGTATGATAATTTACATCACAGGCTTGAGTGACACCCACCACCGGATGAAGTAGGATTCCAAACTTCTCATCTGCTAAATCTGGAAATTCAGACTTCATCACCTCTCTAGTTCTTAGGGTTAACTCCTGATGACTCCGATGCATGGGGTTTCTAGTTTGGAAAGCCAAGACCTTTTCCCACCCGCGATCTCTAATCTCTTGTTTTACCTGTGCTGGTGTCTTTCGTGATCCCTGAAAATCAAAATGAAAAGGAAGATTAATGGTTTCTACCCTTCCTCCCACATAATGAACGTCCTCATTAGCTAACACTTCTGAAACGTAGGGATGATTGGTATCAGTAGTCCCAAAGACACATTGGCATTCTTCCTGTAAATCAGGCTTATAGACATCTTCTACATTAAAAACAGCTAAGGGTAAATTAGTTTCATCTACCAGTAATACCTGGGATAAGTCCTTCCAATGTTCTACCTCACTGTCATTAATACGATAGACAATTGGCATCGGCCAGACACTTCCATCTGCCAAGCGCATGTCTTTCACTACCTTGGTATAATCTGCTTGGGTCAAAAACCCATTTAGGGGAGAAAATGCTCCAACTAACAACAGTTCTAAGTCACACAACAATCGTCCTTTTATAGTAAAGCGTTCTAGATGTCCATATTTATCCATAGTTTTATGAATATGGATACATTTTGAATATTTAAGTAAGTTTAGAATATTATATATATAAACTATATTATATAAACTATAAATATAATGATTAGCCTAGATGAGTTTTTAGAAACATGTCAAACAGGAGATCTACTACTCTACTCTGGTAAAGCATGGTATTCTTGGGTGATTGAATACATGACCGATAGTCCATATAGTCATATTTCCATGATATTACGAGACCCTACTTTCATGGGTAAAAAACTAGAAGGGATTTATATTATTGAAGCGAAATGTCAAAGTACCATTGATAGTATTAGAGAGAAGCCCATCTTTGGTACTAGAATAATTCCATTTGAAGTGGCATGTCAGGATTACTTGGCTGGTGGTGGAAATCTCTATTACCGAAAATTATGTTGCGAACGTAATGAAGTGTTTATGGAACGTTTGGAAGCCGCCATTACTAAAGTTTATGGGTCACCCTATGATACTAATCCATTTGATTGGTTAAGAGCTGAATTTGGTATATTACATGGTAATAATCAACGTGATGATACTTTTTGGTGCTCTGCGCTAATTGCGTATTTATTTGTTAGATTAGGCTTTCTACCTGGATGCGTTGAGTGGACTCTAATGAAACCAAGTAGATTTGGTGGACTTTCTAAAAATCCATTACATTTTATAGATTGTAATTTAGAATTGGATAAATTGATTACCATTAATTGTAATAATAATTAACTTTAAAAATAAATAGACTATTTAAAAAATATAAATAAATTTGATTTTAAGAAAATCACCTTAAAGATAATCATCTAACTTAAACTAATGGATTTAGAAAATGAAAAACACGAAAATGGAGAGCAGGGTGATCAGGAAAAAACTCATGTAATTGATAATAACACTACTAGTGTAACACAAGAGCAAGGACAAGAAGTAGAGGAGGAAATTGATTGGAAAAATAT
>WLWF01001276.1_pt1 | contig 21296 bp, 26 predicted proteins | sample 6718331 | NCBI WGS metagenome assembly WLWF01 (sample SAMN12718692, study PRJNA515312) | sponge metagenome | isolation source: marine sponge | host: Mycale hentscheli | place: New Zealand: South Island, Marlborough, Capsize Point | collected 2003-05-01
GTTATGTATTTTTCTTTTTTTCATAGTTTTCCTTTCTTTCTGTATATATAGGATATTAGATGATGATTGTCAACCCTGTCCCACAGATTTTTTACGTCTTGGAATACGTTTTGAGTAGTGCTTGGCATGTCTACCAGGCCGCTTTTTAGGTGTTTGTTTCTTGTAGTTGGATACGCCAAACAACGGTCTTTTAGCCATTATCTGTTTAAAGAATTAGTATTTAAAGGTAGGTATTTAATACAACCATTGACATATTGACGCACAACTTCTTCACAGCTGGCGCATCTATAATAATTTTTAGTGGTACTAATCATTTGAGTGACAGCAGTACAATGAGGACACTTACCCCATTCCATCTTTACGCGAGTATTAAACATGTGCTTACCGATGGCTTCCACCAGGTCAGCTAGTTTCTCTTGACCTGTGCTTTTGTTTGCGCGTGTACGCTTTTTTGTTTTTGATGACTTTCGGTTTGAAGAGTCTAAGTATTTGTGCAATAGGATTACGTACTTTTTCATTTGAGTATAAGTTTTTTGATTGCGATCGAGCCATCTATATTTGTTTCTAGTTCTGCAAGAGATTTAATGCATTTGTAGGTCACCGTTTCACTGTACTGGCGTTCCGCTTCGCGTTTTCCGCGAAGGCACATTCCCATTGAGTCCTGGATACGATGCTCCTTGATTTCAAAATTTACGAACATTAATAATGCTACTACGGTCTCCATTTAATTTCCATTCCCATTCTTATAATGTATTTCTCTGTTTGAGTCTTTAAGTTCTTCAATGTCATTAAGAGCTTTGTTCATTTGTTTAGTTAAAAATTCTATATTTACTTTATTGTGCATGCCATCTTCGATAACTGATTGAATTTTATCTACGGCTTTGTAAAGGTCCTCGATCATCATAAATTGCTCCGAGTCTGCAGGTAATGAACCTAATTGTCCACGTGGCCATTTGATTCTAAATTCTGTATTCATTTTGAGATCAGAAGACATCAGTTCTACTTTAGTTAAAAGTTTATTTTGAGTCTCAATAATCCCAAAATAAGCCCAGGTTCCGATTGCGACGAGCGCGATCAGGGAGGCTACGGTCTTCATCGGCATCTGTACAGATGCTTCTTCAGATATTTTTAATGGTTTACTCATTTATCTCCGGTTTTGGTTCTGGAAGTATAAAGTCTTTTGGAGGCATTTTCAAACTTTTTTTCTTGATGAACTTATCTCCCATTAACTTGAGGCCTGGATTCTCTAGTTTATACTCATCTTTTAGATCATCCCAATAACTCTTAGAGTCTTCAGGTCTGTTGTCTACTTTAGTTGGAGATACACCTCTACATTTGCCTACTAACAAAGCAAAATTAGGATTGAGTGCTAAGGATGGATTGTTATTAACTCGACCACACATCTTCATTAGCTCTAATTGTTGTTTAAGATTTAGGTTATCTTCTACCGTTTGACAATCTACCCCTAAATATTTTCTGTAGGTAAAATTTAATCTATAATTATTTTGTTCGGAATCTCCAGTGCCATAAACATAATCTGTTTCTCGGTCTTCTGCTTCTATTCTAGTTTCAAAATCTCCACATCTTGAATTATACTCGTTAAGATAATCATTTCTAGAATGCGCTGGTCCACCAAACACCGCTAATAAAAATAACATTATAAAAAGAACCAATGTAAATTTGTAATTCATACTGAGAATCTCCATACATAATTACCTATTTAAATCCTTAATATCATACGAATGCTCTCTGACCTGGTCAGCAAGAGTTCTGTATAAATTTTCTGCCATCTGCCATGTAGCTTCTGCTGATGATAGTCGTGTGTTCATCTTAGTTAATTCTTTTTGAGCAACATCTAAATCTCTTTGAAGATTTACAATTTGTGTTTCTGATTCGTTAATGGTTTGTGTAAGATTAAGTACGTATCGAATAGACGTAAAACTTCCTACGACTAAAGAAGCAACGACAGGAATAAAAATAATATTTTTCTTAAATAGATCCGCTATGTTCATCGGGTTTACCTTTGGTGTTGGCTTTGTACTCGTAAGTGTCTTGCTCGTTTTTTTCTTGCAGTTCGTGCTGCTGACAACATGTTCCAGCTTCTTCTCTTTTTTTGCTGTGCATATTGCAGCATTTTGTTTCGTCTATTGGCATGCTTCACACTCATCGTTATTTACTGTAGCTCCCTGGGGATTACAATTACATTTTTCACATGGGCATACGCCCGTACTATCTGAGTGTCCTTTGACATTACAATGACAGTCACAAAAACAATCTTTACATTTATTCATATCTTTTAGTTAACCATTTTATAAAACGATTCCAATATTTTTTAATCATTTTTTTTCTCCTCGATTTCGTAGAAGAAGTTGTCTGTGTCTTCAGTACGCCATCTACTACTATCTTCAACATTCCAATCACTTGTTTGTACCTTCCAGTTAGGAATTTCATTCTTCACTGTAAATGAAGGAATGCTCCATATTAATCTATTGTTGGGTTGCGCTGCATAATTACCATCATCTAAAGCGAGGATGTGGGCGCACTTATGTTCGTGCGGGATTTCAGAATGATCTGTGTCTACTATATTACTCTCTGGATGAGCCCAGTCAACTGTAAAAAGATAAGCACCTGGATGCCATTTTTTATCTTTGCCTATGTATTTGCCGTGTTGGCCATCTAGAATATCGAAAGAAGTGACAGCAGGATAGTAACTGAAACAATTCCAAAGCTCCAACTCGTCAAGTCTAGGCCGAGGAACTTCTTTGACATCAAAGCCTCGCTGGATGAAGGCGCTAATCGGTAAACGATAGAAGACAGCACCATTTTCCATAATTGCATGAAACAATATGGGACGCCCTGTAATCGATGCCATTGCAAATATAATACAGTCTTCCACTTCTCCATGATGTTTTTTAAGATCATAAAGATACTCTCTCCTGATCTGTGCATACGTCACAGGTATGTTCGCGTTGAGATAAGCCATTCAACATAAAATCCTATTATGCTATTGCTAAAATAATAATTACAATTACGGCACCAATCACTAATTTTTTATGATCTGTCCATAAGTGTTCTACTTGATCTAATATTTTCATATTAACTCCATTTATGTTTTTTAATGTTTCCCCAGTTCGTACCAGATTCGTAGTCTACCTTATTTGGTACTTCTAAATCAACTGCTGATTCCATTATTTCTATTATACGTCTAGCCTGTTTATCATCTTTTACCGAAATATCCAACTCATCATGTACTTGAATATGTGGTATAATACCTTCTCTAAAGAGGTCTAACATAGCTTTTTTAGTCATATCTGCTGCTGATCCTTGTATTAATTTATTTAAAGCTTTGTATGTAAAAGCTCTTTTAATCCCCGGTCCGTGTTCCGCTAACGCTGCTTCGTGTGGTAATGCTTTATGTATCCCGAAGCTTGCGGGTTCCCATAAATGGAACCGACAACCACGACCCAAGAGTGTTCTTATCTTTCCTGATTCCTGAGCACGTTGCATGACTGCTTGCATAAGTTGTTTTACAAATGGAACGTGTTGATGATATCTTTTAAATAGTTCTTCGGCTTTTACTTTTGAGACACCAAGTTCTGCTTGTAATTTATTTTTACCCATACCATAAAACAAACCAAGATTAATTGTTTTTGCTTGAGTTCTAGGTATGTCTGCCATCTCAGCTACAATGTTGTGAAAATCTGCATCTCCTTCTTTGTAGGCTTCCACTACTTCATTTACTCCATACATGTTTTGTAATGCTGCGTAATGCACAACGAGTCTTGGTTCTTGCTGAGAGTAATCAAAGCAACCCCATGTGTGTCCTTCATCAGGTAAAAACAAAGAACGAATCATAGGACCTAGTTCTTTATTACGTGCTGGAATTTGTTGTAAGTTTGGATGTGCGTAAGAAAATCTTCCCGTGACGGTTCCGCCATTGTCAGATCGTAATTGATTTATTTCAGAATAAATCCGGCCATTGTAAGCATGTTTTAATATGGTGTCAATAAAAGTTGTGTGTGCTTTATTAATTTCTCTAGCATAAGCAATGTGTTTTACTATTTTATTAGGGTGATTAGCTAAAAAATTCTTAGTAAAAGATGGTGCTTGAGTTTTTTCAGTTCGATCATAATGTAACTTTAATTTATCAAAGACTTGTGCTATACTTCTTGCCGCCCAAATTTGTACATCAACACCTGTTTCTTGCTTGACTTTATGCAAGAGCTTGTTTTCTTTTTCTAATAAATCTTTTTTATGTTTGTGAGCTAACTCTTCATCAACTCTTACACCTTTATGTCTCATCGCAACCAGGCAAGGAAACAAATCAGTTTCTAATGTAAAGATTGCTTCAAGATCCTGGTTCATTATCTCTTGTTTAAGATAGGTCCAAAGTTTTAAAGTAATCTCTGCATCTTTTTCTGCGTAAGCTCCTACATAAATAGCGGGAAGTTTATACATCTCAGCTTTAGGATCAATACCCCATGCTTTTGCTGTTTCATAAAGGACAGCTTCATTCTTTCCTGTTCCTATATATTCTCTTGAACAAGAATTTAAATCATAACGTAATCTATTTTCATTAACGATAGCTGTTGCAATCATGGTATCAACAACAGTTCCATTTATTTCAGGTATACCAAGAGTCATGATCCAGGAAATATCATACATAGCGTTGTGAAATATTTTAGTAGAATCAGTTTTAAGAACGTCTCTAAACCAAGAAACAACACGATCTTTATCCATGTTGCCACCGCCTTCATGACCTATCGGATAATAGCCTGACCAGCCTTCTACGGCCACCGCTATGCCAGTAATGTGTCCATTTCCCGTAAGAGAACCCGACCCCATCTTAATAAGGTCTGGATCCTTGGTTTCCAAATCGATAGCAATTTCTTTATATTTTGATAAGTCTGGAAACTCTTCAGGAGGTAGCCATTCAGTTTGTGGTTGCCAGAGTGGAGGTTGAAGACTCATTGTGATTCCTTCCATGCTTTATAGCCTTCCACCCATTCTTTACCTGAGGTTTCAGCTGGTTTAATCATTCCCCATGAATTTTGTGGAGGATAGGTTCTCTCTGCTTGTTCTTTAGTAATCCCTGCGTTTCTATATTCTTCTGCTTCTGTCATTGGAATTCTTTTGTAATCTCTTTCCAATATCATTTCACAGTAATGAATTGCTTTTTCTATGTCTTGTCTTCCATCTTTATGTGGATGACGACAAATGTATTTAATTACATTGCCTTCTGCAAATAACATTTTGTTCTCGTGAACAAATGTACTTGGCTGAATCTTCATTTTTTTATAGTGAGATCCACCTATTTGTTTTTCGTATATACTCATATTTTGTATCCTTTATAATTATCTTTAGAACTTACAACATGTAAGGTCTGTTTGGTTCGTGTTGCTCCTACGTAAAACAGTCTTTCTTCGTCGTCAGGATTCTTATCGTATCCTTTCTGCGTGTTTCTTGTAAGATCGGTCAATAAAACTACATTATCACATTCTCCTCCTTTTGCACCATGAATTGTTGACAAATTTATTCTTGGATCTTCATTTAACTTTTCTCCATTACTACGCATAGAACGAATATATTCTACACGACGAAACGGTGCGTCATCTAATGCTTCGTACCAGACTTTCCCAGTTGATAAACCAAAGTCCTTTTGTAATTGTTCTAAACTATAAAAACCTTCTTTTGCCATTCCTTGAATAGCTATCTTGTCTAGAACTCTGGGACTCATGTGACTGAAAATTTCATGACATTTTTTATAATCTAACAAAGAACCTTTTCTTAATCTTTCCCAATCCATTGCTACAGAATATAAATCAGCTTCATAATTTTTTTTCTTTCGACTTTTAAAATACATACCATCTGTATGTAAACAATCTTCAAGAGGAAGTAATTGATTGTTTGTTCTTGTTAAGACTAACCATTTACCTTCTTTTAAATTTATATCTTCAAAATTATCATACCATTTTATATTTCCTTCTCGTGTAGAAGGTAGCCAATTCTTATTGATTCTATTTGTAATACGGCTTACAATGTTTGCCGCTAATTTATGTATTTTTCTAGGTACTCTAAATGATTGAATTAATTGATTTATTTTACCATCTAATGCAATGAAAGAGTCAACATCTGCACCTGCCCATCTAAAAATAGCCTGGTCATCATCACCAGCAATAAAAGAATCTCCTGTATTTTGAAATACTTTATCTGTCATGGACCATTGCACTTTAGATAAATCTTGAGCTTCATCTATAAATGTTACATCAAAGTTTGGACACTTATCGCTTTTAATAAATTGTGTAATCATATCATTGTAGTCTATTAAATTTTTTTCTTTCTTGTATGTTTCTAATTCATTTGATAAAATCTCGACCTTTTCTCTAGATACATCAGAAATGTGTTCACCTAAATCATACTGCTGCAGTGTAGTAATCTGTTTATGTTTAGCTGCGTTTATAATATTAAGTTCAGGACTATTCGAACTTAAGAAGCCACCACTTTCATCATTGTTATTTACAGAAATAGAAAATGGTACTTTTAAAGAAGAACCTAATTCTTTGTAGTGATGAGGTTGCATTACGTTTTCTTTTTTTAAACCTAGTTGTCTAAAAGCTAATGAATGTAATGTTCTAAAATAAGGAAGATCGTCTTCGCTAAAATTAAATTTTTTAATTGCGCGGTCCCTGGCTTCATGAGCCGCTTTCTGGGTAAATGCAAAGTAACCAATCTTATCAGGATCACTACTCTTTAAACGAGTTTCTACTTCGTTTAATAATGTTTCTGTTTTACCTGTACCTGGTGGTCCTAATACAATTGTCTTCATGAAAAAAACTCATTAATCTTTTTTTGAACAGTCTTGCTGTCGTTACTATTTTTTCCTGCAACGCAGTTTTGTTTTTGTGTTTTCCAATTTAAGTTAGAAAGTTTATAGTTAGTAATGTCTCCATCCTTATGATTAGCAACCCAAAAATCAGATCCACTAATAACATTAAAATTTTTAGGAAGAATAGAAAAAGCTAGAAGAACTAACCTATGCATACGAGCAATAAAATAACCTAAATTTACTTTAGGATAAAGATCAGTTTGAGTTGAGCTACAGCTTAAAACTTTTCCAGTCTTTTTATTTTGCACATAAGGAAATAAGCTTCCTTGTTCTTTTTTATATCTGTTAATTCCATTTGTTTTAAATATATAGTAAGTCTCTCGAGGAAGATCTTTATATTGTATTACTTTCTTAGATGTATCTCCGTATTTTATTCTCATAGGATCATCAGGAAGTGTTTGAAGATCCACTGAATCAATATCTTTCATCCTTGTTTCTGATGAATCGTTTTCAAATAAAGATAATTGTTCGCCAATCATTAGTAAGGAACCTCTGTTTTATATCCAGGTGATTTAAAATCTGTTTTTTGTTTTATAATTTTAGTTACATACATAACTCTAATACTCTTTTTATTTTCTTTAGCTCCCACTTCTAAGACTTTACTTTTAGCATCAAACCATTCTTTCATCCAGGATGAAGTCTTTTGATAATCATGAGACCATCTTCTTCTTTGTAAATGATCATAATAGAAATGTCTAAATTTAAAATAGTTAAAAGATTCATCACTCCATACGTTTCCTAGGTCTATATCTTCTTTACGTTTAGTTTGACGTCTATCACTACAATAATCTTCTAGATGTTCTTTTAATTGATCAACTGTTTTCATTCCTTCCGGTGCTTCTATTTCTTCTCTCCCTGCTAACAAACCATTGATTAAAGCTTTCCAGTCTTTTGTTTTTAATGTAGGTGGAAGCATTCCCACACCAGCAATACATGCTTCTTCAAATAAAGATTGTTGTCTTAAATGTTTTGCACTATCTAATCTTAATCGTTTACCATCAACGTTAAGATAATAATAAGGTTCTTCTAATTTAACTTCCTGGAGATCACTTAGCTCAGGAAATGTAGCTTCATTACCTATACCAAATTTTCTTTTTCTACATAAATCTTTGTCACAATGACTGCACATAGGTTCTTCTTTGCAAAGAAACCCCCAATCCTGTTTTTCATGTTGACTCTTAATTTTATCAATTTCATTTTGTTCTAGATCTCCAATCATGTAATCTTTATGAAAAGAAGATATCTTTTCTTTCCAATCTTTCCATTTCTTTTTAGCAAAGACAGCATAATGAAACAAAGTTAAGTTTCTATTTGTACCAATTTTATTGGCTGCCAGTATTTCTATACATGGAGGTCCATCTGAAAAATCTGATTGAGGTCTTTCAACTTTAATATCTTCAATAGTACATCGTTTAAGATCAACGATACCATAGAATTGTTCTAAAGTAGCTGCTTTACCTTCTTCAGTAAATGCATAACGTGTTGTTTTATTTCCTTGAAAGTAAGGAAGATTTAAAAAGTTTCCTGTGTCTTCTTCTGATTTTAATTCTATTTGTTTTGGAAAGATTTCATCGTTTCCAAATCCTAAGATAGCTCTTATTTCTATGAGCTTATCTCTCATTATTTTTGCTTGTATAAATTTTTTTGAAAATAAAAAGATATGTGCGCCACCACTTTTAGATCTACACACAACTAATGGAAGTTTTAATAAATTAATTTTAGCTAATAATTTTTGATGATCAAAGCCATCATAACTATCAATATCAATGCAACCCCATATACATGTGTTGTCGTCTCTAATAGGTATAATACCTAGCGTTGCTTCAATTCCATTTAAATGATTTTCGTAAAGTTGAGAAGTGACAGGTTCTCTTTTAATAAAAGATTTACCTTTTAGTTTCTCTCCGTTTTTTGGGGTATCATTAATGTACGTGCAACCATGGGCTCGCTTCAATCCATTAAATATATCTTCAAATCGTGACATAATAATCCTTTATAACAGGGCGAGTTAAGTCTCCCGCTCCCGCCCTGTATTACCTAACGGTAATTTAGAAAGGAGTTGACCCCGATTTTTCAGAATCTGTTCCGTGCTTAGCTTTAATTGATCCTTTTGAGATATTATCAGAAAAAGATTTAGCTTGCGCGTACATTCCTTTATCTTGGATAGGACCGACTTTTGCTACATCCCAACCAAACCATGTTCCTTTGTCATTAGACTGTTGAACAGTCATCAGTTTATAAACATGACTATATGTTGGAGGTGTGAATAAGCCGTTCTTACCTTGAAGCTTTATTCCCATCATCATTGTATTCCATTTACGACTAGTTTTTAACTGAGTCGCTTTCATGGTAATCAATGCTGTGCAAGGATTTTCGCCTAGTAAGAATACAAAATGACTGGCAGTATTCTCAAGATAATTACCATTTGGTAATCTATCTTTATTAGAGCTGTCTCTCTTTGCAGAGCTGACAACTTCTGAATCTGCAGTATGTACTGCTACTGGTGCGCCCATTGATTCTCCTCTATCTTTCCATTCGACATACTCTCTTTTATAAAAGCATGGAATGACTTCGATACCTTTTGACCCGTCATGAAGTTCATTCGTAACGGTGTTCAGAATCATACCTGGTTCTGCCCCCTTGATATGTTTCGCATGTCTCGTATTTACTTCCGGAGACAATTGACCCAAGACTTTTAAAAATGGTAACGCAAGATCTTCTTGCGACATTTTAGAAAAGCCCGCATTAGCATCACTCTCAAATAAATTTGAGGATAGAGCACCTGCATTTTCGCGTTTCGCGATACTTTGTTCTTGTTTCATTGTTAGTTTTTCCTTGTTAGTTTGGTTTGGTTTCCTACAAACACGTTAAAAATATCCATGGGCATATCTTCACCTTTTTCGATACGTTCACGGACGAGTGCTTTGAGAGTCATAGGTTCAACCTTCAACTTTTGTGTTGGTTGAAACCCTTGACTCTGCGCAAGGTTAGCGTATTCCACCGCCTTGTTATCTTCGTTTTTTCCAAAGGAAACAGTAACATCATTTTTAATGATATCACCTAGGCCATTCTCACGAAGCCATTTATATGCAGCATCCCTGTTCTTCACAGCAATGCTAGCTCTATAAAACGGTTTCACATCTACAGCTGAGCCATCAGCTAGTTTTAATGATGATAGTCCCATCTCTCCTAAAAGAGTTGGAATTACATCTTGTGAAATTCTGTCAATTTCTTTTTGTTTATCTTTTAATGCTTTTTCTGATTGTGCATAATCATCTTCAAGTTCTCTTAATTTAAGAACTTGATCAGACAAAGATTTTATTTCTTTAGTCTTAGTTAATACTTCTGTTTGATCTTGTTCGAAGTCTATCTTACTCATCTATCTTTCCTTTCTCGTATAAGTTAATGTCAATTGGATAATATTTCCTTTCTTGTTTATCCCATTTTAATAATTTGTATTTACCATTAGTTATATCAGAAACAATCGAGCATGCAACACCAATGATAGCTGGATCGCCTGTTAATAGTAAATAATCTTTTTCATTAAAATCTTTTAATCCTTTTCTTAATTTAAAAATTAAAGGACCTGGTGAAAAAATCATTTGTGAAAGTTCTGGTAATAAAAATCTAAATGAGCCATATTCTGCTGCACCTAATATATTAATCTTAGGACGACCATCTCTAGTTCCTGCTATTTCTTGAATAACATAAACTACAGGAAGCCTAGTAGCTTCTATGACATCACCTAAAAATTCTTTTACAATATTTTTTTCTTTCATGGTTGACACCATACAGGAAAACATATATACATGTCAACTAGAAAGTTATGAAATATAAATTTAAGACGAATCCTTATAAGCATCAGCTTGATGCTCTTGAAACTTCTTGGAACAAAGAAGTCTACGCTTACTTCATGGAAATGGGTACCGGCAAAACAAAAGTATTGATCGATAATATGTCGATGCTTTATGACAATGGAAAAATTGATGGTGCCTTAATTGTGGCACCTAAAGGTGTAATTGGTACCTGGTTTAAGCAAGAATTACCAACACATTTAGTAGATCATGTCGAAAATAAGGCAGTATTGTGGCAATCTCTTATTAATAAAGATCAACAAAAAAAGCTAGATACTTTGTTTGAAACCGATGAAAAATTACATATTTTAATTATGAATGTAGAAGCTTTAAGTGGTGACAAAGGAAGTAAATTTGCTGCTAAGTTTTTAATGTCTCATAAAACTTTAATGGTTATTGATGAGTCTACAACTATTAAAAATCCTAAAGCTAAAAGAACTAAAAATATTTTACGTTTATCTAAAATGGCTAAGTACAGAAGAATCATGACAGGTTCTCCTGTTACTAAAAATCCTTTAGATTTATATTCTCAATGTGAATTCTTAGATCCTTATTGTTTAGACTTTCAATCTTATTATGCGTTTAGAAATAGATATGCAGAAATGAAAACAGCTAATTTTTATGGCCGAAGTGTGCAAATTGTGACTAAATTTAGACACTTAGAAGAACTTGCTGAAAAGTTAAAACCTTTTTCTTATCGTGTCTTAAAAGAAAATTGTTTAGATCTACCTGCTAAAACATTTATGAAAAGACAGATTGAATTATCTCCTGAACAAAAGACTGTTTATAATCAAATGAAAAAAATGGCGTTAGCTTTTTTAAATGGTAAACGTGTGACGACAGCCACAGCCATGACTCAGATTATGAGACTTCAACAAATTACGTGTGGTCATTTCACAGCTGATGATGGCACAACACAAGATATTAAAAATAATAGATTATCAGAACTTATGGATGTGCTTGAAGAAGTAGAAGGTAAAGTTGTTATTTGGGCTCACTATCAACATGACGTTAAAAAAATAATCAAAGAAATATCTAAGGTCCACGGTCCGGGATCCCTGGTAGACTATTATGGCAAGACGCCCCAAGATGTTAGACAAAATCATATTAAAAAATTTCAAACGGATGATGAAGTAAGATTTTTAGTAGGCACCCCAGCTACAGGTGGTTATGGAATCACGCTCACTGCAGCGTCGACCATGGTTTATTATTCTAATGGTTATGATTTAGAGAAAAGATTACAATCCCAAGATAGAATCCACCGTATAGGTCAAAAGCATCCTGTTACTTATATTGACATTATTGCAGAAGATACGGTTGATACCAAAATTGTCAAAGCTTTACGTAAGAAGATTAATATTGCTTCTGAAGTAATGGGTGAAGATTTGAGAGATTGGATTTAGCTATTAAAAAATATTACTATTAACATTATAAGTAATACAATACCTGCATAGCGATTAGGTATAGTTATAAAAATTGTTTCATAAAGGTCCTTAGACCTATTCCATAAACGTTCTAACATAAAACCTCCTTACATTGGTGCGTATTTTGTTTTATTATTTTCGTCTTTATAAGCTTTCAAGTATTGTTTTCTATTACCTTGTGTATTGAAACTGCAGTGGACCCATCCCGAATTGGGATCTGATTCGTTCCAGTATTCGAGGATTAATTGATCGTAGTCTAAGTTTTGGTCGATGTAATCTGCTAATTCTTTATTGGATACTCCAAAAATTTCGAAGTCCGCCGCCTGGCCTTTTGCATGCTGCGACGTGATTTTTGAGCCTATGGCTGTACACAGCTCTGGAGAGCGATATCCGCTAGAAATGGTCACAACGCGAGAAAAGTGATCTCGAATTGGCTGTAGGATCATCTCACAGAGCGATTTCAGGTTATCCTGGTGCTCGGGTCCAGGGGTATTATCGATACCTTTCCTGACCGCTGTTTGGCTCTTGGTTAGCTCTTCTAAGCTAAAATTCTCTGTTAAACTCATATTATGCTAGACTTCCTATACCCTGGTTCTGTCTTTTAGCTATCTCCTGTTCTTCGGTGGATAATAAGGCTCTTTGGTTGCCTGTCAACCCTGTTGTTTGGTCAATTGTCCCTGAATTAGTAGGATATACACGCGACGCGGTGAAATTTTTGAAATTGAGTTCAGGGGTACCTATCGGTGCGGTTGGCAGAAAAGAACGGTTGTCTCTCTCTTCTTGTATCTGTTGTTTTTTTAAATCTATTTGTTCTTGGATATCTTCTTTGTATAAAGGAACTTTAGATTTAGTAGGCAGTCTTAACATCTCTGCTTGACCCGCTTCATCTAATCCAAGTGGAATATACTTCCAGTTTCTTGCAATACCTTTAAGCTGACTTCTATTTAAAAAATCTTTTACTTTATAATCATCTTTTAAAGTAGTGCCTTCTTGATTATTTCTATTAGCATTACTTCGGTTAAGAGTATCTACTATGTTTTCAAAGCCCGCTCTTTTAAATGGATCGTTAGGAGGATTAAAGTATCCTCTCATTAAAAGCTTAACATTTTTCTTAGATCCAAATGGTTGCCTGTCCACCATTGTTTCTTCAATTTCTTTTTCCGTATAGCCAAGCGTTCTCATGTTTTTTACATCTTTATAAGCTTCAGACCATACTCTATATCTGTTCTCTATATATTCATTAAATTTTTGAGGAATATATTCAGGTAGCATACCATCAGCAATAAGAGCTGCGTCACCTTGAAGTTTATTTGCATCAACAGTGTTTCTAATAAAAGTTCTATCGGCTCTTCCCATATCTCCTGCTAGTTGGTTAACTTTAAATTTCATACCTTTATAACCATCCATATGAACAACCCTAACACCAGCTAAGATGGCCGCTGATTCTTCTTGAGGATCTATTTCAACAGCATGTTTAGTAACTTGTCCCATCATACCTCTGAATAATTTTTCAGCACTCTTAAGTGTAGTAGGCATTGCTGTACTATAAATATGATACATAACTTTTCCCCAAGGATCAGAATCATTTTTCCAATCTGCAATAACACGTCCTGATTTTGCAGTGGAAACTAAATTTTTATTAGGCATTACATCAGCAATCGTTTGTGCCCAGATAGCTGGAGAAAAGAATGGTTCTCCTGCTTTTTTAATTGATTCAAACAGTCCTCTTATCCAAGGACCGAGTACTGTCTCATCAGTTTGAGGTCCTTTGTTAACTGTTTCCATGAGTACTTTAAATGGTTTTTGTACATCGGTGTAGGGATTCTGTGCATCAAAATCTATAGCGGGGATGTCTTTTGTTTTTGGATCTTGTGCTCCAATAGGAATCATTCGATGTCCTTTTTGATAGATTGGAGCAAAGGATTCTTTCCATGCAGTAATTTGTTCTTGCTCTACTCCTGTTAATTTTTCAGCTACATTAGAAGCTACAGGTCCTAAAGCAAATAGTGTTGTACCAAAGCCCATTAAACGTCTTGCTCCCATTTGTCTGATGTAAGGATTAGAAGATTGTAATGCTTTTAATCCTCGTCTGTTAATTTGATAAGAATTTCTCCACATCTCTGAAGTAAACCCAACGAAGTTACCCATGATAGGAATTTTTCTAACGTTCTGTACAAATCTTGGTACCATTGAGTAGTTAGGATAAGTATCTCTAACTATCAAACCAGAGACTTCTTTGATGGCATCTTCTACTGTTTTATAATCTGCTTTAACTCGGCTGCCTGCTTGTGCTCCTGGTTTTAATGGATTCCATTCATAACCTTCTACTTCTCTAAAATATCTTTTAACATCATTAATATTTTTAAACGCAGGTTTAAGTTGAGACTTAGTAAAGTTGTAGCCATACATTTTCCAAACGTTATCCCCTAATTGATACGCTTCAATAGATTTTTGAACAGCTTTACCCATAGCTCCATCTTTAGTAAACATCCACGCCATAATTTGATCAGACGTTTTACCTTCAAAAGAAGTTTTACCTCCTTTAGTAATATTAAATTTAGATGGTCCCATTAATTCTGGAATCATTTTTTCAAGCTCAGTTGCTATTGTAGAAGAATCTAAAGCTCCAGCCTCAAGCGCTTCATCAATGGCGTCTCTTAATTTTTTAGGGTCTTTAGTTTTACCAATCAATTCTTTAAATAATAAATCAAAGTCATCAGATACAGAAGCTCCTACACCTATGTGACCATTAGCCAAGGCAAACAAAGAAGCTGTTGTTATGTTTCTCATTTGAGTCATAACTGAAAGAACGGTTTTATTAATTTGCGTTGCTGCTTTAATACCTAACAAACTTTTAATCATAGGAAATTTAAGTAGACCATCCATCATTACTGAGGTATCAGTAATAGCTTTAGCCATCTCAGGTAAAGCAACCATAGGTGCCTTAACTGTTTTTCCTTTGGGTCCTTTAACACTACTTACAAACAAGTCTTCAATGTCCATGTTGTAAGGTTTCGTTACTTTAATTTCTGTAACCGGTCTAGGATTATTAATTTTATTTTTTTGTACAAAGTCTAAATACTCTTCTTGATTTCTAAACAACCACTTACCTAAGCCAGTATTTTTCATATCTTTATAAGCTCTATAACTATGTAAGGTGTGCGCTTGTTCAACAATAGTATCAAGTATAATATTTTTAGGATCTTCTACCTTCCCAAATAATTTTGAAAGTTCATCAGGTAAATTTTTAACATCTTTAAATATGTTTGCAGGAATTCTATATTCGTTTGCTGCGTTAGCTATATCTTTAATTCTACCTTGAGGTGTTGTACCTTCTGCTCTTCCTATAGAAAGTAATTCATTAATTTTTAATTCAGACATTCTACGAATATCTTCTGGTGATTTATTAGGATAATTTTTTCTTAATAAACTACCGTACCATTTGATAGCAGCCTGTCTTGTTTTTTCAGGCGCTCTCCATGCTGAGTTTTTAAATATTTCATAACTGGTATGAAGATACTTACCCATATTATTAATAAGTTCTTCTTTAATATCTGCGTCTCTTACTAAAGGTTGAAGCGCTTTAGTCTGTGCATCAATAGTTTTTCTTATTCTCCATGACGCTTGCTGTAAAGGTTTAGGAAGATCTCCTAATTTTTTTTGACCTTTCATATATTTAAGAACGTCGTCCCAATACTTCATGGCTTTAACAGTTGTCTGAGTAGTAAATAATCTATCTTTAAATCCTGCTTTAACCAAACCATACATCTCTCTATCAAGTTCTGTTAAATTTAAGTCTGTAAATTTTTTAGATCTTCGAATTTGATTATCCATTGTTCGTCTAGCATTGGCTGATGCTTTATCAAACTTAAAGTTAGATGCAAACCTAGCGCCTATGGCTTCTGTGTAGCCTCTAAGTTTCCCTGCTAAATTAGCTCCAGCTGTTTCAGAAAATTTCCAATATTCATATTTAGGAATGCCTAACTTAGTTCCTAAATTTTTTCTAGCTTGATCTACATTTTTAGCAAAAGTATTAAGACCTACTTTGTCTGCTCCTTTTGCTAGTAGTTTAACACCAGGTTGAATAGCTACCTTATCAGCAACGGTTAATCCTTTTCCGGTTACCTTGGCTGCAGTTTTAATTGAAGTTCCTACTAGAGGTAAGCCACCTACAATCATAGTGCCTTCAACACCAAACTTTAATTTGTTTCTTAAGACAGCAGCTGCTCTTTCTTTACCTGTTAAACCATCTAATGATTCTGTTTTTGAATTAGCTAATGCTCTTTGCAAAGGACTTAAAAATCCTCCTCTTGCATTGGGATCTCCAAAGGCATCACCCATACTTATGTTAGCTTGATTAGATACCACAGCATCTCCCAGACCTGCTGGTAATACCCAGTAGCCACCATACTTAGCAAAGTCTAAAGCGGTTTTGTTTTTAGTAACACTTATAGCTGCTGCTTTTGCTGCTGCATTTTTACCTAGCTTAGTTTTTGCTGCTTTAGTAATAACTTTGGTAGCAATCTTTCTAGCTACTCCAAATCCTAAACCATATTGAACTAAAATATTAGTGAATTTAGCTATGGATCCTCTTCGGTCTCCATAGATATCATACATATCAATAGCAGGTAATGCTTTTTCAACAACTGATAAAGTATCGGTGTCTAAAGTTAAGTCTGTAATCGCAGCTCCAAGTTCCACGGTCCCTGCTACGGTATTCCATATTCCTGAAGTAATACCTCCAGCTAATTGAACCGCTTTGTTATCTAAGACTTGTCTTTGAGCACGCTTCGCGCCTTCTGAATCTTTACGATACATTAAATCGTATTGAATCTTACCCACCGTATTGTAATCTAAATATTTCATTAGATCATCAGGGTGAGTTTCTTCTTTAACTTTTTTGGTATTTTTAAAATAGTCTGTCTTACCTTCACTATATATTTCATCAATGAAGTTAAGGACGGGTGTTAAATCATTACTAAAAATTTGTTGGAAACGTTCAACCTCATCTTGAGTTGATGAAGGAAGTTGTTTTACTTTAGATCTATATTCTTCTGGAAGCTCGGCTGCCGGACCACGTCTAGCGTCATACTTGGCTTGGCGTTCTTCATTCCAAGATTTAATATTATCAAATAAACCCATAGGTCCTCCTACTAAACTTGTTGGACTTCTGCAGGAATAACTAATTCGACTTGATACATTTTATTAAAATTAATAACATCTTCCTGCGTTTCGATAGCGGCAAAATCTTTAAAGGCTTCAGGATTGTATGCAATTAATCTGACAATGTCGTCAGTAATTTCTTCAGGAAGTCTAGCTCTTAAAAGTGTGTAAGGATCTTCAGCGCTGGCGCCTGGATCTTGCTCCATGATATTAACATCTTCAGTCATACTCATGTCTCCTTGAGGTGTAGCGATTTGTTCTGACATTTGTATGTTTTCATCCATGACTGGACCCATTCCCATGTTGTAACCAGGTCTACCACCATGAGCTAAACCATATCTGTTACCAGTTAAAATACCTACAATTCTTTTAATTTCTTCTTCGTCGGCTGTATCTAAACTGTCTTCAGATTTTTGTAATAATTCTAATGCTTTAACTCTTGCTTCATCCATTGATAAAAATGCTCTTCCTAATGCAATAATTTTCATTGATTCATACTCAGCAATAGTTGCTTGATCTAATGTTTCTCCCTGCTTAAGATTTGCTTTTGCTTGATCTAAAAATATTTCAGCTTGTCTATTAATTCCCATTGCATATTCTTTATCTAATAATTTGTTAGCTTTATCTCTAGCAATAGAAGCAGTTGTCATTGTTCCTAAATTTTGAAATTTAAGAGGAGCTATTTGCGCTTGAACTTTTTTGTAATTTTGATATTGAGGACGTACAATTTCATTAGCATTCATAATCATATCATGAATACTTCCGCCTCGACCTACCACATCTGAAAATGTCATAGCCATATCGAACTTATCTTTTTTACCAATATTAGATAAAGCTTTATTAGATGCATCATATTGTTCGTACATCTTAGCCATCAACTCATCAGTTGTTGGTCCGTTAGCATAATTTTTTCTTTGCATACCAGAAGTAATTCCTACTCCATCAGAGTTAGGTGTACCTCCTAGTTTAAACATAGGTCTTTTTAATATATTAGGCATTAGCCTCCCCACATCTTACCAAGCATTCCTCCTAGGCCATACGCTCCTGCGCCTGACGCTAATGCTTGCATGAATGGACTTGGTGCTGCAGCTTCTGGAGAAGTTTGCATATATGGATTAGGCATTCCTCCCATTAATTGTGATAGCTGACCTCCAAACCATCCTAATCTGTTAAACGGTTCTTGTCTTTGCATCTCTCTTGCTTGTGCTGTTGTATCTAAACCGGCTTGGTCATAACCTAGTTGACCTGCTCCTAGTTGAGACATCATTCCTAAATTTCCTAAACCTAATTGTTGTGTTTGATTAGCTAAACCTGATTGAAGTCCTTGAGCTTGAAACATATTTTGCATAGCTTGGTTATAAGTATTGTCTTTATATAAACCAATATTTTTTGCTAACTCTGCATCCATTAAACCTGTTTGTAATGCAGCTCTTCCTCCACCAAATGCTCCTGCTTGTAAAGCTTGTTGGTTCGCTACATTTTTTGCAGCTGTGTTAGCATCAGTCATTGCTTGCGTAACATAATCTTGATGAGGACTTATAAAACTTTGAACGTTAGCTGGGTCTGCATACGTTGCAGCTTTAGCTAAGTAAGGTTCGTAGGCCGCGACGCCTGCTCCTCTTCCTCCAAAATCAGTTGCTGTTAAACCTTGAGTTGTTGGATCATAAGTAAAACCTGCTTGACTTGCTCCAGTTTTTCTTGCTTGATCAGTGAATGCACTTTCAGCTGCAAGACTAGGTAAACCTAATGCTGAAGTTGTATCAGTTGCACCTAATTTACCTGCTTGAGGTAAGAATGCTTTTAGTTCCGATTCAATATACGGTGCGGGTAAATTTTGTGTTTGTTGTATAGCCATTATACCATTGCTCCTATGCCCATTTGTCCTTGGGCTCCTTGTTCTTCTAATTGTTTCATCATATTATATAGACGTTCTGCTCCTACGTTAACATCACCTTCACCCATGCCAGCTACTGCTTCATCAGTGAAAACAAATTCATTTTTACTTAATCTTGCTGGGACATCATCGGCTTTAGGTTTTTCTCCGTAAGGCATAAAGCCTCCTTCATATCTCATGTCAGCTTCAACTTCCATACCACCTAAGCCTTCGCCTTTGTCACTACCCCATGCTAAACCTTGCCTTGTTGATGTCATAGGAAACTGTGAAGTTCCCATGGCTTGTCTTACTCTTGGTAATCCTCCTTCTGCATTACCTAATGTTTGATTATCTTTAAATGCGTTACTCCAGTCAGTTGCTTCCCACATTTCTTCTGTAATTCCATAATCGTCTTCTAAATCTCCTTCACCCATTAATGCCATTTGTTCTTTAGCTTCTAAATAACTTGCACCACCTAAACCTAGTGATATAAGAGCCATCTTATCTAATTCTCTTTCACCTGGTTTACCTTTCATTAAAATAGCTTCGCCAGCTGATTTAATAGTGTCTCCTAAACTATAGTTTCCTGCTTCACCCACTTTTCCTAACCAACCTCGTGTAGCTTCAACTGCTTCCGTTCCAGTACCTGGCCATCCTTCTAAAGCTTTAACGGCTGGACTGCCCGGTGTTCCAAATAAAGTTTTATCTATGCCTTGACCTATATTACTCCTGCTCATTAAATTTCGTATGAAGTTTTCATTACTTCCTTTCACACCATATCTTCCACCAGTCATAGAGGAAATATTACCTCTTGTAATTCCAGGTGCCACGGACATAGCTAATTGAAACGGATTAATTTTTCCTCTAGATTTATATTGCCCTAAACCTGATAGAGCTGCTGCTCCTAACATTCCATATGGACCCATGGGTGCCACGAATGGTGCTGCTACTTGCATAATACCAGCTAGTTCTTTAGGGACTAATTTTTTAATTCCTCTTTTAATTTTTTTTAGTATTCCAAAACCAGTTCTATTACCCATAGGAATTCCAGTATAATTTCCACCACCAATTGCTGTTCCTCCACCGGCATACATATCTCTACCTAGTGAAGCTAAGCCACCATCAGCAAAAGCTAATTGCCCCTGTTGGTATTGACTTAGGTTTCCTCCTTGTTGCATTCCTGCAAGTAGTGCTGCTTGTGGTTGATTGATACTTTGCATACTATTCCTTAATTACTACTTCCGCGACTTTAATATGTACGTCTTGTCTAAAGTCATCATCTGTTGTGTCTGTTTCTGGATTGGCTACGTCGTCATCAAAGTGTTTCTTACTTTCGTAAGCTGCACCAGTTCTTTTATGTTTAACCGTAACGGTAGCTTTAGCAGGCATCACTGGAACTTTTACTCCATCGACTACTCTGTATTCTTGGTCATTATTACTCATTTTCTCTCCTTAAATCAAGTCCTACTTATTTGTAATACACTAACCGTTATATCTAACGGCTGTGCTGTTGTGTTAATCTTTAGTATATCAGAATCCTCAAGAACTACAACGTTTCCTGCACCTAAAACTGTGTCTGTAGCCAGATTAGCTAAGCTAGATTTGAAGTATATCTTAGCTGATGTTGTGGCTGAGGTATCATGTAAGCTCAAAGTAAAATCTGTAGATCCTCCTGATCCATTATATACAAAAATAGTATTAACAATAGCTGTTGAACCTGCAGGACATGTATAAAAAACTTCATCTGATCCTGTAGATGTGATTGCTGTTATACTATTCTTATAAGTTGTTGCCATTATTTAAAAAACCATCCTCTTTGTTCTGCTTCATGTTCAGGTATTTCATTACTAAATGTTGTATTCAATTGTTGTACTAGCTGTTCTAAAGTATTTACTAATTGATCTATCTGTGCAGCGCTATATTCCTTAGCTGCTCTTGGAAATCCTAATGTTATTATTTTTTGTGCCATACTACCAACCCCATCCACCGTCAGTTCTACCAGAATTTGTAGATCCAGCTGAAGTTGCTTGTCTGGATCCTCCACCCATACCAGATGCTTGAGCTGCTGAAGTGCCTCGGCTAATACCACTTTGTGG
>WLWF01001277.1_pt1 | contig 21212 bp, 16 predicted proteins | sample 6718331 | NCBI WGS metagenome assembly WLWF01 (sample SAMN12718692, study PRJNA515312) | sponge metagenome | isolation source: marine sponge | host: Mycale hentscheli | place: New Zealand: South Island, Marlborough, Capsize Point | collected 2003-05-01
ACAACATCAGCATCCTGCTCAATCGCACCGGATTCGCGTAGATGATTTAATCTCGGTCGGTTGTCTCGTGATACTTCAGCCTGTCGATTTAACTGAGCAAGACAGAGAATTGGAATATCAAGTTCTCGAGACATGGTCTTTAATCGTCTCGCAATCCGCGCTACTTGTTCTTGACGTGGGTCCCGTGGATTATCTGGTTCGATTAGCTGTAAATAATCAATCACAATGATTGAAAGTCCTTGCTTTCGCTTGAGCCGACGGGCTACGGCGGCAATTTCTGTCAGCGTTCGGCCAGGTGTGTCGTCAATGTATAGCGGAGCAGAACTTATCTCGGAGGATTTTTGTACAAGGCGGCGTCTGTCTTCCTGCGAAATAGTTCCATTACGCAGTCGATGTCCATTGACCTGTGCAGCTGAGCACAATAAACGATCTGCCAGTTCGAGACTTGCCATCTCAAGACTCACGAATAAAACAGGCTGGTGGCTGTTGATTGAAATATGTTCAGCAATATTCATGGCAAGCGCAGTTTTTCCCATACTGGGTCGGGCCGCCAAGATAATCAGTTCAGAGTTGTGTAGCCCTCCGCAGAGTGTATCGAGATCAGTGAAGCCAGTTTCGACGCCACCAAGTGCATGCTCGTGTTTCATACGAGCATCCATGCGTACCATTACATCTTCAAGAACGGATTGGATCGACTTTGCTTCAGCAGAACTACGCTGTTCAAGAATCGAGAAAATCTTTTCTTCGGCCTGCGAAAGGAGTTCTCTTGGCTCATCATATCCGTCATATGCATCCCGAAGAATGTCGGTGCTCGCATCAATAAGAGACCGAAGCATTGCCTTGTCACGAATGATATGTGCATAGTGCGAGGCATGGGCTGCATGGGGGACCGAACTTATGAGTTCTGCAATTGCAGCAGCTCCTCCAACAGCATCAAGGTCACCCTTCGTCCGTAATTTCTCCAGGAGTATGGTCGCGTCAATACGCTTGCCGCCATCATGAAGATCGAGAAGGTGGCGAAAAATTGTTTGATGCGCTTCGTCGGAAAAATCTTCAGACCGTACAGACAACGCAACGTCATCACAGACATCAGGCTTGAGAAGGATACTGCCAAGAACGTTCTTTTCAGCTTCAATGTTTCCCGGTCGACCAAGCCCGCCTATTTGGGAAACGTTATGGTCATCTTGACTGTGCGATTTTTTCCTAGAGCGCTGACCATTCCGGCTTATTTTTTTTTGTCCGGCCATATTCTGAACGGCCTGTGTCGCATTTCCATGAGAATCACCCATTCAGAAGCCCTCTATTCCGTTTGAGACTTTTTAGTGTGATAAGACACTGAATTTTTGGTTTTTTGGTCAGGCTCGTATTCTCAGGGCCCATCACTTTGCGGGCATTTGCAGACAAGTCGCGGGCCATTCATTGAAGCATGCGTTCGAGTAAGAATTCTCTCAACCGAATCGGTGCCGACTCACTTTTCCTCGCTGCTTGCTGGTACGACCCAGACCTTCAGTTCACCCTCGACCTCACTCGCAAGACGAACTTTAACCGTGTACAGCCCAACTTCTTTAAGCGGCCCCTGCAAAATAATTTGATCTGGAGGAACAACAAGGTCTTGCTGTTTGAGGGATCGTGAAATCTCTGGTGCTCCGACTGATCCATACAGATGGCCTTCGTCGTTCGCATTCGACTCAATCGTGACACTTGTTCGGACTAATTCTTCGAGTAGTCCGCGGAGTCCGGCGAGCCTTTCACGAGCAATGGTTGCAAGCTTTGCCTTGTGCTTTTCAACCATTCTCTTGTGGTGTTCGGTAGCGACTGTTGCAAGCCCTTGGGGGAGCAGGTAGTTGCTCGCATATCCTGGACGCACTTCGACCACTTCACCCTGTTTTCCAAGGTGTTCAACATTCTGGATGAGAAGGAGTTCAATCCCTCCTCGATCACCTTTGGGAAGACGTTTATGCCGTTGATGCTTGGGTTTTTTAATTGTTGTGGTGGCCATTTGTAAATCCTTGGAAAAATTAAATTGTTAAGTGAGTTGTGGGTTTGTCCGGGAGGGTTAGAAAGGAATGTCGTCTTCGACCCCACCTGCGGCACTGGTAGCACCAAAACCACCTCCCGTATCATACCCTCCCGACTGATCTTTCTCGTTTGGGCTGTTGCTGTTCTGATTTCCCTGGTTACGGGGACCTGCTTGACTTCCCTCAGGCCTATTGCCTCCGCGTGATCCAATGAGATGCATTCGATCGCCAACAACACGGAGTTTTGAGTTTTTCTTTCCGTCTTTTTCCCACATATCGAGTTTCAAACGTCCCTCGATCAGGAGGGGTGCCCCCTTTGTTACGTATTCGCCTGCGATTTCAGCAGTACGGCCCCATAGCGTAATGTCAACAAACGTTGTTTCTTCAATCCACTCGCCTGAAGAGGATTTACGCCGATCATTGATCGCAAGACCGATTTCAGTGACAGCTGAACCATTTGAAATGTATCGAAGTTCTGGATCACGGGTTACGTTTCCCATGAGAAATACCCGGTTCATGCTACTCGCCATGGTGATCTCCCTCTTTCTTTCTCCGCAAAATGATCAGTTCTTGCAGCGACACATAAAGCTTGGTGCCGCGACAGATGAACAGTCATGATGGACAGATGTTCAGTTTTCGTCAAGCCCGGCTGCGGGCACTCCTTGAATGTGATGTCATTTACCGGCAGTTGTTTGTGCTGGTTTCGTGCTGCTGTTCCCGGCTTGAGCATGCTGGACAAGCGGTTCTGCCAAACGGGAGTCGATCTTCAAAATGAGTCGTCGCAACACATTTTCATTCAATTCACATTGTCGTTCGAAAGCAACAAGATTTGTCCCTTCAATACTGAAATAAATGAGCCAATAAGAGCCCTTCCGCTGGCCATTAATTGGATACGCAAGTTTTCGTTCGTCCCAGAGTTGAGAAACAAGAACCTTCCCCCCATGCTCAGTCACCAAGTCATTGAGTTGCCCTGTTACAGCATCAGGGTCGCGTGAATACTTCGTCGAATCCAGGATAAACATCCCTTCGTAAACCGTCATTTTGAAAGGTCCTTCCGTTTTGTTCTTAAAAAATCTCTTTGTCTAAAGTTTGTTAGTTGTACCGATTCATGGTGGCTTCTATTCCGAGTGTTGCCCAAGATTCGGCAGCATCGGCAGCCCGCTGAACTGTTTCGTCGAGGTCAACCTGTTCATACTTGGAAAATTTCCCGAGCACAAAAGAAGGTGGATCCTGCTGTTTTGGAACTGGTCCGATGCCCACCCGGAGCCTCGGTATTGTTGTACTTGAAAGTCGTGTGATGGTATCCGCTAAGCCCTTCTGCCCGCCTGCAGACCCGTTTGGTCGCATCCGAATGGTTTTGAGCGGCAGTTGGAAGTCGTCACAGATCACAAGAATGTCAGTTAGGTCTAGTTTGTAAAAATCACGAGCGGCGAGCACGCTGCCTCCGCTTAAATTCATCCATGTAAGTGGCCAGAGTAGTAATGCTGGAGTCCCACGAATGCTAGTCTGGGAAGTCTCTCCCTGGAAGCGTTGCCTTCGACTTGGGTTTCCCCCACGATCTGCCAAAACGTCCAATACGTTAAATCCGACATTGTGCCGAGTGCCTTCATATTTTCGTCCGGGATTACCTAAACCGACCAACAATTTCACAGAGCATCACCGTTGGGAGTGTACGTCGTCTACGATGCAATTGTTCACGCAACAACGAGTCGCTGTCATTCATCGTTTGACTCTGCTGCTTTGGTTCCGATGTCTGAGGCGTCTTCAAGCTTTTGGCTGGGTAAGAGGCATGAGGCAACAACGGCCTCGCCATCTGAAGTTGCACGGGCTCCTTGAGGGAGTTCAAGATGTTTTATTTTAAGAACATTTCCAGCCTCGAGATGAGCAACATGAGCAACAGCAACCTCGGCCATGGTTTGAGCTGTACATTCAACCTCAAGTTCTCGAAGAACCTGTTTGAGCTTTCCGCCAGTTTTCGCTCCTGGACATTCTCCACGAAACTCAACAGGAACCATAACCTTGATCTTTTCAGACGGATCAATCCGCAAAAAATCAACATGCAGAGGGATCGTGCCGTATGCATTCCACTGGAGTTCACGAACAAGAGCGGGAGATTTCACTGCTCCAGTTAACTCAACGGTTTTGCTGCCGTGCCGCACCATTGCCTCAACGGCATCACGTTGGACTACTAAATCAACACATGATTCCCCATGTCCGTATAAAACCGCAGGAACATGGCCCTCTTGGCGTAGTTTTTGGCATGCTTTTGTACCCGTAACGGTACGGGCGGTGACTTCGAGTAGATCGCTCATCAGGAACTCCTTAATTGGGCTCCGTATTGTGCCATTTCTCGATTTTTTCGCAACCGGGCACGCTGAATTACGGCCTGAATACTCAATTATTGAAACATCATGCTGACCGACTCATTTCGATGGATTCGCTTTATCGCCTGCCCGAGCAAACTGGCAACAGAAAGAACTGTAATATTTGGCAGTGTTTTCTCTTGGGCGAGCGGAATTGAGTCCGTCACGATGATTCCAGACAGAGGTGCCGCCTGCAACCTTTCGACAGCGGGGCCGACCAAGAGCCCATGGGTTGCTGCTGCAAAAATCTGTTTTGCGCCATGGTTATGGAGAACTTCGGCTGCTGAGCAGATAGAGCCGGCTGTGCTGATCATGTCATCAAACATGAGGGCAACTTTTCCTTCGACACTTGCACCAATGATATTCGCACTTGTTGTTGTGTCAGCGCTCACCCGTCTTTTGTCAACAATTGCCAGAGGCGCATTGAGCCGTTGGCCATGCCCAACGGCCCGCTTGATGCCGCCAACGTCAGGACTTACCACAATCAAATCATCTGTTGGCAAATCGATTGATTGCAAATGGTTGTTGAGTACAGGTGCTGCGTACAGATGATCCACGGGGACATCGAAAAAACCCTGAATCTGAGCGGCGTGAAGATCCATCGCAAGCACACGATCTGCCCCTGCACGGGTGATCAAGTTGGCGACAAGTTTGGCTGTGATGGGAACTCTTCCCGCGTCTTTTCGGTCCTGCCTTGCATAGCCAAAATATGGAATCACCGCCGTAATTCGGTACGAACTGGCTCGCTTGAAACTGTCAATCATGACCAGCAGTTCCATGAGGTGTTCATCAACTGGTGGGCATGTTGGCTGAACGATAAAAATGTCTCGCCCTCGAACGTCCTCATCAATCTTGCATGAGATTTCTCTGTCTGGAAATCTTCCGATCGACATTTTGCCCATCGGAAGATTGAGATAACGGCAGATGTCCTGAGTTAAAGAAGGGTTTGCCAGCCCACTAAAAATCTTTAAATCATTCATGAGTGATCTCGGAGCTGTAAGAAGAGAAGGAGTGAGTTGCTACCACACTCTTTTAAGGTATTAGTGAGGATGTTCAAGGATTGCTACTCTCTGCCGGGCAAGACGGATTTCATAGACGCAAGAACGGTGATCAATTATCTCTGAATTGCCTGGAGAGCCTTTGCCACAGCCTGTAGTTGTTCTGGTGTGTTGACGGATAGCGATTCGCTTGGGTCAAGACAGGCAACTGCGTCGACTGGTTCACCGGTGTCAAGAAGCACCTTTGGGCAATCGGTGAGGTAGTATTCTCCAGCTGCGTTGTCAGTGTTAATGTGCTCTAGGGCCTTGAGTAACTGGTCGGCGGCGAAAACATAGGTGCTCATGTTGACTTCTTGAATCAGCCGCTCACTTTCAGTTGCATCCTTCTCTTCAGTGATACGTACAAACTTTTTGTCTGTATCGCGTACGATGCGGCCCAGCCCGCTTGGGTTTTCCGTGATTGCGGTTCCGAGAAGACACGCAGCACCCGTGGATTGAAAAGCGTCGAGTAAACGTTGGATACTGGAAGGGCGTAACAAGGGCGAGTCACCACAGACGATGACAACAGGCCGAGAACGGGCACCCGTGGCGAGTGATTTTATTAACGGAGCGGCGGCTCGGACGGCATCACCAGTTCCAAGCTGCTTTTGCTGAACAGCCAATTGAACACCCGGCCGTGATCCAACATGTGCGCGTACACTCTCACCACGATATCCAATAACAACAATTTGGTCATGACAGCCAGCATCGCTGAGTGCATCAAGGACCCATGTAAGAAGAGTCTTACCAGCGGCCTCATGTAATACTTTGGGCAAGTCGCTATTCATGCGAGTGCCCTTTCCAGCTGCAAGAACGATAGCTATCGGCGACGTGTCATGCATCGAGAGGTGTTCCTTTCTTTTGGTTGAGTGTCGCTCCGAGCAATTGCTGAAGGCCGTCAAGATCGAGTTGAACCACGGTTTTATTGTTCATTGATGTTTTCGCATGTGTAGCAAAAACGAGTATTTTCGTCGCCTGCGTGACTCGTAGTGCCTGCAAAGATCGCAAGGAAAGATAAAGATGCCTGCCATTCGGGGAGGGAAACTATTTCTGATGGCTGCAAACCAAAAAACCGATTTGCGATCTCTCGCAAATCGGCCTTAGTGGAGGCGGCGGGAATCGAACCCGCGTCCCGTGACGTTTCAGAACAAACTTCTACGTGTGTATTCGGTCAACTTAAATCTCATGAAGACACCCCCGGCCGACAGGGTGTTGCCTTCACCAGCCCGGAACAAATTTAGTCCTGCCCGTACTAGGCGATGAAACAGGACGAGTCGGATTTGGCGACCGATTGGTAGGCCCTTCCGACTGGGGCCATCGCTCGGAGCAACTTAACTAAGCTGCCAGAGAAAACTGAGCTTCGGCAATTGAAGCTGTGGTCGACTTTTAGCGTGGCCTGCCGACCAACCACGACACGCGATCTGAACCTCTTACAATCCGGTCGAAACCAGTACGCCCCCATATGTAAAGGGAAATAAAAAACTTACATAGAAACGAAACAACTTTCGATTCTTATTTCTGAAATCAATTGTAGTGGAAAAGCCTTTTCGCCTAACTACCAGAATCGACCTTACTTACCAGTATACGTCGGTTGCTGTTCTGGAGGTGGAAACTTGCCCATTTGTGTCGGTTTTGCCGACGTAGATGGTTGGAAAAAGGGAGTTTCTATGAGAAAACGGATGAGAAAGCCGGTGATTTAATTCATAATCGGGTTCATCCTCGGATGCACTTTGACTACAGTTCAAGGTGCCAAAAACCCTTCTGATTTGACGGTGTGAATATGAACCCCGTAGTCTTTCTTATAAAGAGATGGCGTTTTGTGTCGTTAGCTTTTTGCACACGTGGTAGAGCAATGTTTCGACAGCCAGTACTTCATGGATTACCGAAACCGAAACTGTGTCAAACTCGCGGTATGTCTTCCCTTATACCGATCGCACTGCTCGGAACTGTCTTATTTGCGGTACCAGCGTCAGGCCAGGAATGGGCCGAGAAGATGTTCTCGGTGACAAGTCACAATTTCGGGACAGTGGCAAAAGGTTCAAAAACAGAATTTCGATTTGTTTATCGAAATTTATATGAGGAGGATGTCCACGTTAGTAGTGTTCGTACAAGTTGTGGTTGCACCCAACCAGCGATCACAAAAAAATTGATTGAAACCCATGAAACCGGTGAGATAGTCGCGGCATTCAACACAAGGACTTTTCTTGGTCAACATGGTGCAACACTCACTGTTACGTTTGATCAACCGTTCTATGCTGAAGTACAGTTGCGAGTTGCAGGAAATATTCGAGGAGATGTCACATTCGAACCTGCATCAGTCAATCTAGGGAATGTTGACCTTGGGCGAGGAGCAGAGCAGGTTGTCCGTGTGACACACATGGGCTCTACTCCGTGGGAGATATCTGATGTCCGGAGCGCGAATGTCAATTTTGAAGTATTGCTTTCCGAGCCTCAACATACAGGTTCCCAATCTGCATACGACTTAACACTTCGATTAAAGCCAGATGCCCCGGCGGGCTATATCAACGACCAGTTGATTCTCGTCACGAATGATCCTAGAGCTTCACAGATCCCCATGGATGTCGAGGGTCGTGTTGTAGCTGAGGTGACTGTAAGCCCCCAACTTCTTGCACTTGGGAATGTCCTACCCGGAGGAAGTGTCACAAAGAATATTGTCGTGCGGGCCAACAGGCCGTTCTGCGTTACCGGGATTGTCTGCAATGATGGTTGTCTGAGTTGTCCGGCGAAAGAGACCCCTGCGAAGGTTCATATTTTACCAGTGACCTTTCAGGCTGGGGATGTTGGTGGACAAGTTGAACGGGAGCTGACAATAACAACCGACTTAGGTGATGGTGCAGTACCTGTGGTTACGGTGCAGGCCATGGTTGATGGCGTGCCAGCGGATGGAGCTTCAGCACGTCGTGAGCCCTCTCGGGTTCAGTCAGTGAGCCTTCGGTAGTTCACATTGATTTCTCGCGATCTTCCATGGCGACATATGGTCGCGGCGACGGGCCGACGTATTCTGCCAGCGGCCGGATTAAACGATTATTGCCCATTTGTTCGATGATGTGTGATGTCCATCCACTTACGCGTGCAACAACAAACAGCGGCGTGAAGAGATTGATAGGAAGACCGAGAGCATGATAGATGCGGGCTGCTGGCCAATCGAGGTTTGGGCGGAGTCCTTTTTTCAGGAGCATCAGTTGTTCCAACTTGCGTGCGAGCTCTTCAAGCTTCTGGTGTTTTTCGTACGCTGAATTACTGTGGATGAGGCGATGACACGCATCGCCTAAAAGATCCGCCCGGATATCACCAGTTTTGTAGACGCGGTGCCCGAACCCCATGATAACCTCATGATCGTCCAGTTTCCGGGCAAGCCACGGCTCAATATTTTCCGGTACCCCAATGTCCATAAGTTGATGGAGAACCTTTTCATTTGCTCCACCGTGAAGCGGGCCTTTGAGTGTTCCGATAGCAGCAGTTACCCCAGAGTGCATGTCAGATCCAGTAGAAGTAACGGTACGAGCCACAAACGTCGAGGCATTGAATTCATGCTCGGCGTATAAAATTAACGTTGTGTTGAAAACAGTTGCTGCGATGTCGGAAGGTTTGGTTTGGCATAATTTCTCTAAGAGTGCGGGTGCTAGTGGTTTGTTAGGCCAGTGAGAGGGCGGTTCGCCACGGAGACAGTCAATCCATGTTGCCAATAAAGCGGGGACGTGGCCCAGTAGTTGCTCAGCCTTCATGCGTTCTTGGGAAAGGTCATGAGAACGAGGCGATTCCTTAGGGCCATTATCACATTCAAGCTGGCCTAATAGGCTCACGCCAGTTCGAAGCACATCCATAATTGAAGTTTGTGGGGAATTCTCGGCGAGTCTTTGAAAGCAACAGACAACGGTTTGGGGTATTGACTGCGCAGCACGTTGGATCCTCTCATTAAAACCTTCAAGCTGATGTGCTGTAGGAAGATCACCCCACAACAAGAGATGCGCAATTTCTTCAAAGCTACATTGCACGAGGTCCGAGACCGCGTACCCACGGTATCGTAGGGTTTGCTCAAGTGAGCAGATGCTTGTTCGACCAGCCGTGATGCCGGCGAGCCCACTTGCAGCGTCTTTTTGATCAGATGATGGATGAGTCATGGGTGGTGTTTGAGTTGTGGAAAATGGCGTTGCATCTAAGCTCTATCAAATAGCAGGAGGCGGTGCTCTGGTTGAATTCAGTGAGTAGTGCCAGAGGGGTGGCTCTGGCTAGGCAGGGAAGGATTGTAGTCGAGTAAATCGTAGAGCTCGTCTCGAGTTTGCATTAGGTCAAGAAGCGACTCTTGGCATTTTTCATCTGTAAGAACATCGAGCCCAACCTTAATTGCTTTCATTGCAAGCCGAAGAAGTGTGACGGGGTAGAGCACAGCTGCAAAGCCAAGATCATTTAGTTCGTCACAGGATAAAAGTGGGCTCTGCCCAAACTCAGTCATATTTGCAAGCCCCGGTGTCTTAAGTTTTTTCAGGAGTTGTCCTGCGTCAGAAAACTCTGCTTTACTATGCAAGGCCTCAGGAAAAATCCAATCAGCTCCAGCGTTGTGATAGGCCTCCATTCGGGAAAGGCAACCTTTCATGGAAGTGCCACCACGAACATCAGTCCGAGCAATAATGATCGTATCGTTTGATTGTCGACCTTCACAGGCAGCCTGAATTTTTTCACTCATTTCGGCTTGCGAAATGACCTGCTTGTCATTGAGATGCCCGCATCGTCTATCAGTTGCTTGATCTTCGATTTGGATTGCAGCTGCTCCCGCGGCTTCGAGTCGAGAAATGTTTTTTCCAATTGTATGGACGTCACCGTAGCCTGTATCAGCATCAACGATGACAGGAATGGTGACGTTTTTTGTGAGCTGAAACGTTTGTTGCTCTAATGTTTCAAAGGGGATAAGTCCAATATCGGGAATCCCCAGCAGTCCGGCTGAGAGTGCGGCCCCAGAAAGATATACTGCTGGAAACCCCTGACGCTCGATCTCTTTTGCCGCCAATGGAAATGGCGCGCCCATAATCGTGAGAGGGCGATTTTCGAGTAAGGTACGGAGGTCCTTGCCGCTCTGGCCGGTGGGACGGAGTGTCGTCTTTTCAGTCATCTGCTTGTACTCACGAGCGAGGAAGATGCGAGACTATATTCTTGTAAGGGTAATGTAACCGCTGGCATAGTGACTGTGGGACATTTGTCAACATCACAAAGGTTGAAGGTGGCTTGATATGAAAGGAGAAGGAACTCGCTACCAGAATACGAGATCAATACTTTTTACTGCAGTTGAAGTGGGGGTTTTCACAGCCATTTTTGCGGTGGCTGGAGCATGGCCGGCGCCCGATGTAAACGAAGGGTATTATCTGGCAAAAGCTCGTCACTCGTTCAATCCAGAATGGTGTGGGAATGATTTTTTTCTTAATTCAGGAGAGGCTCACGGACTCTTTTTCTATCTCCTTGGTCCTCTCGCGGCGTCCGCTTCACTTTCTACAGCGGCTTGGGTTGGGCGATGGGTGGGCTGGTTTGCATTAGCAGTAGGATTTCGACATGCAGTGTGGCCTCTTCTGCCCGCTCGTATTCATCGTCTTTTTGCGGTGGCCGTCTTTTCGTTAGCAGCGCGCTACACCACCATGGCTGGAGAATGGCTGATTGGGGGGTGTGAGGCAAAAGTTTTTGCGTGGGCTCTTGTTCTCGCAGCCTTGGGCGAAGCTGCTCGTAGTCGGTGGGCTTTTGCATGGCTGTTGAGTGGAGTGGCGACGGCGTTTCATCCGTTAGTTGGTGGATGGACGATGATCCTCATTGGCCTCGTAGCCATTAGCCAAATCGTGAGAAACCAGGCGGAAATCAGTTTCTTCAAGCCGCTCGTTCTTGCATGTGTCATCGGAGGCGTATGCCTAGCGTCTATTGGCTTATGGCCAGCAATGAAAATCTCCATCGGAGTGTCTGCTGATGTTCGTAACCAAGCGGCTGCGGTTTATGTAGTTGATCGATTGCCGCATCATCTTCTTCCACGGTCATTTCAAGAAGTACTCATTTCCAGACATCTACTCGCGATCATGTTTTGCGGATGTCTCTATGTAGCCTTGCCGTATGAAGCGAAGCGGTCACGAGGTCTGATACTTGTTCTGGCGGCTGTGCTTCTGGCTTTTGCCGGGTTTGTAATGAGTTTGTTTGAATCGCTCGCTTCGTCATTCGTTTACGGAATGCTACGTTTTTATTGGTTTCGCCTCGCTGATGGTCTTCTTCCCTTTGGGCTTTGTGTTCTGCTCACTCAGTTTATTTTTTCAGCACAATTGTTTGGATCAAGCGTCCAGCAGACGCTGAGACAAACCTTTTTGGTTGCAGTAGTCCTTGCTTTTTTTGCATACGATTCGGTTATTCAATCAAAGCATTGGCCCTTACTCACCAACGATTGTGTTTCGCGAGGTGATAAACTTATTGACGCTGATTCATGGGGGGATGTTTGTCAGTGGATTCAAGAAGAGACATCCCCCACGGATTGTTTTCTGACGCCGCGGGGTGCATCAAGTTTTCTCTGGCGGGCTCAACGGCCAGAGGTTGTTGCGTGGAAGAATGTGCCACAAGACCCGGGTTCAATTCTGGAATGGCGACAGCGGATCATTGATTGCTTCTCCTATGACGGGACATTGAAGAACATGGCTCGAAGCACATGTGTTTTAGGCGTTTCGCGACTGAATCGGGTGGCAGACGACTATGGTGCTAACTTTGTCGTTGCGCCACGAAAAAGTTGGGTTGCCATGCCTCGACCACCAAAGGCGGCATACAAAAATTCAAACTATGTGGTGATCAAGTTGCCCATTCAAGAACACCATGTCAATGATGAGGGAAGTGGTGTTGCTACCAACTGATCCCGAGCCTCTGGCATTGCAGTTCAAGGGCTTTTGCGAAAGCAGGGAGTGGGTAGTCCACGTTTTTTGCAGTCGCCCAAAAGTATGTTGAGTCAACAATTTTTGTCGGCAGCTTTCCTGTGCGGGTGGCATTTGCAACTCGTTCGCAATACTCGATATCTTCGGGTCTTGTTGCACGTAAGCCCGTGACGAGGCGGTCTTTCAGTGAGACTTTTTCTTTTGCCGATTTCGGCACTTCGGCGTGAATCACGTCCGTGAGAGGAGTTGTCAAAAATATCGTGGTAATAAGTATGATGAACTGTCTTGATAACATTAAAAGAGGTTCCTTGTATGAGCGTGCGTCTCAATGGATTATCTGATCTTTTTATTGATCCGCAGGAACTGATTTTCATTCGAATCGTGCAAGGGCATATGACTTCTTTCCAGATCGTAATACGAGAGCTGTTCTTCCGGCCAAATCGGTAGTAGTGATGCGATATGCCGAATCGGATACTCTGACGTTATTGATATATGCTCCGCCTTGTTCTATCGTGCGACGAGATGCTGACCGGCTTGCGGCAAGTTTTGTTGCCGTCATCACCTCTACAAGAAGAAGCCCTTCACCAGAGAGCGTCTCGAAGGAGAATTGATGGCTTGGGACGTCAGCAAAAATTTCAGTCAATGCTTCGTCGGTGAGGTTGTCGATTGCCGCCCCGAAAAAAGCGGCAGTAGCCTGTTGCGCTGTCTTGAGACCATCAGGGCCGTGGACAAGCTGAGTGAGTTCTTCAGCGAGCCGTCGCTGCATTGCTCTACCAGAAGGACTTGTTTCCTGTTCTTGTATAAGCGACTGACATTCTTCGAGTGACAGTTCAGTCAGCCTGAGTAAACATGTCTGTGCATCACTGTCGCTGAGGTTCATCCAGTACTGGTAGAATCGGTAAGGGCTCGTTCGCGAGGGGTCTAGCCAGACTGCACCGCTTGCAGTTTTGCCCATTTTCGAACCGTCAGCCTTGGTTAAAAGTGGGCATGTAATCCCATGAAGATTGAGGCCTCGTAATCGCCGCCCAAGTTCAATACCTGCAGTGATATTGCCCCATTGGTCGCTGCCCCCAATTTGGACACAACAGTCGTACTCATCCGCCAGGTGCACAAAGTCCCACGACTGAAGAAGCATGTAACTGAATTCGGTATAGGACAGGCCTCCTTCACGATCGAGGCGACTTTTTACCGAATCCTTCGCAAGCATTTGAGAGAGTGGGACATGTTTGCCAATATCACGAAGGAATTCCAGATACCCAACCCCCCGCATCCAATCGGCATTGTTGACAATATGAATCGTTTGATTGGTTGATTCCAAAAGGGCCTTTATCTGATTTCCAACCGCTGCAATATTCGCAGCAAGTGCTTCATGCGAGAGAAGATTCCGCTCTTCACTTCGCCCGCTTGGATCACCAATCATACCGGTGGCTCCACCAATGAGCGCGATAGGTTCGTGACCAGCTCGAGCCACCCGTCGCAGCAAAATAATAGCGACGAGATGTCCTACATGAAGACTGTCTGCGGTTGGGTCAAACCCGGCGTATATTCGCCTCCCAGGTGTCGCGAGCCAGTCGTGCAGACTATCGGTGCCTGTCGTTTGGTGTACTAATCCGCGTTCTGTGAAATCAGTGATGAGGTTTTTGGACATAGGCCTTTATTTGATAGATTTCGAATTACCGCCAGATATCACTCCCAGAAAAGGGGTGAGCCTGGTTGTTCAAGCCCGGCTTTGGCAATACCTTTAAAATTTGTTCAGCGAGCCGAACATCCTCTTTTGAAGTAATTTTAAGATTCATTGGCGAGCCATTCACTATTGTCACGGTATGTCCTGCCGCCTCGGCCATTTGGGCTTCGTCTGTAGCGGTTCGCTGTGTGTCCTTTTCAAAGGCGTCGGCAAGTAATGCACGGCTAAATACTTGAGGCGTCTGAGCTTCCCAAAGATTTGTCCTGTCGACCGTGCCTTCGATGCATTGCTGCTCGTCAGTCCGCTTGAGTGTGCTTACAACAGGTGTGGCCAAAATAGCAGCTCCCGTCGTAACGGCTGTCTTAAAAACATCATTGATCCATCGGGTTGCAAGACACGGCCGGGCGGCGTCATGGATTGCGACAAATTCAATTTCTTTCTTCAATGCAGCGAAGCCACTGAAGACAGAGTCCGATCGGTACTCACCACCTTCAGCGACTTTGATACCAAGGAATGCAATATCAGCACCAAATTTATCCATGAAGTACTCACGGTCTTCTGGTGCAATGACGATGACAACCTGTTTCACATCATCGTGGTCGAGAAATTTCTCTGCAGCGTGCAACCAAACAGACCGTCCTGCTAGCGGAGCAAAGGGCTTTTTGTAATTGGCGTCACCAAATCGGCTACTTTTTCCAGCTGCTACAAGAATTACTCCAAAGCTAGCCATTTGAATAGTCTCATTAATGATCAAAAGTGCTGTTGTACGTTTCGTGATTTGTCGAGATAGCTGCCTCAGAAAAGGTGGTCCAGATTGTGTTCAGCTTAGAGGCAATCAAACCAGTAGCACAGTTCAGCAAGTATTGAATGCTCGAAGGAGCTACCAAGAGATGAGATCGTGGTGTCTATCCAACTACATCATTCCGCCACCCATTCCGCCGCCACCCATGCCACCCATGCCACCCATTCCGCCGCCCATTCCGCCGCCCATTCCGCCGCCCATTCCGCCGCCCATTCCGCCGCCCATTCCGCCACCCATTCCGCCACCCATACCGCCGCCCATTCCGCCGCCACCCATACCGCCACCCATTCCGCCACCCATACCTCCACCCATACCTCCACCCATTCCGCCGCCGCCAGCACCCCCTGTTCCGCCAGCACCGCTGGAATAATTGAAAGTAGTAACCTGCCCAACTCCAGAGAATAATGGCGTCGAAGTAATCCGGACATACTTTCTGTTTGCCGAAATGACCGCCATCGCCTGGAGATTTGTTCCTTCAGGAAGTGTCGTAATGATGGGCTGATATCCTACGGCATTTCCTGACGTAAACGGCCGTTGAATTCCAGCCGATGTCTGTGTTTTCGGGCGGGTATCTGAAAGTGAATCAACAGCATCGTCACTGGACAAGGCAGCTAATTGTTGGGCTAGAATCGTCTTGCTTAATTCTTTTTGGACCGCGATGTCTTGTAGCACTTGGGCATCTGCAACCCGTTGGCGACGGCGACCAGCCGGCAATTCAATTGTGAAAAGCATGTCGTCACCCACAACGGGCAACTGTTTTTTCATGGTTTCTTCAAAAGGCGTGCCCTTGTAAAGTGTTAATTCGGCGGTCACGATGCCGGCGGTAACGTCACCGGTAATGCGTCGCACAAGCGCTTTGTATGTGCCGGGAAATGCTGCCGTGGCAACATATCGCTCTCGTCTGAATCCATTGGTCTCATTTGCCAAACCTGCTTGATTATCCCCAAGCAGAATGCCGCCCGAGCTTGATCGCGGTGAAGCAAGTGAGCACACGGTGCCAGGTGGTTCCTCTACGATCAAATCGATGTCAGCGTCTCCATTCCACGTCAATTTCAAGTCAATATCCCGAATGAGGGCTGCATCAATGACTTGCTGGAAGTATTCTGCTTGGTCTTTTTTGCCTTCAGACTTAAGTTTTTCGATGGTGGATTTTGAAAGTCGTGCGGCACGAGTGGCAATCTCCTTCTCCTTTAACGGCCACTCTTGCGCAAGGACGCCGGCGCAGGTCCATCGTAAAGAGTCGGGCTCATCAAGCTCGGCAGCGAGTTTGAAGCCCAAAGCATAGGCTTCTCTGCAATCGGGTTCCAAAATGGCAACCTGCTTACAGATGCGAAGAGACTCTTTCTTTGATCCAAGGCGGGCCAGATAGCTTGCCAGCGATAAAAGATCAATTGGTGTCGAGGCCAAATCAGCAGCTGAGAGGAGTGCACGTTCAACTTCTGCACGAGGTCGACCGGCACCTTCTAGAGCCAATGCTAGAGACTCATACATCCAAGGCTCTGCGTGCCCTGTTGAGATGGTCGCACTGAGAAGATTTGCTGCGATATCAAAACGATTCGAACGCCCAAGCACTGCCGCTGTTGCTCGAATGCGGGCAAGTCGTACTGCAAGCTCTTCGACAGAAAGCCCAGTTGCATCCGTGACGAGGCCCTGAGTTGGTCCGAGGTACTCAGAGAGTTCTTTTCGAAGATCATCAGATTCCAAAAAAGATTCTGGCAATGCGATTTCTTCGAGAGGAACCGACTGCTCCAGAGAATTAGTTTTTGACGCGTCGTTCGGTCGTGGTCGACCGTCGGTCGCTCCTCGATCACCGGTTGCAACGGTTGAAGCACTAGATGACACAGCCGCCTGAGCATCGGCAACTTGAAACATGCCGCCACCCATGCCGCCACCCATGCCAGCACCGCCCGCTTGGATGCCCCCACCTTGGCCACTATTGATGCCACCGGCACCGCCAAGCCCACCGCCGCTTTGGAATGGATTTACTCCAGAGTTCGGATTAACAGGAATCACAAGGTCCGCAACGGGATACACTTTAATTGAAAGGTAATTGTCTGCGGCGTACTGTTTGTCTGTGATAAGTAATATTTCATCTCGAATCACGTACGTGAGCGGTGTCTCAAAAACATTTGACAGCAGACGACGAAGTGCGGATCGGGCAGAGACACCACTGTACGCTCCCTGAATCGCACCAGGCTCGTTGACGTCGAGACCAAGTTCTCCCGCAAGAACCCGGTCATCAAGCTTCACTGGAATGCCAAGGGTGTCCTGCAGAGTAACTTCAAACTCTCGAAGGGAGGCTCCACCGCCGAAATCCAGACTCACATCCTCCTCGAGAGCCTTGTAGATTTTTGCTTCTGTCTCTGAGGTGCCACCAAGGTCGACGGACTTGTACTTTTCCCGCAGTTCTGAAATTTCTTCCCACCTATCAGGAGCAGGATAGATGATTGGTGGTTCATCGGGATACGGAATTGCAGTGATATCAACAAGTTGAAGCGTGTCCATGAATCCACGCTGCATTTCTCTTCGGAATCGCGTGTTTTTGGTGTGATAATCAAGGATTCCTGCGACAATCGGAGCCTGCCGTGCAAGTGTTCTTGCCGTTACAGGTATCCCCTGGTTTGCATAGAGAGCGGGCGCCTCAAGTGCCATTTCGACACCGACGTCACGCTCTGCTTCGGTAAATTTGCGAGTTGGCTGTTGGTAGCCAACGCGAATCCCTTCCTCCACAAGAGCACGATATCGCTTGCTCAGTTGACTAAACTTATCCTCACGACGTTGAAGCTCACCAGCAACACGAGCACGCTCTCGGCTAATCGCTTCGGCCCTCTCTTTCGAGATGTCTCTTTCGATTTTTTCACGCGAACGAATAATTGATTCCCGCAGACTTATTTCAATTTGTCGATTGAGTCGGCCTCGTAAAGCGTCCTCGATATCAGCCGAATTTCGAACTCGGAGTTGTAGGTTCTTCAGTTCAATTCGAGCTGCATCCGGGTCGGTTCCCATTAAATGGCGGGCATCACGAAGCCCAACAGCAGTTTCACGCTCCAGTATCTGGCCACGAATTTTCCGTCGTGACTGTATCTCCTGAAGTTCTTCCTGAGGACCGTCAAGTCCTGTAAAACCATTGTCGATTGGTTGTGGAAGCGTTTTTGGTTCCTCTTGCTGCGGCGAGGCTGGCGTCTCGAATTGTATTGCCGGAGCATCCGCTTCTTCTGCAACAGTAATAACCTGAGTAGGTTCACCCGGTTCCTGGCTTTTCATTACTGCAGCTTGAACAATCGCCGCATCAGTATTATCCGGATCTCGCCTGAGCGAGGCAGCAGCTAAACGTGAAGCAGCGTCATGAGCGCCGGTGGCCTCTGCCTGTCGAGAAAGTTGGGCCAGGGAAGCAGCCTCACTTCGGATTGCAGAGCGAGCAAGGTCGAGCCCATTTCGTCCAAGGAGTGGCAAAAAGATACCTCCGGTATCAAATGCATTTCGAGCGAGTTGTTCAAGAAAGGCATTGTCACTGGAAGGTTGTTGCTCAGGTACTTCAAAGCGGAGGGCAACATTGCTCCAGGCGTCGGGGTGATCTGAAAGTGGCGTCATTTCTGCAGAAATTTCAAGAACACTGCGGTCGAGTGGCCCTAAAAGCAGTACGAAAGATTCTCGGTCATGACGGAGGGGTGGCATTCGGAAAGGGAGCATCGCCACGGTTGCATCTTTTGACGATGATGTTATCGAAAGTGTTTGGTCGTCAGGCCAAAGGATGGGAGTCACCATCCGCGGAGCTAATGACTCGCCGGCTTGGCTGGCTGTAAGTGTGGCGTTGGGTTGGACAACGTTTCCACCGGTCTCTGCTGCGAGTGCGGCTAGACAGGGCCAGTTAACCTTTGTTCCGATAGTGACCGCAGAGAAAGACACCCGACTATCTCGAAGGGCAGCAACCGTGAGTGCAAAATCTTCCGGGAGTATGCCAGTTAACCCAGGACCGTCCCCGATGTAAAGAATTGCTGCTGGCCCCGATTCTGTTCCGAGAGGTTCAAGAGCTGAACGGAGCACTTCCAGCAGGTTTGTGTTGCCCAGTGGCGTTCGATCAGCAAGCGTGTTTTGTGCATCGACAACCGCACTGCTTTGGACTGTTTCAAAATCAGTCATCATGGGCGCAAAAGTTGTGTCGGCAGCTGCAAGCAGAACACGGTCATTTGGCCGGGTGTTACCCAGGAAGCCACGAACAACTTCGAGGGACTGCTTTTGGAGGACTCCGTTTTGGCTAGCGGAAGTGTCGACCAGGATGCAAAAACGAGTAGCAGCAGTTTCGCCACTCGTACCGGTTGCTTGCAGTCCAACCGCGGTGACGGCGGGTATGGTTTTGTTCTGATGAGTCGCGAGTGTCACAGTGACGGTGGCATCGGTTGCCGTCGATACAGTTGCGGTGAAGCAAATTGCTGCTGTTGCCAGCAGCCTGACCGCAGTGCGGGAGCAGATTGCAAGCAACCCGCGGTGATAAGACGATAGGCAGCGGTGCATGAATAGACCTCTAGCGAGTATTTGGACTGTGCAATTCAACCCGGTCTCTCAATAATCAGACCACGAACCGCACCTCTCTTCAAATTGGATGATATTTTCACAGCCCGCTGCCGCCAATGTCGATTCCTGCGAGAAATCGGTTTATTTTCAAGTTTTTCGGCTTGAGGAAACTCCTCCGGCGGGTTTAGGGTCTCTTTTGAGACGGCATTTTACAAACTAGAGCGGGTTTTCCACTCAGGAACGGCTCGGGTTCATGGGAATTAAAGTGGTCAAAAATGAATAAGAATTCGATTTGTAGGTTCGTTTTTAATATGGCCGGACTCATTACAGTTCTTCTTGGTTCCTGCTTTGGAGAGGCCTTCTGCTCGCGGCACATAATTGCAGCGCCAATCGGTTCTGGTAACCAACTGCAGCGGCAACTCACGTCGGAAGAAAAGACCAACATCAATGTGTATGAGTCAAGCAACCGTAGTGTGATAAACATTAACACGAAGGCCACGGTCGCCACCGGCTTTTTCCTAATGGAAAGTCCATCAGAAGGTGCTGGGTCTGGCATCGTGATTGATAAGCAAGGTCATGTACTCACAAATTTTCATGTGGTTGAGGGCGCTCAGGAGATTCAAGCTGTGTTGTATGACGGGTCCTCGCATGATGCGTCATTAGTTGGCGTAGACCCTGTGACGGATGTTGCTGTACTGCGAGTTGAGGCACCTGCGGAACTTTTGGCACCAGTGCAGTTTGGCTCATCGAACGACCTAAAGGTTGGTCAGAAAGTCTTTGCAATCGGGAATCCGTTTGGTCTCGAGCGAACCCTGACCACTGGAATCATTTCAAGTTTGAATAGATCACTACCTACCCGTGCAGGAAGAACGATTAAATCAATCATACAGACAGATGCAGCAATCAATCCGGGGAACTCCGGCGGGCCACTGCTTGACTCGGGCAGTTTGCTTATTGGTATGACGACTGCAATTGCGAGCCGCACTGGACAGAGTTCTGGAGTAGGCTTTGCAATTCCAGTCGGAACACTCGAGCGAATCGTTCCCCAACTCATCACGAGCGGCCGCGTTGTTCGCCCAGATGCAGGAATCACACGCGTGTACCAAACAGAAAGAGGGCTTTTGGTTGCGACACTGTCGCCTGACGGTGCCGCTGAACGTGCTGGTATCCGAGGTTTTCGTGTGATCCGTGAGAGTCGCCGTCAGGGGCCTTTTGTGGCGGAGTTCGAGCGAGTCGATCGATCAAATGCTGATCTGATTGTCGGGGTCGATAATGCTGCGATCGATACAGTTGACGACTTTCTGACTGCCATCGAGTCGAAGAATCCAGGTGACCGGGTGCTTATTGGTATTGAGAGGCAGGGGCACCACCTCGATGTTCCTCTCACACTTGAGGCTGAAAGAGACGATTGATTTAGTCTCGTTTTCTACAATAAAGACCGTAATATGGCGATTCTGATCTGTGGGTGGATCAGGAAGCGTCTCCCGAATGAGCCGCCGCCACAAGCCAATTTTCTAGAGCAGGTTGACGCTTTCGTATTGCCTGTTATCTTTCAATGTTTCCGGGATTGCTTTTGCAGTACTGGAAATGATCTTTGACAATTTGGTTGTTAATCTCTTTCGGTTTCGGCCGGCACGCGATCGTGACCGGCACCACTTGTTTTGCCGAAAGGCACCTTGCACAAGTTTTGCTTTTGTTGGGTAACAAGTGGGAATGAAACTATTTTAAAGTACAGAATGAGCCTTCGATACCATTGCCTTTCGGCATTGGTATCCGGTTCGGCAATACATCTGCTTCGGCAGAAATAAGCCAATCAATTGAAGGGTTTGATTCTGGCTCAGAATGAACGTTGGCGGCGTGGATTAGGCATGCAAGTCGAGCGAGAAGTTTACTT
>WLWF01001279.1_pt1 | contig 21202 bp, 26 predicted proteins | sample 6718331 | NCBI WGS metagenome assembly WLWF01 (sample SAMN12718692, study PRJNA515312) | sponge metagenome | isolation source: marine sponge | host: Mycale hentscheli | place: New Zealand: South Island, Marlborough, Capsize Point | collected 2003-05-01
ATAATGTTTGTAAGGATATTTCCTAACTAATTTCATTTGTAGTTAATACTACATGTGGTTTGAAAGTACAGCTAAAACTACTGCAATACACCCACCAATAATCCATTTTTCCATTCTAGCAATTCTACTTTCCATTCTATCAATACGTTCGAAGGTTTGCTTTTGCATTAACCTGCAAATTTTCTCGTGATTATCTATTCGATCGATTGCAGATTTTCTAGCCACGTCTCACTCCTCTTTGTGCTATTGCTTGACCTAAATCATCTTCAGGAAAAACAGCAGCAAATTGTTGTGGATCTACTTTTCCGGTATCCGGTGGCACTGGTGCTACAGGCGGTCTAGCTACGGGATCTTCAAGTTGCAGATCAGACATAATCATTTTTTCTTCTTGTTCAACTGGTGCTTCTTCAGCATCAACCATTGCTTCATTCTGCGTAGCTGTAGATAACATAGTCACAGCGTTAGTATCTGTCTGTAAATCACCTGAGCTTCCTGAATAATCTTGTGCAAACATAGTTCTAAAATTATTTTTAGGAACAGTCTGCTCATTATAATTAGGTGATGGAACTTTTGCATCTAACTGTCCCATTCTTTCAGTAATTTCTTCTGGTGTTACAGTTTTTGGATCTATTCTAGGTATATCAGCGTCACCCTCTCTTAAATAATTTACAAGTCTTGCAAAGGCTTCTCTTTTTTGTGTAAGGCCAAGTCTACCAATCACTCCCGGTGATTGTAAAACGTTAGCTGCTGTTTGTATATCTCTACCTTTAAAATATCTTCTTCCAATACCAAGAACTCCTGGTACACCATTACCAACTTTTTTACCCATTAATAATCTAATTTGTTCATCAGGGTTTAATGCATCATTAAAAGCTCTCATGGCTATTGGATCTGTTAGTATTTGACCTGCACGTCTTCCAAGTAAAATAAATAGTGCTGGTGCAAATGGGTTAACTGCTGCAGAACCTCCAAGAACTAAAGCTCCTGTAAATGAATTAAGTCCACCTAGTTGTAATCTTCTTTGCATAAAAGTAGAAGTATCAGCTATAGGAGTATCTGATACTGCTTTCATATAAGTTAAAAATTTTTCAAATTCTTTTGCTTGTGCTGGACCTCCTAAAATAGTTTTCATTTTTGAATTAGCTACATCATCAGTAATATCATCAATACCTAAATTTCTCATAAATTTATTTATATTAAATTGAGAAGTATCCTTTGGACTAAATCTTATTTTAGTGGCATCAAAAATATTGTTGCCTGTTTTTACTTTATTTATACTAAAATCTATTGTTTGATCAATTCCAGTTCCTTTTTGAACCATAGATTCCATAACGTCAACGCTACCATTGATACCTGCTCTTACAGTAGATTCTTCCATTATTTCATCCAACATAGATCTACCTGCAGGAGAAGAAGCTGAATCAAAACTTTTAATGAATGTGTTAAACATCCATCTTGCTTTTGCAGCATTAAATAAGGCTTCACCACCACCTTTAGTAACTCCTATACCTTTTGTAGGATCTTTTCTAGATGCTATTTTTGAAGCTCCTAACAATTGTTTAAATTGTAAAACTGCGTCTGTGTCTCCACGCGTGAATACATCGTTTGCTAAATCGTTAAAAAATCTTTGAGCTTTTTTCTTTTGCATTCCACCAATTCCAGCTAAAGCTTTATTAGTAAATGTTGTTGCATCATAATCTCTAAATATTTTAGTTATGTTTGCTCTTTGGTAAAAGTTCATTAAAGTAGAAAAAGTATCGTTTGCACCATATAACTTATCTTTTAGTTTCTCTGATTCACTAATTTTAAGAGCCATATCTGCTTCTGCTGCAGCAGGATTTGTTTTTTTAAGTGTTTCATATGCAGCTTTTACTGCATCATCTTTTAAAAAAGTTTCTTTTGTTATGGCTCCACCAAATGAGTTAAGATCGTTTTCCAATGCCTCTCTGATAGACCATAGTTGAGGTCTTATATTATCATAAGTTGTAGTAGAAATAGCTCTATTTAACTCTTCCATCATCCCTTTATATTGTTTAGGTGTTACGAAATCATCAATCAATTCCATGTGTCTAAAAAATAAAGAAAGCGGATCTCCTGTGCCTTGTAATTTTTCAAGGGCCTTCATATCCATAGGCAAATCACTTCTACCATAACCTTTTAATCCTGGATATTTCATAAGAAGTTCGTCTGTATAATTTTTAGCCATAGTCTTAACATGGCTTGTAGGAATAACTTTTGGGTTTCCGATTGTGTCTGCTAACGTATCAAAAGCTTTGTAACTGGAATTTATTAAATTAGAATTTTGTTTAAAAGCTGCATCGGCTTGTTTCCAAACAGTAGCTGATAACATTCCTGTTTTAACTAGTGGACCAAACCTCAATACATCATTGTTTAAATAATTTTTACCTGCTGCTTGTTCAGCACCTTGTAAAGCTTCTTTACCTATGCCGTTAATAAAAGGCATTATTCCAAGAACTTTAAAAAATTTATTTGCAAAACCACCAACTAGTCCTACGTTTTCTTGAGCTGTCATTACCATTGGCAGAGGTAAGCCTTTATCTCTTGCAATGTTTACTAATTCTTTTGCATCTTTTGATTTAGCGCCAATAGCCAATCTTCCGATTTTACCTAAACTTTTTGTAATTACCGGTGTCAAAGTTGCAGCACCAGCATTCCATGCTAAAGCTGTAAACATAGAGTCTGCTGCATTAGCCATAATATCTGTGTTAACTTCTTTTGGACTCATATTTTCCAAGTCAGATGCTATTGCATCCATTGCAGCAACTCCTACAGTCTCATTTAACATGTCATAAGTAACTGAACCTGCACCAGCACCTGCAGTACCTCCTAATACGGACATTATTTCTGCTTTTCCAAGAGGACTAGCTACAACTCTTCCGATAGTTGGATCTGCTACTTTTGCAAGTAATTTTGTAAGGCCCCCAAGTAATTTAAATCTTCCGGGTAGTTTTGCTGTTAGTTTATCCGAAAAGTTGCTAAACATTTTTGTTCTAGCAAATAAACCTGTATTTTTATCTCCTGGTACTTTTGATTTAGCTGCACTAAATATTTTTTTTCTCATCATAACATAAGGTGTAATTGATCCTATAAGATCTCCAGCAAGGACTGCTTCTGATCTACCATCTAGGGAGCTTCCTGTTTGTTGTAATCTTACACCAATAGGATTTTTAACAGCCTCATCCATAGTAGCTACATCTCTCGCAGCACTCGTTCTTTGTTTTACTAATTCTGAAGTTTGAGGACCTTTTAAAAGTCCTTTTTCAATTGCTGCATCAATTAATTGTCTCTCTCTTGCGCTATATTTAGTAGGGTCAAAAGTATTGTTGTTAATTGAATTTTGAATTTCTGAAATTGTAGCCATTATTTTAATTCCATTTTTTCTAATTCTTTTTTAATTTCATCTTCTGTAAAAAAAGCTTCTTTAACTTTTTGATCTGCCACAGAGGAATCATAACCCTCTAATTGTTTTAAATCTTGAATCGTTGTATATAAGCCTCCACTTGAAGTATATAATAATTCCTGTCTTCTAATATCTGCTCTTAATTGACCTGCAATAGCTTCAATAGAATCTCTTACGTCTTGACCACCTCTTCCAATAGCAAATAAATTTACAATTTCTCTAGCAGCGTTTATATCTCTTTGAGTTAATCTATCTTGATCTTTAAAAGTGTTTGCTAATGCATAAACTAACGAAGTTTCTTGAACAGCTAGTTTTTCTTGATCTTTAGCTGATAAACCAGAGAACCAACCGACTCCTTTTTTATCTTTTAATATTTGATCTTTAAGTTTGTCTTTATCTATCATTGCAATTGCATTTTCTTTTTCTTTTTCAGAAAGATCTGGATCTTTATTAATCATAGCAACTTCATCTTCATACAAACCTTCTAAAGTATTTTCAGCAACTTTTAAATTTTCAGCAACTATATCTCTTCCAACTAAATCTGCAGCAGCGTTTGATATTCTTCTTAAATAAGTATCTAAAGTAAGTCCAACCCCTGGGCTAACTAAATTTCCTTCTGCATCAGTTTTTTTAATAGTGTCTAAAATATCTAAAGTAACTGAGTACGCTGTGTATCTGTTTCCAAGAGTGTCTTCAATATCACTCAATCTAGAACTAATTTTATCTTGTTTTAAAAACTTCTCAAATCTTCCTAAAGAAATGTCATCCTCAGTTCCTAGCTTTCCATCAGGACCAGAGTCTTTTAAAACACCGCCTTGTGCTATAGGTGTTAAAGATTGTCTTCCGTCTTGGCCTAATCCTCCTGGTAAATAAGTAGTACCGTCTTTACCTATATAACCATTATAGTTTTGTAAATCTCCATTTGCTCCTCTTATTTGAACTACGCCTGGAGTTACGTCAGGTCTTTCAACTCTTGCTGCATCATTTAAAAACTTCATGTGATCCATTGCTGCTTCTAAAGATTTTGCTCTTCTATTTTGTCTTAACTCACCTTCTTTTAATTTTATTGTTGCGTAGTTATTTACAGCAGGACCAATTGCTTGACCAAATACTTCCATAGCACCACCCAAACCTCTTCTTGTAGTAGTTCCCGTAAGTAATCCAGAAGCTAAGTTTGCTAAAAATACTAAACCTGCTTGAGATCCTTCACCTTTATATACTTCTTCTTCATATTTTTTAGCTAATGCTATTGTTTTATTAAAATCAGGATCATTAGACACTCCACCTACTACTATTTCATTTGTGCTTACAGCTTCGTTTTCTTTCTTAATTTTCTTTTTTTCTTCAACAGTTAATAATTTTTCTGCTTCTCTTCTCTCTTTATCTTCTTCAATAGTGTTTTCATAATTAGTAATACCATCCTCACCTTCAGGAGGAATTCCTAATGAGTTTTCTTGCACCGCATCTAAATCTGCTATGTCATCTGAATTAGCTACGTTGTCCTGTAGCAGTGGATCGCCTTCAGCTTTTAATTCTTTAGCTCTGTTTTGAAAAAAGTCTCTTCCAGAACCTGGTCCATCTTTTGGTGCAGCTGATTTTTTTGTTTCGAATTCTTTAGGTCCTTTTGGTACAAACTTACCAAATTGTTGATTAAATTGTTCATCATTTAAATAACCTTCAGTTCCAAATTGCATAGATTTTCTTCTATGAGCTTCTCTTTCTTCTGGACTCATTTTCGCAATTCTTTCTCTTTCTTTACCACCTGCATACATAAGATATGCCGGACCTGCCATTAGCGCTGCAGAAGTAGCAGCAGGTAGAGCCGCTAATCCAGGCAATGCTTTAGTTGCTGCATAACTTCCAGCTAAACCAAAAGGTACTCGTCCTAATTCACCGATACCTAAAGCTTCTCCAACTTTATCTCCAGCAATATATCCACCTGCAGCAGGAATATTAAACATTGATTTACCAAATCTTACTACTGGGTTTCTCATAAAGTTTTGCATTCTAGTAGGTTTCGGTGGACCAAACCTTTGTGTATTTACTCGTGAATAGACACCCTGTCCTGGAACCACAGCAGGAGTAGGGGCAGGAGTAGTCGGTTGCCCAACCATAACTCCTACTTTTGCATTAATAGTTTTAAGCGCACCTCTTCTAAGTGCCTCTTTTCTAAACATCGGTCTGTTTAAAATTTTGTTAAGTGACATCAACGCTCCTATGCCGTTTTATTTTGGTTAGCACCTTGGTAAGCTGCAAATGCTCCTATACCAGTACCAACAGCTTGTGCAAATGGACTAGTGCTTGGCCCAGTTCCCATAGTAACCCCTGATTGTGTTTTAGGTCCTGCTGCATACAAGTTAGCTAAGAACTCAGCTCTTTGATATGGTTCGTATTGTTGTTGTAATGTAGATTGTCTTTGCGCATCCATAGTTGCTTGAGCTAATTGTCTTTGTAATCCTCCAGCAGCCATTAACTGATTAATATCACCTTGAGCCATCTGTTGTTGTTGTCCACCTAACGCACCAAGTTGTTGTCCTGCAGCCAAACCAACTTGTTGTTGTCTTTGCGCAGCGCCTAATGCAGTTTGAAACCCTGAAGCTAAAGATTGACCAATGTTAGATAATGTTCTTCCTTGAAGTTCTGCTTGTTGCACACCTTCTCTACCACCACCAAAAGCACCAGCTCCAATAGCTTTAGCACCTAATTGGTTTTGCATCATTTGTCCTTGTCTTGCAATTTCGTCAGTTACATAAGATTGATACGGGTTTAAATATTGATTAATTTGTTGTTGTCCTACTGGAGTTGCTGCGTTTAAAACTGATCCAATACCTGCACTAACAGTAGGTGCTCCAACACCTGTCGTTCCTGCAGCGTTAATTCCTTGTTGTTCTAATGCTCCTAATTGTGCAACTTGATAATCAGGTAAGTTTACTGGTACGTTAGCAATATCTCTTGCTATATCCATTAATTCCAGTTTTCGTTCTTCTATACCAGGTGCTTCTCTTTGATAATAAGTTTGTGAAGTAGGGGAGGCTGCTGGTTTAGGGTTTAAAAAACTCATAATACTATATCCATTTTTCTAGTTGAACGTGTTTCTTTTTCCAGCCCCATTTTTTGGAAACTTTTTCCCAACCAGGTCTGGCCATAATATTTAATTTTTTACAATCGTTTAGTTTTGCAAAGGTTGTAATTTCATTAACAATATTGTCTTCCCATAATTCTCTTCGTTTTCCTGTACAAATTATAATTTCATATTGTTTGTAATTAGGTTGATCTTGTATTTGTCCAATACAAATACCAAAAACTTTGTTTTCTTCAAATTCATCTGAACCAAACATTACCCAAAGTTGCATTCTATTTTCTTTTAACTCATTAAAAAAATAAGATGAATCAGCGTACTTACCTGAAAAGGCTAAAGCTTCAGCTACCATAAATTCTGCTAAAGGCCAAAATTTCTCAACGTCTTTTGACTCAATTGGAATTACACTTACTAATGGTTTAATTTGTTTTTTGTTTGCTGTTGCCATTTGCCTCCTTCAATAAATCAAATACTCTTTTATATCTTTTTTGTTGTTCATAGAAGTAGGCAGCACCTTTTTCTCTCATGTCTTTCATGCTATTTGGATTAGCACCCGCAATGATTCCTGCGCCTAACACACCATCTGCTCTTGTTACAAACTCTCCGTCTGCTAATTGAGCTAACATCGTGTCTTCGTCTTTATCACCTACTCCGGCTCCGTCCTCAACATATCCTGATGCTCTAACATAATTGTTAGAATCATCTTCATCGTGAGTCATTTTAGAAGGTAAATAATTTATACCACCTTCGTTAAATTTTTTTATTTCTGCTAAACCACCTGTGTTTAATCTAACTTTATCAAATCCAAGTCCTGGAGGATTAGGGTTTTGTTCTGGCACATATACTTTTTCGTATTGTTTTTCTTCTCCTGTTACAGGATCAATATATGAGAAACTTCTTTCTTCTCTTGTTTTTAAATAATTTTTATTGTAGCCTGGAGTGTAAATATCAGTTGGCGCCTGATCAAATGCACCTAATAAATAAGGTATACCTCCAGCTGCTAATGCAACTTTCATTGGATCATAATCACCACCAGGTTCTTTTCTTACTAAATCTAATAAACTACCTGAAATTGTTTTGTTACCCTCATTACCAACTAAACCCCGCATAGTTCCAGGGTCACTTCCTAATGGTGGTGTAGTCTGTGTCGGTATCTGAGAAACACCTGGAAGTTTTGTAAGAGATTTTGTTAAATCCATTCCTGCAAATTTTTGAGCTGCTGCTGATCCAGGAAACATTGACATTCCTGCAGAACCCATACTGTACCCACCATATGCTCCTATAGCACCACGAACAAGTGAACCTAGTCCACCTACGCCCGCTTGTCTTGCGCCTCTATAACTTTGTAATCCACTGTAAGCTGCAAGTGCGTAAGGTAAAAGATGTAACATTAATTAATTCTCCTATTTAAGATCTTAAGTTTTCAATATTACCATTTTACTTAGGTATTATCAACTCATCGGCAAAACGTCCTGAATATTGATGCTCTCCAATATGCATGATTGGATCATCAATAAAGGCATGACACTTACCGCCTATGTCTTTCCATAGCTTACAAAAGCTAAAATCTTCACCTAAATATGTTTTAGTTTCAGGGTCATGAATGGTATCAAAAAAGTTCCATAGATGAGGTCTATTTACATATTTTCCGTTAATGACTGTCTTTTGAACTATGTCTTTATCTGGGTAATGTTTAATCATTTTATCAAATACTTCTCTTTTAATTAACATGCATCCTGTTGGACTATGTGTTACTTCTATGACACCTTCGGTTACTATAATATCGTTAGTGTCTTCTACTCTCATTGGATAACTATTAGTCCATTTGTGAATATCCGAAGGTTTTTTTACTTCACCTTTTTTAATCGCATCAAAAGCTTTATCCCAATTAAATGTTTTAAGTGGGTACGGAATAGAAATAACATCTTTATCTCTGTCTATCATTTTAAAGATAGATTCTGCATTCATCAATATATCGGAGTCAACAAATAACATGTGTGTCATTCCAGATTCAATAAACCCTGATACGCATAAGTTTCTTCCTTGTGTTACTAAGGATGATTTTAATAGTTGAAATTGTACTTCTACCTTTTTCTCCATACACATTTTTTGTAATTCTAACAATCCTTGTGCGTAATGAATTGAACAATCACTGTGTACAGGTGTTGCAACAAACAAGGATACTTTACTTTTCCGTTGTCCGGTGTCCTTTATCCATATTGGCTGTATACGTTTTTCATATTCGTTGAGCTCAACTTCTTCGTTATTTGATGGGGTTACCTTAACATCTTTTAAAGTTTGGTAAGTATCTTCGTTTATATAGGTTTTATTTCCTTGCACTTAAAGCTCCACGTAAAAAGCTTTCCCATTCCAATCCTTTTTTTGTCCAACTATAAAATCTTTTATAAAACTTTTGTTGTTCTTCTAAATGATCTTGCATAAAATCCTCATGTAAATAGGTTGCAGCAACTTCAATAGCAGCAGAAGTATCTTTAGCCATTCTTTCGTTGTCTGAATCATAATTTACATACACCGGCCATTCAGCACAAGTTTCATACAATGCACCAAAGTTATTGGTTATTACATGAACACCAGCAGCCAACGCTTCTAATGCAGAAGCACAAAATGTTTCCTCAAAATTACTAGGGTAAACATATAAATCATAATCTGTTATATGTTTTAAAATATATTCATTTGGTTTAAATCCGATATAATTTACATTCGGCATTTGTCTTGCTTGATCATACAAAGGTTCAAAATCTTTTTCGTTTTTGCTGGAGAAGGCATCTCCATATACTTGAGCAGAACTGTAAACATCTAAAGTAATATTAGGATTTTTTACTAATTGCATAGCTGCTAATAAAACGTTTAAACCTCTCCAAGGAGTATTGTGGTGTAGTATTTTTATCGAATCACCTTTTTTATAAACTTTTCTTTTTGGAAAATTGTTAATACCGTTTTTTATAACTACACATTTTTCAGTAGGTATACGAAAGAAATATCTAAATTTTTCATAGTTCCAATGGCTATTAAAAACATACCAATCATATTTATTATGATTATTGGGGTCAGCAAACCAATGGTATAGGTTTGATTGGTCATAAGAATTTTTTTGCCAAAGTATATTTAGCTTGTTTGGATCAATCGGAACTTTGCCTGGAATAGAAGTACAAATTTGAACTTGATCTAATAATTCTTTTGGAACATGCTTATGCAGCATTTCCATTTGTAGCTCAGTGGCTCCTCTGGGTTGCATTATTCTTTTGTTTTAACACCCATAGAAACTTTTGTCACCTTTATTTCAAGGTCTTGTCTAAAATCATCCACAGAAGTATCAGTATTGGGATCAGCAACATCAGCATCAAAATCAGCTTTAGTAGCATACACTTGTCCTGTTCTTTTGTGTTTGATAACCTCTTTTGCTTCTGCAGGTATTTTTACGAGATCGCTCATTGTTTTCTTCCTTGTTTGTTGTATGGTTTATAATCTCTTTTTTCATTTTTGTTAAGTCTTTTTTTATGTCGACCCGGACGTTTCCTAGGCTTATCTCTTTCTACAAAATCTTTAAATTTTCTAGCCATTGTTTTTGAAGTATATAAAACCGTTTAATGTTAGTCTACCGTCCTCTAAATTTTTACCATAGTTTAATATTGATTTATGTCTTGTTGCGGCATCAAACAATATACATCTATTTTTAACAGATTTAATACTCATATGTATATCGTCTGAATCTTCATAATAAAAGTCTGTACCAGATTCTTTATGGTCTTTAAGATATATAATCAAACCCATATGACTAGGATCTTTATGAATCCAATCTTTTTCTTGATCTTCACCTAATCTTAAATGTAAATAAAAATCTATATTAAACTCTTGTTGACACAAAAATTTTTGCTTAAATTCCTTAAGAAATAAATTAAATAAAAGTGGACTAGATTTGTGAATTGCTTCACTTCTAAAACCTGGCCACTTTTGTGCATCTCCAAATTTTTTATTAAATTCATCTCGTGGATACAATGCAATTTTTTTTATTTCTTGTTCTATATTTTGAAAATTATCAAAAAAATTATCTACGACTTGTAGTTTCATTAATTATTTCTAGCCATTCTCTTGCGATCTATCTATTAAAGCATAACTTACTAAACCAGATATTTCGTTAGCTGTATCTGCTTGCATTTTAAGAATATCACTAGCTTCTAAATTTATTGTTTCTAATGCAAAATTAAAAGTTTCTTTATTCAGTTGTTTATGTGCAACTTGTACATCTGCACCTGCACCAGATTTTCTGATAAGTAAATCAGTATCAACATTACTAGCAGTATTATGAACTGCTTCAATATTTTTTACAATTATTGTTGCATCAGCAGGACAAGTCAAAATAGTTGTCACATTAGTTGTATCTAAATTAAATGTATCGCTTTTGTATCTAATTGTCATTGCATGAAATAATTAAAAGTATCATTCTCGTTTTTTAATTCTTGTTGATAAGATGTATTTAACTTATCTTGCATCGTTCGTAAAGACTGAGTTACTTGTCTTTGGTTTTCTTCTGTGTACTGAGGAGTGGGTTCAGGTATTACTATATCTACTCTAGCCATTATTAATATCCTGAGTGTAATCCGCCTGCTCCACCACCATAAGGGTTTGCACCACTATATGATTTTGATGGTGTAGGTGATGTATTAGTAGGTTTTCCTCCAGATCCCATAGCTATATCTTTAGCGGTAGGTTGCATGTTTGTAATTTTAGGTGAAATAGTAGTGTCTTTAGATCCCTGGCTGTCCGCAATAATATTTCTAGCAATTGCTTTTTCCGCTCTCTTACCTCTTAACAAACCTGCAAGTCCTTTTACCGAATCAGGTAGTATAGAACCTACTGTAAAAGCTGCAGAAACAGGATTGCTAAAACCAATAAGATTTGAACCTACTGCTGATTTTAACAAATTTCCTTTTAATCCCTCTAGTCCTAATTTTTTAATCGCGTAATCTGTTACCATTTTTTTACCAACATTGACTGCCATTCCTTTCATATCAATTGGTGGATTATCTTGTACAAGATTATTCTGAAACATAATATCTTGGTTTACAGGAGTTGAATTAAAAGCTGCAATACCATCTGCAGGAACTGATGGTTGATACCCAGTAAAGTTAGAATCTTGTGTTATTGCTCTTTGTTGATCTAAAATTCTTTGTGTTATCGGATCCATTAGCCCCTCATTCCATCTGGTTGTACATCAGCTCTAAAAGTACCATATCTCCAACTTTGATCTGTTGAAAGGTTAGCTACCTTCACACTAGCAAATCTAGATCTGGCACGTGTGTCTACTTTATCAGTAGAACTTGTAATTGTAAATGGTCCTAAAGGTGAGCTCGCTGCTGTGCTTGTAGGGTAATTTCTTAAATTAATAGTAATTTGCGCATTACCTACAAGTCTTTTAAAATCAGGAATAAACCTTTTCATGCTCATAAAAAACTCTCCATCACCACCCACACTTAAATCAAAATCTCCTGATTGTATAAATGCTGGTATTGCTGTTTTGTTACCTAGACTATCGACTTGATCTACACCCACCTCATGAGCATAGTAAGTAGAAGCACCATTAGTATTTGTAACTCCTTGAATAATTGGAAATGTTGGAACTGCTACGTTATTAAACTCTGTTGCATAAGGATTATCAAATAAAGTTGAATCGTGAAAAGATGTTCTAGACAAAGATCCTGTCGTCCAGGCATTCTCTGTATAATTATAAGTTACTACTCTATCAACTAGTTCAGATCCATTCTTTGGATAAAACCAGTTTATTTCTTCATATAAATGATTAAGACCTGCATAGACTTGTTCTCCTGCGCTATAATTAATTCCTAGATTATTTCCTGTATTAGTAAATACAAAATCTTCAACTAAACATGGAACTGATTTAACTGTTCCATCAAATACAAAAAACCCTCCTGCTTGCCCCATCCACCAAACTCTTCCGTTTACATAATGTAAAGCGTGTTGTCCAATTAGACCACAATTACTTCCAACTTGTCTAATAGAAAAGGTAAAAGGTGGTCCAACAAACTGCATTACGTATGCAGAAGAATCTGTTAAAATTAAAATGTAATCTTTACCTTTAGCGGCTCCTACAATTTGTGTTCCAGAATCTAATCTAAAAGTTCCCGCAGTATTAACTGAAGTTGGTGCATATTCAGATAAATTTTCTTGATCAGAAAATCTAATGAACATTTTATCTTGTGTAGTGCCATCCCCAACAGTCGTTTCTGTTCCAAGCAATACTAAATGTCTATCTCTATCTGACACAATAGACATCACCGACCTTGTCGGTGCTCCGCTTACGACAGTCGCTCTTGTGGATAAAGCGCTTGCGTCTGTGTTTATAGGACTCCAAGAAAAAGTTTTTCCATTTTTAATTGTAGCTATCATTATTTGACCAAAATTATCTATAGACCAAGAAGCAGGATCAACTATAACATTACTAGTAGTGGACGCAGATCCCCAAGTTCCTCTTCCCCACGTGCCTGTTCCCCAACCGTATCCAGCTGTTGCATTGAGTGGACCTGGTTTAATATACGGATTAACTGTAGCTGAACCACTTGTTGAGGTGGTTGCTGATGCAGCACTAGCCATTGTAATTGTAAAGCTGTTAGCTGCTGAAGTTATAACTTCAAATGTATTTGTTTCAAAATCGGATGCCACATATCCTGCACCACTTGGAGGAGTTACCGAGGTGAATGTAAACAGATCTGCAACCTGTAAACCATGACCAGATTTATTAACAGTAACTGTTGCTGAAGTATCAGTAGTATCAAAAGTACATCCAGTTACAGCTGTGTCTAGTGGAGTGATATCATAAAAAGCACCTTCATAGTAAATTAGTAAAGCTTTGTTAGTTCCTAAAGCTGCATATCTTCTTCCGTCTAAATCAGCCCAAACTAATTGTTTTCTAACAGCTCCGACTAAAGTATCAGATGTAATTTGTTCCCAACCACCAATTTTTTCAGGAGAACCGTATCTAAATCTTACAAAATCTCCATCAGTCCATTGACCTTCTGCTCCGGTCTCTGTAACTTGTTTATTAAAGCCTGGTGCTATTTGTATGTTTGTTAAAGGCATGGCTTATTATATCACTGGTAATGTATAGTTAAAACCACCTGGTTTCCAGGTTTTGTGCAATTACTAAGTATAAATGGTACTGGACTAGCAATCAATATAGCTCTATTTTCTACTGATTGAATTGTATCTCCTCCAACTATCTTAAAATAACCGTCACTTGAATTAAAAAACAATACTAAAGTTTTATATTTTTTATCATTTAAAAAAGCTGATTCTTCAGTAAATTCTTTTATTTCAGATCCCGTGCCGTAGAAACAAGCGTAAGCCTCAAGAACTACCTCAGGTTTTATTACTTTTAAAATATCAGACAATAAAACAGGAGTGTAATAACTTATGTATTTACCCTTACCTAATACTAAATCGTGCCTTAACTTTATATTTTTTGTGTCACATAATGACCATGGAAAATCCTTAGCGTGCATTCGTTGATAAATACTAAAGAAGTATTGATTGTGTATAAAATTATTTGTTACTGTTATCATCTTCACCCTCTATGACAGTATTATGTTGAGTAGCAAGTTCTTTTACTTCATCACTAAAATTTAATTGCCAACTTGCGACCATACCTACTAAAGCATTTCCAAAATGTCTCAATGTCGTAGGTGGTAAAAATAATTTTTTATTTTTTGTAATAATTTCTATTTCTTTTTCCGAAAATTCTATATTACATCCACCATCTTTTTGTTGTAAAAATTTCATTTGTTTATTCCGAAAGCTGGTCTTTTATCTCTGTAATGATCCTTGTGCTTACCATCAGCATAAACATAATGAAGAAATATTTGTGCATAGTAATCTCCGTTATAAGAATCTCTCCAATGTTCATTATTGACACCATCATAAACCAAAGCATCCCCTGGTTCTAGATCTATTTTTTCATTATTTATAAATAATGGCCAGTCTGGTCCTGATTTAGATATATGTAAGGTGGCAGATAACTCACAAGAAGTCCTATCCTTGTGTTTTTCTAATTCAGCAAATTTAGTATACAAACGTACAGATGAGTAAGTAGCTAAAAGTTTTTTGTTAATTTTTTTTTCAATAATCGGTTGTACCTTTAAAAGTAATGCATCCCCTATGGGCGAACCATAAAATATAGAATCACAATTCAAACCTTGTCTAAAATCAAATTCATCTAAATTAATTCTATGAGCTATTTCTAGCCATAAACTTAAGAGTTTTACTTCTTCTAAACTTATAAGATTTTTCATAAGAAAATGTTTCACAACGCCCATCCAACTACTGAATATCTTATACCTTTAGTAACAGGCTTTACTGTGTGTGGGTACAAAAAATTACTTGGCCATATAATTAATCTATTTTTTTTCTTTTCTATTGTAGTTTCTACAGAATAATCTGGTCTAGAAAATACAAGTTCACCTCCTTCATAATCATCATTAACAAGATAAATAAAGCTGAGTGTTCTTGGAACACTAGCAGAGTGATCTACGTGAAATTTATAATGCCCTCCTACTTCATATTTTAAAACTTGTAAATCTTGCATTTGAACTTTTTGCCATCTGTCAGGATGAAAGGAACTTAAGTATTTTTCTGAGTTAAACATAAACGCACTATAAAATAAATTACACCAATGAATATTTGTATAACTTTTTTCATTATCGTTATTTGTTAAACCCCAAACTTTAGTATCTCTTATTTTTTTTACTACTTGATTATTTTCATTACCTTTAAAACCAACTATGGTCGCATCACCAAAAGCTTCTGCATTTTTACAAATTTTAACAAAATTATTATTTGTTTTTTCTAACAAAACATTATCAAAATATTTAATATAAGATGATACGTAAGAGTTATTTACTTCCATGATTTTTTATTCCACCATTTGTTTTTATACACATGTATAATCTTAAATCCAGGCCAAAATAATCTTGTACTTATTTTATCTTTTTTACCTTGTATTTCTATTTTCATTTTCCAAGATTCTCTTTTAAAAGGAATAACTTGTACGTAAGGTGTGCCTTGCTCAATTGTAGTTTTAAGTCTAGGATATTTATCTCCATTACACACAAAAGGAAAATTAACCTCTGATTCAAAAGTGTCTGTATCTACAATACCGGGCACTATAGAAAATCTATCATCTTCATTATTTAAAGGAGGTAAAAATAAACAAGAATAACCTGGAGAAGTTTTTATAATCCATGGATTAAGTATTTTGTTAATAGGTAAGTTTTTGTTTTTTTGAGCATAAGGACATTTTTCACCTATTTGTTGTATTGGGTGTGTTTCTGGTTTTCCGTATATATTTAAATTTACCTCTTGGTTATTATTCCAAATAATATTTGAAATTAATTTTGAATTAGCAAAAGGTTCTGAATTATCATTTATATCAATAAAGTTATGATCTAAGTATAAATCTGTGGGTACCTTTAAAATATATCCGGTTGTAAGCGTGTCTAGAAAAGGCATACACCCCTTCACAGTTTTATAGTCTGGGGTGTGTTTAAGTTCTTTGAACCAATCTGGAATGTTAATTTTACAAGGTTCTGGATAAAGATGTTTTTTTTCTATGTATTTTTCAGGCGCAACAAACCTGATGGTTTTTTCATACATAGGTATGTTTAGTATTTATTAAGGTATTTGTAAAGGATGATAATAACTTATACTGTTGTCATCACAATATTTTTCCCAAGTTGCTGTCATAGGAAAGGTTAAAGTGCTTGTATCAAGACCTTTTAAGTATGTTTGATAATCTTTTATTCCTGAAGCCATTGGGTTGTTAACTTCAGAAGTTAAAAACTGATCAATTTCATTATTAACTATATCAAAGTAAGCTTCTAAAGAAGCAGCGTCATCAAAACCTGCTGGTTGGCCTGCAGGTGGGTTAAGATCTGCATAAGAAATACTGCCGTCACTATAAGTTGCCACCTTAAGATTTTGTCTTACTGATGCAAAATCTGAGTCGCTTACATCAACAACATTATATAAATCTGTTGAGTAATTTAAATTTCCTAAATCAGAATCATTAGCTGCGATTCTGTAGGGATCTGAATTAAAATTATCAAAAAGTATATATGCCATATTATTCTACCTTACCTGTTATCGTACATTACTAAAGCACCTGCTCCACCGCCTTGTCCACTTGCTGATGGACTGGACGCTCCACTTCCACCTCCACCAACCGAGGCGTTAAATAAAATACTTGATTGCATATTTGAGTTTCCACCATGAACAGCTCCTGGTGCGTTTCCACTTGATCCTGGCGAACTTCCGTAACCATATCTTCCTTGGCCACCGCCACCTCCATTAGCAACGACTAAACTTCCTATTGAGGTAGATCCTCCGGAACCTCCAGGTGCACCAGAGTTTCCTCCAGCACCTCCACCGCCACCTCCGCCAATACTAACAGAATAGTTTGAACCACCTGTAGCAGATACGCTCCAAAAACCAAATCCGCCAGTACCACCAGTTCCTGCTGAACCACCAGTACCTCCCCAGGCACCTCCGCCTCCGCCTCCGCCACCAAAAGCGAATGCTTGAACTTTACTTACAGATGGAGGAGCACCATAAGTGAATGATCCTGGACCAGTTTTAAAATAAATATTTGACATGTTAGCAGCACCTGAACCAGAAGATGCAGCAGTAAGTCTTCCATCTGCATCAACGGTTATAGTTGCAGATTGATATTGCCCTGCTGATACAGCTGTCGCTGCTAGTGCATCAGTTCCTACAGAGCCGGTAGCTAATTGTGCCGACTCAACTGCATCATCAGCGATCTGTGTAGTATCAACTTTATCAGATCCAATTGCACCATTATCTATTATTGTAGTTCCGTTTGAAATAATACCCATTGTATCTCCTTTAAATTTTTTCTAACTTTAATCTAAATTTTTCATTAGATTTGTTGTTGATTAAGTATATATCGTCAGAACCTTCCTGTAAAGTCCAGCTCCCCTTTGTTCCGTCAACTATATTTCCCTCAGTTTTGTGTTCATTATTAAGGTGTAAATCCCCAGTGTAAACATTCTGCCAAACGTTACCTGAAGCTCCCAAATCATAAGTGTCATTAGTACCAGGTAATATGTTTCCTGTAGCTGTAATTTGACCAGTTGCAATGGCTCCTAAATTTGCACTTACGTCAATAATATTCGTACCATTACTGTAAACAATTTTAATTCCTTTATCGGTTGTAGAAAAAGTAGGACCAGTTCCACCTGCAGTTTTAAACTCAACAGTAAATGCTCCAGAAGTATTGTTATAAACAATATAAGATTTTTCTATACTATCTGGCACTGTAACAATTTGGTTTCCAGTAATTGTACCCGATAATTCTATAATTAAATTTCTTGCATCAGAAGAAGTTGTTGATCCATCGGCTATCAACAAAGCTGTAGTTTGAGCACCTCCTGCAATTGATTTATTTACGTAACCTTGCATTTGGTTAATGATTTCTAAATTTGTATTTGTTTTAGTTCCCCAAGTACCATCGTTGGCACCTGTAACCATTAGTTCTATTCCAAGATCAGTATATGTTGATGACATGTCGCTATTATATCCTTTCTAAGCAGCTAGATCAACCTCAGTCCAAACGTTAGATACTCCAGGATCTATCTCTTCCCAAGATGTAATATTAGGAGAACCTGTATTAGTTTGTAGTTGTATACCTGTAGGGAAAACATTAGCATTAGCTGTAGGTATTTCTTCACCCATAGACATTGTCATGGATATTCCTGTAACAGGATAAATAGTATTTTGTTCAGCGGAACCGATTGAGCTTGTTAATGAAATTCCAGATAAAGTGACATTTGCATCAGCTGTGACTGTTTCATCTCCTTGAGACATAGTCATTTGAGAACCAGTTACAGCAACGTCTATATCTGTGAAAGCAGATTCATCTCCTAGTGACATAGTCATTTGAGTACCAGTAACAGAAACATTAGCATGTCCGGTAATACTTACGTCTGCAATCGAAGTATTCATAGTGTGTTCAGTTACAACTACAGAAACATTACCATCTGCAGAAACTGAAAAAGTACCTAATGATAAATTTAATTGGAAATTAGGAAGTGATCCTGCACCAGTTGTTGCTTCTACTATTACACTTGGAATTTTAAATTCAGCAGGACTTAAAGTTGCAAAAGGTGCTTCTCCAAATGCAGTTAAAGTATCTTGAGTAAATGTTAAATTAGATATTGATAATTCTTGTCCAGATACAGGAACTCCGATATCAATACCTTCTTCTCCAATAGAAGAGGTTAGTGAAACACCTGTCACAGAAACATCAACAGAAGAACCACCAACAGCACCTCCATTTGTGATTGTTGCTTGAATACCAGTTAATGTAATATTGTTATCCCCTTCAGTTCCAGAAGCTCCAACAGATCCTGTAAGGACACTACCTTGAGGATAAGCAATAGCGTTATTATCTTCTGCTGAAAAAGCCGCTTCAGAATATGCGGTATTACCAAAAGCCATAGACTAGGCTCCTTACATTTCTTCTAATTTAAATCTGAATTTTTTACCAGATTTGTTGTTTAAAATATATAAATGTTCTTCACCTTCTTGAATTGTCCAATTACCTTTTGTACCGTCAACAGCATTACCTTCTTCTTTTGCTTCGTTAGATAAATGTAAGTCTCCAGTGTATACGTTTCTCCAAACATTATCTGATGCACCTAAGTCGTAGGTATCATTGGCATTTGGTAAAACGTGATCTGATGTAACATCTCCGCTAGTTGTAAGTGACGTAAGCGTTCCGACTGCAGTTATACCAGTATATGAACCTGATACCCTAGCTGTAGGTACTGTACCTGAAGATAAGTTGTCTGCATTTAAAGCAGATCCATCAATGAATCCACTGTCATTATTAAATCCTGAAATGGCAATATTACCTTTTGTTAATTTTTTCTGTGCGTTTGCTGCATCTACTACTGCAAAGAAATCTCCATCAGCGTCTGATGTAGATGTAGTTAATTCTGAAAGATCAACATCTATTTGATCTGCTTGAACATCAATTAAGTTTCCAGCGCCAACATTTAATGTAACATCACCTGTAGTTCCGCCTCCAGTTAAACCGTCTCCTGCTGTAACACCTGTTATATCAGCAGAGATAGTTTGATATTCTAAAGCTGTTGCACCACTGTTTACAGCTAAAACTTGGTTTGCAGTTCCGATTGCAGTTAAACCTGTACCACCTTTTGTTGTTGGTACTGTAGGTAATCTATCAGAAGCTAAAGTTCCTGAAGCAACATTACCTGCATCTAAATCTGTTAAAGCACTTCCATTTAATGCAGGAAGTGTTGCAGGAAACCTCGCGTCAGGTACTGTACCTGAAGCTAAATCAGCTGCATCTAAGTTTGTTAAGTTTGCTCCGCTAACTGCTGGTAGTGTTGCTGGAAATCTTGCATCCGGAACAGTTCCTGAAGTTAAATTGTCTGCATTTAAATTCGTTAAGTCTATAGTGGACCAAGATAATTGTGCTGTTGAGTTACCATCGGTACTTAAAACTTGTCCTGCTGTCCCATCGTTAACAGGTAGTATCCATTCCCAGGTAGCATTTTCAGAATGCGGTGGACTTTTAATTTTTACTCCGTGAGAGTTTTGAGAACAGTTTAAAATAAGTTGTCCATCAGCACTTGCTCCATCGCCTTTAACCGTTAAAGGGGTTGATGCATTGATAGTTTTATCGGTTATGGGACTTGGAAGTCTTGCATTATCGACAGTACCACTTGCTAAATTAGTGGCATTTAAATTTGTTAAGTTAGATCCATTGTTTGCAACAATATTTCCACTTGAATCTAGGATAACGGCTTTGGAAGCAGGTAAAGTACAGAAAACATTTTTTGTTCCTGCACCAAAGTTTACTGCAGAGTCACTGTTAGATGAAGATATAATTGTATCTCTAGATAAAGTGTCTGTAGCTGCATCGGTTACAGTTCCAAGACCAACTTCAAACTCACCGTTTTCGTTAACGATAGCATAATAAGTTGTATTAGAATTTCCAATACCTGCAACGAACGATTCAAAACCGGATACCGCTCCTGCTAAATCAAATGTACCTGTACCAGTTGTGGTAGAGGTTTCTTTTACTCTATCGTTTACTACCAAAGCCATTTTAACTCCTATTTATTACGCAATTCTTAAAATTGCAGCAGATGTTGTGAATGCAGGAAACTGGATTGTAAATGTTCCAGAAGTTGCAGTCTTGTCACCGCCAAAATCTAATACAGCAACTGCTTCAGTAGTGTTTGAACCACCGTCAGTAGTTGTGTTGTAAATCAAAGCACCTCTAGCTGTTAGTGTAACACCTGTAAATGATAAATCAGCGTAGTTAGTAATTGCTACTCCTGATGAAACTTTTACACCGCTGTTTACTAAAGCTTTTCCACCAGCACTATAGCCCGATGGTGATGAAACTTCGTTTGATGTTGCATAGTTAGTTGTTGAAGCACCTAATGTTGCAGAGTTAGTGTACATTGCTAATTTAAATGTATCTCCACCTGCGCTATCAAAGTCGTGCTCACCAGCTAACAATTGCTTTTTGAATGAATTGCAAATTGCGTTAGTTGTTATTGCCATAATTGTTCTCCTTTAAAATTACGTATTTGGTGATGGTGAAGGTATCTTAATTC
>WLWF01001282.1_pt1 | contig 21180 bp, 20 predicted proteins | sample 6718331 | NCBI WGS metagenome assembly WLWF01 (sample SAMN12718692, study PRJNA515312) | sponge metagenome | isolation source: marine sponge | host: Mycale hentscheli | place: New Zealand: South Island, Marlborough, Capsize Point | collected 2003-05-01
ATTATCTATATATTAATTATTATTACCAATTAAAATGAATATCCATTTAACCTACCGACTTATTTTCATCATTGTCTTTGTCGTGACAATCTTCATTATTTGGAGGCTTCATAATATATTTCAACGCCAAGCCAGTAGATATGGTTATCGGAGTATAGGGGGAAGTCGGGGATCTTTTTAAAGTATACTTGGGTATCAGACTGTTATTCCTATTTCTATTTCTATTCCTATTTCTATTGCTATATCTATGCTCTGATAAAAACTATTAAATAACATTGATTAATATTTAGTGATTGACAACTCATCTGTCTTTTGATAGTAAATCCATATTTGAGGTATGACTTTGGGGCCGGATAATTATCACTTGCTACCAAAAGTGTAATAGTCTTAACCGTTGGAACCTGCTTAATCATTGTCAAGATAACGGTCTGGAGAAACAAATTGTAATATTTTTGACCTTTTCCATTTACTTTGCCTCGGAACTTGGTGTTTAACCAGAAATCACCTAAGATAAGTCTAGTTTTAGACAGATAATAAGTACGACTTATTACATATAATTCCCTAGTTTTCATTTCCACCAGACCAGGGAAAATGATTTAACTATATCAATGTTTAGGCATTTAAAGCCGATTGGTCGGCTTATCCCAGTTTTCCTATGTCTTGTTAAATGAGATAAGGGAACCCAGCTTTCAGACCAATTGGGCTTGTCTAACTGTATTATGTCTAGCTTCATGGGTAGTATAAAATTTTTATTCTAGTCACTCTGTCCCTAATTTCTTAAGGGTTGTAATATTTAAATTTTATTTCTACTTATTTAAAATAAAAAACCTTATTATCTAATAATGGCATACAACTCATATAATAATTTTATTAATCCAGTAAGACGTCCTAATAGTTCGTTATTTCCGATTGGTAGTGCTAGACCAGTTGGATATCAGGTAAATTATGGAAATGCGAATAATAATATTCCACCGTACCAGACTAACTCTAATCAGCCACATATTTCTAGAGAAATAAGACCATTAACCCATAGTCATCACGCTAACAACAGCAGTGTGGATAATGTTCCACCACATCTATTAAATAATAATAAACGTCTAGAATTAATTAAAAAGGATAAGGATAATTTATACCAGAGTCTAAAAGAAAATGAACTACTAGAACAAGAATTAATTAATAAATCAGAAAAGGCTATTAAGTTACAACAGGAAAGGGAAGTTAAAGAAATTCAAAACCAAGTTAAAATCTTAAGACAAGAACTAGAAGAAAAAGAGGAATTAGAGAAAAGGCTAAATGAAAAACAAGTTAAAATTCAAATAGAACAAGAACGACAAGAGTTAGATAAGATTAGAGAAAATAAAAGTTATATTCTAGACAAAATAAATTACCAAGAACGTCATCTTATTGAAATGAGAGAAAAGGATGAATTACGTCGTCTTGAACATGAAAAGGAATTATTAACTAAAAAATGGCAGGAGGCTCAATTAGAAGAAGAAAGGAAAAAACAACAGGATCTCTGCGAAAGGGAGTCACGTTTAAAAACAGATCATGAGCGTTCTAAATTAGAGTCTATTGAGATTAGTCGCCTTAGACAAGAGACAGAAAATCTAAAAGATCTTCTTGATCATCGTTCAAATCAGGAAGAGATGTTAACTAAGCGGATTAATATGGACCGAGAACGCGAAATCGCGGCTGAAAAAATAAGGAGAATGAAATTAGAAGAGAAAAATAGGAAGCTAGAAGAACTTGGGAGTATCCAAACAGGGAAAATGAAGGGACGTCATAATGGTTTCCGGAAAAAAGGGATCATCCGGAGTACGAATAGTAAACTTGGATCGGTTAGAGCAGTTGGAGCGGTTGGAGCTGTTGCTGAAGAAAATACACTTGAAAATGGTTACCTAAGTGATACAGATGGATTTGGAGAGCTAGATAACATCTTAAATGAACCTATTTTTAAACAAAATACCGAAGGAATTATTGTTCCTGGTAGATCTGAAAATAAGGCTAAGGGGGGAAATAGTCAACTTGGAGATAATGGGGTAGATATTAATGATTATGATCTTGATAAACTAGATCATTTAGATAAGGTTGATGGACGATCCCTGAGATCTCGTATGTCATTACAAACCAATAAGGCGATTAAACCAGAAAAAAGTCAAAAAGATCTGGTTACTCAGGCAAATTCAAAATCCCGATCTCAATCCCAATCCCACGCCCATTCCGAAGACTATGATCAATTAATGGGAAAGCTGATACAAGACCTTGAAAGCAAGCAGGGAAGGGTTAAAAATAAAAGTCAATCTGAAAAAATATCAACTATGCTCCAGGCCTGTAAACTTATGGCTTCTCTTCAGGAAGAGGAACAACCAGTTATGGCAAGTGACGAAGAAGTAGAGGTCTATGGTGATAGTATCCCAAAAAGTATTAGTGGTCAACCAATTATTCCAACTAGTAAAAGCTATACCAGTGAATTTGACAATGAAATTACTGATATTCACCGACAAATGAGTAATATTAAAGGTATACTAAAAGAAACTAACAGTCAAGGGACCAGTTAAAGTAAAATAACTAGTAAGTAAGCCACACGGGATAACGGATAAGCGATAAGAGATATAGGCATAAGCCACGGACAAATTATGTTAGCCCTTAATAGTAGTCCATGGTTTCACAGGAAGATCTTTTAAGTAGGGTTCAAGAAAACCCCATTGGGGATGTTCCTGACAAAATTTCCCCACTTGAAAAGGAATACCAGAACTAGAACCCCATCTAGCTAAAAATGAGAGGTCTTTAGCCATCTCAGTGGTAATTATTTTGGCGTCAACGGCTCCACTTGGAAAATGTGGACCTATTGTGGAATTTCCTTCAGGGTCTAAATCATACCGACCCTCAATAGTTCTGTGGCTATGTCCACATTGACCAGTATATACATCATAGTTATCTCCGATTATGGCTTCGGCGACTTTTACTGTTATCTCACCATAATGCTTATCCATTAATTGTTTTAATCTAACCCTTCTAGCACCACCCCCTGTCTTAATATTAAAAATATTATAGCTAGAATTAGGGTCACATTCTAAATTTCTTATTTTATTAGATTCCGTTTCGTTAAAACCAACAAAGTAGCCATTGGTTTTGGTTTTAAGGGATTGATGGTTTACTCCTAGATCAAACTTCATAATTTGATTGGTTTTGATATCACCTAAAAACCAGGTATTGGCATAGTCACCACCGTTATCTTCAATAAGATAATTGGTGAAACTAGTTAAATTATCTGCATATTGAAGGGCTTTTCTTAATCTAACAAAACAGGGAACACCTCGTTTCCATAGGTTATAACTTTTAATAGTGGTATCACTTCCGATAATTCCAGCTTCAGTCACAAAGAAATCAGTTAAACTGGTTAAGTAGCCGTAAAACGTCTGCATTAACATTCTATTGCCTTTCTCGGGTTTTAAATCCACAATACAATTACACCATTGGGCATGGTAAAAAACATCCCAAGTGTTGTGAGCTAAAATAATACCACCATCCTTGGTAGCATCTCCGGTGGCCAATAAACAACTACACCTTTCCACTTGACAGGGGGTTTTTTTCTGACAAATTTTCCACCAATAGTCCATAATACTAAGTTGACAATTCCAGGTTAGTAGGTCCCAATAATCCCAATGACCACCCATTAATTTAACCCCATCGGCAATTCCACGAAGTTCTTCCTGGTATTCTATTGGAATAGTATCTCCATATATTTCTTTGGTTTTTTTGACAAAGTATTTCCAACTGTGGCCATAAAAGATAGGAGTAGTTTCAATAAGCATTTTTTTTATTTCTCCTAATTCATTAGTGATCAGATAACCATAGGCTTTCCCAATGTTATATGGACTACCTTCTAAATGAAAAATGTTCCATCCATCTTGGCTATATCTGTAACAATTAGGTAGACCAATCCCAGTGGCCGTTACTTTCTTAGGGTGAGAAGTCATATTGGTATTTTAAATACTATATCTCAGATAATATTTCAGGGACTGCGTTGTCGCACTTGGGTTTCGTGCTTATTATTGGATAAGACACCTATTGTCATCTAAACGACCTTGATTAATCTGGGTAACATATTCATGGTATTGGTCTAGTTTTTCTTTAATCTTAAGATTTTCCTTAACAAGATTTTCCATTTCTCCTAAGATTTCTAGTTTAGTTCCATTATTTCTCCTCACCGATTCCTGCATCAGTGACATAGTTTCGTTTAATTTTTCATTTTTCTTTTTAATTTCCTGATTTCGCTTGTCCTGTTCGCGGTGTCGCTTGTCCTGTTCGCGGTGTCGTTTTTCCTGTTCCTGGTATCGCTTCAATAATTTATCTACCTGTTTTTTTTTCTGATTCTGATCTTCCTGTTGTGCCTCGAGTTTTTTAATAACTAAATCTTGACGTTCAAGGTCCTTTTGTTTCTGGTCCATTTCTAAAACTAGATTTTCTAGTTCTTTATTTTTCAAGGCTAATTCCTCTTGAGCCCTTTTTATCTGAAAGTTTTTCTGGTGGGTGATGATTTTTAAAAACTGACTAATCCGGATAGAGGCTTGATGTTGACGTTTGGTTATGGCTCGCTGGTAATGGAATTGGAAAAATCTAGTTATTTTGCTGCCAGCTCTAGTTCGTTCACCCAGGTGATCTTTAATCATAGTTTGTAACCGACAAATCATCTTTAACAGTTTTATGTACTGGTAACGCTGCTGATACCTTCGCCAAGAGGTCTGAATTAGACGTCCCCTTAGATGCCGGACTAGTTGTTTTTTTGCTAAATAACCACGAATATAAGATTGGATAGTAGTAGTTTTTTGGCGTTTTAATAGATAGAAGCATCTTTCCCGGTAAGATCGGTATCTTCTCCTAATTAGATTAGCCTTATCTAGTCTGACTTGGAAAAGACTATCTTCCAGTAGGTGGTAGGCGTTGTTTTTTAGGAAAAACAAAGTGGTCCCTCGGAATATTCCCTTTTTAGGCTGATCAATCTCAGGTATACACTGATAGCGTTCCAGGTATTCCTGGTGTTTCATTTTAATAGGATAGCCGGATCTCGCGACCTTGACGGCTTCTAAGACACCACTGTAGCGAAGTTGTTCGACGAGACGTATCCGGTCAAAGTTATCTGGTTGATCTAAGTCATTGGGTTTTAGACACCTAATGTAGTGGAGATCGGAAGATTGAAGGGTTTCTACTAGACTAGATAAGTTATTCCTAAATTGGTGGGAGACACTTTTAAAGGCTAAACTAGAAACATTTTGAGTTGGTATTTCCTTAGTTAAAGTCAACAACAAGTTACTTTGACTTGACATTAGGAGTTCTAATAGTTGGGGGTGAATCGCATCACTATTTCTTTCGGTAAAATGCTCTACCTGATAATCAACACGGCCCGCAAAGTGACTAACGGTAAAAAAATCGGGTGGGTCCTGTTTTGGAAAATGGAGATGGCTATAAGGTCCATTTCTTTTTAGTCGGCTAACAAATTGTTGATTTCCTGCACTTGCTAATCTCGTGGATTCATCTAATAAGGGGAAAACTTCTTTTTCTAGTTCAGTAAGGCATTTTTCATTGCCAGTAAAGACAACTGTTTCCCAATTTAGTCCTTCCCGTAGATACTCCTGTTGTTGGCACAAGATCATCTGTTGGTTAAAGAGACACTGGAGGCGTTCATTAGTATAATTAATACAGAGTTGTTCAAAACCGTTGTCACCAAATACTTCAAAACCGAAAATGTCTAAAATAGAAATTGGGATTGGTCCATGACTGGGGTCTGGGTCTAGTTTTTGTTTTTGATTAAATAAGGTTATGACACTAGAAGGTTCTGCCCCATTGGCCAGGTTACCTCCAGAAATAGACTGGTTAATATGTTTTACGAGATAAGTAAATAAGTTTTGATAGACAGTTTTCGCTAAGGTATCACGACTGGCTAGTATAGTCGGAGTGTCTAACTGGTTGACAATGGTTTCCTGACCAAAGGTCCGGGTCCGACTAGTCAGGGTGGCGACTAGCTTATCCAGATTAAGTTTAAAATAGTTGGCCACCTGAGTAAGGCATTCCTTATCTTTATCCGTCTCCTTAACCTGCTCTGGGTGATAGTTACCTAGAAATAAGCAACCTAAGACCATTTGGTCTATTTCCGCTATTTCAAGGTCATTAAAATTCATGGTCTTTAGGGCTTGGTTGGTGGTGGCGTAATCTAGATAGGGATTAACCTTTTCTAGAGCATAGTTAAACTGGATATCATGGGGGATGAGATTACTTTCCCGATAATGGTTTAGTACACTGTAGGTAAAATGAAAGTTAAGCTCATCTAGGTGATGATCCGTCAGTCTAATATTTTCAAGTAGATAGGTTTCAATGTAACCGGATTTGATTAGTCCGTTTTGAAAGTAGATTTTGACATATTTTCCAAAACGACTTGAATTTTCATTACGTCTTGTTTTGGAATTACCAAAACTTTCTAAGATTGGATTGGAATCTAGAAGGCGATTTTCCAGATTAGGACAGTTTACTGAGATTGTAGTTGTATTTGTAGTTGTAGTGGTAGTTGTCACTTGGCTGTGTTTTTTAGAATAATAGGATAAATATTTCATGATGTATTTCGTGGATTGGGTTTTCCCGGCACCACTCTCACCACTAACTAGAATACTTTGGGGAAGATTTGTTTTAGCTAGCTTGTCAAGACAAAGTTTGGCGTTGTGGTAAACGTGTGGCGTGAGATTAACCATTTGGTTACCATCTGTCTCATTAAATTGTTCTAGGTTATAGAGATCTAATGTCTTAAAAGGATTTACTGCCAGGAGAACTTCACCTGTTCGGGTATAGATTTGGGAATGTTGATATCGCTGTTGGATAATTTCTAGAATATTGGCCTCATTAAGATGAGGGATATCTGTTAAATCACTGGGACATTCAGATATGTCGTTACCTATTTCTCCTATTTCTCCTATTTCTCCTATTTCTAGAGTATCTGACTTATCTACGGTATAGGTTTGGGAGTCGTCTGGGTATTTAATAAGATATTTATCTTGTAAGGAGATACTAATGACCTCGGCCCGGGTCCATACTTTATCTGGTGATCTGACCCAAATTAGTTTTTGATTCATCTAACCTTTAGAGATAATAATATTTTTTATCGTCCTTCTAGCCGATAAAATAAAAATTGATTTTAACAGTCTTGTCCATTAGGGTTTAAAGGAGAGAGTGAGAAAAATAGAGAGAGAGAGAGAGAGATGTCTAACGTAGATTATAGTTTTATGACCACTGGTTTTCAGACCCTCCAAGGTGTGGAACAGCTAAGTCAGACGGAAAAAGCACAGCTTATGAGCACCATTGTCGTCTATTTTCAGGAGGCCATTAAAATTGCGGAGGGGGTGGTGCTTTATGAATTAAGAAAGGAAATTACAGGAGAAGATATTATTTTGGCCCTAAAGGTTCAGGCCTTGGATCATAGTGGGATCTGGGATCAGGAGGAGACCCAACAGCGGGTTCGGGATGAATTTTCGGGTATTTATGAGGAATTAACGACCCGAAATACTTTAGAAGCAGTGGAGGAGAGTGAGGAGGAGATAGAGGAGGAGAGTGAGATAGGGGAAGAGGAGGAGATAGAGGATAGAGATACTAGACAATTAGATAGTGAGACTTACCAGTTAATTAAGTCAGCTGATGAGAGGTGGAAGGAATGGCAACCAACAGATGATCTTAATAAGATTTTAAAATCAGCTATTGATAAGACGGAGGAAAAGATAAAGCAGGAAGAGTCGGTGGAGTAAGAAGGTCTCGGGAAGTTTTGCTAATAAGATTATAAATTATATATACTTATTTTTTTTCTCTACTTCAGGTAAATATGGAAGGTAGTATATTTCCAACTATTTTATGTCTTGTTTTAGTTATCGGAGTTATGTCTGTCCTATTTTATTATCGTTCAGCTATTTATGAGCGGTAAACCGATCTGGAGAGGAGTTTAAGGATTTTTATCCCAGACTTGTATAATATCACCTGCTTTCAAAGTTCCATTTTGAGAGGATGTGTTATTACAACCCTGAATACATTTTGGATTTATGTTATCATATTGTGCTGGTATTCCACTGCTTCATGTGCGATTTCCGGCCTTTGAAGTATAACAAAATAAATAGTGGTTTAAAGATTAGAATTCACTTACTGTACTAATCTTTAAACCACCATTCATAATATCATATTTGAAATCTACCCAAGTATAATTCCTATTATTATTTTTAATTTTGATTTGAAAATCTGGTTTAAATTGATTAATACGAGGAATTGGAAATCTTGTAAAAATATCATGTAGGGTTGGCTTATCTTTAAAGTTATCCAATCTTTTTTTATGGTCGTGATCATTACTATTCATATCATAATTTGGAATAATGCAATAATTAGATAAGTTAGGTAGCGTTCCATTCTCAATAGAGTCTAACAGTAAGTCAATATTAATTATTAAATTGTCATAAGAGATTTCTGATACAGGGTGTTCAGTGTAGGATAACGCGTAATTTTTAACTACTTCTATGTTATCTATTTCATAAAATTCCTTTCCATTACTAGTATATTCTTGTGGCATACTACAAGTCCGAGTTCCTCCCCATAATTCAGGTTGTTTATTTCTTAGAAATCTATCTACATAGGTTTCTAATTTTTTAGGATCACTACATTCTATGCAAAATATTATTTCTATTTTACCAAAATTACTCGTTTCTTTTATTTCAGACATCAATCTCTTATATATAGAGTCATCGCTCATTCCAATTTTAAATAACCCTTTAAGGAGGGGATGAGTCCAACAATAAATACCTTTATACACCCTAAATCCTTTATTTATAACATTGGACCAATATTCATTATCACAAGGTTTGGAAATTATATTTAGTGGAATTACGTTTTTCATATATAGTTATTTTTAGTTATTGATAATCAAATCAATTTTTTTTATAAAATAAGGCTTAGATATTTAGACGCATTTCGGAAATTTTAAATTTCGGGGGTGTTTTTAAATAAATCTCCGATGTTTTAGACCATTAGGTTATTAATGCTATTGTAGTTAATAGAATTCTGGTATTTTTTACACCATTCCATGGCATAAAGGGTTTGGCACCTTTTTAGGTAGGCGAGATCCTTGGTTTCCATCTCAATTTGGATAAAGACGACCGTTTTCAGAATATTGGCAATCTGAATTTTAGCATAGTTTTCGTTTAGTCGGTGGAGTTGTTCTAGAAAGGTCACCGGGACATTAAGACCAGAAATATCAGATACTTTTTGTTTTTTCCCTGCCCCATTCCACTCAGATAGCATGTCCAATAACTGATTTTGGACCTGAGTAGTTATTCCACGAAATCCCTTACAGACGACATATTTCTCTGAATTGGCTGGGCGACTAGTATGTGGTTTAGTGATAATTACTTCATCGTAATAGAGGGTTAGGAGATAAAGTATTTTAATGGTGATAATAGTATAAATATCAAATATTTTCAAGACAAAATGACCCCCTACTCTACTAACCGTGAGGGCACAGACAACCTCCGCAAAAATCAGTTTACTAGACATTTGTTCCTGCTGGTTAAAATTAGTTGAATAGTCAAAACCCCCATCCGCTGTAACCAAATCTGCGAGTTTATCCCCTAGTTGTTGCTGATAATGTTTAATATTTTCTGGTTTGTAAAGGTCACCAGTGCCATCTACTCCATAACTAATCCTAACATTATGTTCCCTAAACAGATACTCGGCTTTATTCCAATTGGGAATATCAGAAGAGTCCGATTTCAAGGTCATACACTGAATTTGGTCATCCCGTCCTAAAAACTGTTTTTTCCGATATCTAATAAAACATTCCACAAACCCACCTGGGCCCTCCGCTAAAGCCGCATAGCTATAATCTGGTTTTTCACTAATTAGCTTAAAATCTGTAATTAACTCAAGTAGTTTAAAATAAGACCTACTTATCGGATTAATAAAAGAGATACTTTTATAGCCACCTTGATTAATTAACTCAAACGGATTAGATAATTTCTTGGCATAATCCCATTTTTTAAAGTTCTCCACTTTATCTATAAAGCCCTTGTAATAGGAAACTAAATCACAAATATCACGACAAAAAAAAGGTTCTAATGGTTTACCCGAAAAAAAAAGAGATAGTTTAGTTGGTGGTGGTGCCTGTGTCGTGAAACTGACAAAGGGTTTTTCAAGATTCATCTAGAAAGCTTATCATGTAACGGTGACTATCTTTAAATCAACTTATGTTTCTAAATTGGGCTATATTAAGATATAAACTTTACCAATTAAGATAAGGTATCAGACAACAAAGGCAATGTCAACTGTTACCGATAATATTATTAGTGATCTAAGAATTAAACAGATAGAAAAAATGGAATCACCTGATACCATAAGGGATAAATATCCCTTAGGGGAAAAGGAAAAACAGTTAGTGTTTGAAACCAGACAAGAGGTGGAAAAAGTTTTAGATGGGGAAAGCCAAAAGCTAGTCTTAGTGATCGGGCCTTGTAGTATTCACCAGCCAAATGAAGCCGTGGAATATGCTAAATTTATTAAAAGGATGCGAGATACTTACCACGAAAACCTAGTTATTATCATGAGAACCTATTTTTCTAAACCAAGAACCACGGTAGGTTGGAAAGGTTTAATTTATGATCCTGGGCTAGATGATTCTTGTCAAATTCACCAGGGTATTGTCACCGCTAGATCGGTCCTATTAGAAATCTTAAAGTTAGGCGTCCCCTGTAGTATGGAACACCTTGATACCATTAGTCCGCAGTATTTTGATGACCTTCTTAGCTGGGCGGCTATTGGTGCCAGAACCACCGAAAGCCAAGTTCATCGTGAATTAGCCTCTGGTATTTCTTCTCCAATTGGATTTAAAAATGGAACCGGTGGTAGTTTAGCCCTGGCGGTTAATGCCATTGAATGTAGTCGTCGGTCACATTGTTTTATGGGATGTGATAGTTCTGGAAAAATTTCAACCATTACGACTACTGGAAACCCATATGGACACATTATCCTAAGGGGTGGAAGTAGTGGTCCTAATTATGAGGAACGTTATGTCCAGGAAACCAAATCCCTTCTTGAAAAACAAGGCTTACCCGCTAATATCTTTGTGGATTTCTCACATGGAAATTCACAAAAACAGTTTAAAAGACAGCTCATAGTCTGTCAAAATATCTGTCACCAAATGACCAATGGTGAAAGGGCCATCAAGGGAGTTATGGTTGAATCTAACTTAGTAGAAGGTAACCAAAATATTTCAAATAAGCCACTAAAGTATGGTATTAGTATTACCGACGCCTGTCTGGGTCTTGAAGATAGTGAAAATCTAATTATTAGCCTAGTAAAGGCAGTCCAAAACAATTTAGCTTAGACATAAAATCATACTTCATAGGGTTTTGTTATCTAGATTGAGACTGGGAGGTCTGGGATAAATAGTTATTAATTTCAGACTGAACAACTAGCTGGTCCTGTTGAGTTAGTTGAGATACGAGTAGGGAAAGAGCACCGGTTATATTACTAGCCCCTGGCTGAAGACCCTCTTCCTTTTTTAAGAGTTGCCCCTGGCAGAAAAATAGACAGGTTGGTAGGCTACTAATATTGTAGAGATCCCCTAAGTTTTCCTGATCATTTTGACCTATATCGATTTTAAAAAAATGGATATTAGTGTATTTTTCAGCAAGTGCCTTTAAGAGGGGGTATAATTTTTTACAAGGACCACACCAGGTGGCAGAGAAATCTAAAATGACGGGTTGCTTACTATCTTCAATTAAAGACCTAATCACTTCGTATTTAAGCTGTAAGTCTCCACCTTCCTGGGTAGAATCATTAGGGTTACTATTACCAATCCGAGTAATCATCTTTACGTGGGTTATATATTATATATTATTTATTTTTTTTAAGTCTTTTACAATTAAAATTAAAATTGATTAACTTGAGAAATTATCTGGTTTTCTAAGTAAGATGTCTAGCGTGCTAAAGATTACCAAACGGAAAAAGGATGACAGTTTGGAAATTGTTTATGACCCTGATCCTATTACAGAGCCTATTTCAGATCCTATTTCAGATCCTACCTCAGATTCAGAGCTAGTTCCTAATTTAGAAATAATCACCATATTTAACTGTGACCATAAAGATAACAAGTCTAAAGACAAGAAAGATGACGTTGGACCTATACTTGACCAAAGCCAGCAGTATCAACCAGATCATCCAGATCATAACCAACCAAGTGTGAGTAACCAAGCGATTGTTAGTTTATCTACTGACTATGTGGATACACCTTATTCTGACCTAGATTTAGGGATAGATGTTGAGGCTGATGCCACTGTGGATAGCCTTCATTATCTTGCTATTTTACCAGTGGTCGATTATCTCTACGAGGGAAATATAACAGAAAATTCATCAATTACTGGATGGTTTTATCGGATACAATTACTACTTAGATCTAAAGGGAAAATTCCTATTTTTCCCTTAGATGAGATAGATGATGATTTTAAATATAAAACGGCAGTTAGAAATATACTAGTGAAGATATGGAAGATTACCAAAAAATCTGTCTTTAAAATTAAACATATTACGACTGAGCAAAATATTCACTTTTATCTGGTGGTTTTAAAAAATAATCATGAGGCAAACCAAGTGAAACATGATATAAATGCCACCCCAAAAGACAAATATTTCTGGAAATCCTATTTTATCTATCAATCTATTTTAGATGGTCTCCCTACGAAAAGGCCATATCAGATCCAATATCCATCGGAATTTATTAGTAGATACCATCTACGCTTTGAAGAGAAATATAAACATACTCAGGGTGATACCAATATTGGAAATATAACAAAAACACACAGCTTTCCAGTTCAAAATATTGTCCAAGTAGTAGCTAGTTTGGAATAGGTAAGATAGTTTTTTTTAAATCCTTAGTGTTTGTGGGTTTTTTATCTAGATTGTTATCTAAATGATTAGCAAAACTACCATCATCATTTACCAATTTCACGTAATTAATATGGATTAGATCTTGGGAATTAATAACTACTTCCATTTTAATAACCCCAGAAACGGGTTGGCTGTGATCCATTATAACAAATTCCATAGTATAGATAGAACCATCTTGGTATTCTTGAGCCACGACATAGACAATAGTTCCGAGAGTAAAATGACAATCTCTACCAAGGTTTAAATACTTAATAATAGGATCCACTAAATTTTCAACAAGTGACTTAATTGGTTCAGTTAACGTAGAGGTTCGGTAGACTGTTTCGGTGTAGGGTCCCGGAAACACCAAATACAGATCATTATTAATCTTTCGGAGGCTTTGAAATTTCTCGATATTTGCCACCTTTTTATTTTGGGTAGAGACTATGGTGGCTGTACTATCTTCGTGATTACTTTGACTGACTGTCCCACATAAACTTTTTAAAATTTTTTGGATTATTTTAAAAAATAAATATCCTAAAATGACTAAGACTAATAGGTCTTTTATAGGTAACATACTATCTTTTAGAGTATATATTTAATTTGTTAAAAGCTTAATTAAAATAGATAATCCAAGTATCTGCCAGATACTTTTAGCTGGTTTCACACCATCTATTAGCTTAATTACAATGTTATTCCAGAGCCATTTACCAAAACAAAGAACTAATAGCTCAATCACTATGATAGAAATAATGACCATAGTAGGATTTTTCTTGATTAGTTCTTGTGTAGTAAATGTTTTTCCCCCAGATTGGAGGGATTTAAATGTTTCTAAAATTCTCTGGTTAGTCGCTAAACTTTGTAATAATTCACACAAGGCTTTTCTCATCGTATATAATCTTAAAGAGATTTTTTACTAGAAAAAAAGGATTTGATTTAATTTAATAAACTAAGCCATACTTTGAACTACACTAGGACTTTTATTTTCAAACATGATTTGTAAATTAATTGGAGGCGTTGGATTTGCGTGTGACTTTGGTATTTTGTTTTCAAATAAATCCTTTAGAAAACTGATTTTTCCTGTCTTACTGCGTTTCCCAACTATTTCATATCCATCTCCGACTTGTTGATATACTATTTGGTCTTCGTCTACTAGATATTTTATATCATTATAATAATATTCATCAGTATTAATAATATCATTAGGGGTGGTTTCCTGAACACAACCAAATTTTTGCTTATTAATGTGTTTGCCACAAAATTCGCTACTATCCTTACATCGTCGTGTGCATCGCTGTCCGTCTTGTTTCCTAGCTTTACAAATACAAGATGTCCCAGTTTTTTTCAAAAAAGTGACAGTATTTAATTCCGGTTCTGCTTCAAGATATTTTAAAAGGTCTGGTAATGGTATTTGGTAATCGTTGGATATTTTACCTAAAATTGTTTCAATAGATTGTTTTGCAGTTTTTATTTTAGCTTCCATTGATTTTAGTTAAAATTTAAAGTGTCGGCATTTTTAAATAATAATTCAAATTTTTTACGTCTCTAATCTATTTAAAAAAGTGTCTAATAAATATCATATAACTAGTATATCTAAATGCTGATAGCAGAATATATATGGCTTGATATTAATGGTGAATGTCGTGGAAAAACAAGAGTTCTCCCTAAATTAACTTTAATAGATGATAATCCAAGTAAATTAGTTGGAAAACTTCCTGACTGGAATTATGATGGAAGCTCTACGGGTCAGGCGGAAGGTCGTGATTCTGAAGTGGTCATTAAGCCAGTTAAAGTTGTTAATGATCCCTTCCATATTACGGAATCTACTGAAAATATTAAACATGTTTTAGTGTTGTGTGATACTTGGCTCTCTAATGGAGATCCCCATCCAAGTAATACAAGACATGATTGTTATTTTAAGACCGAACAGGCCAAGGCGGAAGCCCTTTTCGGATTTGAACAGGAATTTTTTATCGTAAGGGATGGTAATCCCATATCAAGCCTAGAAAAACCTGGTAATTTCCCTAAACCACAAGGTAGATATTATTGTGGAATAGGGGGATCAAATAGTTTTGGGAGAAAGGTTGTGGAAGAGGCCTTTTATAATTGTCTATCCGCGGGACTTGATATTACTGGGATGAATGCCGAAGTGGCTCCCGCCCAATGGGAAATTCAAGTCTGTGGCCAGGATACTGATGCCGGTGACCAGTTACACCTTTTGAGGTATATTTTAGCCAAAACTGCGGAAAAATATGGACATGATATTGATTTACACCCTAAGCCCTTTATGGGGGATTGGAATGGTTCGGGTTGTCATACTAATTATAGTACACGCCTAATGAGAACAGATGGGGGATATCACGTTATTTTAGATGCTATCCGTAAACTTGAAAAACGTCACCAAGATCATATAGAAGTTTATGGAGATGATAATCATCTTAGAATGACCGGTCAACATGAAACCGCAGATATACACACTTTTAGTTATGGAGTAGCTAATCGTGGAGCGAGTATCCGGATTCCAAAAGAAACTGAACGTCTGGGTTATGGATACCTAGAAGACCGAAGACCTTCTAGTAATATGGATCCTTATTTAGTTATCTCAAAAATAATTAAAACCACTGTCTTAGAAGACTAGTTATTTAATAGTTATCAGTATCAGTATTTTCACGATGATGATTAAAACAAAAATTAACTTGATCCGCACTGCCTTGTGAGATATTGATCCAGGCATCCGTCATGGTTTTAAAAAACCTACTTGGAATTTTACTTTGACTGTGGGTTTTCACAATAACAGTTAAGAAATTGTTATCATCCAGACAAGATTCAATGTAATCAATAACTTGATAACTCCCTTCATCTGAGAAGTCCACCATAGCTTGAGCATAGCCTATCACACTACCTAATCTTGGTATTCTATTATTTTCGGTATCAGTAGCTTTAAGATAGGTATATTGATATTCGTTATCATTAATATAATAGCCAACATAGTTTTGTAGTTGTTCTGTCATTTAACCTACTTTAGGGTAAAAATAAATAAAATTGAAACGCTAATCCATTTTAATTGATAAGAAAAACTTATTATTTAAAAGATGTCTGTTACTATCAGAATGGATCAAGATGATTCTTATGCCGAAAATGTTCTAAAATATTTGGTGAAACACACCGGTAATTACGTTTTAGACTATATTGAAGAAGAAGAAGATAATGATGCTGAGGGACAAAATGTAGATAGTGACAATGAAAACAGTGATAGTGACCATTCTACTACTAGCAGTGAAGACACCGAGGGTGACAGTGTTAGAAATCTGAAAAATCCTAATAGTAAGAAAATCTTAAAATTAATGGCCGATTATGGAGATTATGAGGTTGATTACGAAGGACACAAAATTAAGATAAAATATCAACCTGAATCTAATCATATGGCAGTGCTTAACGGTATAGACAGATTTAAAAACTTATCATTGACTTGTGAAAGTGTGGAAACTAAACAAGAAAATTTAGATATTCTTTCTAAATTTATCTTGATCACCCAGGGCAATGATAAACCTGCACTTCAAGATAAAATATGCTGCTATATTGCTGATAATGGTCAATGGAAATACCTTTGCAAAGCTCCCAAAAGAGGACTAGATACAGTTTTCCATCCGAAAAGACAAACTTTATTAGATGACTTTAACAGTTTTAACCTGTCAGAAATGGATTATAAAAAACATGGTATTCCTTACAAAAGAAATTACCTGTTTTATGGACCTCCTGGAACTGGTAAAACATCAATGATTACGGCGTTAGCTAGTGAGTTTAACGCTAATATTTATATGGTTAATTTTACTAGTCGCATTACGGATGCTGATTTTATGAGATTGGTTTCTAAACTACCTACTGGTAGTATTATGGTGCTAGAAGATATAGACGCACTTTTCACGGAAAGAGTTACTAATGACTCCGCAAATCATAGTCTAGTTAGTTTTAGTGCCATTCTAAATACTCTAGATGGTCTATCCAGGAAAAACAAGATGATCTCTGTTATGACTACCAATTTTAAGGATCGTCTAGACGAGGCCTTAATTAGACCTGGGAGAATTGACCTTATTTTGGAATTTCCCCTAGCCAATGAAAGTCAAATTAAAGAGATGTTTGTTAGTTATTTTGGTGAGGAACCAGAAGCCTTGGAGGTCTTGGTTAAAATCTACCGGAAAACTAGAAGTCAAAAAACTTCCACCGCGGCTCTTCAGAAATACTTCTTTGAACACCGGTCTGATGTTAAATTATTGGAGAGAAACCTAGAAAAATTAACGGATCTGATTAGTCAATACCATCAAACCGTTCACAATTTATATACCTAAACACATCTCCGTTAATCTTAACTAGTACCATAATAATAAAATAATAAAATAATAAAATAATAAAATGGACTATGAACAGCATATCTTAAAATTAATTAAGGAACGAAATAAACGTGAAGAGGGCTTCCGAAATATTATTAAGGATAATAATACCTTGTACCAAGAGGTAAAAAAACTTAAACAACAAAATATAGAACTCCAAACTAAAGTGGAATCATTAGACACTAAGTTATTTAACCTTGAAGAAATGACCAAAGTGAGTTTTGAGAAGGGATCTACCGTGGTAAACGATAATTATTTTTAAATTAAATTTCTGGTTTTTAAATTTCCATCTCGTTTATTTTTTTATCTACTAAGCCTATTCTATAATGTTAGTGAGTAACAACTTAATCTTATCGGGAAAGGGAGAATACTTATTACGTTTTCTCGACACAGATGCTGAAAATAGTCCTCAAACGGAAGACAATCTAAAAAAAACATGGAATCCACAAGATAGAAGGGACTTCTACCCTAAAACTCAATCTAGTAAATTTAAAATTATGAAACCCAAAAAGAAAAGTGTAAAATATAAGGATATATCACATTACCATAGAAATAAAAAATAAGAACTCGTTTGGGTAAATAATAGTTAAAATATAAAATAATTTTAACTATCATTTAATAGTTGTGGAAAATGGAATTTGAAGACGTCGGGAGACATTGTGAATTAGAGAGTTGTCGCAGACACGACTATCTTCCCTTTTATTGCCAAGACTGTCAAAAATATTACTGTTTAGACCATCGTGAACAAGTTGCACATCAATGTCCAGTTTATCTCGAAAAACAAAAAAAGGAACAAGAGATGATAAAGTCCAAACGTAAAAGCAAACCTAAAGCAAAGGTAAAAAAGTACCCTTGTGGAGTAGAGGGATGTAAAAAATGTAACCAAGTCCCAATCTATTGTCAAAAATGTGGTGGCAATTTTTGTCTTGCTCATCGCTATCCCGAAAGTCACCAATGTCGTAGTCTTTTAAATAATAGTCTAAAACTACCCATAAAACAGATAGTCAATAAAGAAACTAACTTATTTAATAGAATACTACGACATTGAAATAAACATGGCAATAACTCATGAAACTGTAGTGTTACCTGAAAGATATGCTAACCGTATTTTCTGGTTTAGTTATTTATTTTTAGTGAATAGTCTTTATGGTTTTTATTACCATTTAGATGATCTGGCTCTAATCTATCTAATTGGAATGATAACCAGTCTTAACTATTGGAGACTGCCAAGATATAATATTATCAGAAAGTTAGATATTATTTGGATAAATGGCGGTGGATTATACCACTTTGGTTATCTTAGTCTATTAGATAATCCTAACCAAATCACCTATAAATATTTATATTTGTTTTTTATTACTTTAGGTCTTGGTAGTTATGGTTGTTCAATGTATTATATTCGTTATAGTAAATATATTTCTTGTCATTATCATCTAGCTACTCATTTTTTTGGACACCTCGCTCATCACGTATTATATCGGGGTTTAACTAGTCTATGTCTAAGTCCAAATACTTACCTGGTTTAGGATATACTTAGCTTAAGATATACTTTAGATTACTAGAGATCTGAGTCAATATATTTTCTAATACTTACTTTAGAGAGAATGTCAGAAACTAAATGGTTGATTAAATATAAAAAACAGTGTCGTGAACTTATCGATGAATTTAAGAGGGTAGTTGAGAATAATCACTATCTGGATACTACGATGACAAAGATGATAGATGAAATTCCCGATGAAATTGGAAAGCACTGTAATACTCACGTCAAGGGATATCGTGTGACAGAAAACTATTCTAAACCAAAGAATTTTGGAGAGGTTTGTGAAAGACTATATGATGTTATCACACATGGTCCTAAATTTTATGATCCCAATAATCTATTTAATGGTCTACCTATGATAAACCTGTTTGCCAAACTAGTTGCCTCTGATTCCGGTATGTTGTTTTTTGGAAATATTATTGTTAACCGATATTTTAAAAAAATCTTATATAAATGGTCACAATTTCTCATGAGACGTGAATCAAGATCGGTATTAACTAGTGAAGGATGGTTAGGTATGCCAACCATGGATGACTTTGTTCATGATAAGAAGAAACCATATTACGGTTTCCGTTCCTGGAATGATTTTTTTATTAGAAAATTTAAAGATATTGATAGGTTACGACCATTATCTGATGCCTTAGTGGTAAGTGCTTGCGATGCTTTTTATGTCGACTTGAAAAAAAATGTTAAATACTCTACGGATTTCATGAAGGCCAAAGGTGATATCTATTCTCTGAGAGATATGTTACCTAACTTAAAACATCACATTATCCAACGATTTGTTGGAGGAGGTATATACCAGGCTTATTTAAGTGCGGAAACTTATCATCGCTATCATTCCCCAGTAGATGGAACGGTAGAATATATGAATATTGTTGACGGTAGTTACTTTCTACTAAATAACTTTTATGACTCTGATGAAAACCCAAAAAACCGGTTTTGTGGACAAAATCAAGTTAAAGACTCGCAGCAATTCCTAGCTAATGTTCAAACTAGGGGTGTCTGTATTATTAAAACCAAAACTATTGGTTATGTCTGCCTGGTTGTCATAGGTATGACAGAGGTTTCTACGTGTATGTTCTATCAAAATTTACTGAACACCGAAGTAACTAGGGGACAAGAGTTGGGACATTTTCGATATGGAGGCTCGACATATCTCCTGATTTTTGAGAAAAAATACATTAATAGCTTAGATTTTACATTAAATAAGGGTAACTTAACTAAATTAAGATCTACTTTGGCGACTTTAAAGGATAGGTCTGATCAAACCGGGGGTGGTCCAAGGCAAAAAATAAAGTTGAAATTAAATAAAAATATGGAATTGGTTGTTAAAACTAGAAAATTAAAAAAGCTGTTTCATTAATCAAGTTGTTCCATTTCTTCCTTATCAGGTGTAGTGTCGTTAGTGTCCGTAGTAGCCTCAGTAGCCTCAGTAGTCTCAGTAGCCTCAGTAGCCTCAGTAGCCTCGGTAGTGTCAGTGGTGGAGTCCGTGCCGACTGTAGTTGTTTCTGTTTCTAATTCCGGAATGGGATTATGCGTTTCCTCCCACTCATCTATTTCAACATCTAGACCAAGAGCAATAAGTCTGTTAATATTGTTAGCGTATTTAGAGGGCTCACTAATGGTGAAACCTGACGAAATCTGTGCCGTATTAAACATTAGGTTGGAGATATCGTAGAAGGTTTTACTTTCCGCTTCATCTCCACAAATCGTTTCTAGTTTTTTAATGACCGGATGATCGGGGTTAATTTCAAAAGTCTTTTTCGCGGACATAAATTGACTCTGGACTTGGGTAGAATGGTCGGTCAGGGCCTGAGCCTTGACCAATCTTTCCATGTTAGCTGTCCAACCATAGGTACCCGTTACCAGAATACAAGGTGTTGTTACTAGTCTTGGAGAAACAGTAACCTTTTCAATATGAGGGGCGAGAACTTCCTTAAATTTAGCACACAGTGGTTCTAGCTCCTTTACTCGCTCAGTAAAAGCCTTAAGTTCTTCATCCGTGATATCCAAGCTAAGTCCCTCCTTGGTGACACATTCAATACCCTTTTCCTTGAAATGTTTCAGCTGATTCAAACAATACTCGTCCATTGGCTCAGTCATTACCATAACATCATATCCCATACTGAGTAGCTTTTCCATGAAAGGTGCCGTTCGGAGGGCCTCATAACTTTCACCAGTGATATAATAAATAGACCTTTGGCCCTCGGGCATTTTGTCAAGATATTCCTGAAAACTAATCATATTTTCACTTCTGACTGTCTTAAATCTAAGAAGATTTGCCAGACGGTCTTTATTAGTAACATCCTC
>WLWF01001283.1_pt1 | contig 21176 bp, 30 predicted proteins | sample 6718331 | NCBI WGS metagenome assembly WLWF01 (sample SAMN12718692, study PRJNA515312) | sponge metagenome | isolation source: marine sponge | host: Mycale hentscheli | place: New Zealand: South Island, Marlborough, Capsize Point | collected 2003-05-01
AACAAAAATTAACAGAAGTATCTGCTGAAAATAAACAAAGTGTATTACCCCAAGAAAACAATTTAGGTGGGAACAGGACTAAGACATTGCAGACTGAATATGAATTTGGTGACAAAGGATCTGTAGGTGTATATACAGATAAAGAAACAGGAAGTCAAGATGTATTCTTAGTTATACCAGATAAAAAATCTGATAAAAATTATATTGGTTTTAAAAGGGTATACAAAGACGGAAAGCCTACTAACGAATTTTCTATAAAAGCCGACATGTCGACTGCGGAAAAGGGATCAGCACGACCTTCATTTGAAGCAATAAACGAAGTATTACCTGAGGGCTTTGTGTTGATTGAGACAACAAATATATCTTCAGATGGTATGACTATGTGGTCTAATCAAATAAAAAATGGATATAAGCCTACAGGAGAAACATTTACTGTAGATGTCAATACAGACGGTAAAAAAATAGACTTAGGAGGAGCTAAAAGCAAAGGAGATTTTTCAAAAGCAAACTTTACTGAACAAGAGCTAGCGGAAGCAGAGGCAAAAATCAATGATCTGATAAAAGACCTTCCTGGTGCTAAAATTGAGAGCAGAAAGATAACTCCTCCAATGGTTAAAGATGCATTATACAGCATAAAGGTAACCCTACCTAAACTTCAGAGTCCTTCAAAATCAGAAACAAAACCTACCGAAGTACAGCAAGAACAATTAATAGAATCAGTAGATGATCAAGGAAGAAGTGCTAAACCAGGAGCAAGATTGTTTAATGATCCTAATCCAGAGACGTCAGAGATATCTGCTAAGTATAAAAAAGAAAAGGGTATAGAAACAACTGCTGGTGAAAAGATAACTGAGCTTGACACTAGCAAATCTATGGAAATAGCTGATGCTTATGAGGCTATGGAAAACAATCCTAATGATCCAGAAGTAAAAGAAGCATACGAATCTCTTGCAAAAGAAACTATAGATCAGTACAAAGCTATGACTGATGCTGGATATGAGATTGAGATTTACGAGGGCAAAGGAGAGCCATACGCTAATTCTCAAGAAATGATAGATGATCTTATTAATAATAAGCACATGTATATTTTTTCTACAGAACAAGGTTATGGAGAAGCTGGAATAACAGATCAGCAGCGTCAAGAAAATGCTATGCTTGCAGAGACTGAGTTCGTAGATAAAAATGGTAAGCCTCTGTTAATCAATGATTTATTTAGAGGGGTACATGATTTCTTTGGACATTCAGAAAGAGGTAATGGTTTTGGAGCTAAAGGAGAGGAGAACGCATGGGATGTTCATGCTAGAATGTTTACCGATAAAGCAAGAAGAGCGATGACAGCTGAGACAAGAGGTCAAAATTCTTGGGTAAACTTTGGTCCTCAAATGAGAGATAGCAACGGTAATCTTTTAAAGAAAGGAGATCCTGGATACAAGAGTGCTAGAGAAAGAGATTTTGCTCCACAAAAAATAGGTCTGTTGCCAGAGCAGTATTCTGAAATAACAGAAACTCCCACTACTGAGGTTACTGAAGAGGTGGTTGAAAAAACTCCTGTTAAAGAGGCACCAAAGAAGGAGGCGAAGGGTATACGCAAGCAGATAGAGAACGCAAGGAAGGCAATAGCTAAGATCCTACCAGGAGTGGAGATCGTGGTTCATGAGAACGAGGATTCATACAGGAAGGCGACTAACGAAACGGACAGCAAGAAGCAGGCATCTCGTGGTGAGTACAACGCTAAGACCAAGAAGATACACATAAACGTATCCAAGGCGAACAACAGGACGGTAGCTCACGAGGTCTTCCATGCCATACTACTAAGCAAGGTTAAAACAGACCAGGCCGCCAAGGATCTTACCGAGCGTATGATCAAGGCCTTATCAAAAAATCTTGAGGGGATGCCTGAGGTTAAGCAGGCACTCGACGTATTCGCTGCCAACTATGATGAGAACATACAGAACGAGGAGAAGCTCGCAGAGCTGGTAGGTATACTGGCAGGTAACTATGCACAGATGAACAAGCCTAGCCAGAGTCTGATCAAGAGGTTTCTAGATAGACTGGCCAAGATGTTCGGAATGAAGACATTCACTGACGGTGAGGTGGTTGACCTGTTGAACACAATAGCAGGCAAGGTTGCAGTCGGTGCGGAGATCAGTGATGTGGATATTAAGGTTATTCCTAAAAATAAAACAGCAGAAATAAAGGAGGCAAATAAAAGGTTTCAAGCTGACTTTACGGATCTTAAATCTGGAGTTACTTATAGCTTTGATAAAAACACAAATGAATTTAAAAAGATAGAACAAAAATACATAACAAGAAATAAATCCATTTCTGATTTTAATAATGTATTTATGATTTTACATCAACCTGATTCAGCGTTTTCTGGAAAAATTAGTAAAAAATTATCTGATGGAAGTGAAATATTAGTTGAGGGCAAGGGAGGTATATTTTATCCCATCAAGTTTCATGAGAAAGGATATTTTTGGGCAAGTACATCTAAGGCTGCTCAAGCAATGGCTGAGTCTATGAATAAGGCCATTAATAAGGATGGTAAAATATACATGGCATTAACAACTGCTCCGACAAATAAAGTTTTATCTAGTACAAATGCAGCTAATGGTGTTATGAATTTATTTATATCATTATCAACGAACCCAAAGTTTAATATAACAGGTATTGAATCTATACTCATAAAGTCTTACAACAAAGCATTTGGTGATAAGATTGATAGCTCTAATAATTTAGATGAAATAGTAAAAATAATAGAGGGAAAATTAGGAGCTGAAAAAAGTAGTTTTGATGATAGAAAGACCTTTTCAACATCAATAATAGATTTTGTAGTTAAATCTATTCAAAGAAAAAAATCAAACCAGGACGCACAGAATAGTTTGGCTGATTTCTTTGGAGAGGGTATGATGGCAGAGGATCTTGTAACAAAGTTTAAAAAAGGATCTAAAATTAGTAAGGCTAATCTTACAGAAGCAGTATCTCAAATGCTTACAGAACCAATGTTAAGAGATGGAAAATCTAAAACTGAAAATGGATCAATATATGCTATATTAGAGATTGAAGGAGAGGTTGAAGCTGTGGATGCAAAATCTGAAACGGATCATGAGTCATATCCAAAGGCTATAAAATCAAAGGGTGACAGTAAAACAACACTACATTTATTAACTGATAGAGTAAAATGGAATAATGTTACCATTGATCCTGATACAGGAAAAACAGTTAATAAGTCAGGAAAAGTTAAAAGTAAAGATCCTAAAAAGAAAGGAACACTTGTAGAAAGATGGACTCAAATAATGAGTCCAAGTGCAGGTATTACTACACAGGGAGTAAAAATAGATACATCTGAGGCCACCACCCCATCCAAGCGTAAGCAGGTTGTGATAGGTGAGAATGCAGATCTGAAACAGAATGTAAAAGACTTTCTTTTAGATGCTAATCAGATGGAATCAGAAGGTAAGTCTCGTGAAGAGATTAGGTTAGCAACAGGATGGGAAAGAGGTGCAGACAACAAGTGGGGCTACGAGCTGAATGATGTTATAGATATAGATGTAAACAACATCGAAAAAAATAAGACCTATGACATACAGGATGTGGTTTCATTTCAGGAACTTTTTGATGCATACCCTGACACTAAAAAATTAAAGGTTAAGTTTATAGATAACGCTAGGAAGTCTGGCATAGCAGCATACTTTCCCAAAAAGGGATTGATTGAGGTTAATCTTTCTAAGATAGGATTAGTAGACTACGTACAAGATAACATGGCTAAATCTCGTCTATCCAAAAATCCTGATGTCTTGGCAGCGGCCGTTAGAGAGGCCAATCTATTAATCAAGCAGAATGAATTAGAGAAGGAAGGAGTCAGTAAAAAAAGTGACAGATGGAAGCAAGAGACCAAAGATGTGTACTCAGACAATCAATTACTAATCGATAGAAAAATAATAAGTGATTATCTAAAAGATAATGACGTATCCTACTCCGACTTTTTTAAAGACGTAAGATCTATAGAGAGATTAATATTAAAAAAGAAAGATATAGATATAGCAAAAGGTATAGATGAATTGAATTCCAAAATTCTCCACGAAATTCAACATGCTATCGCTGACATTGAAGGATTTGCTAAAGGTGGTAGTGCTTCAAATATACAAGAAACATTTACAGATCAAGAGAAAAAAGAGTACAATGAAATAGTCAATGAGGTCAATAGAATGGCTAAATTATTGAATGAAGGTAAGGTTACTAGAGAGGAGTACATTGATGCTAGAGATAAAGAGGTTGAGTACAGGTATAAAAAATATGAGGAGCTTGCTGGGGAGACCATGTCAAGAAATGTTGAGAGAAGAAGAAAGTTAAGTCCTGAGCAAAGGAGGGAGAAGACCCTTGAGAGTACCATGGATGTAGCTATGGAGGATCAAAAGATCTTGTATGAGGATGACAAAAATATATCTATAAAGGATAAGAAGGTTGAGGAGAAGAAGCCTAAAGAAAAGAAAGGGTTCTTTAGTAGATTTAAGAAGCGTAAGCAGAAGGACGACGGGCCTGTAGAGCCAAGGATTGACATTAGAAATTTGAAGAAGAAGTCTGATAAGAAGATCAAGGAGACAAACAAGGGTAAGGGACCGATACTTAGAAGGCTAAGAAGATCACTGTTAGACAGACAGAACGACATAAAGAGAGTCATAAAGGACTTTGTACCTAACCCTAAGAAGGTGAGTAATATCATAAACAGAATAGTAACAAAGTCTGGTGCGTCTGGATATGCAAACGAACTATTTAAACAGAATGACAAAAAAATATTTGGAGGACTAAAGACAGACCAAATAGAAAACCTTGAACTAATAATATACGCAAGACGTATAGTTGCGATCAATGAAAATAGACGTAAGACAGGGATGAATCCATACACAGGTATGGGTGGGCTTAATGAGCAGGATGCACTTCAAAACTTAGAAAAGTTTGAGCAGGATCTGGGAAAGAAAGAGTTTGATTCTTTATCAAAAAGAGCAGACGAATATTTTGAGGCAATGAAAAAGAACCTTAAAATGCTTAGAGACTCTGGACGAATAACTAAGGAGACATATAAAAACCTTGAGGATGTGGAGTACTCTCCGATCATGACTCTAAAGTATATGATACCTAAAGATACGATTACTGACGAGGAAATAAACAATGCTGTGTCTACGCTTGGTGTAAACAAGAAGGATATAATGAAGCTATCAGACATGAACGAGAATGAGATTCTATTCGACGCAAGGTTCCTTCTCATGATGAACACCAATATATATGTAAGGAGATCATTTGAAAATGAAATGCTGAATGAGTTTGCTCAGGGATATGAATCCATAGACAAGGCAGGCAAGGAAGCTCTATCAGACTTTATAATTGAGGGTCCTGTAAAGAAAGTACCTACTGGTTTCAGAAAGGTTGAATACTTTCAGGATGGTGTTGAGAAGGAGATGGTTATGAGGGAGGACTATGCTAGACAACTTTTAGACATTAAGAATCAAAATAACTTTCTAAAAGGCCTTGGAAAGATAAGTGGTGCAAATGTACTTAGGTTCTTTGCGACGGGTGGTAACCCATTGTTTATCGTCGGTAACACTGCGGTTGACTTCGCAAACATAGCATTCTTTTCGGATGTATATTCAGCCATAAAGCCACTGGCAACAGTGCAGTTGGCATATGATTTTGTAAAAAACTTTTTAAGAAAAACTGGAAATACAAATAATTACAACAAAATTAAGATGGAGTTTATGGAGCACGGAGGTGCTATGGATTTTCTATCTACAGACGGTCTTAGAATGGTTCAGGATATGAAGCTCAAGAATAGAATACTTAACAAAACTCAAAAAGGATTGGCCGCATATGCTAGATTTATGTCTTACGTTGGAGAGACTGGTGAGATGTCATTCAGATTAGCTGTGTATGAAAGGGTTAAGGATGCAGAGATTAATAAGTTTAAGAAAGAAAATGGTAGATCTCCAAATCAGAAAGAGATGGACGATATAATGTTCGAGGCAGCAGCACAGTCAAGGGAGACTATTGACTTCTCACAGGGAGGTACCTGGGTCAAGCAGATGGACCAAGCACTACCCTACTTTAACGCTGCAATGCAAGGCCTTAGGAGACCGTTAGATTTTGCAAGAAAAAATCCTGTTGGGTTTACATCCAATGTGGTTCAGTATGCGGTAATGGCCGCAGGTATGACTGCGACTTCATTAGGAACACTTTTAAGATCAATCGGAGACGATGAGGAGGAAAAGAAAAAGTTGCAGGATATATTGGATTCAATATCTGAATACGAAAAGGCTAATTACCATATAATATTTACAGGAAATAAGGATAAGGACGGCAACTATGAATATGTAAGAATTAAAAAACTTCCACTGATATCAATACTTGGAACAGCTACGGAGCAGTACACGACAAAGTACCTTTTAAAGTCTCAGGGAATTGATTACAATGTAGATAATAGATCAATCAAAAAGTCTATAGAGATGTCTGCACCATTAGACATACTTGGACCTTTTATAGGAGACGAGTCGGCAGGTCAGGCACTTGGAGGCGTTGTAAAAAGAAATCCACTTGCTGCAGCTTGGCTTACATACACATACAACGAGGATACATTTACAGGAGATAAGGTATTTTATGAACCTAAAAATAAAAAGATCAAGCCATATGCAGAGGGTCTTTACGATGAAAAGGTTAATGATATATATAAGATAGTTGCACCTGCACTTGACATGTCTCCAAAGAGAGCCCAGGCTGCTGTAGAAAAACTTATAACAAGTGAAAGCACTAATCCAAGTATATCTATATTTTACGCTCTTACAAATGGATTATTTGATACAGAGGGAGATGCCTTCAAAGAAAACGCTGATACATTTGATAACGGCATGGGGCACTTTCTTGATGTGGTCAGTAAAAAAATGGTTAGGCATACAAATCCTAACCTATTGAGGTACAAAGATCAGGATAAAATAGATGAGCTTAAGGAAAGAATAGACACAGATGAATACCTTACCAACATTAAAATAAAAAAAGATATTGATAAAAATATAAACTCAAAAATAATAGAAGAAGGGGATTCAAGAAGCGATAAATTTAAAACAGAATATAAAAAACTAGATAATCTACTTGATGGCTACAAGCTTACACCGAATGAAAAAGATAAATACTTTTCTTACGCTAGCACAAAAGATTTAAAAAATGAGGAGGTCTTTAAAGATATGAGAGATATCATTTATGAAAAATCTCCAAAGATGATGGCGGCAAGATTATATCAAAGGTATGGCAATAACCTAGACAAGGAAGAGATGAAAGAATTAAATAAAGTGTTTAGTATATCAAATGCAAGTGACGTTATACTTAAAACAAGTTTTGAGTTATATTACAACAAATATTACCTAAATAAATCTCAAAAAAAGATAGATAAGTTTGAAGAATCCTTCGGTAAGATACGCTAACTAAAAAAGGTGAGTAAGCCTAGCTACCTGACCATGCTCAGGGTTATGAATAAATGCCTCGATCGCCTTAGGTGCGTGCTGAAATCCATTCCTGTGATGCCATGAATCTGCAGATGACGGACTCCTAAGTGTCTCCACGCAAACAGAAAATATATCCTTGGATGTCTTGTGATGAACATGATGCCCATATATATACCTGTGCCTGCAATCGTTCCAATTTTCTGACGCTTCGTGTGCCATAAGCATAGGTAGATCATGAGACTTTGCACCATCCATGTGAGTGCTCCCAATAAGATTCTTTCCATAGACGCTGTACTTCCTGTGAGACATGTCGTTGTTGAACGTGATGTTCTTAGACTTCCTGAACCATGACTCGATACATTGAAGCAACATAAACCCGCTCATGTAGTCATGATTACTTGGGTTGTAGACAACCTCAACATCAGCGACAGACATCAAGGTCTCAATGATATCTACAAGCAATCTCTTGGCCGTCACAAAGTTCTCGTACCACATACCATCGGTGTCCTGTGGGGTCTGACTTGTCGTCTGTCTCCTGGGATTGTCGGTGTGAAGAACGTCGTTTCCAGCTATGAATATTATCCTGTCTATATTCCATGACTCTGACTTGGAAAGGATGCCTTCAAGGCCTTCCTTTACCCTCTGTACAGCGATCTGACTGTTATACTCCTCACCAGTCTCAAAGGACGAGCAAAGCTTACCTATGTGTATGTCGGCAGGATCAAAGACTAGGCAGTGAGGGTCCTTTGTCTTCTTTCTTTTTATCTTCTTATACTTAGGGCTCCATGTAGATATCTCCTCAGTGAGTTCAGATATAAATGATTCAGGATCAAACTTATCCTTGCCTGATACATTTATAGAGTAATTCTTACCCTTGTACCAGTAGTGTTTGATTTTCTCTGGATCTATACCAACAGATTCGCATTCGTCATGAACACCCCTGTTGTTTATTATGTTTCTTACACTCCATCTCATGGAGTCAATATTTCTATTTAGATCGAACTCTTCATTGATAAGTCTTGCGATCTCTGTCTTGTTGGTGGTGTGGCTGTCGTACAGCTCTAACACCCTTTGTCTATAAGCTTTCATGTGATTTCTGTAGATCCTTTAGGATCTTAATTAAATTTTGAATATTATCCTGCAGCTCCAAATTTTCCTCATCCATCAACGATTCGTAGATTGAGTCAGTCATGCCATTGATTTCCAGCATTATAGCGTTTACGTAGTTTACATGACTCATGTCGCCAAATATATTGATTTTAAATGTCATAACAAAGTCCAGAGAGGTATTTTTTATTTGAGATAGAGTAATCAACATGATAACTGTTGATATCTTTATCCTTTATAAACCTCTTTATGAACCTCTTGTTAAGTGGCATTAGATTGTCGTCAAGAGCCATAGGTATCTGAGTTATTGTCTTATCTATCTTAGGGAGTCTTGACCTCATAGATATAGGCCTAGCCTTTAGGTTTACATCTACGCAGTATACACCCCTAGTACCTTCCATTCTCTACCCTTCTCTTTATAACCTTGAGCATGCTCATGTCCTGACATCTCCTGATGTCGTCCATTATATCTCTCTTCGGTGGTATATACTTGTCGTAGTAGTCAAGGAAGACCTTATAGTCCTCGATGTCCTCTAGAAATAATGGATCCTGTATCTTCATCCACTGGTGATAATTGTTTATGGCGTTTATTACCGTGGCGTGTGTACGATTAAATAAGCTGCCTATGTAGTTGAGAGGGTACTGCTCATCTCTCAGTATGGCACAGAGGAATGCCCTCTTGTGTACCTTCTCTCGATACCTGTGTTTCTTGTCCAGGCCATCTCTCTCTATAACGTGTATTATCTTGTCTATCATACTATTTCTCTTGATTAATTTTTTTCATTTTCTCAAAGTCTCTACTCACCTCCACCTTATACTTAATCATTGTCTCTGGATCTATCCATATCTCGTGCATACCATTTTTAAAATTTTGATGCAATTCAAGTCTATCTAACATAGCTTGTCTCTGGTTCTGTCTGTAGTGTTCAAATATTTGATTGTCTATACTCATTTTATTTTATTTGTTAATTAATATTCTTATTTGCGTGACCTTAAAGCTGTATTTTTTATATGAGCAATAAAGTTATCATGGAATGCATAGTCTATAACTTTGTCTTTTTTACCATAAATAATGTGAATTCCTTCAGATATACCCATTTCCTTTCTGTTTGGAGAAAATGCTATAGTGTCATCTAACTTGTTAGCTATCTTTTTTAATTCATACTTAGAGTGAGTTTTTATCTCTTTGCTCAATTCACTTAGTGTTGTCCAATCTTTTTTCATTTTGTTTTGTTTTTTTTTGTTTTAATGTTTGCTTTCCTCCTGACCACAGTTAGCACATAGGCGTTCTTGGTCATCCATATAATCATCATAGGAATGAAAACAATCACATTTTTTTTTAATACTCATTGCTATCTTTCGTATCTCCTTGCCTAGGTCTGCATCGTTTGGATACATCTCGCATAGTTCTTTCATTTCTATAACTTTATTTTTTATAATATTATCAATCTTTTCTTTATGGATATAAGATGGTTTAAAAAGAAGTGGTGATGATTCTTTACTGACATCGTGTTTAAAAACACTGTCCTTTACCTGTCTTAGTTTATTTAATTTCTCCGTCATATACATATACTTTTACTCCGTGTTTATTAATCTCTTTTATTCTGTACTCCTGAAGTGGCCTAGGCTTCTTGCCAGGCCTCTTGACCTCGTAGAACTCAACGTCTGAGTCTTTAGGTATGGCAATAAGATCAGGTATCCCTGGCTTGTTGGTGACGGACAGCTTTATAACGTAATAGCCATCCGACTCCAACTGCTTTATTAACTTAGCCTGTATCTTTTGTTCATTCATATAAGTACTTATATGTTATTCACAATCATCAAAGTCCATCTCGACTTGATTGATCAATCTATTCTCATAGAACTCTATCTGTGCCTTGACCTGTCTCTTCTGGTACTCTATATTTTTTAAGCTTATGTTTAAGGATGCCAGTGTATCCTTAAGCTTTACTAAATCATCCTTAATCTTTTGCTTCTTCATAGTCCTTCTTAAATATGTTTGTGGTGTAACTTTTTTTCTTTTTTACCGCTGTGTATATCTTGTCCTCTATACCTCCCTCGCTGAATACCCAGTATACCTTGTTGAACGTCCTCTCCATTGTGGTCATCCTATCCCTGGCCTGCCAGTAGCTGACGGCAGAGAAGTCTATGTTGTAGAAGACGATGTTCTCCGCATTCCTAAGAGATATCCCCTCACGACCAGAAACGATCTGAAGTGCGATGGACTTATCGGTTGCGTCGAAGTAATCCAGGTCAGTCGTTAAGGTGTCACCGAATACAGACTTCAGGCATTTCAACTCCTCCTTGAACTTGTAGAATATTCCGATCTTCTTACCCTTGAACATGTCACGGATAAAGATAGCCTTGCTACGATCTATCGTCATGCTGTTGCCTGACTCAAACTTAACGGTGCCACTATACAGTTGGTGTAGCTTCTGCATAAGCTTTGCAGGTGTCTCTCCGAGTATAACCTCCTCATCACCCTCAACCACCAGATCCTTACTAAGCCTGTCGCATATCTGGTACGTCCTGTCTTGCATCTTAACATACAGAACCTCCTCCTCTATCTCTGTAGAAAATCCAGCCTCCTTCTGAGTGTAAGAGATCATGTATGGAGACACTGCCCCCATAATCTTTTCCTCTATACCCCTGGAGTAGTCATTGACCATGAAGCTGTTTATCTTCTTCTGAAATACATTTACATAGTCGTGTGCCCATGCGTAAAAATTCTTATAGTGTCTGAACGGATTGTCGGGGTGAACATAGAACTGGTGATACACCTGGCTGAAAGACTCTGGTGTGAGTGTACCAGTCATCAGTATCATCTTAGCCTCATTTATAGACAGCATCTTCCTGATCTGCCTAGTCCTTATGCTTGGCTTAGGAAATGCTGACATGGTGTGTGACTCATCACAAACCACCACGTCAAACATTATGTCATCTATCTTGTGTATCGACTCGTAGTTCGTTATCGTTATCTCAAACCCTGGGTCCATCTCATTGTAGTCAGACCTTATCGACGATATAGCCTTCTTCTTTGTAAGAAATAGTACCTTGGTAGCCCCGACAAGCTTACATATCTCTAAGGATGTGTAAGTCTTACCGAGGCGTACCTCCATCGCAAGGCAAACTATATTAAGCCTGTTCAGTATGTCTGCACCTCTCTCCGATATGTCTACCTGATAATCTCTTAGTCTCATATATCAAAAGTTTAGCTTGACCTGTTCAGGCTCAAGTTCTATAAATTCTACCATCTTACCATTAGACTTCCGTGTAATGATCGGCTTGCTGTCGTACTTGAACTTGCCGTAGCTGTCCAACCATTTGTAAAACCTGCTGTGGGACACCTTAAACTTTCCGTATGGTCCGTAGTCAGGGTACTCCTCTATAAAGTTATTGAAGAGTTCCATGCCCAAGAACGCAGTGCCCTTGTCTGTGTAGACATTATCTTCACCATCAGCCCATTCCCAGAAGTCTGAGTTTGTCTCTGCTATAAAGTTCCTAACCTTAAGGTTCTTGAACTCACATACAACAAGACCTCTTTTCAAGTAAAGCTGTAGGTTGTCTATCATATAGTTATCAAACTTAGACCACTCCGAATCGGTCCACTCGCTGAATAGCATGTGACCGAAGTCACTCTCAGGTGTGAAGCTCTTGGTGTAGTGCTGCTTAAACTCCAGGTCCCACTTACGCCTCTCGAAGCTGTTACCTGCACCCTTGATCGCATAGTTTGTCGTTATGACAATCTTTGGAGAGTACTCGAATGGTATATGGATCTCGTCCTTGTTCTTTTTCTCAAGCGTTATACCCTCAGTGATTATGGAGAACAGTCTCTCGAAGTCAAAGTTCTTTGCCACGTCATCAAAGACAAGTGTCTGTGTGTCCACCTGAACCCTCTGGTACGGGAAAGACTTTTGAAAGGAGAATCCCTTGCCGTCTATGATCACCATCTTCTTGATGTGACTGATAGACTTGACAAAGATCCCCTTGCCAGTACCACCCTCAGGATTGTCCGATATGATCTCGTCATTGAGTATCACGGCAGGGCAGTAGCTTGCGGGCTTGTGAGAGTGCATGAGGTATCCCAACGTACTCTCCATAGACTTAGTACTATCAGACCTCTCGCCAGATATATTCTTGATGAAGTACCTAAACTCCGAGTCATTAAAGTCTGACTTGATAAAGTCCCTGTCTATCTTCTGTTTCTCCCATACATGACCTTGTAGGTTTCTGTAGCTTATGGTCTCGACGCTGTCCTTGGTCACCTTGACCGCACAGTTCATGTAGTAAAGGTAAGACTCCTCGGTATTGTCTACCATGAAGTTAGGTTCTATTCTTGATACGTAGTTTAGGAATGTCTCCTGAAAGAACTTAGTGTTCAGTGCGAAGAAGTTATAGACCGACATGTCCTCGATCTCCAACAGAAAGTCTAGGACAAAGTCCTTGATCATCTCCTCATTGACGTCTGATATGGTGTTGTCTATAACCCTAACGAATACAAAGTTGTTGCTACCTACAGGGTAGTACTTGTAAAAGCCATTGTCCTGAAGAAACAACCTGAATAGGTGTGGTATCAGGTCAATCTTACCCTTGCTGTTCTTGATCCAGAACTCATTAAAGTCGACAGACTTTACGACCTCATCGACATCTACGTCCTGATGATCGGCCTTTATCTCTTCCATGGGTACACCCATCTTGACCTTCTTCTCGATCTCTGATGTTGTCTCTATGTCCTCGTAAAACTTTGTGTTGTGGCCAGATATGTTCTTGTACGCACTCCTCACTATGGATAGTATCTCGGTAGACTTGTCGCCAGTTAAGTCGTATGAATTCAGTGTACTGAAAGCCTCGTCCTGGTTAATCCCAAACTCATTGAGTGCGGATGCCAGGATGAATAGGTTGTTGTTCTTCTGTCCCTGAACCATGCCATAGTTCTTGTCCCACCATAGGGATAGGCGTCTTATGATTTCGTTTGAGTCTGATATCTTTATCGATGACTTTACGGGTGCCTTATACTCTGGCTCCTTCTCCATGTCCTCCCAAACAGAAGACATTTCGTTGATGAATAGGTCTGGATCATAGCTCTCGTAACATACCCTAGATATGTTCTTGCACGATGTATCAAACTCATCGCAGTTGTGGTAACTCTCAAGAGCCTTGAAGTATTTCTTGTGATTCTTTGCATTGAATGGTATACGTACCAGAACCTTAAGGCCATTTCCAGATGGTGATGTGAATACGCAGTACGTGTAAGGGTCTTTCATAAGTTCAGACCTCTTGTCGATCAATGCTTGATCATCATTAAACCCGTCAAAGTCTAGGCACATTATACCGCTGTGTTCTATGATGTCGCTGTCTCTTCTAGAGTTAAAGGTACCTGAGAAGCAGATAGCAGGAAGTCGTTTCTTTAACTCGTTCCTACTATCCTTCTCCTTCTCTAACCTAACCTGCTCTATCAGATCCTTTGACGAGCCGTTACGTATCCTATCGATCGCTCGATCAATATCGATGTGGTACGGCTTGTCAGTGTCGTTTATGGTTTTAAAGTATGTTATCATGACAGATGGTTTTATGCTATGACTTCAAAGCATTCACAACTGATTCATACTTTGAATTTAAGTTACTGATGTTTTTAGACAATGACTTCATCGAGTCCTTGTACTGAACTGAGTCGATTGAAGACTCCTTGAGGTCATCAGACATGTCCTTTATGACTGTGTTTAAGGTGTCTAGATTACTGGATAGAATAGATATAGAATCTCTTATCTTCTCCATTTCACCTACCTCTATTGGGTTAAGTGATTGGTCTTCCTTAGGGCCAGTATCTAATAGATCGTACAGTGCAACCTCCCCATCACTGGCGTCGTCTAGCTCAGGAAATACTCGTGTCCAATCCTTCTCCATGTGTACTGGTTCGGCAACTGACATTAAGAATATCATGGCCTCGACACTTAGGCCAACGATCAGCATCTGTGATGCAAATGGCCAGTGCATTATCTTGAATAAGGCACCCATAATTACAATGGCCGCACCTATTCCATAGGTGTACTTCATGATATTTTTCCATGATTTACTTTCGAAAAAACTTTGTGTATTACTCATAATATTAAATTTAAATTGTTTATAAAAAAGCACCGTATGTCCATACCATCGGTGCCGTAGGTTTTTACTGAGTATGGTCAGCTAACCAAGTAGAACCCTAACTACCTTTCACTCATCATGAACATATCATGTCTTAGAATGGCATCTGCTCCTCTGGTTCAGAGGCTTTAACCTCGATCCTCCAGGCCTCAAGCGTGTTGAAGTACTTGACATCCCCCTGGGGTGACGTCCACTCACGTCCACGTAGATTGAACGCTACCTCTACCTCTTGCCCCTCTCCTATGGTGTCGGCAAGGCTAACCTTGTCCTGCACCAACTGAAAGGAAATGCTTTGTGGGTACTTGTCTGCCTGATCGTTCAGGACAAACATTCTCTTCTTGAACTTGTCGTTCACTTGCTCTGTGTCGAAGACCTTTTCAACGACACCTGTCATTTTAAATTGATTGCTCATTTATTTATTTTTATTGTTTAAAAAATTTACGTATTCATCTGCATAGACAACGGCAGCATTAAGTCTTGCGTCCATGTGTGCTATGTCTTCCTCTGTCAGTGTCACCTTCACAACAGTGGCACGTAGATGGTCCTCAAGTGAGTCCATGTAGTGCAGGCTGTCGTTCTCGTGATCTGGCATCAGTTCCTCTGGCGTGTTTGTCAGTATGTATGCGATCTCTCCATCCGACCACGACTCTCCAGTCTTCTTTGTCAGCATGTATAGATACATCTTTACCTGCCAATCGTACTTTGGATTGCTTGGTGGCCTCTTCGGGAAGGTCTTCTTGGACCAGCTTGACTTGATGTCTATCACCTTCCTGCTTGGTGTGTCTACGATGTCAGGGTGACCCGTACATACACCGTGTGACAGTGAGTGATGCTCATCAAACTCCTCGCACTTGTGATGGTTGGTGAAGAAGATCGTGTTGTATATCTCGATCGAATCGTCCTCAACATCGGTCCCCTTCGTCATCTCCCTGGTGCTTATGCTGTCCTTGTACTCATAGATCTGCTCGTCTATAGACTGCTCGATAAGTGTCTTTGCACCCTCGCCAAGCGTGGGTGGTGCGTCTCGCTTATCCATGAGTTCGTCAAGCTTCTTGGACTGATTGTCCGTAAGCTTCTCCTTGGCCAGTAGGCCGTCGAGTGTCTCCGTCTGCTTGGCCGTCAGGCCGTCTGTCCCAGTGAACAGAGCCGAGCAGTTACTTGCCCTTACCTTCAGCATCTTGCAAGTCTTTAAGTTGTGAATCAGTCAGGTCAAATGAGGCGGATATCTTCTTGACGGTCGATCGTCCGTTAGATAATGACTCCTTGGCCTTCTCCATCATGTCATCAGTGAGGACCTTCTTGGTCTTCTTTGGCAGTGGCCTGGTGCTGAAACGCAGTGCGTCCACCATGCCCTGGGGTGACTTGACCTTCTCTGTAGCCAGGACGATCTGCTTGCCGACATACTGATTGAAGTCGAAGGTGTCGAAGAACTTCTCCAACCTCTTAAAGTTTGATCGGTTACAGATCATTGGCTTGTCGAACTCTTTCAGGTTCATGAATACCTTCTCCTCCTTACCAAACTCACTCACGAAGTCTCCCTGATAGATCTTTTCTATCGTCACCATACGTGGCTCATATTTTCCATTGACTTCCAAGTCCCATGAGCCTAGGTACTTGTTGTCTTTCATTAAATTTCTCCAGTGCATATTAAATTAAATTAGGGTTTACAATATTACGAATATTTTGTTAATAAGTTACGGTATTTGTTGATTTTTTTTTGCACAAATATGCGATTCTCCCGTAGTTGCTCGATCATACGCTCATTCCTTGAGCTTATGTATCGCCTCATAACGTCATTGATTCGGTTTAACTTCTCGTTGTGTACCATCACGTTCAACTGACAGCATCCTTTCATCCATCCCTCGTTGACAAATATTGGGTATATCTCGTCCCATCTGTTGTCCTCTGTGATCGGTTCGTACTTGTCGTTGCGTGTCATTACGTTGTGTAACTCGATACGTCCATCCTTGTGGAACTTTTCAATCTTAACACCCATGTCGACATACCAGTCGCTATCCTCTGTCCAGTACATCTGCTTGGTCTGGTCGTTTACCAGGTCGTCCCACGCCTTCATTGTTTAGTGTAAAAAAGATCATACGTCTCTCCATCATAGTCTTCGATGGAAAAAAAGTAGGTGTCTTTGTTCTTTGACTCCTTGTACACCACGTCATACTGATCGTTGTATTCTATGCAATAGATTGTTACAATCTTTGACTTGGTGTCAGGGGATACCATGATCCAAAAGACAGGAACTTTTGACTCGTGTTCTACTTTATTTCTGGAATCAACACCAAACTTTAACTTGTAAAGTTGTTTGCATAGGTCTATCGCTTTGTCCTTTTCGTCGACTGTGCATAGGTATTCCTTCTTGTCTGTCCATACGAATCGATCCTCTATCGATTGTGTCATTGAGCCGAATGATACGGCCATCATTAAAATTAAAATTAGATTCTTCATAGTATTAAAATTATTATTGATATAAAAAATAAAACTGCCGACGCTATCATTCCTATCATACCCGTCGGTATAAGTATGATCCTGACTGCTGTTGCCCTTATGGATGATGCCAGGTAGGTCATCCAAAAGAATGCGAGAAATATCGCAATGCTTGTAAGTGTCATCATATTAGTTTGGTTCTAAGTCCTTGATGAGTATCTGAACGATACTCTCCTCTATGTCTAACAGCTCTGCCGTATCGAAGAAGAAGTTGAAGTAGTTCAACGCCATCTCCTCGTCCTCGCAGTGTATCTTTGTCAGTGACTCCTCTCCGTTCATCGTGAACCTAATCACGAAAGCTTTTCCGTTTATCATAATCTGCAAATGTATAAAATGTTACATCCCTTACCAAACTTTTTGAGTGCGTCTTGGTAACTTAACGCATTGATCGTCTTGCCAGTGCATAGGTTGTGACCTATCATGTAGCATATGTGAAATTTACTCATCATTCACCTCCTCATCTATCGATCTCAAGTGTATGTGATTAACACTATAAGTGTTATCACAATCATCAAATGTGTGTGTCTTTTCTTTTGTGTCCATTTTATTTAAAAGTTTATTTAGTTCGTATATATCACTATGCACCTGGGCGTCATCAAATAGCTTGCCCTTCAGCGTGCTACGTAGTGCCATTATCTCTGCCTTTATATCTTTTTTCATCATCTTAAGTATATATTTATGTATCTCGTTATCTTTACGTCATCCCCACCATACCGATCGATCATCTCGTCAGTCCGATTGCCTATCAGGATGATGTGCCTACTCGATATCTGTACCCTATAGAAGTCATCGATGTCTATGTCTTTTCTTCTACATACATATGTCAGGTATCTCATCATCACCCTCATGTCGTGAGGGTCTTGGCTATCCGACTGATGTCCATCTCAAGTATGGCTATCTGTCCGTTATGCCTTACGGCAGATCGTCTGTCCCTCTCCTTCAAATGTACGCAATAGTCTGGATACATCTTTATGTTGTCGTTCAGTATGTCAATCTGATTGTTCAGCGACTCTATCTTCTCCACTATCTCAAGTAGTTTCTCTATCTTCTTCTTCATGTCTATCTATTTATTTATTATTAATTCTATATCTTGCATAAGCATGTCGTCAGTCATGTTACGTCTGCCCTCTACATGCATCAGGTTGTGAGGTCTCAGGTGCGTGAACTCATGATCCTCGTGCTCTATCTCGTCATTCAATCCATTGAACGATACCTCAAACCTCTCTACCCTTACCTCATGCTCCACCTCTGCCTCGTACACCGATTGACCGACATATATGACGAGGTTTCTTTCGTCTGTGTATTCTATATCTATCTTTTTCATTTGACTTTGTTTTTAGTTTTAGCAGTAATGCTGCTTTATTAAATTTTCATTCTCGCCCTCGTAACACTCTTTACGTAGTGTGTATCCTTCTCCGTATTCGTCTGTCCCAATCTCAACATCGTCTGAGTTCAGTACAAGTCTCATGGTGTGGTAGTACCATCCACCCTCCTCATGACCACCGAAGTGTTGCTCTCTTATGTATGTAGACTCGATCTTTTTAGACTCATGTGTCACCTCGTATAGTCTTTTGATTGTTTCAAGGTCTGACTCATCGAACTCTATCTCTACAGACATATTTATCTCTGTGTCTGGCTTAAACTTTTTCTGCTCATTGTATCTATCAAAGAAGTCCTTGTCGTCTGTCAAATACACATCATCCGAGTATACCTCATCTATCGTGTATGATATTTTTTCTTCCCATGTATCGAATGGTACGAATGCGAATCTTTTTAACTGATATCTTTTCATGTCTATAAGTCTTTAAGGTTAATAAATTTTCCGTTGAATTTGATTCTTATGTCAGACATATTGATCTCTCTGCCCTCGTCATCCGACAGCATCTCAAGTAGGTTGTCCTTCATCTCCTGCTTCGTCATTGAGTATGACATCATGTTGTTGCCGTCTGTCATGTCGAAGTCGTAGAAGAATCCGTTTGGACTCTCCTCTATGTTGATCATTAATTTTTTCATGTGTGTAAATTTAATTCGTTAAACGTAATCTCTATGTCTGTAGGTATTGATTGCTCAATACCATCCTGGTCTGTGCCTATAACAAGAGTAAACGTATAGTTACCTTTTAAGTCATATATGTCTTTCTCTATGCAGTCGGTCAGTACTATAACCTCTTTAAAGTAAAGCGTCTCAAAAATTCTCATCTATATAAATTTAATTGGTTAGTAAATTACTTGTACCAGATCTCGTCCAATACATAGTTCTTGTCTCGCATCATCTTCCTGATGAACGCATTTAAGTGTTGTTTATTGTTCAGCTGCTTTGTTATGTACCATGACCTACCGTTAGGTAGTCTGAACTTTATCTCTGCTATAATTCTATCCATAATGTGTTGATTGATGTTGGTTTTTGTTGAAAGGTGTTAAGAAATGTTGGTTTTTTTTTGAACCAACATCTCTGTATCCCTTGTTATTACTATGTTTCTTTAGTGAAATGTTAGAATGTTAGTTTTTTCCCTTCTGTGAGAAAAAAATAAAATATATATGTATATAGTACTATTATGGGGAGATATAATTTCTCCACGATTTGTAATATTTCTAACATTCCAACATTATTGTCTGTAAACGATTGATCGTCAGGTAGTTAGCCGATGTTGGTCTGTTTTAAAACCAACATGGCGTAACATTTTATTGGCTAATCGATTGATTGTCAGGCAGGTATGTTAACATTATTGGTTTTTATGGTTTCTAACTAACTCGTCTATCTTCATCTCCAGGTAGGTTGCCTTCTGCGTCATAGTTCCCGCACCCTGACCTTTCGGTAGGTCTATGTCCTTGCCCGATCTGAAGTCGTGTATCGCCTTCTGTCCGTTGCGTAGACCTTTTACAACGGCATTGCGTAGGTCTGACGTTACGTTTGATATGTCAAGTACTAACTTACCATTATCAAACCATCCTCCAAGATGATTATGAACCGAGTATAACTCTACACCCTTTTCTTTTATGTATTGCCTTACTGCATCCTCTACCTCTGATATGGTGAATCCACCATCCAATGTGTTGTGTATCTTCTCGTGTCCGAAGATCGAGTATGCGTATCCCTTGAACTGATGTTCTCCAGATACAAGGTTGAATGTTGCACCACCATTCTCAAGTAATGCTCTGCTGAATTGTTTTAAGTTTTTCATTTCGTTTTATTGTATTGATTAATAAATTCTACTACTGCTTGGTATGTTGCATCTCTTTTAGTGTGTCCACTTTTGCATATACATATATCCCCACCATTTATATTACATTCAAATACCTCAATCATTACATTAAAGAAGCTATCTGAATTATCATTGTTATCTATTGTAGTGCATTCTATCTTCTCCACTACAGGCATCAACCAAACCCATGAGGTGTGGTATTGTAGTTCATTATCAGAGTCAAAGCAATTAGTGTAATAATATTCATCTTCAACTATTTCTTTGACTGCATAAAAATCTTCAAATTCTATTAGGTATTCATCTACATATTGTCCACCCATAAATTCTGCGATTAATTTATTGTTCTCTTGTGTGTTCATAACTCTATTTGTTTTCTTTGGTTAGTAGTAATTGTATCTTGTATTTCATCCTCAATAGGAAGTATCCGATACGACTTTCATCATCTCGAAGTAGGTTGTACTTGTCTGATGCTATTAGTTTTTTTAAATAACGTGTCTTCATGATTTTTATTTTATTGGTTTATAATTCAACATCCTTGTCGTATGTGGCTTGTATCTCTGCACATATAATCCTACCTACTTCTTGGTAGTATTCTTTCCTTTGTGATTTCTCGTATTCAGATTTTAATCTTTCTAACTCATCGATAAGGTTATCGATAAACTCTGAATTTACTGCGTTACTCCATGCATTCATGATTTTTATTTTTGTGGGTTATTAATTAATTCTACATCTTGTAATTGCTT
>WLWF01001285.1_pt1 | contig 21155 bp, 33 predicted proteins | sample 6718331 | NCBI WGS metagenome assembly WLWF01 (sample SAMN12718692, study PRJNA515312) | sponge metagenome | isolation source: marine sponge | host: Mycale hentscheli | place: New Zealand: South Island, Marlborough, Capsize Point | collected 2003-05-01
CATCTGAAAGAATAGAACCGACCTGTGAAGCCAGGCCGGTACTTGTGATTAATGCATCCACACCTCGTGTATACCAATCTCTTACTCTTGTAACTCCACCACCTTTATATAAACGAACTACTTGTTCGTTATCAATATATCTTTTGTGGAATCCCATACTTAAACCGTTTCTACGACTGGATCAACTTCATCCATTAATTTATTTAATTCGTCTTCAGCTTTATTATATTCATCAATTGGTACATCAAGAATAACATCTGGGTTGTTAACTTCTTTATCCAATTCAGCCATTTTAGCATGATTTTCTCTAAGTCCTTTATTGTCATCATGAACTTTTCCAACAACTTGCGAAAGATCTGAACCAAACGCAGCCATCATTTCTACAAAATCACGAGCAGCAAAAAATCCTTTACCTTTCATTGAAGTAATCATCGTCCAAAAGATTGTAATACTTGTACCTCTTAATTTAATAATACCATCCCAGTCCTTTTCCCTAGTTACTGGCTGTTGTTCTTTTAAATTAGAATATAACATAATTAAACCTGTTGCAGTTGTATGACCCCAATCAGCTTCTTTTTCTAAAAATTTCATAATTTGCTTATAAAGTTTTGCAGAACCTACAGGAATATCATATTCATTAGTTTGGAGAGCTCTAAGTAAATCTTCATTCTTTTTTAATGCTTCTTTTTTATCAGCAATTATTTCGCTCATCTTACGAGCATTAGTATCAATTACTTCAGATGCTAATGCCTCTTGCTCTTCTTTAGAACCTAAAGGTCCTACCTGAGTTGCATATTTTTTGTCCATTTTAATTGTTTTTGCCATCTTTTAAATTATTAGTTTTTGTTTTTGTTTTAGGTTTCGGCGCTGCTGCCTGAAATTCTTTATTAATATTTCCACATTTACTACATTCCATTGTATCTAATGGTAGTAATCTATCTTGGCCATCCGGAGAAATAAATCTACTCACCTTTCTTAAAAAGAAAGCTGGCCTAAATACATTATGACCACATTCATCACACACTATTTCTAATGTAGAATCTAAATCAATGTTCATTTGTTTTCCTTCCATTGCCATTATTTAATTATATGGTGGATTTACTATTTTGTTTTATTTTATTGATTTCATTTAATTTATATTCAGAATCAATATGATTAGAATTTACAAAGTCCCATAAACTCAATTGTGGAACAGTAGGGTGTGGCTGAGTTTTAGCCCATCTCCTAGCTTTTACAAATTCTTCTGGTGACCAACCAAAAGTTCCTTCGTGTTTTGGTAAAAACCAACTTCTAATTTTCTGATATAATTTAAACATAATCCATTTATTATTATATGTAATTTTTAAAATTAGTTTAAGTATGTTCTTACATAATCTAGATCTTCTTGAGTATCTATTCCTTTGTATAAACCATCAGCTCGAGCATAACTAAATTTAATTCCATTATCACCCCATCTTATTTGCTCTAAGTTTTCTACAATTTCATTTGAAGTTTCAATCATTATGTTTTTATCAATTCGCTCGGTCATTTCTCTACTAAAACCATATATTCCAATATGCCTTTTAATAAAAAGAGGTGAGCCAAAGAGAGGGCTTCTAGTAAACATTACTATTTCTTGGTGATCTAGGATAGCCTTTACAGTATTTCTATCTGCTTTTTGTTTTCCAGTAATATTACCTATTAATGTAGCTATGTTAGATTTATTCTTTTTTAAAACACCTATAAGATCATTTATATCTTCTTCATTAATAATTGGCTCATCACCTTGAACATTAATTACTAAATCATAATCATTTTTATAACTTTGGTAAGCCTCTAAAATTCTATCAGTTCCAGTTAAATGATTTACATTTGTTAATATTGCTTCACCTCCAAATAATTTAACAGCTGCCTTTATTTCAACATTATCTGTAGCCACTACAACTTTATCAACCTTAGATTTTTTTACAGCTTCATATACCCACTGTATCATTGGCTTTCCATTAATATCAGCTAAAGGTTTTCCAGGTAGTCTAGTTGATCCCCACCTAGCAGGAATAATTGCAATTACTTTATTCATTAGTTATCTAATTGATAATCACTAGGAGGTAATTCATTTAATAAACTACCAGGTGGATATTTGGATTCTTCTTTACTTTTTTGGCCTAAGTAACCGCTATGATGTCTTTTTGAATATTCTTTCTTTGTAAAGCCTATTGCTTTCATTGTTTCAACCACAAGTATATCCCCCATAACAGTCATAAGGGTTGTTGATATTGTTGGTGTTAATCCTAATGGGCAAATTTCTTCAGCATCACCAATGTGTAAACATATATCTGATTCTTTACACAGTTCACTTTCTTTTTTGCCTGTTATACTAATTATGTATATATGAGGGTATATGTTTTTTGCTAACTTTATTAATTCTAAAATTTCTCTAGTCTTGCCTGAATTAGAAAGTAAGAGTAATACATCTCCTTCTTGCAAAATTCCTAAATCTCCATGCTGTGCTTCACTAGGATGTAAATAAACTGATGGTGTTCCAGTTGAACTAAATGTAGTTGAAATGTTTAAAGCAATCTGTCCAGCTTTACCCATTCCTGAAGTTACTAATTTATTACAACCTTTAATTAAATTGACTGCACCTTCATAGTCATTATCTAAAGGAATGTTTCTAATAGCATCAATTTCTTTTACTAATAATTTTTTAATGTCTTCTTTCATTATCTTAAGGATTCTTTGCCTTGTAAAACATCCATCCAATGATCACACATTTCATGCATCATAGCTTCAAAAGTATAATCAGGTTTCCATCCTAATGTTTCTCTAATTTTTGTAGAGTCACCTTTAAGATATGGTAATTCTTCAGGTCTCATAAATTTTGGATTCTGTTCAATGTAGTCTCTATAATCCAAATCTAAATATTTAAATACCAATTCACACATTTCTCTAACCGAATGTGTTTCCATTGTTGATACTACAAAATCATCAGCTTCATCATGATTTAATATTGCATGCATTGCTCTAACATAATCTTTAGAATGTCCCCAATCTCTATAAGAATCCATATTACCTAATTCTAACTTATCTTGCAAACCTAATTTGATAGAACATGCAGCTTTAACAACTTTATTAGTTACAAAGTTACTTCCTCTTCTTGGAGACTCATGATTAAAAAGTATTCCGTTAACTGCATGAAGTTTATGAGCTCTTCGATAATGTCTTACGATGTTGTAACCAAATACTTTTGAACAACCATAAGGAGATACTGGATTCATAATACTTGTTTCTCTCTGAAAACCATCATCTTCAACTGTTAGTCCAAACATTTCAGAAGAAGATGCTTGATAAAATTTTGCTTTAGGACACGTTCTTCGGTAAGCTTCTAATATATTTAATACCCCTATTGCATTTGTTTGTACGGTATATTGAGGTACATCAAAACTAACTCTTACATGACTTTGTGCGGCTATGTTATAAATTTCATCTGGTTGAATCTCTTCTAATAACCTTTCAATACTACCTTGATCAGAAAGATCACCATAATGTGTAGTAAGTTGACCGCTTTCATAAGCAGTCTTTAGTCTTGCTGACTGATTTTCCGATGTTGAATTTCTTCTTACAGTACCATGTACTTCATAACCTAAATTTAAAAGATATTCTGATAAGTATGATCCATCTTGACCATTGATTCCTGTTATAAATGCTTTTTTCATTTTCTTTTTATTTTAATTTAATTATCTAGTTTGAAGATATGGATCTACACCATCTTCCTTTTTGTTAAAGACAGCCATCTCTGTTAGATCAGGCCAATCTGTTATTACCCATTGTTTAGGTTTTGCCTTTATAGCATCGTCAAATTTATCTAATCCTAGTTGAGCAGTCTCCGGCGTCATATAATAATGGTACCCATAAGATTCAATATTTTGATCCCTCCAAGGAATTTCAGGCAACCTTCCATCATAAGACATTTTCTTTAGAGCAATAGCATCATCCTCATTATCACAAAGTATAGCACCACCTCTACCTAAAGATAAATGTTTTTGGAATTGAAAACTTAAACACATAAATGATCCTGGAATGTAACTGTCTTTTTTCCATAATACTGCCGCATCATAAATAGGTTTAAAATGTTCATTAACTTTATAATAATCTTGCCATTCTTCATCTCTCCACTGCAGTTGTATATTTAATTTGTTTGCTAAGAAAGGTACCGAAATATAAGTTCTCTTTGGAACTGAAATATAAGAAAGGTTTTGAAGCCTTAAGCATAATTCAATACCATGTGTGCATGCATCTAGGCATACTACATAAGGTGCTCCAAAAAATTCACCTAATCTTTTTTCTAATTGTGTTACTGATTTAAAACTCATTTCTTTAAATATGTTTTTAATGCTATTTCATTTCCGTTAATCTTAAATCCGTTTTTCTCATAAAAATTTAACAAAGGTTTATCGCAAAATAAAGTTATTCTATAACAGCCTTTATCATTTCCAATTTTTATTAATTCTTTAATAAGATATATGCCAACATTTTTGCCCCTCATATTTTTATCTACAACGATATCTTCTATATGGCCTGCGGATTCTCCTCTAATTTTACTCTCTATTACAATCGCACCGTATGCTACAACTTTACCTTCATATAAACCTACGACTCCATTGGATGAATTATTTGATATGAAAAGATCCCAACACTCCCCTTCGTTTCGAGAAGAATAATCTATCTCGGTTAATTGTTGTAATAAAGGAAAAACTTCTCCTAAGTCTTTTCTCTCTACTTTTCTAAATTTAATTTTTTCTTTATTCATTAAGTTAGGTCTTTAAATTCTTTTAGTAATAAGGGCATTGCTTCTTGTGACAGGTGAATATCATCTACAACAAATTTATTATCGGTTAATCCATTTTCTAAAATTAATTTATCGGATATGTCTTTATATAATACATCTATTTTTTCAGCTAGTTTTTTAAGTTTTTTATTAAAGTTGGTAGTTATAATATTAAAATTTATTGCTTCTTTAGGCGTTATTTTAGGGTACTTACCACATCCGATTGAAGTTGACGGAGGCGCGTATACTCCAAATCTTAAATTAGGGAAGTGGGTTTTTAAGTTTAATATTGTCTCAATGTATCTATTAAGGCATATATCTATTGTTTCATTAATAGATATATTATTTTTTAATGAATTTTTAATTAAATGATTTTGAATGTCAATTTGCCCAAAGCATAAAAATACATAGTCATTTTTATCTATTTTATATTCATCAATGGCTTGTTTTATCTTTGGCAACTTATTAAATGAATTATAAGCGGTATGTGAGCCTACTTTAATTGCCAAAAAATTAGGTATTCTTTGTTCAAATTTATTTATTTTTCCTTTGAGTTGCCCCAATTTTAAAGTGTAACATGTACCAAATTCTGGTTGTATATGCATTGACCCATCCTTTTCTGTGAAATCTGTACCGGAAAATACAGAAACGTGGCTATCACCTATAATGTAAATCATAACATGTTTATTTTTTAATATCCTTTGTATTATATATTATACAAGATAAAAGATGATTGTTTATTCATCTCTCTACACTTGTTCCCATTGTTAACATGTATAATCTTTCTTGTAGCTGGTGGAATTTATACCCTGAGGATATTGCTCTCTTCCAAAGGTCCCAGTCTTCTTTACCCCTAACATCATTATATCCTCCTAGTTCATCCAATGCTTTCTTTCTTATTAACATTGATCCATGAGTCATAACATTTCCATGACCAATTATGTTGCATATTTGTTCGTGAGTTTCATATTCACCTACTGGAATGGAACTTGGAAAGAACTTTGTAGTTCCTTTTCTTACATCCTTAATAGTAGAAAGTGTTCCTAAAAAATCTACACTGTTGTTTTCAACAAAATTCATTTGCTTTTCTAGTTTACCAGGGAGGTATTCATCATCTGCATCAAGAAATGCAACATATTCTGTATTGATTCTTTCTAATCCTGCATTTTTTGCTCTTGCTAATCCTTCTTTTTTATTTCTAATTATTATTTCTGTATCTGGAGTTATTACATCTTTAACTTTAGACAAGGTCCCACTCCAACACTCGTCTAGAACAATAAATAATTTATAGTCTTTGTACGATTGTTCATATATAGATCTTATTGCTTTCACTATAAGATCATCATAATTTGCATTAGGACAATGCGCACATAATAAGATTGAAAGTTTAGTCATAGCATATTTATTATACCCTTTGTATTATTTAAAGTTATAATTAAACTTAACCACGTCACTTTTTAACTGTCTTTCGACAATCTTAATAGTTTCACTATCATATTCTTTAACATAATTATTGTTAGTGCTCTTATGGATATGTTTATTTAGTTTAATGTCTAACCCCATATCAGACATATAATCTTCAAAGTCACCTTTAAGATTTTCAAACCTTAACACCCTTACATTGTCATTGATATACTCCGATTGTGGTTTTATGAATATCTTTGAACTAGTACCATTGTAGTGAGAGCTGGTAAAGTTCTGTCTTGGTTCACTGTCAATCCACTTTAAATGATCTTTAAATGATTTATCTTTGCAATTATTGTACGCATGTGTACAACCAGACTTACCTTCCTTTAGGTAATGGTACCAAGAACTGCGCCAATCCCAAGGGTTTCTAATAACAGTAAACATATGATCTGGGTTAACAACCTTTAAACATTGTTCTAATGTTGGATGACCAACAATTCTTGGTTCATTAACTCTGTATTTAGATAATGCACTATCAACAGAGCCACCACCAGTCTTTGGAATGTGTATAAATAGTATTGTCTTCTCTTCTATTTTGTATAATACTGCCATTGTGTTATAATTTATAATTTATACCAAGATTCCCAAACAAACGCATAATTAAACTTTTCTTTAAAACCGTTCTCTTCTAAACCTTCGCGAATTTTGTCTCTTCTTTCAATGTCACCTTCAATACCTAAATGATATTGTATTTGTATATTTTTAAATTTATTGATTATTCCAGTTTTTAACATATCTTCTAACAAAGGGTATTCATCACCTTCAATGTTAATTTGAATTAAGTCAACAACATTTAGATTCCATTTATTTAATATAGTTTGCAGATTATAGAATTGAACCTCAACAGGAGACACTCGGTGAGGATTAAAGGTTGATGAAGAAGCGTCGCTACTCACAAATAATTTATCCATCTTATTTTCGGTAGATATACCAACCTTCATAAGATGAACTTTATTATTACTACTAAACTTATTTACCAAAACATTATAAAACTGTTCTATAGGTTCCAGTATATACATATTAGGATTGTACTTATTTATTATTTGCTGCCCCCATACACCAGTATAACCACCTAAATCAATAACAACTGAATCCTCATTTAAGTCATATGTAATATTATGGGTATGATCACCGTTATCTCTGAACCATTTATCTATTTCTTGCATTTTAATTTATTTTTTAATTAGGATTTTTATGTAGATCTAATATGGTAGGATAAGTAGATTTATCATCAACATCTATAGGTGGGTATTGGTCTAAAGATTCTCCATGAAAATAAACGCCATATTTACTACCCCATGTAGATATTTTACCTAACCTTTCTTCCATTTCTTTAAGTCCTTTTTCTCCATATTTATTATTAGTTAAGTCTACATCACCGATAAATCCCCATTGTGATGGATTCCTATAAGGAAATAGTTTGTATTTTTTACTAACTAAACTAATTATAGTTTCATCATGTCTATTTTCTCTAAAACCTCCATAGTTAGGTTTTCCTAATTCATTAGGTAAATCACTTATGATTCTTTGATCCTTACCATACTCATAACATTCTGACATAAATTTTCTACTAAAGTTATTTTTCTTTATTAAAAACCACCCACCGGCTCTAGCTCCAGTATGCGTGTATTCTACAGAATCAGTATTAGTTAAAATAAAAGCATCTCTTTTAGCCCATATATACTGTATATGATTTTGCCTAAAAGTCATTACAGATAATTTATCCCTTTCAAAAACATTAATAAGTTTATCTATAGAGTCAATAAATTTAGAACCAGAATCGGCATAAAAGATATAACTATCTTCAGGTATAGACTCATCATTTAATAATCTATCAACAAAATGAAATTTCCATAACCAATACCCTGCTCCCCTGGGGTGGTCTAAAATATGTTTATAATTTTCATAAAATGTAGAATCAATGTCTTTTTTATTGTATTCATATACTTTATCAAAACCACCAATACCTAAACCTGTTTCTGAATTAAGCTTCTGTGATTGATAAAATTTATTATGAGCAAAATTAAATAATACTTTCATGATTCTATAAATGTTTTATCCATCTTCTGTCCTTCATAAGGGCCAGTTTTATATTCATATACTAAAGTATCATCTTCTAATATTTCATATGTATGACCACCTTCTAATGTAAATGAAGCGTCACCTGGGTTTAAAATAGGTGTCGCGATAATTTGATCATCAATATCATAAAAGATACATTTAACTTTACCTTTTATTACAATCCATGATTCTTGAGCAATAACGTCTCGTGTTCTATTTTTCCAAATATGTTTATGAGGTTTAAATGTTTTACCATTTTCCATTTTTAAAGTAGAACATTGAATGAAATGTTCCTCTGGTATTAAATCAACCCTAGGTTCTGTTATTTTATCTAATCTCTGTACAATATGTAAAAGTTTAGTAGGATCTACTTTTGAGTATATCTTTTCCATAATTTTATTTGTTTTTAATTAATTTCATAATTTTGTTAGCTATCCGTTGTCCTGGTGCTAAATTGTATTCATGTTGTATACATCTATTATAATTATCTTCAATTGCAGTTAATCTTTCTTTATAGTATTCAGGAGTTAACTGATTAATTTTATTAATAGCATCTTCACCGTCATTGATTAAAATCATACTATCAACATTAAAGTGTTCATGTATATTTTTATATCCTTTATAAATTGGAATAGTTCTATTAATAAAGCAATCAATTAATCTTTGGCTAAAATTATTATCCACCCCATCCCAAAAATTTTCTGGACAAATATTAAACATAGATTTATACAAAACAATCTTATCACTCGTTTGAAACTTATCACCTTGTGGTAAAGTTTGCCAAACAGACCCAGCTGGGTGTTCATTACTTTCAAATAAGTTAGTAGGTATTTTAATGTTATTTACATTATCTGCAATATATTGTCTAATTGCATAAGTACCACCTTTATGACTCTTAGATGTATTTAAAAAGCTAACACTAAAATTCTTTTCTTTTGCCTCAGATGTTCTATCACGACCTACCGATGGCATACTTCCATTTGTCCAACACTCGGCTAATGGTGCCCAATAAGCATGAGGTACTAATTTAACAATTTTATTATCTGATGTAAATACAAAATCAAATAGATGAGAATCTTTAATAACATCATGAGCAGGTTTGCTTTTTCTTAATGGTTCTTCAAAGTGTATCAAAATTAATTTTTTTAAAGGATTTATCTTCTTTAAGTTAGCAACATGATTGACATCATACGATTGTCGTATTAGGATAGCAGGAAAAGGTAGATTTATTTCCATCCAATATGCGTGATTTTCTGCCAGATACATTTTATTCATTTCTTTATTTTAAATAACTGCCCATGTGTTTGGATATATGTCATCCGAACTTTCCTTAAGGTGTGGACCAAACCATTTCTTAGGGGCAATAACTTTTTTATTTATATTATTATTTAACCATGCACCCCACCATGAAAAACTGCTATTCGCAATTATATTATTTTTGCACATACTCATTAAGAATAAATCTTGATAATCTCGATTTCCACTAATGAATGTAAACCTATCTCCTAAAAAGGTTTCTTTACACCAATCCAAATCATCTGAAAATACTAAAACATTTCCTTCAATCATACTTAGTGCTTTTTCATAATACTCCATGCTACATGGTGGATGGAAGCCAGCCTTCTGTACATAATCTGTTCTCCTAACATGTAAGCTTGTATAATTACTAACATCACCATATTTATTTTTCAGAATTCTGAGATGGTCATCAGATGGTTCAAATAAGTTTAGGATAAATTTTCTATTAGGAAAATATTTTTCTGATTGAAAGAATCCATCAAAAAAAGAATTATCTTTAACTTCAACTGGCTGATAATGAAAAGGTACCCTGACTTGGTTAGGTGGTAGTTTATCAATTGTAGGCCAATTAAAATTTTTAAATATCTTTAAGTATTCATATGCCCACAGAGCTTTAAGAGGTGGGTGGTTAATCAATAAATCTAATTGTTTATTAACGCCATAATATCCAGATGGGTAACCAGTAATCATACTTGAATATTCCAAGAAAGCAATTTGAAACATTAAATTACCTAACCCTCCTTTTAGTCTGCAACTTATCATCTTAAGATATATTTTTCATAAAGCCTGTATAATTAAGGTGCCTTTGTTGAATATCACTAAATCCTGGTGCTTGCCACATTATAGTTGGAGTTACAACATAACATGGGTAAGTACTCTGTATATCTTTTACAAGAAATAAATCAATAGTTTTATCTGCTGCCTTTTCAGATTCTAATATTTTATCATATATAGATGAATGAATACCATAAGAGCTTGTTGTAAAGCTTTCAAATGTTTGGCTTATATGATCTGTTACTTTCTTCTTAGGTATACCAGTATGTGCACTAGCTCCTAAATAAAATAATTTCCAATCTTCTGGTAAATCTTTAATCTTTTGACTAAAGAGAGAAACGAAATTGTCATCTGCTGCTACATCATCTTCAAGTATTAATATCTTATCATAATTATTTCTCTTAGCATCTTTAATAATCTCTAAATGAGATTGATAGCAACCCCATGCACCTGGTGCACGAGTTCCTAAAAAAGATCCTTCTACTGGTTTGGTAGGATAGTCTTCTGGGATCCCATCGCAAAAATCTACAGCTTTAGCTATTTTATACTTTATGTTTAGTTTAGTAAATAAGTCTTGACATACTTTTAATTTGTCTGGTCTTCTTTTAAGATTTACTAAATAAACCTGATCAAAAAAATCATTTACAGTTATATTTTCCATATATTATTCATATTGTTTTAAAAAAGCAATCTCTTCTTCAGATAACTCTTTATTTACACATTCTTTTATCCATTCTATTTGTTTCTCTGGTGTTGAAGTTTCTAAAAATAATTTTTTGGCAGCCTTTCCTATCTGAACTGCTTCGGCTTTATTTTCTCTAACCCAATTCACCTTTTCTATTAAGTCACTATAGTCTGGTTTACATTCCACATAATGAGTTCCTGGTATTAGTTTTTTATTATATGATAATCTAGTAACTAGTTTAGGTGATATTGTACATGCTCCAAAAAACATTTGCTGACCTTGTCCCCTATCTAACATATTATTTCTGGCGCCAGGTACACAAACAATAGCACTTGCATTATTAATTAGTTTATAAAATTCTTCTTTACCGTACCTCTCCGAGTCTAGTTGAGCTCCCCAAGTCGTTTTTAACATCGCCTTAACATGATTTCTTCTTTCTACTGCATTCCCCGCTGGTGCTTGATTATTTAATATCTTACCTGTAGCAGAATAATTGATCATAGGCTCTAATCTTTTATAAAGATCCCAATCATGAAAATTAACTGGAGAAAAAGGATATATGTTTGGCCATTTGGAGCTTTCATCGTTATAATGAAATTTAAAATAAGCTTTATATTTATGAGCATTAGCCCAATCATATTTTTCATGATCATTATAATCAAATTTACATAAATGCCCATTAATTTTACAATCAAAAGTTAGACCAGCGCAAACTCCAAAATCAGTTGCCGGAACCATTTCTACATCGGCTCCACCTTTTGATAGTATATTTAACACATATTGAATGTGAACACCATAATATCTATGCCATTGATTAGGGGCATTAATATCTTGTTTTTTTGCCCAGTCAGGATTAAAGGAAGGAAATTGTATTTTCATATTAATTTTCATTTACGTCATTTCTAAATCTTCTGCTCGCTTGGAAATGTTCAATCACAGGTACTATATTGGGATACATTCCTCTCATGCTATCAAATATCATTGTATATTCTGGTGGTAAATTCTTATAAGTAAAAGAAGGATCTTCTTCTTTCATTTTTGTAATAACAGTATCTAAATTCCACTGTTCCATTCTGGTTGAATGATTTCCTTCTGTTACATTTATATCTCGCCAAAGCTCACATATTCTTTTTGTTCTTTTATTATTCTCCATATAAATAGTTCCACTTAAGCATTCATTTTTTCTCCACCTAAAATCCTGCCAACGCACCGCTATGTCACAATGATAATTTCTAAAAAGATCAGGTGTACTATGCATAACAGCATCAACATCTACATATAACAGCCTCATCTTTGGATGCTTTATTAACATATCTAACATAAAGCTTGCTTTAAATCTAGTATTTGCTTGCCAATTTCCTAATGTCTTAACTCCACTTATATCATGATTAAGTCCTAATTTATTTAAAGATCTTAATAAAATTTTAGCTTCTTCTTCATAAGGAGTATTTACAGTATAGTAACCTACTATCATTAAATCATCCAATGTATTTTTTAACTTTATGGGGCTTGTTGTAATGGAGCCTTGGTTTTTTAATACATCATTAAATGATTCTGTTTTTATATGATTAGATTTAGTTAGAATACTATCAGGAGATAGATTAATTATTTCTTGTGAACCTTCATATTTAGCTAAACTTGTTAAAAGAATATCTGCATAATTATCTACCTTTTTCTTGAATGAATCTTGATCTACTTGCCTGTATGATTGATGAAAATGAGTTAAACCGTCTTTATTTAAATCAAAGCCTAATAGGTATATTTTTTTATAACCTAGCAATAGCGCTAACTGAATTCCACAATGACCGCTATTTTCTCCATGTGAAAAATCTACTAATGAAGAACCAAACCCTATTTTATTATAAGATTCAATGATACCATCATAATGATAAAGATCTTCATATTTAAAATTTCTTCTTGTATCTACAACATATCCATTTTTATATTCCATATAAGAATGAGACATGTTAGCTATAAAATAGCTTTTATTAACTTTTTGATTAATTTTTTCTATAGGTAAGGATGCTTTTACGAAATAAGAATAATCAGTAGTAACAAAATATGTAGGATTAGGAATATATTCTACAGATTTATTAACAGCAATAGTATCAAAACCGTTTAATAATGAAAAATCAAAACCATTTAAAGAAGGTCCTCCACCCACCACAAAACATATATTATTTTTTGTTTTTGGTAAATCATTTTCAACAAACTTAATAGGTGGTGCAACAGGCTGTGTCAACTCAGTTCGGCTTACTTTATTAGTAAAAGATCTTTTTTGTATATTTTTCTTTACTTGATGTATTCGATTAACACCATCAGGTCTTAATGTAACTTTAGGAAATTGTTTTGGTTTTTCACCATAAGATTCCGGGCTCTGAATTATCTTTTTAATTCTCCTACGACTCATTTCTTTCTTAATTTTTTTATAGAGATATTTGATTGACTACCATTCGTTGTATTATTTATCAATGCATTACTAGGCCCACTTATTGTATGAATCAAACTTTTTTCTGGATCTTTTGATCTTTCAAAAAACTTTAATTCTTTTATTCCATGATGATCTGCAACATAACAATGTCCTAATTGATTCCTTCGTTTTGATGAACTTTCAAAAAAATCAAATCCTATCAGATCTAATCTTTTAAAATCTATAAATCTATTAAAGAAATTATAAGTACTAATTCCAGTTGAAGGTTTAAAACCACCTAATTCATTTTTTAGAGTATTATAAGTTTCTGTTTGAACATTATAAACATTAGAATAATCTAATGCTTCGCTATAAATAATAGGACTTAAGATATAAGTTACAGTATTACTTTGAATAACATTAGCAGAAAATGCAGCTGACTTTAGACCTAACGATAAAATGTGAGTTTTGTTTCCTATTTTATCAGAGTAAAGATTTTGCCTATGTAAGTAACCTTTATTAATTCTAACTACAATATCATAGTTATCAATTAATTTACCATAATTATTATTTAATATCCTAGAAGAATTACCTACAATAATAATTTCTTTACCTGCACAATAATGCTGTAATTCCTTGAGTGATACCATCTTAATTAATTTAGATTATATATTAACTAAAAAGGGACCCATTTCTGGATCCCTCTTTCAGAATTGTAAGTAAGTTTTAATTCTCAACCTTAGTCATTACTGGCTCTGCTGGAGTTTCTTCATTTACAATTGGATCCGCTTCAGTTCCTTCAGCTCCTGGAGCCGTAGGTGGAACGAATACTTTAATTGCTCTTGAAATCAATTCAGCATCTTCGATTGTATAAGCACCTTTACCTTGTGCAATTCTAACAGCTTGAATTAAAACATTTAATGCTTGCTGACCATTAAGTTCTCCTGTTGGATTTTCTTGTTCTGGATTTTCTTGAGTGTTTTCTTCTTTGTTCATGTTAACGTTAATTTTTAAATATATTTAATATTTATATACCTAACTCTACAGTTTGTTTACTTTATATCAATAAAATTTTCGGTGTCTTCTTTAATTGATAATGTTAGAGTTAAAACTCCGTTTTCAACTTTTGCTTTGATCTTTTTAGTATTTACATCCTGTGGTAGAGTAAATCTTTTATCAAAGGATCCTAGCCAAATATTATCTTCATTAGTAGAAGCAATACTCAATTCTCCTTTAATCATTTTTACTTTTAAATCTTCTTTGGTTAATCCTGGGATAGCAATTTCTAAAATCCATTGTTTATCTTCTTTTATACAGTGCCACCCCTTTGATGGTTTTGTAAAGAAACTTTCAAATTCATCCCAGAAAGGATCTTTTAGTAATGTATCAATATTATCATTGATTCTTCTTGCTTGTGTTACTGGCTTAAAGCCATTTAAAAATGTGTACATATTATATAGTTTTTTATTAAATAAGAATTCGTTTCCCTATTTAATATACTATACTGAAAAAACCGTGCAATAGTGAAATTCTTGTCACATTGTCCGATATTTCATTTTCTTTATGTCAAGATGTCAAATTTATACCCAAATGTATCAAAATCTTTTTCATATATCTTTTTTACAATTTCTATTTGCTCATTATTAAAATAAGTAGAATAATGATTATGTTCTGTAGAATTTTCATGAAGGAGTTCTACTGGTTCCAAATTATATTTCAAAATAAATTTATTAAAGTCTTCTTTTAGATTTTCAAATTTAAGAATTTCTTTTATAATTATTTTTCCGTTAAATGTAAGATAATAATATTGAGGTAATAAAAACATCCACCCTATATTAATTTCATTTGACGGTGATTTAAATTTTTGTATTTGAGATGTTGTTGAAGATTTATTTAAAGTTAGTAAATCATTTAAATGTTTACTATCTTTTCCTAAATGATGTTCAAACCAAATATCAAAAGATTTATTTTTATTTTCTTCAGGGGCGAGTCTCTTTAAGTATGAATACGTAGATACTAATCTATCATAAGGATTTCTAACTACACTTAATGAAGTCGGTATTTTATCAAAATTAGAAATATTATTACCAAAAGGTGTAGCGTATACTCCACCACGTTGCAGTCCTTCTACAGGAAAATATAAGTGTTTACCATCAGTTTGAGTATCCCATATATACTGAGCAGTTATATGACCGCCTCTCCAAGAACTTTTAATGCTTCTTCTAATAGACGTGCCTCCAGTTTTTGTTATGTGAATAAAAATAAAATCACAAGGATTCATCTATTTTTATTTAAAAGATTTCTTTTTGCCTCCGTGGTATTCATATGCATGACCTTCTGTAATTAGAGTTTGGTTTATATCCCATTGCTTTCCTTCTGCATCCATAATATATATTTGACCTAATACTCTACCATATTTACCTACACCCTGAGACTTAATTCTAAAAAATCCTGGTTTACTACTGACTTCATTTAATAAGACCTTTAATCTCTCTTTAGCTGCCAATCCTTTTTTCTTTTCATTTAAATCTCTGGTTCTACTTTCCCATGCATCCATACCAACAAATCTTATTCTCTTTTTAATCCAAATATCAAAACCTACATCAATAAGAGCATCAATAGTATCACCATCAACAACCCTATCTAATTTTCCTCTGTAAATATACTTATTCATTTATTTGTCTTTTTTATTTCCAGCAAACTTTTCTAATCCAGCAATACCAAAGCAGCCTAAAACTACCAGTACAAAAGAATCATATACAAATTCATTAATAACTAAATCCTTACCAAACCAACCTGTTACCAAATCTGCTATCATTATTATACACATAATAATAAATGCAATAAAGCCTACTATGGCTTTTTCATTCCAATTATTATCATCTCTAAAAATGTTCCACATAATTTCCGTTTATTTTATTTAGCGACCTCCAGTAACAAGTGTATTAATAGCAAATATAATTAATGCAGATGCTAATAATTTCATAACTGGGTCTTTACTTACAATTTTTTCTATTGCAGTTTCTTTTTTACAACATTCATCAGCAGCTGGTTTTGTTGATCCACAGCTACTTGTTAAAAGTAATGTGGCAAACAATAAAGCTATAATTTTCTTTTTCATAATTTCCGTTTTTATTTTTAACATATATCTTTAGATTCTAATAAAGTATATGTAAATGAGTTACCCCATATTTCTCTAGCTACTTGGCATATATCTAAAAATTCATGCCAATCATCATTATGAGCTATAACTTGACAGCCTGCAGACCATTTGTCTACTTGTGTAGAACCTTTACCTGATCTACTTGTCGCTCTATGAATATTAATACCAAATAATCCTGTATCTGTTTTAGATTCATTTAAATCATAATTATCATCACGATTATTATCTCGGTATACAGTAACATCTTTCTTTTGTCCTAATGCCAAATATTTGCCGGCATGTAATCTTAATTTATGAGAACCTCTATATTGTCCAGGTTTAAGAATAGCAACCCCTGATTCTCTCATTATATTTTCTACCCAGTGAGTACCTGGATCGGTTGTACATTTATAACAATGAAACACCCACTCACCATCTACTTTATAAGACAAGGTCATACAATCATCAAAAGCATTTGTAACTTTATTTTTTGTATTGGAATTTCTTACTCCAATAATATTTACATCATAATCTTTTCCACCACCAGTAAAGTACTTATAACCTTTACTTTTCATTGTATCTTCTATCTGTTCTCTTGTATAACAATTCATAATTTTATTCTACTAATTTTTTCAATTGGTCAATACTTTGCATGCCAATTTTTCTTTTAATTTCTAATCCGTCTTCAACAACAATAAAGCACGGGATACTACGTACCCCATACTTTGCTGCAATCTCATTTTCGGTATCTACATTAATTTCCAATAAAGGAACTTTAGAAGATTCTTTAAATTGGTTTAGTGTTGGCTTCATTGCTTTACATGGACCACACCAATCAGCATGAAAATCCACTAGCACTTTTCCTTTTTCTGGTATCATAATGTTAATATTTAGTATATTTATTTTTTAGTTCTTTTGTATTTCTCATTTTCATAGATTTCTATTAAATCATCTACAATAGGATCTCTATGGTTTTGTAATAATGTAATTGATTCTAGTTTTTTAACTTTAGATGATTGATTATATAAAAACCTAAAACCTGAATCGCCTCTTCCTTTTAAGTCAACTTGCCCATCATCACCACATACTATCATTTTGGATCTTAAACCTATACGAGTAACAATCATTTCCATTTGTTCATTAGTTACATTTTGTGCTTCATCTACAATTACACAACTATCCACAAAGGTTCTCCCACGCATAAATGAGACAGGTACAATTTCTATCTGTCCACTCTCAATAAAAGGTTGAACTCTATCTTTTCCATATAAGCTATACATGTTTTGGTAAATAGGCTGAACCCAAGGATCCATTTTTTGATGAAGATCTCCCGGTAAGAAACCAATGTCTTCTTTAGAAACGGTTGGTCTTGTAATTATGATCTTTTCATAATGTCTCCTAAATAAACCGTCTAATGCAACTTGGCATGCTAATAAGGTTTTACCACTACCTGCTTTACCAGCTAATAAAGTTATTGTATTTAATAATATAACTTCCTTTGCTAGCTTTTGCTCATCATTAAGCTTTAATTTAAATGTTATCGGATTTTTGACTTTTCTCTTTTCGCGAAAGACTTCGTCATTGTATGTACGTGCGGGCATATTGAATTTTTATTTTTAAAATCCTCCGAAATGTAAAAATGTAATCTCAAAGGATTATTGTTTTGACTCGCCTCTAATAAACGGCCTTGAAGTCAATGGTGGCTTCTTAGGTATATTAGATTGAGCTTCGGTTGTTGGTATCACAATAGGATCCTCAACTGGTGTAATATGCTCCGTAGGAATTGGCTTTTCTACAACATCAGCAACCGCATTGTCGGTTTTTACCGTCTCAGGTGCTATGTGTACTTCTCCAATTTCTACTGGGATTATTGCCTTTTCGGCATCGCGAGAATATAAATCTTCTTCCACGGCCTCTTCGCTAGCCTCTGGGATTATTTCTTTTTCTATAACAGGTTCTGCTGAGCCAGCTACAGGAGTTTCAATTTCAGAAGTATCAATATCAAATGCACCTTTCCATGCTTTAGCTTCTTCAGGAATTGATTCTTCTGTTTTATTTTTTTCTTCAGGTCTAATATAATCAACTAATGATTTAATAAAACCTAATGCAACTAATGGAAGTATAGCTCCACTTACAATAGATAATACTCTTTTTTGGTAAATAGGCTCCGCTTCCTCTAAACCAAATAATTCAATCCATCCCATATAATTTTCTAAATTAATAAAAGCATGAAATGAATTAGCCATCATTTGAAAAGATGTTAATAGCAAGAATAATCCCCATACCATTGTTTTATTGGTTTTATCTAATATTACAATTGCGGCAAGAGATGCAGCTGCACCTAATTCAAAACCGATAGCTAAAGCCCAATTCATTAAACCACTATGTGATAAATCAAAAAATGCAACTGAATTTATCATTGATATTGTAGCTACTAAAAAGTATAAGCTGACAAAAATACCAATTATAAAATAATGTACTAATTTATTTTTTTCCATATAAAATATTTTTTAATCACAGCCATCATCACACCCGTTTTCATAGATCCTAGATGGAATAATCTTAGCAACTTGTAAACAAGGTATACCTGAAGTTTCAGCTACACCTGAAGTTGTTAATTCTGTTAATAAGATTTCTGCAAAGATTGCGCTTGGACTAGTTTTAGTGCAGGCAGGATCTAAACAAATCCTTATTTTTCCTTTATTGTGAATTACACCTTTTGCATCAATATATTGTAAAATAGTCATTAATAAACCTTTACAGCCTGTAGGAATTGATGGCCACCAAAAATTTGCTATTGTGCAATCAAATTCATTATATAACATTATTTGGATTTCTGTAAACTTTGACAAGTCTAAAGGCTTTCCATCTTTTCCAAAAAATTGTAAATCTATGCACCCATTAGTTCCTTGCATTATTATAATAACACAATCAACTTGAGCAATAATTCTACCGCATAATGTTAATGCACATTTAGGATCACCACTTATTGGTGTAGGTACTCCTGGTATGATCGGTGTATTGGCCACATTTAATCTTCTTTTTCTTCTAAGGCATTAATAGAAATTCTTTCTTTATCAGAAATTTCTTCAATTCTTAGAGTTTTCCAAGCAGGAACTGTTTTGATAAGATATATCATTTCCTCCTCATTTACTACTTGAGATGATAAAGTATCAATCTCACTGTTCATTATTCGTTGTTCTTTTTTAATTAATTCTACTTCAGAATCAATACTGCATGATTTAAAATAAGATAATAGTAATAAGACTATTATTATTTTAACTCCATGCTTTGAAAGAAAAATATTAAATTTGTTCATTGTTCTATTTTTTAAATTCTTGTTTTGGTTTTGTTTTTTGTTCAGTTCCTTTTGGAGCTCGATGATAGTTTTGAGTTGACCAGGGGTCCTCCTCTTCACATTTACAAGACTCGATATGCTCTCCACACCTGGGGCAGTCTTCGGCAATCTGTTCAAGTTCATCATTTATCTCTTTTTCTAATTCCTTGTCAACACCATTATGATTACCATCTTTATGATCTTTTTCAGCTTTGTCTCCTGCTGCCTTATATTTTTTATCTCTAACTTCTAAAAGGAATTCATTGTATTTTTTAATAAACATTGAATTTGATTTTTTTTATATATTCAAATCAAGTGGAAACTTATTATGAAATTGCTTTACTAGATTTAAAAACATTTTACCATATTTAGTTATATCATCAAATGTCATTTCAAATACTTGTGGAAAACCATCGGCCTCATTGCTTATCCATATTTCACCACCTTTAGGTTTTCTTTTATTCATTTCCCAATATGCTAAAGAATAAGCGGCAATTTGCATTTTATAATTTTCTATCCAATCTTCTCTTTTAGGTTTTTTAGATGATTTAAAATCTAAGATCACTAGATGCCCTTTTTCATTTTCATATATAATATCTACCCTACCAGCATACCCTCCCATTAGAGGTGAGAATAAGGTATCTTCTATAGACACTACATTAGCAATACGATCAAAACATTTACCATTATAGAAATTAAAGAAAAGTTTTCTTCCTATATTAGTTTCTTCTTCAGTAAAACCATTCTCTTCGACAAATGGTCCTATTAAAGTTTGTGCATCTATTAATCTTTCTCTAACTGTTTCCTTTTCAGATCCTAGAAAGTATTCACAAAATTGATGCATTACAGTTCCACGATTTGCAGAAAATTTAGATATGGCGTCTGCTTTTTCTTCTCCTATTCTTTTTCTCCATTTATCAATTCCTGATTTATCAGTCATTGCACCAAGAATGGTTGTTACTGATGGATATTTTTTACCTTCTCCAATATTATAGTATCTTTTACCATTTATTGTTTCGGTAGTTGCTAAAGACTCTGCTGTTGCCATAATCTGTTTATTTTTATATGTAATAATTTAAGAAAGTTTAAGACAAAAAAACCAGTAACATTTCTGCTACTGGTTTTAATCTTAATTAGTTAAGTATTATTTTTTATCAAATACTGACCATAGGA
>WLWF01001287.1_pt1 | contig 21149 bp, 21 predicted proteins | sample 6718331 | NCBI WGS metagenome assembly WLWF01 (sample SAMN12718692, study PRJNA515312) | sponge metagenome | isolation source: marine sponge | host: Mycale hentscheli | place: New Zealand: South Island, Marlborough, Capsize Point | collected 2003-05-01
ATATTATGTATTCCAGTAGCTTATTGGATGGCTAGTAAAATAAATGAACGTTGGCACGACGATAGAGAATAGGAAAATCTAGGAGTCTTGAAAATTGTTAGCGCAAAAAAAATTACTCTAACCAAGGGGTATAACTAACTTTGCCATCAACTCTTTGTGCACGTAGCCATTGCTGTCTGTTTTTATTACGAGAGTACGAGCAATGTATCCAGCCCGACGTCGGTTCACCGTCTTTGTAGAATTCTAAAATTCCTTGGTCTACTTCTAAGTTATCTCTAATCCATCTTGCAAGTTCTCTGTTGTCTACACCCGGTATTTCAAAGTCTGCTGCGGCTGCTTCGTCGTCTGCCACATGTTGGCTATTTACACTGCTACCAATTTCTATGCAAAGCTGAGCACAACGGAATCCGCTAGATATAATTAATGGCTTGTCAAAATGAGAACGTATAGGTTGTAATATATTTACTGCAAGAGCTTTTAGATTTTCTATTTGCTCTGGTGATGGATTGTTATTAATGCCTTTACGTTCAGCCGTTTGGCTTTTGGTAAGCTCGTCAAGAGTTATGTTGGCTGTCAGTTTCATCTTGTTAATAACATAAATATCATATTTGCCATGCCCATAATTAACATACCGGCAGACACTAACACAATTTTTTCTAATCTACTTATTTGTGCTTCAATTTTGTGTATCTTATCATGCGTTTGCTTCTGCATAATTCTGCATAACTTTTCATGAGATTCTATTTTTTGTAATGCGTTATCTTTAGCCATAATTATCCTTGTGGAAATAGTAAACGGATTTTTTGATCCATTGTCAAGTTAGAAAATTGACTAGCTGCTTGTGATTGTGTCATAATTTGTTGATCTACACTACCTAAACCAGCTATAGTATTAGGTCCTGTAACAGGATTACTTTGTGTTGTAGTTGTTAATGGGTTTTCTATAAACGGAAAGTTAGGTTCTTCTAAAGATATAGCTTGTAATTCTTCTTTAATACTATTTATAACGTCAGATGCTTTATCATAAGGACTAGCCACACCCATTTTTTCTGCATTGTCTTCAAAAGCCTGCACTACTTCTCTAGATATATTCATAGGTCTAAAAACATTTTCATCTACAGCATTTATTGCAACGTTAGATATCCTATCTGTAGCAGAACTAAATTCATTATTAGATATATTTAAAATTCTAGCGGCATCCAAGTCTTCTTTAAATGTTTTTTGGTTTTCAAACAAAGCTCTGTTTGCGTTTAAATATGCGTCTACAATTTCTCTTGGTTCAATGGGTCCACCTTTAAGTGTAAGTCTAGTAAACAAAGATCTAGAATCCCTAGATCCTCTTTGAAAGTCTGCAACTTTGTATCTTAAAGTTCTTTCAGGATTTATTTTTACAGATCTAAAACCAAACAGTCCTGCAAACTCGTCACCAAATTCATAATCTTGTCCGTACTCATCATATTTACCTTTAGTAATAACATCTACTTCTTCGATAGATTGGTCTAATCTTTTTAATTGATTTAAAGAAAAAGGCATTTGTGCTTTTACTAAATGCTGCATAATTTTATAATTTTTATCTCCTCGAGTATCTTCTGGGTTGTATACTTGGAAACCCTCTCTTGTTCTACCACCTCTGGCTATAATATCTAACACAGCTTCTGTCCAAATAGATTCTGATATAAATGGCTGACCAAATTCTGACATGGCTGTAAACATACCTCTAGCAAAGTCATCCATAATACCATCGTTGTCAGTTCTACCTTCAGCAACAGCATTAATTACAGATTGTATGGGTCTAATTAAAGTATCGTATGCATTTGCGTGACTAAAATCTACATAACTAAAGTTACCGTCTTTGTCTTTAATAGGTAGTATTGTTGAGTTCTTAGACCACTGCGCAACGTATTTTCTAATAGCTTCTCTTTCTTCATCTGTTACATCGTAGATAGCTTGGAACGCTGCGACTGCACCCATAGGCACCGCTGCTGTTGTTGCACCAAAACCAAACAGTCTTGTGTAACCAATACTTTGGAAAGGTTTGTATGTTTTACCGTCTACAATTACTTCTTCACTTATTTCTCTTAACGCTCTTGATACAATGTTTGTTCCTGTTCGTGCAATCTCTGCAGGAAACGACACGAAATTACCAATAGGTAATTTTCTTAATCCTTTTATAAAGTCAGATACGTAATCATAGTTAGGTATATTATTTTTAACTATGTCTGCAGCCTCTCGTTTTAAAAAGTCTTCTGTTAATCTAACTTCTGTGCCATCAGCTCTTTTAAAAAATTGTCCTCTTGTTAAACCTATCTTTTCAAAAGATTTTTCTAGTCTAGATTTTTCCATAGCCCAAGAATATATTTTCCAAAAGTCATCTTCAGCTGTGTACAAGTCTTGTGATATAGATTTTAATTTTGACAAAGGCTTTAATAATAATCTCATTCCCTTATCTGACGTCATAGTCTCACCAAAGTTTACGTCTTCCATTAATCTAGTTAAATCTCCTAATCTTACGTTAGAGTTTACAACCCCTAATTCTAAAAGTTCTTGGTAAAATTCGTTTTGTTGTCTTGTTCCCTTAAGTGGTGTCTGTAATGCCTGGTAAGCATTTTTAATAGCTTGTTTATCTGCAAACGGTAATATACCATTAGCTGCAGCAAACGCTCCAGCGCTTACAAAGTTCCTCATATGTGTTACCGGTGATAAAATAGTTTTAGCTATTTGTGATGTAGCTTTAGGGTACAAGACTAAACTTTCATATATTCTACCTAGTGTACCTGCTCCATCCAAAGTTATAGATGTTTGTTCTAATGCATCTGCAATACCAGATGGTGCGTACAATTCATTTAATGGATTAGTGGCACCAGACTTTGCACTAACAGATAATGATTTAGCTTGGTCAATTCTTATTTGTTTAAAGTCATCACCAAATAATAATCTAGCTTCGTCCTGTGTTTTTGCAAACATAGGTAAGTCACCTGCAGCCTTTAGCTCATCAGATTTTTTTATAAGATCATTAAAAAAAACATTACGTCTTGTAATTAAAGATAATTTAGCCATGCCCCCAAGCATAGTTTGCATAGGATTTTTTTGTTTACCTAGCAATTCTTCAAAGGTTTCTTTGGCTCCTGGTTTAAGAGCACCTGCAGATATTAATGCAGACCCTCTTTCAGTTGTTACATCTTTTAATGTAGTTCTATTAACAAAGAAACTTGGTACTTCAAAGATAGCATCAGAAGGTTTGTCCATTCTAATACCTTTAGGAAGTCTTGCTGTTTTTAAAACCCTAGCTACAGCAGCTTCTGCTTGTAGATCTGTCATTTCTTCACCCGCTTCTCTGGCGCTAGCTATAAAAGATGCTTTGGCTTTTTCAATTGCATCTTCTGCTGGTTTGTATCTAAAGAACGGTAAAATACTTTTGTCTTGAAAGATATCGTATGTAGATCCAAGGTAGTTTTTAAACTTACCACCAAATAGTTTTTTAAATTCTTTTATATCTCCTGCATCTAACGTGCCGCCTAGTTGTGAGAATAGTTTAGACCATGCAGTTCTCATGTTAGATAAACTACCAATAATATTTACACGTAGTTCATCGGCTTGTTTTGCATCTTTTGCAAACTTATTTATAAACTCATCTACTTTTAATACCGCCTTGTCATCCATTTTACCAAACGTTGCTACACCTGCATCATCAAGTTCTGCTTTACCAGATAACAATGCATCGTTAACTACGTTTAAAAAATTAGTTCTTTCTGCTGCTGTTTGTTTATTGAATACTGTACGAATAGGTGGAAACATTGCATCTATATTTACATCGAGTTCTCTAGATATAGTTCTAGCTACGTTAGCATCTGCAGCTCTTGCACCAATAGATCCTCTTTCTATGTCAAAAAATTCTTGTGTCTTACCACTACGTGCTCTAAATTTAGATGCAACTTTATCAATCCATTTATCTAATTGAGAGTTAGCTACATCTAGTTTTCTATTTCTATCTGTTAATTTTTTTATTACAGTTCCTGCACCACTGATAGCACCTGTAAATAATGCACCTTCTGTACCAAATTTAACTCTGTTTAATATTTCTCTAACAGCGTTGTCTTCTTCGTCTCTATTAATTTTAGTAGGACCACCTAGTAAATCTCCAAACGTACCAACGCCCTCTACATCACCTACAAACGTAGCTTCTGCAGCACCAGCACCTAAAGCTCCAGCAACAGCTTGTCTTGCTCTTCCTGCTCCCGTAAGTGTTGTGCCTTTACCAAGTTTGTCTAATAATTTTGGATCGTTAAGTTTTACATACTTACCGTTTTGTCTATTTAACATAGCAGTTCTTGCTAGTCCGCTCGCACTTTTTAAAGCTATACCTCCTGGTATACCTATGTTAACTAATAGTTCTGTAATTTTTCCTGCAGCTGTGGCTTCTGCTTTTTCATCAAACTCTGTAAGGTCATCAAACCATTGTTCTACTGCAGCAGCTTTACCTGTGTTAGCTCCAAGATCCATTAAGCTTGCACCTAGAGAAAAGAAACCTTTAGGTATTGCAATAATACCTGACGCTATACCCGATAGCATTGATTCTATTGTGCCTACTTTACTATTTCTTTCTGCATTGTTTAAAGCGGAAAGATCTACTTTAAATTCAGAAGACATTTATTACCCCGCTATTATTTGTGAAACTGCTTGATCTTTAATTTCAAAAATTACATCTCCAGCTGTGTAAATTCCATTAGGTTTAGCTTGAGTTTTAGCAATTTCAGATATAACAGAAACAATAGTTTCTCTTTCACTCTTACCTTTTTTAGTATTATCTTTAATTAACTCTACAAAAGTATCATCATCAATAATATCTCCTGCGTATTTATCACCATATAAAGATTGAGCTGTAGCTTTTGCAGCTTGTGTAGAAGTTAAACCTCCACCAGTAGTGCTTTGATATTTAGCTTTAATTGCGCTTGCATCCTTTGCTTGTTTTAATTTTTCTTGGTTAACAGCTATTGTTGTTCTTTGAAGTTCTTTAGCAAGAGGGTTTGACATAGCTTCTATCTCACCTTTAGCCATCATTAGTCCTGCAGCTTCTTTTAATTGATCTGCTTTATCTAATCTCTTATCAAATGCACCAACTGCTTTACTAATTGTAGAGCCTAAATTCTTTTTAGAAATAACATCTCTACCACCTTCGTCTATGTATCTGCTCATGTCTATTAATGCTTTAGATGCAGCGTTTGCTTGTGCTTTTTTAACACCAAGTAAACTATAAATTCTGTCTAATTTTTTCTTGTCATCTGCTGCTTTCTCAGCATCTATTTCTGCTTGTGTTTTTACTCTTTCACCACCGCTTTGTTGAATAGTTAAATCTCTGCCTGTGCCTGTGCCTCCAGGTGGTGGAGGAGGAGGAGGCGGCTCTTTATCTTTACCTATTCCAAATACTTTACCGTACTGTTTAAAAGGATGGGTTATTATGTCTCCGATAGCTTCAAAAGGTAATTTTTTAGCTGCTGTAGCTACATAGGGTGCAGCAATAAAACTTGTTTTAGGATATTTTAATGCTTTTTGTCCTGCTGCTACAGCAAAATCTTTTATCTTTGATCCATAAGGAACGTTAAAATCTTTTAAATTTTTCATAAGAGCTTGTCTAGTGCTCATAATACCTGGACCCGTTTGTTGCACAGCACTTTTTAACATTCCCGGTACGTTGCCTGCTATTTTTTGTACAGCTTTTGCTTGTTTCAATTTTTTTGTAGGACTAAACAATCCTTTAACTATAGGTGTTGCTTTTTGATAAATGTTTTTAAGATATTCATTATGCATAGCCCGTCCACCTTGTTGTGGATATCTTGGATCACCAACAAGTCCTGATCCAACTGAACCACCATCTTTAAAAGCTCCAATAGCTTGTAATAAACTCATATAAGGAGCTGGATCTAGATAAGCATCAAGGCCTACACTACCTGTTACTCCGCCTAAAGTTGGTTTAAAAAATGATCTTTTCTTTTTACCAGCATAACCACCTGGTCCTGTAACTCTGCCTCTCATGTTAGGCATACCACCACCGGCCATCATAGTAGCGTCAGCCATTGTTGTAGCTACGCCGCCATCTCTTAGGCCATTCATAACGCCTTCTTTGATAGGTCCGCCTGTTTTGAACATTGGTCTTTTAAGTGGTCTCATTAAATTTTTTGACCTCCGTACAATCTAGAGTAAATGCCTCCTACTCCTAAGGCTGTTGATAGGGCTTGTGATAATGGACTTTGTACTGGTGCTGGTTCAGCGTAAGCTGATGCTACACCACCTGCTAGTCCTGTTAAGCCTTGACCGTATTGTTGTAATCTACCGTATGGTTCGTAAGCTGCTGTCTTAGCTGCTTGTTGGTTAGCTAATAAGTTAGCTTGTGCTTGTTGTTGGTTAAGAGCACCTAGGTTTCCAAGAGCGCCGATGTCTTGTCCTAAACCTGTTCTTTGAAAATTAGATAAACCAAATTGGTTTTGTGCTAGTGTTCCTTGATTACCAAAAGCTTGTTGTGCTAATTGACCTGCTTGTGTAAAGGCACCTTGATTTAATTGTGCTAGTAAACCTGCTCTGCCTGCTGTTGTATCAGCATCGTATTGTCCTAACATTGCTCCTTCTCTACCACCACCAAAATTACCCGAGCCTACAGCTGCGTCTTGTATTGCTTGTCTGTTTGCAACTCTTGATGAATCAAACTCATCTAATGATGTATCAATAACTTGTTGTTGGTACGGAGACATAAAAGATGAATACGCACTTGGTCCTGTTAAACCTGCTTGATTAGTTATGTTTGCTTGAGCAGCTTGTAAAAAAGGTGAATAAGATCCAATACCTTGTTGTGCTAAACTTTGTGCTTGCGTTTGTAAAGGATCCATCTGTGCAACAAATGGATTAGCTCCCGTGATCCCCGGTCCCGCAGCCCTGACACCTTGTGCGTCTAGTCCGCCAGTAAATGTGCTTGTTTCAATCGGTGCGGAATACGTTGCAACCGACTGTTTGGCAAAGTCTTTGGCTGTATCTTCTAAATAATCTGGTAATGCCATATTATTTCCATCCTCGTTTTGCTAATCTAGGTTTACCTTTTTTAACAAGTCCACCTTTTTTAAAGTTGTTTTTAAAAATATCTCTAGCTTTGTCAGTAGGTTCTTTTAAAAGTTCATTAAGTTCATCTAAATCAATTTCAGGAACCTTAGGTTTCCTTTTAATATATTTGCTTGTGTTCGAGCTTTTTAACTCTTTATTTAATTTGTCTCTTAGTGACATTATACTATTCTACTCTCCAGTTGTTGTGCGGTGTCAAACATCTCTTGCGCAGGGTTCATGCCTTGCGAGTCTTCAGATACTTCTCCGCCTTGTTCTAAATTGTTCATTAAATTTTCCATAACTTCGGCGCCTCTATCTATATCGCCGCCGCCTGCATTTCTTACAGCATCTGCTGTAAATACAAATTCGTTTTTACTTAATCTTGCTGGTACATCGTCAGCTTTTTCTTCACCACCAATCGGTACAAAACCACCTTCTTCTCTGTAATCTTTTTCCATACCACCTAAATCCATAATACCACCTTCAGCAGCCATTTGTCTATCGCCGCCCGGTCTGTACATGTTTACTATGTCTGTGTCTTCCATAAGATAAGAGTCAGCCATAGGGTTTGCGCTAGACATATAGTCCATCATACCACCTGAGTTAGCCATAACTCTTTGTTGATCTTGTTCTTGCATTCTGCTTGATATTAATTCTTGTAGTTGTCCTTTTTCCGTTTCGTTTAATTGATCTAAACGTTTGCCAAATAATTCTATAGCTAACATATTTAATTCTGCCATTGGATCTGGTGCAGATACAACTTCTTGTGTGTCTACATTTTCAACCATTACATCTTCAGTTGGACCACCCATAGCATAACCTGTTCTTGCTATACCACCATCAGCAGCTCCAAAAAAGCCTTGTTGTGTGTATGCGTTCTGTGGTAAAAATCTTAAACTTGGATCTCGTGCTTTAGCCATAGATACAATGTCTGTAATAGAACTAGGTGTTACTGAAAATGACTCTGTAACTTCTTCTTCATCGTCTTCACCACCGCCTAGCATAAAAGGTAATGTTGCTGCTAATGCTCCACCACCTAATAAAAATTGTTGACCTGTACTTAAACCTTTAAATTTATCAACACCTTTTCCAAGAAATGATCCAATTCCTTTTCCTGCGCCCGATCTAAAAAAATTTCCAATAGTGCTTCCTTTACCAAATCCTGCTGTTCCACCAAATAATTTGGGAGCAAAATAAGCACCTGCTCCTAACATAGCAGCTTTACCTAAAGGGCTTTTAAATACTTTCTTAAGAGGCTTAGTAATTTTCTTTGCAATCTTACCTAGAAAAAACCCTTGTCTAGGTTCTAGGTCCATGATTCCGCCACCTGCTCTTAACTGTCTTGCTTGTTGCATATTAGATATTGCCATAATTTAACCTCGAATAATCGTTTTAACTTGTTTTTCCTAACAAATCAAGCGGAGGCATGATAACTGTTAGGTCTTGTGCTATGTCTTCATTGGGTATTCCAAGCTTTTCCCACTCTTCTTTTGTCTTATAAATAGCCCCTGTTTTCTTATGTCTATATTGACTTATAGTCTTTACTGCATCTATTACTGGTATATCATCCATTAGTCTACCTTATCCTTCCTTATGTTTAAATAACTAATAGCTACATCAAAAGAGTCTGCACTGCTTGATGCTACTGTTAACGTTTTACCGCCTTCTACTACTAAAGGAACGGTTAATAATTCCTCTGTTTTATTAGCTGTTAGAGCAGAGGTTTTAATTGTAGTAATACTGTTGTTAATAACGGTCACCGTAGGCGTACCTGCTGATGTAACTTTTAAAGATTTAACAATATATGTCTCATTAACTAATGGGTTTTGTATACCATTGCTTGTGCCAAACATAGTTTGTGCACCTGTCGATGTAACGTTATCTACGCCAAAAAATTTAAATAAGTTTACTGTTGCCATTATTCTAAAAAGAAAGCTTTAGCTTCTATCTCCTGTTTAATTTCGTCTTGGAACGAAGAGTTAAGTTTATTAATTACGTTATCTAAATCTCTAACCAAAGATTGAAATGTGCTTTGATCGTATTCTTTACTAGCTCTAGTTAATGATTGTACTATTTTTGCCATTAACTGCTCCCTGAAAAACTTGTTGGATCTGCACTATATTCTGCAGCAGATGCTGCACCATCATATCTGTCACCATCAGAACCTGCTCCTGATCCACCAAAGTAATCGTCTAATACAGAACGTTCTTGAGCTGCCATGTTATCCATTTGTTGTGCTTCAGCTGCTGCTAAAGCTTGTTTCTCTGCTATTAATTTATCTCTTCTGTTTTTTAAAAATCCACTTAATTGTCCTTTTCGTTTTTCTGTAGCAGCTATTGTGGCTAATCTTTTATCTATTGCTGCTGGTATGCCTTGTCCATAACGAGAAGATATATTATATCCTTGCATTTCACTATCTACAAGTTCACCTGTTTCAGGATCTATATATTGCATTGGTTGATTACCTTGATTACCATAAAAATTTGCTACAATTCTTTCAGGATCTGTAGGTCCTCTACCAGACATATCAAAACCAAATTTACCACCAGCTCCTGCTCCTAATATCATTGACAGTATTCCTGCACCAGGAACCATACCACCAAGCATTGCACCACCTTCTGCTCCCATTTGTGAAGCCAAAGCTCTTAGTCCATAGTTACCAACTGTTCCTGCTAAATTTTTAGCTCTTTGTCCTAATGAAGTATTGTATACTTGTCCGTCTTTACCAAACTCATCATATACATTAGGCTGCATATTTGTGTTAGGTCCTATTTCAAATAAATTATCTTTTTGATTAAAACTACCTAGAGTATTAACACCATCGCCACCTGTAGGTGCTCCATATATATTAGTATTATCGCCATACATCATGTCTACATTAGGTGCAGATGTATTAAATGTTATAGGGGCTTTAGCTTGAAAGTTTTGAAGATAAGGATCTTGACTTAAAAATGTGTTACCTTGATCGTAACGTTCTTTATCTATTCCTATTAAAGATGCTAATGACATTATCTTCTACCGTCCGGTTGTATATCTAATCTAAATGTACCTAACTTCCAGTCCTGTGAAGAAGCTGTGTTAGATATTTTTAATGCAATTGCTCTTGCTCTTGCCCTAGTGTCTACCTTATCAGTAGCATTTGTTACTGTAAAGGGACCTAATGATGAGCTTGATGATGCGTTATTAGGATAATCTCTTAATAATAATGTAATTGTTGTGTTACCTGTTTGAGATATAAAGTCTGGTATAATTCTTCTTATTTTCATTAAGAACTCACCGTCACCTCTAAGATCTGGCATACCAATAGTTTGTCCTGATGCAGTTCTTTTTTGGGTAATATCAAAATCTCCAGATGTAATTTCTGCTAAGATAGCTGTAACCGTACCACCAGCTACAACTTGATCGGTCCCTGTTTCGTGTTCAAAGTAAATAGAACAACCATCAGTGTTACCTACTACATCAGAAGCTGTGCCACTAGGATCATATTCTGTTGCGTGTGGTTTTGCAAATACAGCAGAGTCTGCCCATGCTGTTCTTGCTAATGTACCTGTTGTCCAGATAGCTTGTTTAGGACTAGCTCTACTATAAGACTCAATGTAATTGTAAGACACCATGTTGTTTATGGCTAATGAAGTACCTGATGGATAGAACCATATAACTTCACCAAACAAATTGTTTAGTCCTACGTTAATTAAATCTCTAGGTGTAGAGTTTAGATTATCATATACAAAGTCTTCTACTAAACAGTCCATAGATTCTAGTTGACCATCGTATCTAAAGAAACCATTTTCTGACATCCAGAACGCTGTGCCATCTACCTCAACGCATGCATTCTTACCTATCAATCCACAGTTACTTCCTATCTGTTGAAAAGAGAAAGTAAACGGTGCACCTACAAAGGTCATTAAAAATAATGCTGTGTCTGTCCATACATAGATTGCATCCCTACCTCGTATAGCTCCCATAATTTTAGAACCTGCTGCAAGCCTTTGTGTACCTGCTGTATTCTCTGCAGTTACTGTATATGCATCTGTACCATCAATATTCTCTTGATCAGAGAATCTAATAAACATAGCATCTTGTGATGACTGTGTTCCCACAGTTGTTTCTGTCCCAAAGAATACTAAGTGTCGATCCGGTGTAGATACTAATACGTGTCTTGAAGCTGTTGGTGCGTTTGCTATAAGTGTTGCTCGTGTTGATGTTGCATTAGCTGCAGCTGCATCCCACTCAAAACATCTACCATTATAAATTAGTGCAATAAGTTTTGTACCAAAGTTATCTAATACCCATAGTCCAGGATCAATTGTAAAGTCAGCAGATGAAGCTTCGCCCCATGCTACAAACTCAGATATGTTAGTAACGGTTACACCACCACTGTGAGCAGCTTTTGTAGTGCCGTTAACTTCTCTATCGCCACCACTTAAAATGTTTGTCGTTGTATTGTTACTTGTATAACTAATGTCTTCTGTGCCAATTCTAATTTCACCTGTAGCAGGAAACTGAGATGTATCAGTTAAAGGAATGTCAGTTACACTATCGTTAATCGTAGAAGCTAGTGTAGTTGTTGCTGGTCCGGCTACCGTACCACTCCATAATCCTGTACCCCAACCAAAGCCACCAACTTGTTGTGCTGGTCCTACTGTGTAATAACACAATACAGATGCAGACCCTGATCCACTTAAAGGTGTACCAGACTCAGCTAATGCTGCAGTAATAGTAAATGTTGTAGTTGTAGGCACTGATGTTACCATGTATTTAACATCTTCAAATGTAGCGTTTGTATACGTAGATCCTGATAGACCTGTTACACTATCAAATAATACAATGTCATCGTCTTGTAATCCATGAGCCCCGGTGCAGGTTACCGTAATTGTTTTTTCTGAAGATGTACTTGAAAAGGTTGCACCTGTTAATGTAGTTCTTATAGGGTGTATGTCATAATAGGTACCACCTGAGTATGCATATAAAATTCTGTTTGTTCCTATAGCAGCAAATTTAATACCTGCGTTATCATCAAAGTGATGTATGGCTCTGGCTGCACCTGTAAGATTAGTTGCACCAAGCTGTGACCAACCACCTATTTTTTCTGGTGATCCGTATCTAAATCGTACGTTATCTCCCCCGGTCCATTGTCCCTCAGCCCCGGTTGGAGTAACTTGTTTATTAAAGCCTGGCAAAAAGCCGAGTTTTTGTAACATAGAAATTCCTGTTTTATTTAGATTATATTAAATCGCGTTGTAGTTCAACGTTATTTGGGTATGCCCAACATGGGTCTTTTATCATACAAATTGGTCTTTGCAAATGGTCCATCAGCGTGATTATAGTGTAAAAATACTTGTCCGCACAGTTTGCCTTCAAAAGGCTTACGCCAGTGCTCTAATTCACAACCAGAATAAATAAGCATATCACCGGGTTTTAGATTAACTTCTACACCCACGGGTGCACCAGGTTTTATAATACCTTTGTATTCATCTATAACTGTATTCTCTCCTGTAGGATCTAAATAGATAGGCCAATGATCACCACCTAAACATAGTGTTGTTGATATCTCACAACTAGGTCTATCTTTATGTCTGTTTAAAATATTGCCTGTTCTATAAAGTCTTGTGTAAGAATAAGTAGGTACCAACTTAAGATTTGTTTTCTTTTGCATAACATCTATAGTTTTAACTAGTAATGTTTCCATAAGTCTGTCTGCGTATTTAGCATAAGATCCTGGTACTTGCCTATCATGAAAGTTACCTATTAAGGGATTACCTGAGTGGGTAACGTAGTTATTTATCATCCAATTATCAGCCTCAGCAGATACTTGTAAATACCTATAAGCCATGTCTGCTACATCTTTAGATATAGCACCACGTATAACTTGATATTTATTTTTTTTAAAACTCATATTTGTATAAAATTAAAAGATACTGATATACGCCAGTTCTTTTCTCCTTTTTCTGTGTTCATGTTTATATCCACACCGTGCGGTAACCAAGATGGAAAAAACATCATACGTCCTTCTGCAGGTCCATAAGCGCATACTCTCCATAATTGTTCTGGTAGATTATCTAATCTTCTAGGCATGTATGTATTGGGTCCTGGTCTAGGGTCTTCTAAAAAAATTTTTCCAGAATTTTTTGGCACTTTAATATAATATACACCTGACCACAAGGAGTTAGGATGTGTATGGGTTTTGTTATATGAGTATGTCGGGCTAACATTTGCCCACATGTTACCTAGTCCTAGCTTAGGTTGCACACCATAGTCTTTATTGCATTCTTCTGCCATAGCAAACAGTTCTTTTGTTAAAGGCTCAAATTCTTTTCTTTCATTCATATCAGTTTTGCTATGCCAACCAAATCCAGAGTTTGTTTTGTTCTCTCCTTTAGGATCAGCTTTCTTCCAAGCTTTAATATGTTTAAATAAATATTTATTTAACTCTTTTGCGTTAGGTAAATCTTTAAAATATATAGGAGTAGGAAATAGTGTTTTTCTTTGTAGTTGACTCATTTAAACGGCGGTCCTCCAAACCACATAACTAATGATTTTCTGACCCCCTTTTTTACAGGAGCTACTTTGTGTCTTAAGAACGATCCAAAAAATATTGCTTGTCCTTGTTTTAAGGGCAAAGGTTTATTCTCACCCATTTCTGAAAACAATAGATCACCTCCAGTAAAATCTTTAGGATCTGATAATAATAACGTCATAGATATCTTTCTAACAGGGTGCTGACCATCTTGACCAAAAGCATTTAGATCCATATGCCAATCATAAAAACCGCCTTTAGGATACACAGTAAATTGTGCTGGTTCTGTAATCTTTAAACCATCAAAACCAAAATGATTTAAATTTACAATAGAAAGTTGATTATCAATAACGTTGTACATCTCAGGTAATTTAGCAAAAGGTATCCAAGATATTGTAGTTACTCGTTTCTTAGTATCATGCTTACCTGATTCACCTCCACCAACTTTTGCTTCTTCAGGTTTACATTGATGACCTGCATCAATAATCATTTGACATTGCTGTGGTGTAAAAATAGGTCCAGTTGTTTGGGCAACATAGGATTGCCATCTTGGCATTCTAGGTATCATTCGTCTTGTCCTGATCCAGTTCTTGAAGATACAGGATTGTAATCAACATCTACATTACAAACTAGTGTTCTTCTTTTTTCTTTTGTTCCGTTAAATGGATAAACGCAGTGTCTCATATCATAAGGAAAAACATAGAAATCTCCTATCTTCATGTTAGGTGAGTAGTCTGTCTTAGAAAACTGACCTGCTGCTGCACCAATAATTTGTAGTCTACCATTCATAGGTTTCTCTTCAGCAGAATATTCAACACCTGTATCTTTAGGTAGTTTCATAATCATTACAGAAGATAGACCTGTATAGATTTTACCTTGATGGATATGCACAGGATTATATTCATGTGCTTTCATTTCATTAACCCAAACAGAATTTATAGATTTTTTTGTTGAACCTATCTTGTTCCAATTTGTGTAATGATCAAAGACGCTATGAAACCACTTCAATATATCTTGTGGTAAAAAACAATGCTGATGCATCTTATCGTTGTTAGGACCTGAATAAAATAAAGATACTTCGTCTTGTATCTTACCAACTAATTGTTGATTGGCTTTCGGTAATTGTTTCTTTTGTCTTTCATAGATTTCATTAAGACCTACAAATACTTCCAAGGGAACTTGGTATTTTAAAACAGTTTGACCTAAATATACAAAGTCAAATTTCATATTACTTTTTTATTTTCTTTCTTGTTTCAGGTGGTGCTAACTCTTTATCTCTAATTACTCTTTCAAGAGTATCAATCTGACCTAATACATTAAATACTTCTGGTTGTGATGTACCTGGAGTAATTGTATTTTTTTGATGTTGTAGCCTTAATAGGTAAGAATGTGCTTGATGATTGTTAACATCTCTTTTGTCAAAATTACCATCGTCAAACTCTTTCTTAAGTTTAGACCAAGTAGCAACTTCTCTCATTCTATGTTTAGCAACTAATTCCATCTGTGCTTTACCATATAGTTTTTCTTCTAGTTCTATCTGTTTCATTTCTTTGTCTAATGGATCATTAATTTTTTCAATTTCTCTTTCTAATTTTTTAATTTCTACTTCATTTTTCCTAGCATCAAAAGATAAATGAACTAAATTTTCAAAGTGTGTATTTTGTTCCCTTACTGATTGCCAGTATTTAGCAGCTTTAGTTGGATATTTATTATCAGACAATACAGAAAACCTCATTTCTGTTTCTGTACGAAACATTTGTTTCTTCATCCAAGTGTCTTGGAGTTCTGGTATTAATTTTTTAAAATCTTTAACGTCTTCTTTATCTAATATATTAGTTAAATACTTAGACTCGGTTTCTAGTTTAGTCGCAATATTGCGTTTTTCTTTGTTCATGCTATCTCCTTTATTCATTTCTAATCTGTATATATATCTTTATACTAAAAAGTCAACTACGAAGTTGTAACTGTAAGAACTGCGTTATCTATTGACCATTCTTCTGTTGTTGCTACTTGTGTTGTTGTATATCCACCTGCTGCAATTGCAGTTGTAGCTCCTCCTGAACCAGGAAGAGAAGATTGGTTGTATCTAGCTGAAGACAAATTATTTATTTCTGTCCAACTTGTTCCATTCCAAAATTCTGTGTTTGCAGTAACACCTGCAGGCGGGTATCCTGTTCCTCCAGGAGGATTACCTCCTTCACCGCCATAAACTAAAGCTGAAGTCTGAATACCACCTCCAAATTGTCTATATCCTCCCACATTCATGTCTGTGGATTCTGTCCAAGATGTACCATCCCAGTGTTCAACAGATTTTGGTAGACTGTACGGAGGTCCTAAAATTCCAGAAGCAACAATAGCCGCTGTTTGTGTTCCTATTTCTGGCATTAAACCTCTACCAGTGTTTAAATCATTTACTTCAGTCCAATTAGTACCATCCCAAGATTCGTTTTTAGTAGCATATTGAGGTGCACCTGGAGTATATCCACCTGCTAATATAGCAGCTGTTGAAGTGCCAGCAGATTGACTAAGATTATCTGTGTTAGTATTTAAATTGTTAACTTCAGTCCAACTGGAACCATTCCATAACTCAGTTTCATTTTTTTGCCCTGAGTTAGCACCACCAGCTGCGATAGCTGCGGTAGAAGTTCCGCTGCCTCCTAATTCACCTCTAGCTAAATTTAAATTATTAACTTCTGTCCAAGCCGTTCCATTATATAATTCTGTATCTGCTGTATAAGGGGGAACGCTTCCACCAAAAGAAAGTGCAGCGGATAGTGATGCACCTGCTCCTGCTCCTCCTGCTCTTTCATTATTCATATTACCACCACTTGACCAAGTACCTGTTGATACCGCGGCTTTTCCATAAGCTTTTAAAGTTGAAGAAGTAGAATTAAACCACATTTGACCTTCTATTAAAGCACTAGCTGTTACGGGTGTAACTGAAAATGTTTCTGTAGTAGCAACAACCGGAGGAGTTTGACCTCCATAATTTATTCCAACAGTGCTACCATTATTTCCACCTCCGCCTGAATACATTACAGCTGTTCCTAAATCTCCGCCTTCAGTCCAAGATGAACCATTATAAATTTCTGTAGAAGCTGTTGCTGAAGGACCTCCTCCAAAAAATAATGCATTGCTTACATCCCCTGCTCCAACACCATATCTTCTTCCTACATTAACATTATTAATTTCAGTCCAAGCAGATCCATTCCATTGTTCAACATTTACATTAGCACCAGGAGTAGGGGCTTCACCAGAAATTTTTAAAGCAGCTGTTGCTGTTCCTGCACCTGCTGGAGCCGTCGCGTGAGTATTAACTTCTGCAACTTCTGTCCAACTGGAACCATTCCAAGTTTCTGTTTCTGTTTTACTAGGAGCACCACTAAATCTAATTGCAGAAGAAGCACTTGCTCCCGCTGAACCTAATTCATATCTTGCCGTATTTAAATCATTTGTTTCTGTCCAAGATGAACCGTTCCAAGACTCTGAGTAAGCTCTAACAGTGCCATCATAACCTCCAGCAACTATTGCTGAAGTGCTTGTACCACTTCCTCCAAGTTGATCTCTAGCACTATTTAAATCACCTTTTTCTGTCCAACTAGTGCCATCGTATTCTTCGTTAAGTGCAGAGTAAGAACCTGGTGCTAATCTACCACCAACACATAAAGCTAGTGTGGCTGTTCCAGTGTATCCATATGCACAACCTGTTGTTATCCAACGAGCTGTATTAAGATTACCACCAGTAGCCCAAGCACCGCCTGAACCAGTGTTAACAACCGGATCTTCATCTAAAAATTGTATTCCTGTACCTCTTATATCTTTTAATTTTGCCATATTAAGTTGCCGTAATTGTACTGTTTGTTTCTGCTGCTGTCCATATTTCCATGGTATTTAATCCAGCAGGGCTAGCCGCACCACCTGCAGTAAAAGCACCTGAAGTTCCACCTCTTCCACATGCTTCAGTAACTGCAGTTGATAGATCATTTATTTCTGTCCAAGAAGTTCCGTTCCAATACTCTACATTGGCTGTTGTAACTTGCCAAGGAGGTCCAGAAGGGGGATCACTCTGTCCACCAGCACAAAACGCTGCTGTAGTTGTTCCTCCACCTGTTCCTGATCTAGTTTTTCCATTTAAATTATTTACTTCAGTCCAAGATGAACCGTTCCAAATTTCTGTGTTTTGAGTATTAGTTGGCGGGCTTGAAGTGTGGTATCCACCAGCAATTAAACCTGCGGTATTAGATTGTCCAGCACAAGCACAACTATCTCGTGCTTCATTAACATTATTTACTTCTGTCCATGAAGTACCGTCCCAAGTTTCTGCATTTCCTAATAACGAGCCACTTGCGTATCCAGTTCCTGCAAGAGCTGATGTTTGAATACCGCTCCACATAACATAATTTCTTCCAGTGTTCATGTCATTAACTTCAGTCCAAGAAGACCCATTCCAAGATTCAGTAAATGCTATAGTAGGTGCAGGAGGGTTGTTACCAAAAGCTAAGGCAGCTGTTTGAGTTCCAGCACCTCCAGAAAATTGTCTGGCTGTATTAAGATCGTTAACTTCAGTCCAACTTGATCCATTATAAGATTCTGTTTTTGCAATTGATGCAGGAGGAGCTTGTTTTCCACCCCAAACCAATGCAGCTGTTTTACTCCCAGCAGCTTGACCCATTAAATTTTGTCTTGGTTCATTCATATTACCACCAGAGGACCAAGTGCCTCCAGGTATAGATGGTCCCGTAACTCTGAAAGTGTTTGTTGTTGAATTAAAAAAAACTTGTCCTAGATTAAGTTTTGTAAAAGTTGATGGTGCTACAAATTCTTCTGTTGTTGCAACTCTTCCAGGCGCATTACCAGCGATTGCAAGTGATGAACCAGCATCGTGACCTGCTGAAGCCTCCATAGCTCTTGCTGCAGATAAATCTGCTACTTCTGTCCAAGCACTTCCGTCAAAATGTTCTGTTGTTGCTACTAATGCAGGTGCTGTACTATCACCACCAAAAAATAATCCTGACGTATTATCTGGTCCTGAAGTTCCTGCTCGTCTTCTACCAACATTTAAATCTGTTATCTCTGTCCAAGCCGAGCCATTCCAGCTTTCAACACTTGCTATTGTTGCACCTGGGTTATTTACACCTCCTGCACTAACGGCACTTGTTGATGTTCCCCAATTATTTGATTGTTCTCTCGCAGTATTTAAATCATTAACCTCTGTCCATGATGAACCATTCCAAGACTCAACATTAGCAGTTGCGGCTGTTGCTTTTCCTCCTACCATTAAATTAGCTGTATTAGTTACACCAACTCCTGTTGCTTGTCTTCTTGCTGTATTTAAATTATTAACCTCAGTCCATGCTGATCCGTTCCATGACTCAGTTTCATCTTTGTTAGGAGGCCAACCTCCATATGCTAAAGCTGCAGTTTGTGTTCCTGCACCTGCTAGTAATCTTCTAGCTGTGTTCATTTCAGCTACTTCAGTCCAGCTTGTTCCGTTATATGAATCTGTTTCTGCACTAACGGGATGCAATGGACTAGGTGGATTTCCTTGTCCACCAAAACTTAAAGCGGCATTGTACGTAGCACCTGCCCCAGCATTTTCAGTTAGTGCTGCAGGTAAACTTCCACCTGACGCCCAAGTTGCACCTGGAATTCCAGTCGCAGTTGTATCGCTTGCTAAAGTCTGAACTTTAAATCCTTGTTCTGTTTTGTACTTCGCCATAATAGAAAAATACTATGGTAAGTTGTAAATAGCTGGTCTTGAGCTTTTAGCTTGTTCTTCAGCTGATAATGCATCCCAAGCAGTTTGTGCTGCTTCGATTTCACCAGTAACGATAGCTTGTGCTTCATCTTTCGATTTAATTGCACCTGCTACTTTACCGATCCATTGATCACCATAAAGATTATCGCCTACCACCCATACTTCACCAGGATGCCCTGAAAGATAAAACATTTTTCTCTCTTCGTGAGTGAAAAAGTTTTTTCCCCAGTTAGTCGCTGTACAGTATTTATATGCCATAGTTGCTTCCTCCTTTTCTTTGTTTATAACTCATTTTAACTTGTAGTTAAAGTCTTAACTATAATATCATTTTTTACCCATTCTTCAGTAGTTGATCCAGATGCTACGGGTGATCCAAACGCTAATGCACTATTTGCAGATTGAGATGTACCACTTACATTACCATTTCTTGTTACTGCCATATCAGCCATTTCTGTCCAAGATGTGCCATCCCAATATTCTGTTTTTGCTCCGTCTGGAGCAGGATTTTCACCACCAGAAAATACAGCTAATGTTTGTACTCCTGACGCATCTCCTTGTCCTCTACCACTATTAAGTTCTGCTATTTCAGTCCAAGAAGAACCATCCCATGATTCTACTTTATTACCAGCTGCAGGAGCTGGATTACCTCCAACGGCTAGACCTGCAGTGTTTGTTGAACCTGTTGCACTTGGACCTGCTCGTCCAGTATTAAGTTCAGCTATATTTGTCCAACCTGAACCATTCCATTCTTCAACTAAAGCGGAGTTACCTCCTGGACTAGGGGGTACAGCAGGATTTCTATTTCCACCTACTGCTAAACCTGATGTGCTTGTTCCAACACCACCTGACAAAGAATAAGATGGGTTATTCATTTCTGCTTTTTCAGTCCATGAACTTCCATTCCATTGTTCTACGGCTGTTGTATAAGTGCTTTGATAACCAGAAGCGTAAAGTGCTGCTGTTGAAGTTTGTCCTAAAGAACCTCCTAAATACCTTCCCGTACTAAGTTCTGTTGTTTCTGTCCAAGATGAACCGTTATATGATTCTACGGCAGTTGGTTGAACCCAAGGAGGACCAGCTTCTCCTGATGCTGCTAGAGCTGCTGTTTGTGTTCCCCAACTTCCAATTCCAGTTCTTGCAGAATTCATAGTTCCACCAGAAGACCAAGAACCTGTTGAATCACCTACAACACCCTTGAAAGTTCCTGATGATGAATTGTAATACATTTGTCCTATTGATGTAAAATCTGATGATGAGTTTTGTATGTCAAAACCTTTTCTATCTTGGTATTGAACTGTCTCGCTACTTCCAACATTAAACTGACCACCCATTCCTGAGTGATTAGTGCAATAATAAAATAATGATTGTATTGTTGTAGCTGTAACTTCTATCTGAGTATATGCTCCTGCGCTTCCTGGTGTGCCATTCGTTGTAACACCGGTCGTATAAGCTGAACCACTGTTATGTGTTCCATCACTTGTTATTGATAATCTTAAAGGGTGTCCACTATTTGATCCATCTGCTTGATCAAATTTGTAAGTATTTCCTGGAATTGCAGGATAAGCGTATTGTAATACTCCATCTAAATAATATTTATTACCAGAACCCGGATTAGATACGGTTACTGTTATAGTTATAGTTGCCATGGATTATTTATCCTTGAGCAGCCAACCTTGTGTACTATCAACATATGCAAGAGTTAAGCCAGCTCTTTCTATGCTTACTGTAAGGTCCGCGGCTGTTCCCATGATAGGTTGTGAGTTTCTTCCTACCGTTAAATTATTAGTAT
>WLWF01001289.1_pt1 | contig 21132 bp, 11 predicted proteins | sample 6718331 | NCBI WGS metagenome assembly WLWF01 (sample SAMN12718692, study PRJNA515312) | sponge metagenome | isolation source: marine sponge | host: Mycale hentscheli | place: New Zealand: South Island, Marlborough, Capsize Point | collected 2003-05-01
GTCTAACAGCCCATTGATAACAGTAAGCTCGTCTATGGCTCCACCGAAGCTGTAGCCTATTTCTAGGCCTCTGTGCATGCCCTTAGAGTATTCAGAAAAGCTTGCGTCAAGCTGAGACGACGCGTAGCCTGTGCCAATCATACTGTAGATAGAAGTGTTTACAGGATCAATTGCAACCATTGCAGGCATAAATGCATTTTGCCCCAAATACAATGAAGTATTGACATGAGATGTATGTGTCTGTGTACCTGTATATACATCTACATATAAATATCCGGAAGTATTTATGCCGATATCAAAACCATACTGGTTTGCGCCATCTACTCCGCTAAGCAAGCTAACTATACTGGATTTTTCGTTTGGATTTGTATATCCTCCGGCCCTGAAAAATACAGACCTAGCAACATTTGCAGAATTATCAATTTCGCTATTGTATGGCAGATTAATACCACCATATCTAATGCCTTCATAGTTATTATATTTATAGGCAAATCTAGTAGAGTTTCCTAAAACCCCAGACTCACCTCTAAGCGTAAGATCTTTTCTCGTATGTGGAATAACAGCCTGTGTAAAGACTCCCGTTAAAGTTTGTGATTCATTAACTACAGGACCTTCAACTTCATTGAAGTGCATAAGAGCCAGCGTGCGCCAATCACCTGTAGTTCCTGCGCCGGTATATAAGGGAAGCTGATAAACGCTTTTAAACTTGGGCGACGTAATTCCAACGGACTGTGCATACTCTGTCGGTAACTCTGCAGAATTCCTAAATCTAAATTCATCAAATGTAATGTAATTTCCTGTAGCTAACTGCAAAGTAGTAGAAGATATATCTACATCGTCTGAATAAATAAAGGTATTACAGACTTCTCCATTTACAGAAAGATTTAAAACGTCATTTTTTCTAGATACACCTATAAGGCTGTATTCATTTAACGGAACAATCTTACTGCTTATACCTGTATTAGATGGTAAAACGACTTTTAAGTAACCCTTATTATTTAATGACACAGTGGTAGTACCAGCAACTAAAAGCTTAGTATCTTCATCTGATAAATGATATGCTAAAGGTTTTGTGTAAAAATCAGTGCTAAAGTCGCCGGTAAAATTGTACCTTGAGTCGGCACTATAGCTTATGGTGCCAGTAGAAAAATCTTCTACTCTAATATCAGACACACTAAATTCTGCATAGTCAGTTACTATCTGGTGATTAGACATAAATGATATTTTATTGGTATTAGTATTTGTAAACCCGGTAATAAGTAAGGAGACTTCTTTTGGTGAATGGTAGTCCATATTAGCAAGATAGTGTCTATTGTTTAGCGTCCCATCGTCGTGCACAATTTGTACGCCACCATGTTTTATTTCGAGATAAAACTTAAGTAATTTATCCCCGTCAGTGCTAGACGTTAAATCAGATATATAAAATCCATCTGCAGAGTCTACACTATAAGCTTTTACAATCTGCGCAGGCTTAGATTCCCCACTAAGAGTGCCGGCAGCAATATTAACTGTGTGGTTGCCTGATAAATACTCAACAGTATTATTAGAGTTAATAACTATATCAAACCCGCTGGCAATACTGCCAACAGCATATGCATGTCCGGTATTTCCGTTAGGATCTACATAGCCTGTTACGTCAATAAACGAATTAAACACAGAGGTTGCATTAGTAGCAAAAGCCGCGACAGATGTACCTATTTGCACTGCTTCATTAAACTGCCCTACAGTACCGGACTGAATAGCTCCAGCAAAAGTAGCTATAGTTCCAGTTGCGCTATCTGTAGCATAAGACCCACTATTAAAATGGAAAAGATGTAAAACATCTGATCTAACAACACGTTCTCTTTTTAATGCATCGCTAGGCTCAAGCTTGACAGCAATAGTATTTCCGCCGTCAATAGTTCCCCAAGTAGGTTCAAGCATAAGCCTATTCTGATCAGAAGAGCTCTTAACGCTTATACGATCTATTCGCGGCGGCTCAGCACTGCCATCAGTAGAAACTTGTTTTACTTGGAAACGTAACTTATCGCTACCATCACCTACTGTAGGTATAGTAGAAAGCAACAGCTGCTGATTAGGCACGCTGGTTATATTTACAAAACTGCCATAGTCAGTCCAATTAGTATCAACACTGCTTTTATATTGTGCTTTTATGCTAGTAGTGCCGTTACCGGTAGCCAGCTCAGAAACTACATATGCAGCTTCATACTCTGTTAGTCCAAATAAGGGAGAGTATTCTGGAGTAGTTCCAGTTTGCTCTGTAGTAGGATAAATATTATCTATTAGACTGTCTTCATCAAGATATAGTCCTGAAGCTGACTGATAAATATAGTCGACTAAAGTTTTACCTATTGTTTCTGGAGATACAGTATTACTACTTGTATTAAATGCACCGAACTGTATCTTTTTAGTTGCTCCGCCAGCTCCAGTAAATTTATCTCTTCCTATAAAACTTTGCCCATTTTGTAAAAGCACATAATAGTCATCTTGTTTAAAACCAAAACGTATTACTTGTGGAGCAGTGTTTAAATCCACCGGTATAAAATTGTTTGTATTTCTAATACCTATACCTGTGTCAACAAAATAAAATTCTATACTTTTTGTAGCATCATCAACTAATAAGCCATGCCCCAGTTTGGTAGAAGAAGTATCTGTAGTTATAACCTGAACTCTAGCTTCTACAGTATAACCAGTTGTATTGTTTGCAGAATTAAAATAAGAAGTTTCCGTCAAATGAAAATACTCAGAAGTATTCTTTGTTTCAAAACTAAGCAATGGAGTAGTATTTGCATACATTGGGTTAAGAAAACCGGCGCTTGTATGTAAAACAAAGTCAGACTCAAGACTTCCAGAAGGCGGAGTTAGATCGTTTTGATTTGTCCAAGGGGGTGTTGCCCATCCTCCTAAAGCATAGCCTGTGTTATAGGATTGAGGCAAAAGCCTTATAGTCGTTCCAACAATACCAATTTTGCTAGAATCGCTAAAAGTAAAGTTGCTGGTATTAGACTCTAAAAATTCTTCAGTAGAAAATTGAGAGTTAGCTGGCAGAAACATAATCGGTATCCTTTGCTGTTACCCAGTCACTAGCAACAGAGACTTCATCATACATACTTCTGTAGCTAACTCTAAATCCGTATTCCATGCCGCTATTTATTCTCGTAGTAATTACGCCTTGTTTTCTGTCTAAAATATGTACAGGGGAAGAAAAAGAATCAAACTTAGACCAACCATATAGGGTTTTAGCATTACCCGTATTATGTTCGTACATTTCAATTTTGTAATGATCTACATAGGGTCTTAAGTTTTTACCAGAAATAGAACTGAATGGTATACCTAGTTCTACATAGTAGTGGTCGTTCTCTTTTAAAACCAATCTGCTAGGAGCTTGAGCTTTTGTATAAACCAAGGAATTTATATCTAAAGTACTTGTATTTCCATTTGCATCAACAAAAGAAAATGAAAAAGTAGATACGTCTCCACTATCAATTGTTTCAAGATTAAAATCATAGACATAGTCTGTTGCAGCTGGACAAAATGAACCAGTAGTATCCAGAATAACTGAAGGAACGCCTATACAGTCTATTGAGCAGACGCAGTCTTCTATTCCGGAGCCTTGATTAAAATTAATTCTAAGGCCATTACCTTCATCAAAACCTGTTACAGAAAAGGGTGGTGGAGTGTATCCTTTATTAAATGCATATACAGATCCATTTGCACATATATTAACGCACGAATTGTACGATATAGGAAATAAAGGACTTATGTTATTTGCTCCACCAACATAAAAATCGGTCATCCTAAAATCTCCTCAAGAGTACATGTCCCTAAAAAACCTCCGCCTCCAGGCAAACCTGATCCTACTCTAAAAATAAGCTTAAACATAACAGAATTTGTCGAAAAGAATGTTGAAAAATGGTCGCACATATCGGCAACAAAATTATGTGTGCCTGGCAAACTAACCGCAATGTTTCCATCATGTTTTGTATCTGAGCTTAATGCTTGGAGTTTATACCATGTCCCGTCAGTTCCATTTGTAGAGTCGATTGAAAACGCGGATAATTCTTCAACTAATTGTGCAGTACTCATAGAGTTAAGTATCGGATTACCCTCTTCATCACATTCATGTACTTGAGTTACTATATCTACAATACAGGGATTAGATGGTCTTTGACAAACAGAAACAATTTTAACTTCCCAATGTGTTTCTAAGTATCCTCCTGGAACAACACACTCGCCTGCACCAGGCACGCTATTAAGGCCTCCACCACCTCCGCCTTCGCCATTAGAGTCGCTAGCTCCACCTGTGTTAACACTCGTATTTGTACTTGGAGGCACATTTTCAATAAACAACAATGTATTTCCTGCATTAGTTACGTTAAGTATTGGATACGGAATATAGGCTCCAGCAGGTATGTCATATGAACCTGTAGGTAAATCGCCTGCATTGTCTGGGAGCAAAGTTTCTTGCAAAATAAGTTCATCGTAATTGCCCCCAATTCCTTCGCCGTATACATTTAAAACATCTCCAGGTAAAGCGTCAAAACCCAAATATGGAGTTTGATCTGCAACTACCTGGGTAATCTCATTTCCGGTTTGATTCCAACCACTTAAAGTATTAAGAACCAAGTATCCGTCGTGGGTCGTAGGAATAATTGCAACATACTCTGTTCGCCCATTTTCTATCATTACTCTATCATTTATGGCATTAGTCTGTATATTGCCGCCAAGATACCCTTGGTCGTTAGCTATACCGCTAAAAACAAGAGGAGGCATTTCTAAGTTAGATCCATAAGTAGTATATGCATACATAAAATGGTCATTACCATTATTGTCACTTATCTCTATGTCAATATCATTTCCAGAAGTAGTACTAAATTGCAAATATGCATCATGTGCACCTGCAAATATTTCTACTCCGTCTATCATATATCTGTCGGAAGAAGAACCGGTAGAAGCAGAGTCTATAGCAGTAATTTTTGTGTCCAAAGCCGTAGTAACTGCTATTTGAGGTATTTTAGCTATAATGTCTACAGTATTAGAAGTTGCTCTATATCTTCTTTTGCCAGTAACCCCAAAAACTCTTCCACTATATAAAGGACTGGGGTCGTTAGCTAAATTAGATAAACTTGCTGGAAGACCAGGAGAGGTAGGCGTATAGCCTTCTACTGTATATCCATCAGGTGCAATAACTACGTCTTCTACTTCAGAGAGAATAAGCTCGTTATTAGAATTAAATACCATTCCTACGACTTTAGCTGCACCAGGAGCTAAACCCGGAGGAACAATTCCATTCATGTACTGGTAGCTTCTTGGAGGAATGTTTATGTAACTGTATGCAAAGTATCTAAAGACAGCTTCAGAATCTAATATACCAAGAACAATTAAACAATTATGTTCTGTTTGATGAAAAGAATTATTTTGTATTCCAATAGTAGCTGGAGTAACAACATCTGACTCCACAATTGAGGCATCATTTACAGTTACAAAAGTTCTTATGCCGTCTTTAGTAGGATTTGTATTAAAAAGCCCATCTAAAAATTCATCAGATATTACAGTTTCAAAAGGGCCAACACCATAAAATAGTCCTTGACCTCCATTGTAAATAACATTGCTGTCATCAACTATATTTACTGTAGTCTCTGGTATTTGATAGTCTTGGTTTCCACTAGTTTGCGTTAAATTCCTAGTACTTCTTTTTGATATAAAAGCTTGTATTTTATCTTTTGGTATTTGCGTAGAAAATAAATTAAATGAAGCCTTTGGAGAACTGCTTGCAGCCCCATCTTTTCTTGTCTGACTACTTTTTATTGGACGTCCTTTTGAGTCCAGCTTGTTATCTTCTTTATAATTAAATATAGGAATAGCATCTATTCTCGACCCTGCTTTAGGGTCTTTTGTTACATAAGAATTAAAATTATCAACACTATAATTAGCACCATGAGGCTCTTTAGTGGATATGTCTACCTTAGGATTAGATATAATTGAATTTACATTTACTCTTTTACCTATTGTTTTATCTGAAAGAGCTGTAGGCTTGGCTTTATTTTTCTTACCTACAATTTGATCTCTGTCTGGCCTGTATACAAGTCCATCAACATTGTTTTGATTTTTTATTCTAGGAACAAATGATTGGCCAGGACCAAATGACTTTTGCCTCAAAGATGACTTATTGTAGAGCTGAGTAAAATAAATTTCTTTAGGCTCACCTATGTTGGCAACAGGCTTAGTGGAAGTCTTTTTCTCTTTAACATTGCTAGGAGGCCTAGTTCCTGGCTTTCTTACAATGTCCTTAGAATCGCCTAGTATTTTACCGCCAACTTTAAACTTCCTAAGCCTATGCATATCGCCAACGGGTTTCTGAGGAGGCATATCTGCTACGCCGCCGCTGCCAGTTCCTTCCCCTGTAGGATGATCTGCTCCTTCAGTGCTTTCATCATCATCCTGATCATTATCCTCTGTTGTAGTTTCAGCTCCAGCGCCCCCTCCAGCTCCTGCATCGTCTCCAGGAACATTCTCGGGAAGATCTAATGGCCAAGGATCAGGATATTGAGGCGGTGGTGGCGGAGGAGGCGGCGGAGGCGGAATATAAGGAATAGTTCTTAAGGCCACACAATAATTTAGCCCTGTCTGGACAAGTGTCTGCAAACTCTGGGTTGCATAATTGCCATCAGCATCATGAACAATGCCATCAAAATAAAAATCCCAAGCCACTTCTACTTCTATTGTTTCATTCTCTGGCAATGTTAGTGGGAAAACACCATTGTAATCTCGCATAGTCATTGAAAATGTCATGCCATGTATATTAGTATATGTAAAACTAGCATCATTTAAATCCCATATATCCGGACAAGTAATCAATAGCTTAAATACATACATACTCCTAGATGCAATTGGTTCATCTGTAGGATTACCATTATCATCATATAAAATTGTTCCTGGTATAGCAGGCAAATTATAAAAGAAATGCAAATATGTATCTACAACCTGCACGCATGGGCTAATGCTGCTTGTTATGCCTGCCATGCGACTGTATTCTTAAAGGGATTTCTTGCAATTACTTTTAACATTTTGTATTTTGATTGAATTCCAGCCACTCTGTCTGGCGCATTAGCTGTGATTTTTAAACTTATTTCAGCATCATAATCAACCATTATATCCCCAGTAATCTGGTCAAGCAGCGTTTTATCTATATTAATTGTAGTTGCATTATCTGGATTGGCCCAAGCAAGCAACCTATTATAAGTAACCTGAATGCTTTTTGTCTGAGTCCCTAAAAGCAATATCCTGCTAAACAAAGGATCATATATAAATTCACCCTGATCTGGGGTTTGCTGATCAGTTAATTTTAAGTATGTGTCAAAATTGCTAGATACTGTTGTCTTGCACGACATTGAACCCAGTAATGGGTAATCATTTAAATTGTAATAAGTAAATCCATTAGAAGTACCAGAAGGCACCAGCTCCCTAGTATATGTTTCTGCTGACTCAGTATCGTAGGAAACAAGATTTCTATCTCTTACAACTATATTTCCGTAGTTTGCTAAAGACACAGGGTAATCAACTGTAATGCTACCAAACTGTTTATTTAAAGCTTGATTGCTAGGAAAAGTAGCTGAAGATTCTACTACAGGCTTATTCCCAAAATACTGTATGTCTTCACTTGAAGGGGCTTCTATAAATACATTCGCGCAGCCGTCTGCATCTGTAGTAATATCTACGGATTGACCGTATTTATCCGGGTAGCCTAACTCTTTATGTAAAATAGCTCCAGGATACATACCATTATTAATAAATATTTCTAAAGAAACATTCTTAAATGTATACGCATTGTCATTAGAGTCTAATATCTTTACCGGCAAAAACTCAGCAGTAGAATCCTGCAGACAATTTACTTTCTCTGTAGGAGTAATTATTTTTACTGGGAATGGAATATTTAGGTCCCATGTAATGTCATTGTCACATAAAACTCCACTATCGTGCTTATAGGGAGTTTTATTGAACTTATTTTTGCCGCTTGTTTTAGCCCAGGGAAGATACTCTGTACGTCCTTTTGACCAAAACCAGTCAGTAATTATAGTTGAATTAAATGGCGCTTCTTCGTCAAAGTCCGATGCAGGCACAGGGCCTATCTGCAAAAATCCGTTTGCAGCAGTATTCCTTAAAGGAGAAAGCGTAAGGTCGTGTACTTCATAGAATCCTGAATTAGTAGATTCATACTCTACAGTAATATCAGACTCCCTTGGTATACGGCTATACCTAGAAGCTTTATCTCCTTTTTCCATTTGTAAACAATCAATAGCAATAGGATTACCTGTTTCAGAGTAAATCCTAAATTGCATCTTTCTTGTTTCAGCGTCTAAGGAAAGCAGTGAGTCACTTAATTTTGTAACTGAGGTGTCGACTTCAACTCCAGTAACAACGTATTGACTATTTGGGTGCACTGGTGCAGTATTGCCAATACCAATACCAAATCTATTCCAATGATCATCTTCTGTATTTAATGCAATATCAGAAGATATATCGACAGAATATCCGGTGTGTTGCTGAAGTAAAACATTCTTACCGTCATATGTATTTAAATCAAAATATACTTTTCCTGTAGCATTTGGTGCTGCAGCATAAAAAGAAAAGAAATAATTTTCATCCGGATCTACTTTAGTGACTTCCTGTGCTACATAGTGGTCTAGGTATGATCCTGTGGGAACATCAAATACCAACATATTTTTACCCATAATCGGATAAACAGGATCGCTGCCGCTAACTTGAACAAAAGAACGAGAAGAGATCCTGCCGTCGGTTTTGAGGATGAAGTCATGTGGCACCTCAGCTCCTGCATGTGCAAAAGTTGTACTACCTAAAGTCCTAGCAATAAACTGCTCTACTATATACATATTAGAAGGATCATTAACTTGAGCAGAATAAGGATCGTTTAAAACATGGCTTGCTCCAGTTGTGTCTTGATACGTTAAAAACGGGTTTGTAACATACTGAAAATCTGATGTATCAATATTGTAGTCGGCAATAACATCAGATACTGCATTGCCATAATCAAACTGAGAATTCAATAACATATTTTGGTCTTGATGAAATCTAAGCTGTACTCCATCTTTTGTTAACTCTGTATAAAACTCGTAAGGTAAAAACCTTGCAGGGTCTAATGGCCTTATGGTGTCATCAGTAATTACAACAGGGGCAGCATTTTTAGGCTCTTCTGGAAATACATATCTTTTTTCGCCATCCATAATTCTAAATCTATATAAAATATCTCTACCGGTAAATTTTTCATGGTCGCTAGACCAGACACGTATTTTACCTTGTATAGACACAATATCTGCGTCAGAGTCAATGTCTAAATCTTTATGCTTAAGGACAAATTTGTCTCCATAAACTTCGTAGTAATTTTGTCCTGTAACTTCTTTGCCAGAAACATGGAGTACGACGTCATGTATTGGTCTTGGCATTGTAAATATAGTTTGCCTAAGTTCTTTTAATGTACGTCCTTTTTTATCTGCGTATAAATAGTAAGGCTTTTCTCTAATATAAAAATATCCAGATTTAATTTGTGGAACCCAGCAACTAACAGAAGACTGGTATTGTTCAGACACTGCATCTATATGTGAAAGAACTGCGCCTTCCGCACATATAGAAAAATTTAAACCTTGTAAATCTACATCTGTGTTAACATCTGTTCCATAAAATCCTTCGTCAACATCTACTTCGTTTGCACCAATTGTAGGTGCGCCCTGTGTCTGAAAGCTACCTCTTGCTTTACCAAGTATATCTGTGCACAGCAGAGAGTCATCTATGTAGTCATCAAGAGAGTCAATTGCTTCAGGGTCGCCACAAAAAATCTTTGCTGCAGCAATACATGGGGAGGCAGCAAGTAGGTTAAGATCTATTGAGCTAGATTGCACATTGGTGTTTTGAACTATAAAAACTGGGTCATCAGATATAGAAAATGAATCCATATTAGTTTGGCTTCGCCAAACAGGCAAATCTTCTATCTCTAAAAGATTTATTGTTCCATCAATAAGCTCTTCTCTTACAGTTGCTAAACTATTATTAGGTGCGTATAAATTATTAAAATCAGATTCGATATTAGTAAGGTCTCGCTGATTTATAAGTATAGCTCGACCATGCGCACTATAAAATATATTATTATATATAGTTGCTTTACCATGATCAAGAACTCCATTGCCACGATCTTTTTGAAGCTCTAGATAAAAACAGGTATCTGTATCTGAAGATGCGTACTGATCGTTAAAGACTGTATTGTGCATAGCTGCAAAGTCTTTAACAAGAGTAGTAACAATTCCATATTTGGCATTAAAAACTACATTGTTTATTGCCTGACATCTGTCAGACTGATAAACCCATATACCTGCGTTCTCACTATTTAAAACTACATTATTTTGTATTATTGTATTGTGACAGTTAGGTCCTAGAACTATACCCTTTTGGAAACCCCTAAAATACATACCTCTTATAGTTACATTGCTAATCCCGTCTCCAATAAGACAGCCGTTCATAAAAGAACCATAAATCGCTTGTGTTTTAGCGGCATCAATTATGGGCAAAACACCATTAGCAGATTCTATATTAAGCCTATACAGGGAAGTAGGTTTAAGCCTTTGTAAAGAACTTAGCTCAAAAGATGTGTACAGTCCTCCAGAAACAATTCGAATGTTCTTTTCTTCTGTAAACTCTTCACTGCCTTGATCTGCATAAAGCGCAGCTATTGCATCCTGTACTTCTAAATATGTTTGATTTGGACCAACTAAATAATCTGATGGCATTAGTCTACTACCTGTCCCGTGCTTGGTTGACTAGTATTTGTAGGAATTGCTACAAGTCCTTCTCCCGGAACATTTATAATGTTTGATTCTAAACCATCAAACACTCTAAACTGCCTAGTAGACCTACTATCTATTTTAACTAATAAGTCAGTGTCGTAACCTATACCGCTTTTTAAATCATCAGAAGAAACTCCGACATAATATAAATCTCCTCCGTCTACAGTACTTTGATAATTATATCCATATGCTTCATTAGCACTAAGGTAAGTAGTAAAACCTGAGTCCGGCCTATGCCAATAACCATAAACAAAATCATAATTAGTTGGCAAACTAACAGAACCTATTGACTCGTTTTTTTCTGTTTGCCAAACACTTCTGTCAGCCACAGCAGTTCCCCACTGAAGCTTGAACTTAGCAGACAAATTGTCAGCATAAGAATTAATTGTGCTGCCAAACAAATTATTATGAGAATTTAAAAACATGTCTTGAAAGTTTTGGTTTGCTAAAGTCTCTATATTGCAGTCTGCCCATTTAATTGCCAAGCCTGTAATTTCTGCTCCACCATTATCAGTATTTATAATGTCAGCAACTTGAGTTTCAGAAAATTTTTGTATGTAATCTATATTTGACCCAGTATTAACAGTACTGCCAGTTATTACACTAAATAAATTAATATCATCTATGGCAATATCGGTAAAATAATCTAAAGCATCTTTTACTTTTTTATTTTTTTTATTTAAAACTTCAGAGTACTGATATGAAACATAAATAGGTTGGCCAATTAAGTCTTGGTTTTTAAACCATATTTTTCCTTTATCAGAATACCAATTTTTTCTATTTGGTATTTCATTTCCTATAGGCGATTCAATTTTTATATCAGGGTTAACAACATTCTTTTTAAGCTCAATTGTCCAGTCAAAAGAATCTATGTAATGAAGCTCATGTTTAACATAAAATAAATCTGAATAAACATGAAAAGACTTAGTATCACAAGATACTCTAAGATTAGAACTTGGATAGTCTTTAACAAAACTTGCACTAGGCTTTAAAACAATGGCTTGGTCATCAAAAGAAACATCAAGCTCTCTTATAACGCCATTAAGTAAAGGAAGATATGTGGTGCCAGCTCTATGCTTATAAACATCTAATAGTCGGCGCTTATAGTCGATATTGTTTTCTTCAGGTATGCGTTCAAGACCAAGCAAAAAACCAAAACGGTCAAAAGTATTAAAAAATTGATTATATTTTTGCTTGGCCGTATTTATTTCTATGGTTAGAACTTTGTATGGCGACTTAACACCTTTGGCATTTATAGCTCTAACTAATAATTTTTCTTCTACTTTATGTATAGGGACTTCTGCAGACCATTTAGTAGGACTAAGAATAGTTGTGTTTCTAGTTGAACCATTAATTTCTATATTGGAAATGTCAGGGGACTTAGTCCCTGCGACAGTAGTTGTGATACCATTTACTTTTTGATCGTACCTCTCGATACTCCAGGAGTAATCAAACACAACAGTCTTAGGCTCAAAATATTGAACAGCAGAAGGAAATCCTACAGACCCATTTCCTGCCACACCCATTACTCGCCAAAGATATTTTGGGTATTCTGCATTAACAAGCTCGACCATATCGATGTAAGGAATAGTATAAGAAAGCTTTTGTTTAAGCGGCGTCTCATACTCATAGTCAGAATTTACATTTGACCCTACTACAAGACTGTCATATTGTTTAATCAACGGGTTAGACTTAAGCTGCTGATCGATAATAAAAGGCTCAAAGTTATCATCCCAGTTTTCTTTACCAAGATCTGGGGTAATTTGAAGTATATAGCTAGCAGCAGACTCAGCAGGTATAGGTATGCCAATAGCACCACTATTTGTTTCAATCATATTGGCAAAAGAATTTTGCCAGTAGAAAGTTAAATCCTCATATGACCTAGTAGTAGAGTTGTAGTCATTAGGTATTTCTGGGCGCGGCAAAACCTGTGCACCATCACCAATATTGATAGCACCAAACGGTTGTGTAAAGCCATCAAATGATGCTCCGGCAGCCTCGTGAGTCATTATCTGATCTCCGCAATTACTCTAATCCAGTCAATTCCAGCAGGATTATTAACGTGCATTTCAAATTTTCTGTCGGTAAATCCGTCAATATGGAAATTACCATTATGCTGATCATTAGGAGAAAGGACTTTTACGCCTGTATTAGTATCTGGTCCATCATTAAGAGTGTTTGCACCTAGTATGGTAAAGTGCACATCATGAACTCTGTATTCTCCGCCAAGATTATGATAAAAATCATAATGATTTGAAGGGCCAGAAGCAGGGTGTGCAAGCAAAGTGCCTAAGTCAGAAACTTTTATCCATGTGCTGTCGTATTTATCAGATTCTTGGTAAATAACTAGGCTGCCCGAATCTAATTCAGGGGTAGTTCCAGTTGCATCCACATGTCCAACTATAATTGACTTATCACTAGGCACACCATGCATTTCTGTATACCATGTAGGCGAAGATTCTAAGCTGCCTACAGGAGTATTAAATGTCCCGGCGTCAGCATTCTCATTACTTATAAATAAGTAATGTCTGCCAGTTTGATTTTCTAAAGAAACAGAAGTATTAAAGTTACATACTTTAACTATGCCTCTAACATCTGCAACAATCGGATTACTTGCACTAGCGCTAATATTTAAAGTCATACCAGCAGTAGAAACAAAGTCCGGCAAATTATAATGCGGATTGTAAATTCGGTAAGAAACCCCACTGTTTTGAACAGTGCTAAGAGACCTAGAAAGTTCCCATCCTGTAATAGTAGGATCCCATTTAACAAGAGGTACTTTTTGTCCTACGTCTGGGCCACTTCTAATATCTGCAATCCAATTACCATCACTAAACCTGCCAGTGTAGTATTCAATTCCTGTAAGTGCATAAGCTCCAGTAGCACCAGTATCTATAAGATTTTTACCAGCAACTGCTGCATGCGTAGTAGTACCTTCATGTCCACCTACTAAATTTCCTGTGCCTGCGGTAACACCAAACGAGCAAATATTAATACTGTCGCCACACCAGTCAGGTCCAGCAGGACGCATATACATGTGCCTGTTAGCTATATAAGAAGCATCTAGTCCATCAACAGTAGAAACTATATTATTTGCATTATTTAAAGTAATACTTTTAGCTACCTCAAGATTATTTTTTGCAGTAATTTTACCAGTAGCAGTAGTAGGTCCAGCTATATATACATTATCTGTACTTGCATCACCAAGAAATGAGTCTCCTTTGACCAACATATTATCTGTAAATACGTTAAAGCTAGAAGTAGTAGTAACGTTTTGTACTACGTGGTTACCCATAGTAAATAAGTCGCCTGCAATAAATGCATCGCCAAATACACGTAATGCGTCGTTAGCTCCACCATCTCTTCCAGAATCTGTAGTAAATAAAGCTCCTGTTATAGCAGCATAACTAATGCCTGTAGCTCTAGTTATGCCTGTAGGCGACATATTGACAAGACCACTCATATTAACAGTGTCTCCAGAGTGATCTGAAAGCGTAACTGTTATTGGGTCGCCTGTATTGCCATCATTTAAAGTGCCGCGAAATACATTAAATTCTTTAGCATTTACATTTACAACATCGTAGCTATTACCAAAGTTAATAGTATGTCCAGCAGTATCGCTGCCAGAAGACTGGAAACTAATATCTTCTGTCAATCCCTGGACATGTATCCTATTAGGCAGTTTATTATCTATCTTAATATTTCTGTTTTTAACCAATATATCTGCAGATCTAACACCTTCATTTAATGTGTTACCTGCGCCTGCCCATATTTCTAACTCATGTAAAACGTCCTGTATTTGAGTAAGATACTCGCCATAGTATTTATCAGGATCTGCTAAATAAGTAAGAGTAAATTCTGTAGTTGGAAGTGTAGAAAAATAAATTACTCCATGGTTATAATCAGTAAGACCTGAATCAATAACTGCACCAGCACCCGCAGTTATAGTAGTTCCGCGCCTAGGCTTATGATTAAGGTACAGTCCGCTATCAGCAGTAATCTCAGACACTGCATGTGTTTCATCAGAGACACTAACAGATACTTGCTGGTCATTAGTTTTATTCACAAATAAATCGTAATTAGAAGGCCAGCTTATTGTAGTAGCACTAGGGTGATACGGATTATTAGGCACAAGGCTAACAAAACCCGTATTAATATAAGAAGTATTATTTTCTGGCGAACTATTTGAATGCGTTGTGTATGCCATGACTACCTTATGTTATGCAAATTTGATCGTATTTTTCCCTAGTTAAAAACTGACCATTACCTACGTCAATATAATAGTCGTAAGCAAGCAATGCCTCATATTTAATGCCATTGCTGGCTTCTATTGTAAGCTTATTTTTTTCTCCATTTAACTTACCAATAAAATTAAACTCAACATTGCCAGTTTCTATGCCAGTAAAAACATCTTTTGTGCTATCAGAGACCCTATAGTCTTGCACGCACTCAAAATAAGTCCCTGTCATAGCCTTATGCGGTTTTATAAACTTAAATGTATAATATATATCAGAGTTTAAAGACTCTTTGCAAAATGCGACGATATTTTTACCATTAAAAGTCAAAGCTTTTATGTCTAAATCATAAGTAATATTACCAGAAGAGTAATGGTCTTTAAGCACTGTATATTCATATGGATTTGTCCCAAAAAAGTCTCTTTCTGCAACTGAATATGACCCATAGTCATCATTTAGCTCAAAAGACTTCTTTTTTATTTTACTAGAGTCATATGGATCTACTACGTACTGTATGTTTGATATTAGCGTATCGTAAACACCTGCTGTATAGCCATTAATATTTTTATTAGCGCCGTTTTCTGTACTTGTATTTACAGATACTAGCCTTGTAGGTATAGCTTCATAATAAAACTGTTCATCATCTACAGTGTAAAACAAGGTGGTTTTGGGCCTACTGTGTAAATACGACGTATTAGAATTTAAAACTATTGCGCTATAAGAATAGTCAGAAGTATTATTAGAGTAAACTGTGTACTCAGACGGTAAATAATTATAGTCAGTGTAAATCCAGGGCGTAGAATCAGTAACAGGTTTTTTCCACCGAGTAGGTCTATTGCCATCTTCTAGCTGGATGCAATCTGCATAAAACAAAAAGTCACTAGTACTATTAGAATAGTCTGAATTAATATAACACTTAATAAATGCAGTAGGTTTTTGTAAATTTAAATCAGTGTAAATTCTTTGCCAGTAAGAAATATGAACTGATGTATTAGTACCTGTTAAATTAATTTCTAAGTAGCCAGTCTCGGTTGTAGACAAAGGAATACTTACGGAAGATCTTTCTACTGTACCATCTATGTAGAGTGCTTCCATAATAAGGCTTGCGCTACCAGAGGCATTAGTGTCAACAGTGGATGAATTGTTAGGCACATTAACCATTGCAGACAAAACCATGTCTTGCCCTTTTGGGAAACTATAGTTATACGACTGATAAGCAGAAACATATTGTCCAGAATCAGTTTGTATCTTAAGTGCATTTCCTGCACTAAGGCTATAAGTATAGTCAATTTTAGCAATAGCTCCGCTAGATTTATCTAATGACCAACCACAAGGCATATCGCTTAATGCTCTGCCTGGAATAGAAAAATCTGAATTGTAAATTAAATTTGGATTTTGCCTATCTGCAATATCTGGTGTTTCTTTTGGGTAACTACAAATATGTCCAGAATATATATCGTCAGTTTCAGCAGTGCCTATAAACATGTTTTTTCTTAAGTTGCCATAATACGATCTGTTTTCTTCATGAAACATTCCATAGCTATTTAAAACCTGCTGGTAATTACTTGTTTGACTATATCTGCCTGCATGCCATACAGGTAAATTATTTCCTACGATCTGAGTGTGATCAGACCAGTACCCTCTTATTGCTTCAGCAGTTGTATGATCAGATGCTTCAATATTGTAAATAAAATTATATTCAGCAAGCTGGTATGCAATTAAATCATAAGAGTATTTTATTTCGTACTCTTGGTACTCTACTTTTTTATAGCTATAGTTTAGCTCTAATGTAGAGTATTCGGTTGGCATCTTAGACTTCTCCTATTAGACCTATAGTAGTAGAAGCCCCTGTTTCAGTAGGAAGGTTGTCGCCAATTGCTTGCCTGACCCAAATACCGTAAGAAGTATTAACTGGCCAGCTTGTAATATCTGCGGGGCCTAAGTTAAATCCCTGCAAAGCTGCTGCATTAGATATACCTATTGGCTCCGTAAGATCAGTATCCGAAACATTATTTGGCACGCCTGTAGCAGCTGTTCCGCTACTATTAATTATTTGGGTTGTATCTAAGGCCTTATTATATATTTTTATTTGACCAACATGTTTAACATTGTTTAAGAATATTTTAGGATTACTAATAGCAGCAGAGCCAGTATTTTTAATCCATAGTTTTTGCCAACGATATCTATCTGACTGGCCTATATAGTCACTAACTCCTTCTGGGAAAAATGCATTTAAAGACGCAGATAAAACCGCGCTACTATTTATGCTTCCACCTACTGCACCTGTGGCGTCACCAGTATTGTGGAACTCAGCTGGGTAAAAGCCTATTTCTAATGCCATTATTGTCTCACCATTATGGGGTTAATTTCATCTGGGTCAGGAACAAACAACTCGTCTTCTTCTAATAACAAGTCTGTTATAGCGCGGACTTTTTTATCTATACAAAGATATACAACTTCTGCGCTAGTAAAAGAATTAGAAGTACTTAAAACAAGAGCAGAAACTCTGCTCATAGAAAGTTTTTGTCCGGGAAGCAAAGATCCAATAGCTGCTTGCACAGCACTTTCAGCAGCATTTAAAAGCTGCTCTTTAGCTGAATCTTGCACTTGGTTATTAAATGTTATTTTTATTTCTAGTTTTATAGGAATATAATCGAACTCTCTAATTATACCATTTATGCCAAATCCACCAGACTGATTTAATATACTAGCCGCAGAATTAAGCGTAGCTAAGGAAATTCTATTAGCTACTGGCAATAAAAATACGTCATAAGTTCCTGAACCAGAAACATTTGGCCTAATAATAACATCGGAAACATCAGAAAATCTTCTTAACGCAGAAATTATATTTGACTCATTTGGCCCTTGAGAAGCTAAGACTGCATTTGCAATCCTATCTTTAAATAAAGCATCGGATTCCGCTCCAGAACTATAATATATACCATTGGTATTTGTAACAAAAAGATTGCTACTGTTAATATTATGTCTTATTAATTGATCTGGACCAAGATTTATTGCAGAGTCTAAAGAATTAGCTGTAGCAGAAACAAATACAAATGTATCTGTATTATTAAATTCTACTGTTTCGTTAACAGTAAAAGAAATGCTATTATCTACAGTACTAATAGTTGTACCAGCAGATATTGTATTTCTGCCTAAAACCTTACTTAATGTATTTACTCCTGTAACATAAAACTTTATTGTTTTATCACCAGCAGTTGTTTTATAATTAGAAGTTCCATAAAATCTTTCTAACCCAAACATTTCTCCAATTAAATCTAAATAATAACCACTGGCAGTATCTAAAAATGCATTTAAAGACAAATTAGATATATCTGAGGAAAGCTGCGCAGACTGTAAGCTCATTGCATCTACAATACTTCTTATTGTAGATCCAGGAGCAAAGTTAGTTAGATTAGTTTGTTGCGCTAAAAAATCTAAAGATTTTCCTTGGAACTCTGAAAAAGTTTGGGCTTTTTGTGGCATTTATTCAACCTTTTCTAAAGTCCCATTGCCAAAATCGTATTTATACGCAATAATAGTTTCCATGGGTTCTGCTTTAGGGTCGAATTCAAAAACAGGAATATTAATTTTCATTATAACAGCAACCTCGTGGTTAGAAACTGGCAATATTTGCAAATTGTAATTTGCAGTATCTAAAATGCCTTGAGTACGTAAATAATAATCAATGTGCATTTTCATATAGTTTCTGTTTTCACTATTATTCGGTTTTCCAATAAAAAGTTCTGGTGAAGCTCCAAAGTCAAGTTTCGGTTTATAATCACCTAAAGTAGTTAATATACAAAAGTTTATAGAATTTAATAAAGACTGTGTAGTTGTGGCAACTTTTATATCGCCATCTTTAAAATCTAATTCCCCATTATTAAACGAAAAAACATCTAAAGATTCAAACATTTACGTCTCCTTCAGACGCCTGAAATTCATCGTAGTCTAAAACTTCATATACATATTTTACACTACGTCCATAATCTTCATTATCGATTTCGTCTAAAACTTTTTGTATTTCAATATAAAACTTAAGTATAGCCATATACTTAACACTAGATGGTACAAGTGTTTGCGTAGGAGTTATTGCAGAAGAAGGAGTGCTGGCCGCTCTAGGGTTAACACTGTAAACAGTGCCAAAAAATACATTGCTTAAATCACTTTTAATTTGAGTAATAGCAGTATTAATGCTCGCAACCTCTGCACCGTCTAATACTATGCCTAGGCCGTCTGACCCTGGCATAGATGCAAAAGGATTTAAACTAAGTTCATTTTTAGTTACATCCCAGGAAATACCGGACCTATTAATTGCGTATTGAGCTGAAGAAAGAAACTTTTTAACAGGCCCTGTAATTGAATCTTTGTCTATTAAGTATTTTTTGTTCATTTATTTAATTCCTGAAGCAATACATTCATTCTTTTTCTAAAACTATTTAATGTAAAAGAATCATTTTGTGCTTGCTTTATTGTTCCACTAACTCCAGACGATTCAGACTTGATTGAAGACAAATCTTTTACTCCTGAAATAATATATCCAGTATTAGGCTTTACATTGCCTCCAGAATTTACGCCTCTAGAAAAACTTGCTTTAATAACATATCTTTCTTCAGGGGCAATAGAACCCTTTTTAATAACATTGTCTATTTTGTCCTTACTAATAAAAATACAATTCATGTAGGCCCAAATTCCCTGCACGATATTTAGCCAAGAAGGATCATTGTCTCGATCTTCACTTAAATTTTCTGCTTCTCTTTTAACCCTTGTTATAATATGTGCTGGTATTGATTTTTCAAAAAACAAAGCCTTAGCAAAATCCACATTATATTTTTTTTGCTCAGCCCGAGGGGCAATATTTGTAATTGTCTTTTTTGCTTCTACTGCTAATCTGCGCTCTAAAAATACATAATGATCTTCAATCTCTTCATGGATATAAACGCCGTCTTTAACTTGAGTAATACCATCATTAAACGCGCTAGAAATAATGTTTTTAAAATTAGACTTTGCATTTAATAAAATTATTAATGGTCCTGTATATGGGATACAGGTCATTTCCCTTGTTTCACCTGATTTTCCATATGTCGGATCATTAATTAAATATTCGTTTAATTCTTTTGCAATTTTTGAACGCATTTAATCCCTCTGTTTTTCTCCATTGCCATATGCATTTCTTGCTGCTTCAGGCGTAGGCGATGCCAACCTAGTCTTTGGCTGATTAATTTCCAACCAAAAATCATTAAGTTCTTCCATTAAATTATGAAGTCCACTTGAACCATGAATAGTTGCTAATGGTTCTTCTAACCCTGCATAAAAAGGTGACCCCTTATGGTATAAAATAGTGCTAAAGCAAGGCTGATGCACTACAGTTGTACCGCCTTTCCCATTTGTTGTGAATAATGATTGATGAACTCTAGCTTCATAAAATTGAGAAATAATGTGAGAAACTCCCCTCACGCCTAACGGTACATAAAAAGCACCACCAAGAACCAATGACATAGAACTAAATCTAGAACCAAGAGCAGCAAATCCACCTGTGTAACCAAGTCCACCTGATGCAAAAGTTCTCGCAACTGCGCCTGTTGATGCCCCTAACTGACGAAGTGTATTAAAAAATCCAGTCCTTATTAAGCTGGCACTTACTACACTTATAGCACCTTTAACTGCAGCTAACCCTGTATAAAAAAGCGCAACAAAAAGCGCAGGACCGAATGTTAAAGCAATTATTGACCCAAAAATAAAATATGCTAAGTACATAAATGAATCTCCATGGCCAAGAGTATACATCCATGGACTATTTCTTTTCATAGGCACGTAGGTGCTATTAACGTGAGTTAATCCGCAGGGAACAATAGTAGTAGTCCAGCCTTCAGTTGCACTAAAGTTTTGTATAACTCTTTCAACCATTACTTTGCCATACATTTGATTTATATTGTCGGTAAGAAGAATAATGTCATAAGGCTTCATATGTCTTCCGATAGTAATTAAATTACCTCGGTACATTTTAGAAAGTCCTTGAGCTAACCTAAATTTAACTACCATTT
>WLWF01001291.1_pt1 | contig 21095 bp, 18 predicted proteins | sample 6718331 | NCBI WGS metagenome assembly WLWF01 (sample SAMN12718692, study PRJNA515312) | sponge metagenome | isolation source: marine sponge | host: Mycale hentscheli | place: New Zealand: South Island, Marlborough, Capsize Point | collected 2003-05-01
TGTTTATCTAAATTATCCAGAGATGCGAAACCAGAAACGGTACGTCTTTCTTCATCTACCTTCGCAATAGGCATGGAAACCTTTACTGCGTGGTTGTCTACTGAGAAATTGGCCTTTTCCATAGTGTTCCTAATTATATCACATATTTATTGAAATGTTATCATTTTTTCAACGTCATTGAAATTTTACCCTAATCGGTTTTTTCGCCTTCACCCTTAGGATTTCTCCCAGAGATAGTGGCAGGACCGTCAGATTGATTATTTACCCTTTCCCTCTGACGCTCCGAATTTCCTTCTGCTGTTTGACGCTGGCTTGCTTGTGCTTGTGGTGACATTTCAACCATTTTATCTCCACCCTTGCGTGCTGGCAAACCCAAGTCTTCTCGCACCTCGTTAGGAGTCATTGCCTTGTTACGGAGGTAGCGTTCGTGAATCTGAGACAAAGCAATTTCATCTGTGAGTGTTGCCTCTTTAAATACTAATTCAACAACGTCAGTCTTTTCCTTAGTGATCTGTGTAATTGCTTTTTGTAGATGCCGCTGTGCTGGGCGGGTTACTTGCTCCTTGAATGTGCGATCCTGTGATAGTGCGGCTGCTACGGCAGATCCGTCGCCGCCACCCATCTTAGAGATAGGAACCTGATGTGCCATCAAAATGTCATCACGGTTTTGCTTACGGTAATCTTTGAATGATCCATCTTGTACCGTGTTTTCTACGGGATGCATTTCAAAATCAACCTTATTACCCTCCGCATCAGAAGGTAGTGGAACGTAGAGAGTGCGGTGGTTTTGCCCCTTTAACCCTGTCTGTAGGAAGCGGAACAAACGCTCTTCACTCTCAGGTGATAGTTGAGCACCCTTAACTGTTACGATGTAGCGGGGCACAGCCTTGTTTTCAAAGTAGTCAATGTTGTATTGTGAGGCAAACTGATCTCCCTTGATTGCTTGTAGGGCAGAGATAACGTCAGGGATGCCGTAGTAAGTGTTGAGGGGAGAGTATTCCTTGAAGTGAATAATCTCGTTAGGTCGTGGATCGTTAGTTACGGGGTTTGGATTGGTTGCCCCGAACTTACGGAAGTAAACAACCTTGTCTGCAACGATTTGAATGTAACCATCGTGGATACGACGCACACGCATAGTGGGTGCAGGGATATGCCCAACGTATCCAATCTCTCCTGTAGTGGTACGACCAACCTCTAGGTATCCGTTGCCTGTGGCGAGCATATCGGTGTAGACCTTTTCCATAGTGCCTGTGAAAGTAGAATCGTTGTTTAGACTTTCTAACCACTCTTCCATATTTGACTTGAGGCGTTCAATCTTACGATGTGCAAACTCTAGTTTTTCTCCTGTGAGTTCTTCGATCTTCTGCATGGTAGCGTTTGTGATCTTCCAGTCATAACCAAGACCAACGATATTCTCTACCTTAGCATCAATAGCGGCGTGGTTAGCAAAGTTGGAGTCGTAGAAGTTTGCAAGTTCTACAAGATCGTAAGGTGGTTGAATAACATCAAAGGTAGCATAACCCTTGCCCTGGCGAGAGTTAATAGACTTGCGTCCTGCGTCATCTCTACCTGTGGGTCGTGACTTTGAATCTTCTTCATATCCTTTGACTACCCGACTTGTGCGACGCTTGAAGTTTGTATCAAGTCCTCGCATCTCCTTGATCTCATCCCAGTTCTTTTGGAATGGATCTTCAAACTTTGGACCCTCTGGATCAAAGTCAAAAGTCTTTGCTACGATGTTATTCGCCAACTCTGTCACCTCGTTCACGGCCTGCCTTCTTTGCGTCACTCACAGCACCAAAGTCATTCATAGTAGGTAGTAGTCCTGCCTTCATGCGGTCTACCTGCTCTGCATAGTTCTCCTCTGTTGTACGCTGCACGCCTGGAATAAATTCTGGTTTGCCTTCTGGCTCTCCGTAGTGTGATGCTGCCTTTCTAATCTGTTCCATCTTGGTTATGTCTCCATAGCGAGAGGGGATGTTTAGAAGATTATGGTCATCGTCCATAAATAACTTTCCATCCGACTTACGCCATGCATAGAGTCCCCAACCTGGGTTCTCTTCTACTACGCTGATTTTGGGTTTCTTCATCCCTTTAAAGGGGTTTGCGGGTGATTTTCGGTTGCTCATGGTTACTATTATACCATATGTCTTAGGAAGGTTGGCGGTCGTATGTATTCCAGTCTACATTCAAGTAGACAGAATTGGATTTGGGACCAATATTCAAAATGTAATCATCATCAATAAGAATACCATTATTTCCAGAATAGATATTGTAAACGTCTCCTGGTGTAATGGGGAAGGAGAATGAGTTTTCTGTAGTCAATAGGTCAGAGAAATTCCATCCATCATTAAGGGCAAAGTCAGTCCAATGCTGATAATCGTATTGTCGCAAGTCATCCATGATTCGTAGAACGGCAACAGATGATAGACCTTGTGTTGTTACTCTTGATGCCGTTAGTCCTTGATAGACTGCCCCCGAATGTAAGTCAATTCTTCCCTCTTTGCCTCCCGAAAAGATTGGGTAGGGCATTTCAATACCCACGAACGCCCATTGATTGTCTGCAAGAGTAATTGGTTCATTGATAATTTCAGAAGATTCAGAGTTGTTTTTGTATATTCTTACATAGTTAGAGACGTTGGAATACTCTGTTGTAGAAACAATGTGAAACCTTTTTCCATCATTAGCATCATCAACATATTGTAAAGACATTACTAATTCGTCTTCAAGATAAACAGAAAGCATGTCTGTATCATCGAAATCTCCAAAGTTAGGCTTTACCCAAAATGTAATAACACCGACGGGCCAAGGAGAAATTTTTTGCTGATTAAACCTTGTGCTTACTACACCACCATTCAAGGGTTCGATACCGCTGTCTTTTGTGAGGTACAGGTATGGGCTTCCGTATTTGTAAATAGCAAAAGGATCATTTGATTCTATCTTAGGACCATACAACGTTCCAACCTCTACCGTTCCCAAAGATGCCTGTGAAGATAGTTGTAGTTTCTTAATCTTGAATGGAGATCTCGTAATATCTCGTGCCTTGATTTCAAAATAGATGATTGCTTTTAGTTCATCGTAAGGAACATCTGTTGGTGGATAAACCACAACACCATCCTTAATAGCATATTTTACATCCTCCCAAAACTCTCCAGGTTGAACCACACGAGATTTGTGTAGTGGTGCGGTGGCCTGCCAGTCGGTTACAGATTTCTGTACTACATCTGTTAGTTTCTGAAATCCTATGTATGCGTTTAGTTCTGAGTCGCTAAAATCAAAATAATCTCCATCAAATTTGTATGCCCCGTCATATCCAATATTGACTTGGAAGAAGTTTAAGTTTGATTCATATCCATCTTCAACAGGGTTGTTCTTGCCTAAAACGTGAAGGGCAATAGCATCTTCCCAATGTGAGTGGCAGTCAACATCTAAATAGAAAGATCCATAGTCTACCTGTGGTGTTAGAGTGTACGAAGAAACGGTATCAATAAGTTTTGCGTCATCAATTACCGCCAAACCAAATTCATCAAAGCATCCAGAAATATCATTACGAGATACAGATGGCGTGTCTGCTATTCCAAAACGATACATAAATCCGCTAAAGGTGCTTGTTCCATCACCCATTACATAGATTTTAATGTCTCCAAGATTAGTAAAGAATTTTCTCAGGACTATTGCTGACTCTGAGTTTAGCAACTTGTTTAAATCAAAACCAACATTGAATACAGTTTCTAGCGGAACGTCATACTCATAGAGAATGTTTCCTAATCCGTCTTTGTAATACACTTTTGAGTCTGTTGCTGATATTACAATTTCATTACTGCCGTCGGTAGGTCCATAAGTTTTTTGGAAAACCATAAGTGGCTCTTCTACACCAATCACAGTCATATCTGGATTTTTCTCAAACACACCATAAATCGCTTGTACGGGTTCGCTCAGTTTGTTGATATTGTCAAAATAGAAATATGATGGTTGATCCCAGTCAAACTCAGGTCTAAAGGCAAAGAAAGGTCTGTCTCTCTTGATTTGAGAAAACAGGTTTTCCATAAAAAGAAGTTCTTGGTTTCTGCCGTCGATAAACATTTCGGGTAGATCAAAGTTAGGAGTACGAATGCTTTGATTATCAACAATAAGGTTATTCAAAGATGCGTTGCCCCAGTTGAATAGATCTGGGTAGAGAACGTTATTATCATATTCGGCATAGGCATAGTCGATGTATGCTTTATTAGTTTTGTAGATCTTTGAGAAGTCTGATTCTGCCTCTACACCCTGCCCCCAAACAAAACGACGCTTTAGCACATCGTCAGGCACAACATAGGAGTAGAGGGCAATAGCATCTACTTCATAGAGTTGAATGCTTTCGTTTGTTGCAAAACCAAATAGTCCAGTCTCGTTATCGTACAATGGGTCTAGGCTTGAAAAGTCAATGGATTCTACATCGTGATACATTTGGATTACTTCTTGTCCGTTGATGATGAGGCGAGATTGTTCTGGTGTGTAGGTTACAGCAATAAGCATTGGGCGATACCAATTTTCTACGGCATAGGATCTGCTCTGACCGTTCACAACAAGAGTAATGTAATTATCCTCTACCCACAAACCATCAAAGGTATTGAGAGTTCCCCATATCTTTTTAGATTCTGATGTGCGTGGATCAATACGCATCCAAAACTCTGCTGTGTAACTGCTGTATTTTCCAGAGTTAGTGTACATTCCGTATGAACTATGCTTGATTGCTGATAGATATGTTTGCCCCTGAGAAACATAAGAGTCTTCTGACATCCAGTCTTTTACCTCAAATGGTCCGATAGGAGGAACAGTTGGTTTTGGGCTTATTTGATTTTTCCAATATCCCCAGTCTTCTTCAACCAAAGTGTCTGGGTCATTCCTTACATATTTCCACAATCTTTCCTGTGTGATTTCTAGTGGTTTGTCTCCGATAGTGTCAAGTCGTAAAGATTGAAGGGAACCAAAAGCCAAAGGAACACCTTGCGTACAACCCAAATCTACATAAGCAGGTAAGTCATCAGTTGCGTATTGGGGCCAGGAATTGTATTGTCCTACGGGTTCATCCAAAGACCAAATGGCAAGTGGGTGCTCGCTGTAGACTTTTGCTGAGTAAACATTTAGAGATGAATCTCCATAGTTTGCGTTCCTGATTGCCATAAATTCATTATACCACAAACGCCCCCTCGTGGGGGGCGAATGCGGCAGAGACCTATCCTAACCACGTTGGAGGTTCTGCTCCAAAAGTATTATACCATAGCAGTATCGGAAACGTCAGAGGTCTTGATCTGTGGAAGTTCACAAACGTCATTCGCACAATAGCGGTCACCCTCTGCATCAAAGGACTCTACACCCTCGTAGATAGGCTTGAAGTCAATCTTCTTTATCTTACCAACATACTTGTTATACTCTTCTTCGGTGATCTGTGTGTAAGGTTGTTGTGGGTATGTGGTGTTAGACATAGGCAAGAAAGATACTGCTTTGAGTTGTCCTTCGTACATATGTAGTGATGGTGCGATGTGCTTTTTCTCTGTGTTAGCATCAAAGGATAATGTAACCGATACCCCGTTGTCGGACCAATTTTTTTGTGTGGTTGCGGCAAGACCGATCTTCTCAAATAGAGAAACATCCTTCTCGCTACGTTCGTGGTCTGACTTGACAGGGAAGTAAACTACTTTAGTGTTTGCTGATACGAGATCTTTTTCAATCTTGTACCCTGCCGCTTTGAACAGGGGTAGCATTGGGTCACTATCGCTAAAACGAATAGCACGCAAGAAGTGCTTGCCTCCTGGTCCCCAATGCACTCCTGGTGTCTCACCTGAAAGGATAGAAACAGATCCAGAAGGTTTTACGGTTGTAGCACGCACAGACTCACGGATACACAACCATTCAGAGTATTGCCTGTCGTGATCCCTAACGTGCTTGTATCCATCGTCCTGCCATTCCCGTAGTGTGGGAAGACCCTTGCTGTCTGCAAAGGAAGCAAGACCTGTGAGTGATGTGCCGATGCGACGGTTGCGTTGCATAATAGCATTTGTCTGCATCCAATGAGTAGGTAGCAAAGTTACAGTCTTACCGTAGAGATAAGCAAACTTGAGAGTGCGTAGGAAATCTTCCTTGCTCTCGTGTTGGTTGATATGCACCTCAACAAGTGTGCATAGTTCATATGACTCTAGGGGTTGTTCCGCACATGGATTGAATCCCATAACCCGTGAATCTTTTCCATCGGGTGCGTCTCCTGTACGTCCGTAATTACGAGATACATCAAGCCAGATGAAACCTGGCTCACCATTGTCCGTAATAAGATCAACATAGTCTTCATAGTTTGTGCCCACCTCTGCCGCAAGGGAGTTATTGCTCATCCATGCCCAACCTGGATTCTCTGGGTCGAATGAGTTTCGTTCTGGGAATTCGTCTGCGTTCTTGAGATTGGCAAACAAAGAATCATTAGTTTTACCTAATGCTAGGGTCGCAGAGCGTCTAACATTTCCTGCCACTACGCAGGTGCCGATAAGGTTAACTAAGTCCACCACGGCCCTGCTGTCCAAGGTTTCGCCTACTCTGCTACCCACTACCCTGCGGATTGTCTCGTGCATGGTGATGAGTGGCTGTGGGCCAGAAGCGGTGCCTCCAAAACCCTTGATAGGAGATCCATAGGGACGAATAAGTTCATAGTTAAACTCTTGTCGTGGCTTGTTGGGGGTAAGGAAAGAGTTAATAAGAAGTCGTGTGCTATCTACCCAACCCTCACGAGTATCAGGAATGGTGAAGACATTTACCTCATCTGTAGTGGGGTAGATTTCCATTTCCTTCTCTGCCCCCAAAGTGTCAAAACCAACACCAACGCCAAGCATCAAGGCATCCATAGTCCAAGCAAACAAAGCACCTGGATCATACTTGTCGATATCTCGTGTGCTTACGAATGCACAGTTCTGTAGGGCAGCAGAGTTGCGGTTTTCCATAACCATGTCTGCACCCATCATCCACAACCCACGACCAGGAGGTGTCCACTTTAGGTTAAACATCCTATCAAATGCTTCTTGTGCAGAGGCATGTGCCTTGCGATCATTCCAGGGTAGGCGGTTGGTCTTACAATGATCTTTCTGGATAGTATACATACCGTTGATAACACGCTCGCATACCTCCCACCACTTCTCTTTTGTGCCGTCTTCTTTCTTGCGTGAGTAGGTGCGGATAAAGGTGATCTCTCCTAGAGCATTTGTGCCTGCATCCCTGAATCCGAATGGAACCTCCTTATCCTTGTATTGTGAGATAAAGTCATCGGTTAGACGAAATGAAAACATAAATATACTCCTTAAGGTTTGGGTTATGGTTTCCCCTATTGCTTAGTTAGGGGTTTGATAGCATTTGTCTATTATACCACAGAATTTAGGGTAAGTCAATAGTTGGACGATTACCCTCTTACCACTTGTTAATTGGACACTTTGCTTTTTTCAGTTTAGTCTTTGCTGACATAAAGCACCCGCACTTCTTACAGGTCTTTGTTGCCTGTATTAGGAATGGGCACTCCAAGCAAATATCCATACGCTCTTCTGCGATCTCAGGGGTAGTGTAGTTTGATTTCTTTAGTAGTGCTGTAGGAAGCACACCAAACTTCTCTTCAAAGTTTAACATTATTCCTTCCAATAATCTTTAGGGCATGACTCAAATCTAATCATGTTCAATACGGGAACCCATTTGTGTGTGTCGTCCAAATCATAGGCACGGCAATATCCTTCTGACTGAAACTCGCAGTTTACACAAGTTTGTGCCCGATCAATCTTTACTCTTACGCTGTCTTTCTTTGGGATAGAAAGATCCCACTCGTTTAGAGATGGTTTGTTGGTTTTAGAATCAAGTGTTTGCCAGATACTTAGTTCCTGTAGTTCTCCTTCTGTTGGTTCTGTATTGTGGATGATTATTGTGCCGTCCATATTTGCAATCTCTTCACGAGCATACAATTCGTCAACAGAAATGTTTACATCCCAAGTACCTGTTCCTAGCGTTTCTGCTACATCCTGTACCTCACAAGAAATAATCAAAGTGTTGTCTATCAAACGCTTGCCCCAAGATACTCCGTCGTCATTCATAGCAAGAACTTGCTTGCCTGTTTCTTGATGGGTAAATGTGATGGTGATAAAGAATACAGGTCTAAAGGATGGTTTTGGTCCCGCAACATATTCGTCTGCTCTTTCAATTCCTTTACCAGACTTTCTTTGTTCCAATAGATCCTTTAGGTCTACCGTCATTTCTTCTGGGATAACATAATCAGTAAATAACCCAAAGGCAAATGGGTGCCCTACGAATCCATTAAACTCAAACATATTTCCTCCTTATAGTGGTGATCTAAACCAACACGAATTAGCGTTGGTATATCCGCTAACTTGAATTAGTTGTGGTGCTGATCCTTCCGTCCAACATCTACCGCAATACAAACTAACGCAACAACCGCAATGAGGACAACATCCACTATCGCAACCAACACCATATCCAGGATGGCAGGAACAATCAACTTGCCCGTTGCATGTGCCTCTCCTGTCGCAAACTTCTCGCCTTGTATCTGCTGTGTATTGATGTGGTTTGAACTGGAATGTTGTTGTGAGCCACTTAGATGCTGATGGTGTAGATTTTGCTCTAACCTCATATGGCACGTTATAACTGGGAACGGTGTATTTGCCGTTAGTATCTACTACTCCAAGCAATGTAGACCTTGTTCCTGTTTGCCAAATCTCATATGTGTTTTGCTCGTCATAGTTGCTAACGCCTACTTGTTTGGTACCCGCAGAATACAAAGTTGCGTCTTCATCTGGAAGATTCTGGTAAACGTCGTCCCATGGATCTACTGGATCTGAGTTTGGATCATAATTTTCTTGTTTGAACCTTCGTACTGAGATTGTGCCGATTTCTTTCCATACATTATCTACTTTTACAAAGTTTGTTCTTCCCTGTTTCCAAGCGTCATCAACTTTGATCCACAACATATCAGACCTCGTATTGAATCCATACGTCGCCGTTCTGACCGTCTTGCTCTGTGGGAGCACTTACAGAATGAATAATGTTTCTTACCTTTGATGTATCAGGGGGAACGTTATTATTTACTTTGCTGCTTCCCTGTGTAACATCTCCAATAATAGCAACGCTTCCTGTGAACGTGCCTGTACCAGCATCAACATCATTTACATTTAATAGACTAAAATTGTTTAGGTCCAAATCTCCCTGCATAGGAGTAGATCCGTCTTGCTGGACGTAGAAGGTAGTTCCATCATAAAGATTGTCTTTTACAATACTTTCAGCAAAAGTCTGCAAGGCAAATGGAATATCTGCTAGTGCTACCTGCTGTGGAATCCAAAAGATAATCCCACTAGGGTTAGTGTATTCATTATAATCCGCTGGTTTTGGCATACTATCATTATACCATATGCTTATTTATCGGGGTCTTCCTCCGATGTGATTTCTGCCTCTGGATCAGGCAATGATTTCATTCCAAGGGTAGCGATCCAAACGGGTTGCTGTATCTTTACTGGGCCTGGCACTATGCTACTTCCTTGTATCCATAAATGTTTACCCAAACTTGAATTGATGGGCCAACCTGACTCGTAAGCAATTGAACTCCATCAAGAATACTTCCATCAGCGAGATACCCAGACATTCTAAAAATCCCCGCTACGCTTGATGTTCCGTTCATTGACATTGTTGGAAAATGACCATCAACATAGGGCCAATGAAGTTCAATATCAGAATGTCGATGTTGTCCATTTTCTCCGTTAGCAACCATCCCCCATTGCAGTTTTGATCCACCAGACTCAGATCCTACCCTATTTACGGTAGCGTCAAAACCCTCTGTTGTTCTTGTCCAATGATAAAGATTTTCTCCATCAAGAGCAGTATCTCCATTCATCAAACGCATAGAAATATGACTATCTGTAGCATCTGCTATGTGGTCAATTTTGATTAGATAATTTGTGTAGTTAGCACTAAAAATGTTTTTGATTTCTAAGGGTGTTGTAGAGTTGATAGTGTCATTTACTTTAATCAAATGTACCAGACCAGGATCTCCCACAACAGCATTTTCATCTACATATTGTGTTGTAGCATATTTAGCATCGGATTCTTCTTTTGTGTATGCCGCCAAAGGTGCCCAGTCATAGGAGTCTGTTGTGGTGGTTAGAACCTCTCCCTCTTCTGTAACCTCTGGAAGACTAAAAGTAGGAGCAGGAGTTGGTTGGATTCTGTGCCATACTCCGTTATGTCGTGTGTAGATACTCATGCTGCTATTATACCATATTTAAGGACAGGTGCCCCATACGGGCCTTGGCAGACTCCACATTGCTGCGTTGGTGTCAAAGGCGGGTGGCTTTTCGGGGAAGTTGGAAACGCACCAGCCAGACAAGTCCTGATTGAAGGAATCAGCCCACTCAAACATATTATTCATGTTGGTGACACTACTTGTGTCCCACGAGCCAATGTCTTGATTGAAAGCAGGAGTATCAAACATATAACTCATGTTGGTGACACTACTTGTGTCCCACGAGCCGATGTTATCATTAAAGAAAGGACTCGCACGGAACATGCCTTCCATGCTGGTGAGATTGCTTGTGTCCAGGGTTGGAAGAGCAGTTAATTTCTCAACCACAAGACTATAGAAAGCATAGAACCCATTTGCTATCTGATTGGTTTGTTTTGTATCAGAGTTTAGACCAAATTGGGTTACATCTGCAATCCACCTAACATCGCCCTGATCCGAATTGTCCCAATCAAAGATTGCGTGGATGGTTGATCCGTTGAAAACCGATCCTTTGACTTCTGTGTCGTAATCTTTTTCTACTCCATCTACCGACACAAAAACGGGGGTAGTGCCGTTTGGTATTGGAAGATTTACAGGATTCTCATTTGCAACAAAGATATGAAAGTCTTCTGGATCTGGAATGTCTTCTCCACGAGGACAGGTGCCCCATTGTGGTTGTTTGGCGGGTTGTCCTACAAATCCTGATATTGCATCAAAATTATAAGGTTTTGAACCAATCAAACTTACACACCATTGAGATAAATCTTGATTGAAGGAGGTTGCATCCATAAACATCTCATCCATATCCGTCACCTTAGAGGTATCCCACTCTGAGATGTCTGAGTTGAATGAGGATGCACTTGCAAACATAGCATACATATTCGTCACACTAGAAACATCCCACTCTGAGATGTTTGAGGCAAAGGAGGTTGCACCTGCAAACATATAACTCATATTCGTCACACTAGAAGTATCCCACTCTGAGATGTCTGAGTTGAAGGAGGTTAAACCATAATAAAACATAAACCCCATATCCGTCACATTAGAGGTATTCCATTGTGAGATGTCTGAATCGAAGGAGAATGCACCCCCAAACATATTATTCATATCCGTCACATTAGAGGTGACCCATTGTGAGATGTCTTGTTTGAAGTTGGATGCACTATTAAACATATAACGCATATTCGTCAAATTAGAAGTATCAAGATTTGAGATAACAGCAGGGTTTGCTTGCATGGAATGGAAAGCATAGAACCCATTTGCTATCTGATTGCGTTCGCCTGTTACAGAGTTTAGACCAAATTGTAGAATGTCTGAGAACCAATTTTGTTTAAATTCATCTGGACTACTCCAATCAAAGTCTTTATTATCCCAGTCAAAGATAGCGTGAATGGTTGAATCGGGGAATGCCTTGCCCTTGACTTCTGTTTCATAGTCTTTTTCTGCTCCATTTACCGCCACAAAAACGGGGGTAGCGTCGATTGATATAGGAATATTTACCGTATTCTCATTTGCAATAAAGATATGGCAGTCTTCTACTGAATATCCTTCTGGTAAAATATTATTAATGTTGGGAATGCTTTCTCCACGAGGACAGTTTCCCCATACAGGTTTTGGAAGTACCCAATCGGTTGCACCTGTATCAAAATCGGTAGGTTTTGAACCAATCAAACCCACACACCATTGCGAGATGTCTTGGTTGAAGTCGGATGAATAATTAAACATAGCATCCATATTTGTCACCTTAGAGGTATTCCATTGTGAGATGTCTGAGTTGAATGAGAATGCATTTTGAAACATAAAACTCATATCAGTCACATTAGAGGTATTCCATTCTGAGATGTCTGAGGTGAATAATAATGTATTATCAAACATATGACTCATATTTTCCACTTTAGAGGTATCCCACTCTGAGATGTCTGAGTTGAATAATGATGCATGGTCAAACATATAACTCATATCCGTCACATTAGAGGTATCCCACTTTGGGATGTCTTGGTTGAAGTTGAGTGCTTCATCAAACATAGAAACCATATTCGTCAAATTAGAGGTATCAAGAGTTGGAATAGCAGTAAGGTTTTCTGCTACCATACCATAGAAAGCGTAAGTTCCACGCTTTAACTGATTGCGTTCGCCACCAGAGTTTAGACCAAATTGATTGATGTCTAAAAACCAATCCATCCATAGAGAATTTGCATTATCCCAATCAAAGATGGCGAGGATGGCTGAACCTGGAAATGCATTACCTTTTACTTCTGTTTCGTAGTCTTTTGCTACTCCATCTACCGCTACAAAAACTGGGGTAGTGTCGTTTGGTATTGGAAGATTTACCATATTTGTATTTGCAAAAAAGATGTGTGCGTCTTCTATTGAATATCCTTCTGGTAAAATATCATCAATGTTGGGAATGCTTTCTCCACCAGGGCAGGTTCCCCATACAGGTTTAGAAAGTGTCCAAGTAGATGCACCTGTGTTAAAATCGGTAGGTTCGGTTTGAATTTTGTTAACACACCATGCAGATAAATCTTGGTTGAAAGATATTGCATCCATAAACATAGAATCCATATTGGTAACAAGTGATGTGTTCCAATTTAATTCACGATTAAAATCATTTGCTCCATTAAACATGTCTTTAAGGTTGTTAACATTTTCGGGTATCACTAGGTTTGAAACAGAAGGATGATTGAATGACGAACAACCCTGGAACATTCCGTACATAAGGGTAGTGCTTGGAAGTTCCCATCCCTCTATGCTTCCGTTGAAAGAAATACAATTTATAAATATCCAATGAATAAACTGAGCACTAACGGGTCGCCAATTGTCTAGATCTTGATTGAAGTCTGATGCATTCCTAAACATTTGTTGCATTTCTATTGCACTACCAACATCAAAGTGATTGAGTGGTTGGTTGAAGGATGATGCTCCGTCAAACATATATCTCATACCCGTAACATTTGAGGTATCAAAGTTATCAAGAGATTGATTGAAGTTGGGGCATTGTTGGAACATAGCATACATGTCTGTAATGTTGGATGTATCCAAATTTGGAAGGGCAGTAAAAGAAACGGCAGGAGATCTGTAGAATGCATAACGTCCAGTATCTATCTTATTATCTTTAAATCTGGTAACATCTAGCAACCAAGACAAATCTTTTGCTGCTGAGTTATTCCAATTCATATCTGTTTCGTAATCCCAGTATGTAGTTTCGTCTGTATCCAAAAGCATCAATTGAGGACTTGCATCAAGAGTAGGCAATTGACTTGTACCAAGAGGTTGACTTGACCTGAGTAGTGTTACATTTTGATTAATTCTTGTATTCCACACTTCTCCTGAAAGTCTACTCGCTACCGTTCTATTCAGACCTGTAACAATAGTTTTGGGGAAAAGAGAAGAATAGGTGTTTGATGATTCCCAATTAACAAGATCAGGTGATTCAAAGAAACATCCAGTCCAAGGAGACTTCATGGTGTTAGCATTAACGAACCATTTCTGATGAGGTTCTTGCCAACTTATTTCACCCAGGCTCAATTCCTCATTAGCGATAGATTCTATTACACCCATTGTCCATGTTTCAAAATCTTTTGTATGAATGTATCTACCCATGCTAGATCCAAACACCCATGTATTACCATCATATCCAATGTATTGTGATAACGTATCTAGACCATGATCTGCTTCTGTGTATATTGTCCATGTTAGACCTGAATCTTTAGATACCGCACATTTACTATTATATCCAGCAATGACCCACATTCCGTTGTTATCTGTTTTTACATCGTTAATTGTTGTGCTTCCCCATTCTTCTAACGATACAGAATCAACAATGGTCAATTGCTCTGCTGTATTCCAATCCCAAAAAACAGTAGGAGATACAACATTCTTGGATACTTTTCCTGACGAACCCACCACAATTCGTATTCCATTTGTTGTATCGGTATCCATTCTTTTCAAACTTGTTAGTGCAGGTGTATTTGGTGTAGAGGTTAGAAAATCTGCTGAAAGTTCGTAATGAGTTGTGCTTTGCATAAGATAAAGTTTGTCTAAGTTTCTATCAAAGTGTACCCCAGAAATTGAAGAGGTTGAACCCGCAGTCCAAGCGAGATTCCATTCAACACCATTGTAAGATACAAGAAGCCTGCCGCTTGAGCAAGCCATAGCAAAGAAAGATGCTCCGTTTGCTGGATCTCTATCACAAAAGATAAGTTGTTGTGATGCTTTTGTGTCTCCCTGAGATCCTTTTTGCCATTTTCTTGATGGACCCTCGCCAGCATATCGGTATGTAATCATTACAATACCACCCTCTCCTGTTTTTGCTTCTCCCTCTGTTTCTGTGTATCCACCATTACCTGTATCTGGTGCAGGATTCAAAACACTACCGCTAGAATATTCAACCCACTCTCCTGTTCTCCAAGGATTGAAAACACCTTGACCGCCGCCTGATCCCGAAAACTTTGCTCCACCGCCTCTACCTCTACCAAAGTCGGTTGAACTTGATGCTGCCTGCCCTGAGTTTCCTAATGATGTAGTGGGATCTGTCAATCCTAATGAATCATCGGTTCCTGCACCACCACTACCACCAGACCTTGTTGATGTACCAAAAGATCCACCACCACCAGAACCGCCTGCTGAACCAACTGTGTCGTAATCTCCACCAGAACCACCTGCTCGTGCATTCCAGTCAATACCATTCAAGGTTGAGTTTAGATCTGTTCCTGCCCCTAGAGCATTGTCGCTCAACTGCTCTCTGGGATTTACCGTAAGGGTGAATGTATCTGCGGTGATTGGTCCTGAGTATGTAAACATTCTACCGCCGCCTCCTGCACCAGGAACGGTAGTTGCAGATTCACCTGTGGGACCACCAGAACCTACAGCAAGAATCCATGCTTCATCAATATCTTCATTTACAATAAAACTTTGTGCCTCTGCTAATTCTGTAAAGATATGTGTTTTGAATAATCCATTTTGTTCGGGCAAGGGTCCAATTCTTATCTCTCCACCTTCTATTGTGCCGTAAGAATCATTTTCCCAAATAACCTGTCCGTCATAAACAATACGATCAACGGGTCGTCCATCAATCCAATACGAATCAGCATTATTGAATGCAGTCATAACTACCCCACAATCACATACAGAGTAAGAGCGTTCGCAGGGTCAAGGGCATCGTATTCTGCTTGAGTAATGCGAACAATATCAGTAACTCCTGTACCTGATACATGCATGTTTACATCATCTGGATACATCTTTACCCATACTCCCTCAGACATTTTTCATCCTCCTATGCACTTCCATCAACCCAATAAATACTGCATTGTGCCCAACTGTTCGATGAGTGTGGTCTAGTGGCATCTTCTGGTGGGAAGAAACCAATAGTGGGTGAGTTAGCACTCCCACCTCTTTGATAAGACCAAATATTATTACTTCCATGACTTGTGTATGAAGAAGGAGGTGGTGTTATGCCTTCGCCAATTTTATTTGCTTGACCAAAAAGGTCAAATTTCCAAAACTCAAACACATCTGTTGCTTTGTTGTTTAGACAAGCAATAAGATACCCATCACGCATTTGTGTTGCTCTGCTAGAAAGCGTACTTGTGTTGCCCCAAGTTGCATAATTAGAAGATGGAAACGCATCTAAAACAATAGTGCTAGTTGCGTTATTTTTTAAATCCCGAAACTCTAGATAAAGATTTGTACCATTGTCATAAAGCGTTCCAATACTATATGGTCGTGCAGAAGATTTTCCTAAGCATGTCTGACCTCCATAAAAAAGCCATGGATATACTGACGTAAAGTATCCCCCATTTATAGAATCAGTTTCCCAGTTCCACCAATAAAACGAAACAACAGATCCGCTACTGTTTGTTCTATGAGCGAACAATGTTCCTGTGTTGTCTGCTGCTGGTTTAAAGTATGTGTATGATCCAGCCCTACCACTAGTATCTTTATGACGTTGTACCGTCCAGGTTCCCACCATTGGATTTGAGGTATATTCATAAGTCAAATGTAAGACAATCATACGAAAGCCAATATTTGTGAAAGGTGATAGAGATGATACACCTACGATTGCATTTAGTTTACCATCATCGGAAACATAGCAATGTGTTGTATAATCTAAACTATTAGCGGAAACGATGGCATCCCAGTTTTCGCTTCCAGCGGCATAATCACTCATAATTGCATCAACCGCAGGTTGCAAACCAAGAAGTTCTCCCATATCCTGTACGTTCCAATCCCAATACCAAACTCTTGATGTTTTGTTATCTCCTCTGGCAGAGAAAATAGCATACCCTGCATAACTAATTGGACCTAGCCCAATTGCTTCTGGCAAAGGTATGCTTCCAGCAAAAGAAGCATCTGCTATGGATGTGTAGTATGCAAAAGTAGCACTATTTGATACATTCCAATAACAATCTCCTGCAACTGAATCATAATTAGCAATTACTGCTTCTGGCTGCTTCGTTGATCCAGTTCCATCAGTATTAAGCCGATTCGTACTGCCGTTATAGACTGGCAAACCTTGCTGTGCACCATTTTGAGTAAGACCTCCTGTGGGATCAAAGGCAGGCATATCAGGATAGTTAAACTCACGAGACAAAATTGCATATCCACCATCAAGGTTTCCACCGATAACATTGTCTCCAATATAAACAAAGTCAGGTGTTTTATTTGCTGCTATGATTGTAGCGTTGATTGGTTCCCCTGCTGCTACCTCTACGGTTTGTTGATCTCCATTGATAATGCCTGTTACTGTTCCAGACCACAATGTAGCACTACCGCCGCCACCTCCTCCACCTTCTTCTAGTGCGGTGATCTGTGATGTATGAGTATCAACGGTGGTGCTAAGACTAGATACGGTGCCGCTGAGATTTGAAATGTTTGTGGTGTTGTTTGAAATGTTGGTTTGGTTAGCAGAAATGTTTGCGGCATTAGCATCAATTTGTGCCTGCAAAGAAGAAAGGTCAGAGGTAATATCGGTAGTTGAGTTGATCCACATTCCAGCGGTAGCGTCATAAACTAAAACCTGACCTGTAGCAAGGTTATCAACATCAATATCTGTATCCCATAGTGCTACCAGAGTAGGAGGCACAATCATTTCAGCGTTATCTAAAACAAAGACTACATCCCCATCTTGAGCGTTTGCAGAAACGGACTCATCAGGGAAAACAGAGGACACCCAATAGTTCTTTACTCTATTGAAATCTACTGCTGTTAAGACCTCACCATCAGTAAAATCATCAGGCATGGGGCCGCCGTATAGTGTAGTCATACCCTCATTATACCACAGGTGTAGTGCCTACAAAACACACATCGCCAGGACTGCCTTCTGTATCATATGGTCTTTTGTTCTGTGACCACAATATTTTGGCGGCATTGATATCTGATGCTGGAACAGGAATATTAACATCAGAAACAACATCATCTATTCTTGGACCGCCATAAACCCAATCAGCCATAGTAATCTTTGCTCCCTAATCTAGAATAAGACAAAATAAAAGGACCACCTGGAAGAACGCCGCCGCCAGTATTCAACCATACGGTAGAACTGATACGAGTGATAATGGATAGTGTATTTGGTTGTACTTCTTTGTAGGGTAGGATTGTTGCTCCTGCTTCTACTTCAATATCTACACCTTTGTCCCCCGTATTTACGGCAAACTGAAAACCATAGTTCTGTCCTTCCATGTCTTTCCAATATGTACCATCTTCAATAAATAACTCAAAGATGTTTCCGTCTGTTGTTGCGTTTGTAAAGTCAAAGAGAATGTTTGCGTCGTCTTCTGTTACAGAGGTAGATTCTAGTGCCCTTAGGCGACGAGGCATACCATGAGTAAAATTAGCAAACAACTGAGGCATGTCTGCGTGTTGTGGATAATCAGGAATAGTGAGAGTAAGATCGTTTGCTATCTTTTCAGACATTGTATTAACTCTCTAGCAATTTTGTATCTGACTTTTCAATCTTCATCTTTTCAACAAAATCAGGCAAGAATCCAGCATTGTTGATAGCATTAAGTTGTGCCCATTCAACAGATCCAGATCCAAGAGCAAGAGTTACTCTATTAGATGCGGTAACCTGTACGTTTCCAGATGTTTTTGCAACTGTAAAAGTGTGGAATCCTTTATCTGCAAGTTGCTTAGAAAGAAGAAATGATCCGTCAACATTTTTTACTTTTGTAACACTCATTATGTAATCTCCAATCCACTAATATGAAAATTCACAGTTGTGGCAGATGCAATTCCAGATATGGTGTTTGCCTCTGAAATAACTTGCTTAAACTCCCAAGTAATTGAATCATTAGCAGCGATACGAGTATCCTTTGCTATTAGTGTTCCATTGAGATCAATATCAAACGTTGCATCGGCAATGTCGGTATTGGCAATTGTAACGGAGGTTACCAAAGTTGTAGTGCTTGCTGGAACCGTATACAATAAAGTATTTTCAGTAGGAGCAGCACCCCTAAACAAAACTGTAAATGTATTTGCCATTTTTCCTCCTTACAATCCTAGTAGGGCTAATGCCTCTACCGCTTCTATTTTATCATAAATGTCTTGGTGAATGTCTTGAAGTTCTTGTTTGTTGTATTGGACACGCCATTCATAATCACCATCAGTAAAACCTGTAGATGTAAGAACCATACCCGCCGCAGAGGGAATGGGCATGTAAGCATCTTCACCTGCTGGACCTTCTGGACCAACAATATTTCCAGCATTTACAAAGTTGCCTGCGTCATCAAATACCCACAACTCTTCTGTTTCAGCAACGATGTAAGCATCACCAACAGCAGCAGTTGCTTTCAAATCCTCTAGGTCTGCCTCAGTAGCAACCTCTCCCTTGAAATTAACTGCTAAGGCAGGTTCTCCATTGAGAGATTCCAACCACTCTTCTTCCGTTCCAACAAATCCATTCTCTACTGCTACCTCATAGGCACTATCTCCTTGCGGTCCAACAAGTGAATCTAACCATTCTTGTTCTGTACCCACAAAACCATTATCTAACGCTACTTCGTAAGCACTCTTTCCAGGTTCTCCTTGTAGAGGATCTACCTGTCCTTGCCCTGCGACAGTAGAAGCAAGACTAAGAATATTGACTCCGTTTGCTGTAATAACAGATCCTACTTCATATGCTTGTGTTGTGTGCCCTATCTTATCTGTACCCGCAAATGTAATGGTGAAACCATCTCCCACACAGGCAACAGAAAATCCTTCTTTTAGTGTTCCAAATGTAAGTGTAATATCGGCGGTAGCGACGATCATCTTACCATTGTAAGCATCATCAACAGTTATGTCTGTACCAACATTTACAACAGGAATGTTCTCAGCAAAAGGAATCGAATCAGCAAATTCAGAAAAAGCAACGGGAGCATCTGCAACCTGATCTAAGGTTGGGATAACGTAAGACGATCCGTTTGTCTCATAGGTGGGATTACTACCAACATCATTAGCCATAAAGACATTATACCATATTAGTAATCGCTAGGATCAACGTCTTCTGGTTCTTTTTCTTTATCTAGTTCCTTTTTGACTGCCGTTGCTCCTAGAGATCCTGCGACCATAGCACCCAAAAGTGCAAATGCGGCAGAGGCAATTCCTGGCTCCATACCCTCACCTGTTTTTAGAGCACGAGCAAACGCACCCAAGGTGAGAAGAACAAGAACTGTGCCTACAATAGCAAGAGCAAGCCACTTAAGATCAAGAAATGGATTCGTGTTTTTCATTCATTACAACTCCTCGTCAGGGCAGATACTTTCTCTACCCCCAAAATATCGGAAGAAGTCATTAGGTAAGCGACGGCACTCATAAGAATATCTACATCCTCTTGGGCGAGACCAATAAGCGTATTACAAGGAGAGCAAAGCAAACCACGGACTTCGCCCGTGCTGTGGTTGTGGTCGATAGGCCAGTTATTGCTATTGTGTTTTGGATCATCCTTCTTACAAATAGCACACACGCCGCCTTGTGCGGCAAGCATCTCTTCGTATCGTTCTGGGGTAAGTCCATAAGATGACTTTAAATGGTAAGCACGCTTCTCACCAGAAGAACGGCGGTAGCGATTACGATACTTTTCTTTTAGTCGTAGGTCAGGATCTTCCATACGATTTCTATTATATTCACGAATACAATCCTTACACTTTACCTTGTTGTAAGAGTAAAAGTTGTTGCCTTCATATCCGCAATATTTACAGGTCTTCATCGGGCACACCCTTGTCGATATTAAATATCTTCCTGTGTGCTTTAGGTCCATACTTCGACTTGTCTTCCATGTTAGTGTCTGCGTTAAAGTTTTCCATTGCTTTCTTTGGATACCCGACTTCACCCTTAACAGGTGTGCCTTTGTAATGTCCTAGATCTGCTAGGCGACTAGCGAGTCTCCATGTAGCAGGATTCTTGAGTGTGGGATCTGCCTCTGCGTTGTAGATTCCTTCGATGGCTGGAATCTTGCCGTCCCATAGTCCCGCATACTCGTCAAACTTCTTCTGCACCATTTTGTTAGATGCCTTGATATCTACCTTGCGAGTTGGAGCGTAGTCCTTGTGTCGGGGGAAGCGTAGTGTAGAAGTGTCTCCCCACTTGTAAAGATCAGAAAGTGTCTTACCTAGGATAGCAAGTGTCTTCCATTGGGCCTCTGTGAGATCTTCTTTAAGTCCTTTCGAAACGATTTCGATTCCCATGAGGTAAGAGTTAGCAGAGTCTTTGCTTATTCCCAGACTCTTCCACTCTGTACCCGAAAAATCTCCCTTGCCTGCGTGATAGCAAGGCTTATAGGCATTAATTGCTAACTTACCACAACGACGCAAAGTATATTGCGATG
>WLWF01001294.1_pt1 | contig 21072 bp, 30 predicted proteins | sample 6718331 | NCBI WGS metagenome assembly WLWF01 (sample SAMN12718692, study PRJNA515312) | sponge metagenome | isolation source: marine sponge | host: Mycale hentscheli | place: New Zealand: South Island, Marlborough, Capsize Point | collected 2003-05-01
GGTCACTAAGGTGATGATGGCGACCATGGTGCCCTCGGTGCCGATGGTGACGATGGTGACGATGGTGACTTAGGTGACTTAGGTGACGATGGTGACGACGGTGACTTAGGTGACGATGGTGACGACGGTGACTTAGGTGACAATGGTGACGGAGGCGACGGAGGCGACGGAGGCGACGGAGACGGAGACGGAGACGGAGATGGAGACGGTGATGGAGACGGTGATGGAGAAGGCACCGGTGATGGCGATGGTGATGGTGGTGGTGGTTTAGGTTTGTCAGGGGGAGGCATGTTATCTTTGGATTCTCCTTCTATTTTTAAAACTCCCTACAAGCCTTTATCTTACGAAACTGAGCTTTTAAAACCCAGACTGTTTGATTTTATAGACTATAATCCTTTTAGGAATAGAAGATGACATATTTAGAATTAGTAAACGGAGTCCTACGGAGGCTTAGAGAAGACCAAGTTTCCGCAGTAGACCAAAACCCTTATTCACTTCTTATGGGTGATTTAGTTAATGACGCTAAAAGAATCGTTGAGGACGCTTGGGATTGGTCTGCTTTACGGACTACTTTAACTATCTCAACAACAGCGGACATCTTTAACTATGTGCTTGTAGGCAGTGGTAATAGGATTAAAATCATTGACGTTATTAACGATACGTCCAACTGGTTTATGACTTACAAAGACACTCACTGGATGGACAATGCTTTTCTAAACCAAACTCCTCCAAAGTCAAGCCCTACGTTCTACAACTTTAACGGTGTAGACTCCAACGGAGACACGCAGATAGATTTGTATCCTATTCCTAATGCAGTCTATACCATCCGTGTGAACTGCGTACAACGTAATCCAGACTTAAGTGCAGATACAGACAATCTTTTAATCCCTCACATGCCTGTACTACACATGGCGTTGGCTTTAGCAGCCAGAGAAAGAGGAGAAACTGGCGGCAGGTCAGCAGGAGAACTATTAGGATTTGCTCAGAATTACTTGTCCGATGCAATAGCTTTGGACGCTTATAAGCACCCAGAAGAAATGGTTTATAGGGCAGTCTAATATGGCTCAAGACAGACAAAATATAACGATTTCTGCTCCAGCCTTTAGGGGTCTTAATACTCAAGACTCTCCTATTACGCTGGACGCTTCCTATGCGTCAATTGCTGATAACTGTATTATTGACCAATATGGACGTATAGGCTCTCGTAAAGGTTTTACGGCTGTAACTACAAGCACAACACCCATAGACGGTAGTAACGGGCTTGAGGTTATCAAGGAGTATATTAACCCCACTGGTAATAATGTTATTATCTCAGCGGGTAACAACAAGATATTTACTGGTACTTCTACTTTAACTGACGCTACCCCCGCAGCCTACACAATTACAGCTAACAACTGGAAGATGGTAAACTTTAATGACCATCTTTATATGTTTCAAAGAGGATACGAGCCTTTAATCTACTCTGCTCATGCGGGTGTTGTAGAAAAAATGTCTTCCCATGCTCATGCTACAGGTACTCCACCACAAGCTAATGAAGTGTTAGCAGCCTTTGGTAGACTTTGGGTTGCAGACTTTTCCGCTGACAAGTCCACTATCTACTGGTCTGATTTGCTTAACGGCTCTGGATGGTCTGGAGGTTCCACAGGCTCTTTAGATATTAGTAAGGTATGGCCTAATGGTTTGGATGAGATTGTGGCTTTAGCCGCCCATAACGGATTCTTGATTATATTTGGAAAAAACTCCATTGTTGTCTATCAAGGGGCCACAGACCCATCTACAATGTCCTTAACGGACACGATAGCTAATGTTGGTTGTATTGACAGAGACACTGTTCAACCTACAGGTACTGACTTAGTATTTATGTCCAGTGAAGGCTTAAGAAGTTTTGGTAGGACTATACAAGAAAAGTCAATGCCCGTTAGAGACATCAGTAAGAATGTTCGTAATGATTTACTTTACATTAACACACAACAAGTCAACAGCCCCCTAAGGTCTATATACAGCCCTGAGGAAGCTTTTTACTTATTGTCTTTTTCTGACTCAAAGTACGTTTACTGTTTTGATATGAGGACTGTTTTGGAGGATGGCTCCCATAGGGTTACTACATGGTCAGACACGACTCTGAGGGGCTTAGAGAGGCTACAGGACGGTACTCTGTACGTAGGCAACACTAACGGTATTGCTACTTACAGTAACTATCAGGATTACGGACAGTCTTATGATATGTCTTACTTTAGTAACCCGTTGTCCTTTGGGGACACATCACGGCTAAAGATTTTAAAAGAAATAATAATGACTTTCATAGGAGGTCAGGGAGCACAAGTAGTTATTAACTGGGGTTACGATTATACTCAATCGTATGCTAAACAGATTGTAACTATTGATTCTGGAAGTAAAACTGCATACTTCAATGTAAACGAGTACAACGTATCTTCTTCAGAATACAGTGCTTCAGTTATTGTGGACAGACCAAAGACTAAAACAACAGGTTCAGGGACGGTAGTAACCATAGGTATGGATGCTACTATTAATCAAAACGCTTTATCTTTGCAGGAAGTTAATATTCAAGCTTTAATAGGTAGGATGATCTAATGAGCAACTATACAAAGACTACAAACTTTACAGCCAAAGATACTCTTCCTACGGGCAACGCAGCGAAGATTATCAAAGGAGCTGACTTTGACACTGAGTTTGATGCGCTTGTTACGGCAGTAGCATCAAAAGCAGACACTAATAACCCAACTTTTACAGGCACCGTTACGATACCTACTTTAAATGTTAGTGGTACGTTGACTGCTGGAACAATTACTGGAGGTACATACTAATGGCTCTTATTGATGATTTGTTAGGGCTTGGTTTTGATGTAAGTCAGTTTAAAAGTCTTTCCGATGAGCTTAAAGCTTTTGGTCAAACTGCACAAACTGGGATGGAAGACATAGGGACAACTGCTGCCAGTGAAATGCAGTTTAAACCTTTTACGGTAACTTCAGGAACAGGCACAGCAACAACTACTGCCGACGGTAGTACCGCATTAGCTTTATCTCCAGAACAACAAGCTTTACAGGATACGCTTTTTGGAGGTGCCGGTGGTTTAGCTACACAGGCTACAGCAGCTTATGATCCTATTTATGAACAATTAGCTAGTCAAGCCTATGGCGGTGTTAGTGGTTTAATGTCTAATGCTCAACAGGCTGCTTTAGATGCTGGGTCTATGGACAGAGCAGCTAGAGAAGAACAAGTTTACGGACAGCTAAGAGCCTTACAATCGCCTGAAGAGGAAAGACAGCGGTTAGCCTTAGAAAACCGTATGGCTGCTCAAGGACGTTTAGGTACGCGCACAGCGCAGTTTGGGGGTACACCGGAGCAACTTGCAATGGCTAAGGCTCAAGCAGAAGCTCAGAACCAAGCGTCCCTTATGGCTATGCAACAATCAGGAGCTGAACAGCAACAAGCACTTCAAAGAGCCGCAGGGTTGCAAGGTTTAACTTCAGGTATGTTTGGAATGGGTACGCAAGCTAGAATGACCCCAAGACAAATACAGGCAGCGGACTTGCAAAACTTAGCTGGCATGATGCAATCCGGTTATGCTCCTGAATCTCAAATGCTTAACCAACTACAGGTAGGCACTAACATAGCATCTCTTGCTGATACAGCACGTAGACAAGCCGCTATGGAAAAAGCAGAATCTTACGCATCAGGACTTGACGCTAACTTACAAGCTCAACAAATGAGATCAAATTTATTGGCACAAGCTATAGGCTCTGCTGGTAATGTTATCGGTGGAAGTGTAGGGGGTGGAGGCTTATTTAGTAGTATTTTAGGTGGAATAGACAGCGCTGGCGATGGTGGTAATTTAGATTTCTTACCTGATTGGTTAAGAAAATCAATTGGTCTATAAGCATAAGGATATATAAATAAAATGGCTAAATTATCAGAAAGTACATTACAAAGTATTAGAAACTTTGGTAGACAAGACCCCGCAGCTCCTGCTCGTAGACTAGCCCAAGCAGCCCCTCAGTACAAGCAAATGGGAACTACAGACCCATTGGCTCGTAGAGTAGGTAGTTTGTTTGGTAACTTAGGGGTAGACACAAGTTACATGCAGACAGCCCCTGAAAGAGCTGCTGCTGAGTCTAAAAATTTAGATATGTCTAAACCTGAAGACCTTGCAAAGTCTATGATTATCCGAGCACAGTATTTACAAGATCCTGTAGCACAACAGGCACTTATACTGAAAGCCCAGCAAATAATGCAAGTAGAGCAAGAAAGAAAAGCACAACAAGCTGCGGCTTTACAACAGACTCAACAAAAAGAAATATTTATTAAGACATTAATATCTCAGGCTAATGAAGCTGGACGTACAGATATAGCTCAAATGTTAGCAGGGGCTGGTATAAACATTGACGATAAAATACTACAAGAAACAGTTAAAGATCTTAGAGAAGTTAAAACTAATCAAGTAGAAAAAGTCAACAGTCTTGCGGGTCGTAAAATACGTTACACACAAGCAGGATTGCCTGAAGACCAGTGGAACGATGCTACTATTAGGAATATGTCTCCAGAAAGCTTTAAAGAGCTTATTGAAGGTAAAACTGAAAGAAGTAAAGCTAAGAATGAGTTTTTTAGGGATAAAAACGGGAATACTGTTGCCTATAGAGTTAATGAGTTTTCAGGACAAGTTGAAAACCCTGCCTTTGGTACTGACCCTAATGCAAAACAGTGGGTTAATGCCAGCGAGTTAGAGTTGCTTCCAGCTCCTAAGGTAACTGTCAACGAAAACTTTGCTATGAACAAAGAAGTTAATGAGCAAGTAGTTAGAATGGGTATGGAAAGTTTTGAGCAGCTAAATGAATTAGCAGGAGATGCTCAGAACGGTTTAATAACAAACCAGATTGCTTTGGACAATATTGATGAGGCATATTTAGGTGCTGGTGCTGGAGCTAAATTAGGCTTAGATCGTATAGGTGAGTTTATTTCAACAGCTACTGGTCAAGAATATGACTCAACAAACATTGAAGCTACTGAGACTTTTGTAATTAGCCGTATTAAAGAAATGGCTACGTTTATTAAAGCTCTTGGTTCTGGTACTGGTTTGTCGGATAAAGATGCTGAGTTGGCCTTACAAGCTGTTGCTGGAGATAAGGCACTAAATAGAGAGACTATTAGAGGAGTTCTTGAAGAGTTTATGGCTGCTCAGAGATTTGTGATAGGCCAGAGAGATAAAGCTTTTGATATCTTATCTAAAGATAAAAGTTTAGAAAGAAATGACTACTTAGACTTAATCAGGCTAACCAGTGAAGGTAGACCTCCGCAGTCAGCGGGTAGACAAGTTGGAAGATTTACCGTTACAGAAGGGTAAGACATAATGCCGATATATACTGTTACTGATCCAAATACAAATAAGACGCTACGTCTTGAAGGTGATTCTCCTCCAACTGAGGAAGAACTTGAAGAAATCTTTGCTGGTTACGCTCCTAAGCAGCCTGCGGGGTATCAAGCTCCGACTTTTGCTGAAATAGGCTCTGGGCTTGTTGAAGATCTTTCTGGCGCAAGAGAAACACTTACTTCGGGTGTTAGCGGTGCTATAGAAGACTATCAACAAGGCGGTTTACAGTTTTCTAAGTATCAAAGTCCCGAAGCTACTGCTGCTTTTTTAGGGGTAATGGAAGGTGTTGCTCCAGCCGCTGGTGAAGCTATTATAGGTGTAGGTAAAGCTGCCTTATCCGCAGCAACCCCTGACGTTATAGAAGAACCTTTTGTAAACAACGCTGTAAAGGCTTTTAGCGCTGCTGGTGATTTTATAATGAATAATGATTGGGTTGGCCCTGTTCTAAACATGGCTAAAGAATCTTTTGCTGACTACAATAACTGGAAAAACTCTTCTGAAGAAAACCAAAAAAAAGCTAGGGTATTAGAGTCTACTGTAGACATGGCTGCTCTTGTAGCCCCAGCTAGTAAAACAAAAGCTTTGACTGACGGTTGGGAAGACTCAGGCCGTAAGATGATTCTTGCAGGGGATAAGAAAAAGTTTACTAATAAACGTGAAGGTGTTCAGTCTCTTTTAGAGCCTAGAAACATAGGTAAGGCTGAAGGAAGAGTAACTGAAGAAGGCCCTTTGCGTACTAAAACTTACAATCCTACAGAGTATGAACAAGAGGCTATTGACGTTGTTACAGGATTGCCTAAAATAAATACAAGCAGGTCTGCAACGTACAACATGAATATCGTTGAAGATGAAATAGGTCTTGCCGCTCAACGTCTTGAGAAACGTATAATAGGGCAAGGTAATCCTAAAGTAGACACTCAGCTTATTCAGCAAGAATTAGAAAAAGATCTTATTGGTTTAGTAAACTCTGATACTTTTTACGGTACAAAAGCTGTCATTTCTAACATACAAAGTATGCAACGTCTTGCTAACAAACTTATCTTAAGTAGTGACGGTACTGCCGTTGGTCTTTTAAACGCTAGAAAACTTTTAGACAGAGAGTTAAAAGCTAACGCTCCTGCCGTTTATGACGCAGACTATGAAAACGCAAAAGCAGCGGCTCTGCGAGTTATTAGACAAAAAATAAACGCTTCTGTTGCTGAAGCTGTTCCTCAAACTGATGTACTTAGGCAGCTAAAAAGACAAAATTTAATGTTCAATGCTTTAGACACTTTAACGGATAAGTCTAACGCTGAAGATTTAACAATGGTAGCCAGAGCTATTACTCGTTTAGAAAAAGCAACGGGGCTTAATGCTCCTAGCTCTGTAGGCGGTTTAGCGGTAACTGCTGGTTTAACTACAACTGCTTTAGCTTACAGCGGTGCTTTGCCGTATATAGCTGGTGGCGGTGCTGTGGTTGGGACTATGTATGCCTTAAGAGCCGCTCAGAGATCTGGGACACTTAAACAAGCTTTAGGTGCTACCTTAACAGGTTTAAACCAAGCAATTAAAACAGCGGACGGGGCTTTACTAAAACAACTGAAAGCAGACAGGCTTGCTATTATAGCTCTTATGCAGGACGTTAGAGAAGAAGAGGAAGTTAAGTAATGGCTGATATGCGACTTAGGGCTAAAGACAGAGCAGCGAGTAGTGAGCCTTCTCGTTTACTAGCCGCTTTACAAGAAGGTTACAACGAAGCTGGAGAAACTGTTCAAGACTACGTTGATAGAACCTTAGCTAATAACGAAAAGGTTATGTCTGGGGAAATAAATGCAGGACAGCGTTTACTCAGATCTACTGGTGATGTTGTAGGTTTGTTTGGGGGTCTTGCTGGAGATACTTTAGGCGTTATAGGAGATTTAGTTGTTCCTGATGAGTTTGGTGTAGAGGCTGCGTATCAACGAAACATTGAAAAGCCTTTACAAGAAGCTATTATGTCTGCTGCTGACACTGACATAGGCCGTAAGGTAATTAAACTTGCTCAAGAAAACCCTGAATCTGCTTCAGATCTGGGATCAATAAGTAATGTCTTAGCTGTAACACCTGTTGCTAGGGCGGCTAACGCTCTTGCTCGTAATATGCCTACTGAAGTTAGAGGTTTTTATTCTGGTAATCCTCTTTTAGTTGCCGCTGGGGTAGCTGAAGCAGGAACTTCTGGAGCTAGAGATGCTTTAGCTTCAGCTTTTAATCCGCGAGCTTTGGCTTTACAAGATGAAACAGGTATTACCAAAGGTCTTGTAAGGCAAGCTAAGAAAGCAGAGGCGTTGGTAGCAAGAAGAACAGCCTTAGCAACCAAAGCTGATGCAGGAGATCCTAAAGCTATTAAAGCTCTTGAAACTTTTGATGAAAAACACAAAGGCTATGGGTCTATGACCGAAGGTGCTTTAGCTTATAACTATTTATTTAGAAAGCAGGTGGGTGAAAACATACCCCAGTTTATACAAAGAAACTTTGAAAACTTGAATGTTTTAACTTCCGAAATGGGGCCATCAAGACAAAAGTTTAACGAAATGGTGTTTCAAGCTCCCCGAGCAATGGCTACAAAAACTCCTGAGAATCCCACTATATCTCCAAAGAATCAAGAATACCTGCAAGATAGGATATATAGAACTTGGGGTGTAGACGGCAGTAGGGACAAAACAGCTATCGTAGTTAAAGACCCTGATAAGCAACACGGTATGACAGATCAAGCCCGTATGCAGCGCAATGAAGGGACAAGTAAGTTTTTCACCACTTTTGATGAAACAGGTATAAACTTAAAGACTGCTTCTCCTCAGCAAGTTATTGACTCAGCCAAAGGAAGAACCTTAACTAAAGTAGAAAAGGACATACTACGAAGGTACGAAAACGGAGAAACCCTTACGGAGAAACAGCTAGAAATCCGTATGACTGCCCAAAGAAAACTGGCCTCTGAGCCTAACTTAGAGTGGAACGCAGATCAAGGTTTGTTTGTTCTTCAAGACTCTTTTAAGGCAGGAGCTAAAGAGCTTGGGGGTGTCAATCGTATTACTACTATGGATAGAGACGGTAATGTGAATGTTATTGTTAGTGACAGGCATGATATGATGGGTTTTGATCCTGTAGACGGAAAGCCTTTGCTAACTGTCTTCCCACCGATGCAATACAACGTTTACAAAGGCAGAGGAAAGGACGCTTATAATACAAGAGAGTCTCAAGCGTCAGCCAGAAGAAGACTGGCTAAAGAATTAGGAGAGCCTGTTGAAACTGTAGCTCCGATTTACAATAAAGCAGGAGGCATTAAACAAGGCAGGGCTAGACTAGCGGGAGGTGAGATCGTAGGAGAATATTCGCCTTTAGACGCAGATCCAAAAGCTTTTGGCAAGAACCCTATATATGATAAAGGTAGACAGGGTGTTGCTAGAAGAGTTAATCAGAGGATAGCTCAAGAAGCTCAAAACTTTAGACCTACTGCTGGTCAGGTAGCCAGACAGCTACCTAGAGTTGCTACTAATGCAGCCCTAGCCGGTAACTACGGTCTACAGGGTGCTGGGATGCTTACAGGACAACAACAGGAAGAGCAGTAAACAAAAGGGGGCGCAAGGCCCCCTAAGCTTATATCTCGCAGACTCCAGCTACACAAGCCAACGTCTGAGTACCTTCGGTATTATCATCCTTCTCTTCAATGTCCCACTCAAACTCTTTGGGCATATCCTTGAGTAACTTCTGGTACGTCTTCTTGTCTATCTTCTGGTAAGGCGCTTGCTTGTACACATGCTCTGCTTCCGGTAGGAAACTGATACCACTAACGCTGTCAAAGTTTTCCCAGATCCACTGACAGACAGCATAGAAGTTATCGTCATTGTAGTAACAAGTCATAGAGGGCTTATGCTCACACCAGCTATCTTGATAGACCTTCCACAGCTTTAACTGTTCCATAGCTCCCATGCTTTCTACTGTCACAGCCTTCTCAGGAGCCTTCTGAGGGAAGCTGAACACCCAGTTAGATACGTTCATTACGTCCTCTTCATGAGGAAAACCTGCATCAATCATGGCTGTAGCAAGAGGATCTTTCTTGTCCGCTCGTACAGTCCTAACGTAGTAGTCACTGAATCGGGGGTGAATACCGCTGGCGCTGTCAGTCAACTGTGAGACAGTACCGGAGGGCTTAACACAGGTGATAGCAGCGGACTGGTTAATACCTAACTTGTCTGCCCACTCTTTGTTAGTCTCCACCGCAATGTCTCTAAGATTCCTCAGGAGCTTACCTGTAGCCTCTTCACCTGTAGACCCATTGGTCAGCTTACAGTCCATAATGCCCGTCATGGAGACACCCAGCAACGCTTCCTCTTCTGTGTTCTTCTTCCAGATGTTACGTAGGTAACGGAAGTCAGTAAGAGTAGCCTGTAGAGTCCCTAAGATAGTCGCTATGCGTACCTTCTCTTTGAGTGTCTGTGCTGTGTCGTCTTCCCGTACAATGACTTCAGACAGATTACAGAACTGATAGGGGCGTAGGATAATCTCAGAGCAGGGGTTAGTCCCAAACTTGTGTGTAGCGTCTCTGCGTTCGTTACGTGCTGCTACCTTCTGTGCTGCAATACGACTAAAGATACCCCGCTCACCGGACTTAGAGTCATACAGACGCTTCATCTCAGAAGAGTACGTATCAAAGTCAGGCTTCTCAGAGTATACGGCACTGTTGTTTGCTAAGGCTCGCTGACCGTTGCCTAAGTACCACTCACCGTTCTTAGCGTTAGCCATACGATTGTCAGTAACATTACTCAGGCTGATGAGGGCTGACCTACGGACACCGCCTACAACAACAATGTCTGCAATCTTACACACTAAGTCATGACATTCCAGTGACGTTAGCTTACGTCCTGCTGCCCCTTTGAACATATCCACAGAGAAGTTAAACAAGTCAGCCAAAGGCTGTGGCCCACTGGCTCTGCCTCCAAATGTCTTGAGTCTAGCTCCTGCTGGCCTTACCTTAGTCAAGTCACACTTAGGAACCTTACCTGCGTACAGGAGGCTTATAAGCTCTCTGAAGGCGCTTGCCCATCCTACCTTGCTGTCGGACACAACCACAGTGGACTCAGTGTCATGGAAGCTGTCAGCGATAACTGGTAGTTGATTCACATAGTCTCGCTCTACGCTGAACCCTACCCCTGTACCGTTGAGAAGAATGTACATAAGCTCGTCAAAGGATCTGGGGCTATCTATGGGTAGGTAAGAACAATTGAAGGCTGCTACATTGTCTCGCTTCAAAGCCGTACCTGCGGTCATCACACAGCGCATAGAGGGCATAACCTTCTGGCTGCTAATGGCGTTGTAGAGTTCTTCAGCCTCTGTGTCAGTGATCTGCTCACGCTCAGTAAAGAAAGAGACGTAACGGTTTACTGTCTCCTCCCAGTCTTCTCTGCGCTGCTCTTCATCTAAGTAACGTGCGTATCTACTTTTGTGTATGTATTCTTGATATTGATCCATCAGAGTTCGTACTCCCCTCCAGTTATTAGCGATAGTTTTAATTGATCCAACAAAAAGTACAATTCCAATGTGTCCATATTGGTAGAAATAACAATGTACTCATCTGATTTAGCGATGCAGAAAGCGTCCCTGTAGTCCTCTAAGTTTTCCTTCTGAGTTAAAGTTTCAAACACAACAGGCACAGGGACTTTATCCGTACTTGTCTTTTCACCAAAGTTACCTTCAATTACTTTCATTCTGCCCCTGCCTGTTCTTCAACCATTTTGTTTAAGTACCACTGAGCCTTCTGCAAGTCTTGTAAGCCATTCTTGTAGCGCCAACGGTGTAGGTACTTTAGCACATTACCTTCACAGTAGTCAACGATACCTTCTCCTAACTGCTGCTTAATGTAGTCAATGGCCTCCATGCCTCCCTGATTGTAATGAGGAGGTTTGTTCACTAAAATTGAATTCCATTCCTCTTTAGTCGCTAAGTCAATAGACATCTTCGTCCTCCTCTTCAATCGCCAACTCCTCAAAAACTTCAAGTTTATTTATTACTCTGTTTTCAAAGGCATCTAAGATGTCCTCTGCGCTTATGTCTAAGACTTCACAAAGCAGGTCTACATCGTACTCTTGTAGGATACGTTCTCTAAGCTCATCAATTAGCATTGGCATAGTCAATCAACTCTTGTGTAGTAGCGATGGTATAGTGCTTGAATCCTTCTTTATCACACCATTTACCCATTGTCATCTTAGCTCCTTTCCTCACTTTCTTGTTTGGATCTGACAGGAGAAAGACCAGCTCTTGATCCTCCTCCAGACAGTCCCGTATTGATTTATATTTAAGTGTGTCCCCTTCTCTGAAGAACCCCTTACACTCAACCAACAGCCAGTCTTTGTACACAAAGTCAGGTTTGTAATTCCTGTGGGTTACGTAGGGTACGTCATACGGCTCATACTTCATGAACTTTCTCGGTAATGTCTCAGCGAACTTCTTCTCAAGCCCTGACCTGTACATACCGTACCTTGTCTTTTTAGAAGCCATCCGGTATCTCCGAGACAAAGGGTTCTTTAACTACCTTTGTTAAATACTTTGGCCCACTTGCGTAGATAAAAGTACGTAAATCTGGGTAGCACTTGTCTCTGAATTGACAGTAAGAACAACCAGCGGCGAGCTTTCTGTTTCCAGACTTGCCATCCGGTACGTCTTCGTAGCAGAACTCCAGAGGCTCTTGCCCCTCTACTAGCTTTTTTACATGCCGTATACGTTCAGCTATGTCCCCCTTGAGGTGTTCATGCATGGGGTCAGACTCATCGTCTAAGTCATGCTCACAGAAAGTTAAATGACCATTCTGTTTATCCATAGCCAGCCATGCTATCTTACGCTCACCCTCTGAGTGTGCATAGGCTTTGATCTGGTCTACGTAGCCAAAGGGATCATCCTCAGGTACTCTACGATCCTTAAACTTCTTGAAGGCAAAGGTGCTTGCGGACTTAACGTCCGTCACTACACCGTCTATCTTGCAGTCCATGTGGCCTACAACTCCCTCAACCTCACACCGTTTCTGTTCGCAGGTGACTTCATGACCAGAGGCTCTGGCAAGGAATAAGACCAACTCCTCTATGACATGCCCGTACAGGAACTTTACTAAGGTGTGAGGCTGCAATTCCTCACCTTCAGTACCGTGATACTGATTCCACAGATACCTGTCAGTCCTGCCTATGCTGGATAGGCGTAGCCTTCTGGTATCCTTAGGTCTGTCCTTCTTGAACTCAATCTTCATTAGCTCTTTGATTGACTCGCCCAGCTTATCTATCTCTTTGTCTATGTCTACCCCGTCAGCAACCTCTTTGGTAGACACCAAGCCATAGATGTCGTCTATTAGTGTGTCTGTGCCCATGTCTCTCCTACCTTATATTCTCCGTCCAGAGGACAGTTTAGTTTCCATTCAAGACCTGCTGCTTGTATACAGGACACAGCCAATCTACCAAAAGTTTCTGTACGCTCGTTGATAACCTCAGCCTGTATCTCATCATGAATGTTACCTACGAACTTGTAGTCTATACCCCATATTGTAGCATAGTCATCCAGAAGAGTCAAAGCTTTTTTCATCACCAGAGCACCAGCGGACTGTAGTAGTGTGTTTAGAGCGGCATGTTCTGACCTGACTTTGAGCTTTCTTCCGTCAAGCCCTTTGAGGTATCCTCTTTCTGCTGCTTCTGAAACTCTTTCCTTAAGATCTGCGAATGATGGCAGATTATGTAAGAAAGATTCTCTAAGTTTCTTCCCAGCCTTTCTACCTCCACCAGCCACTGTTCCAAGCTTCTCATCTCCTGCTCCGTATAGTAGGGCATAGATGAAAGTTTTTGCCTGATTTCTTGATTCAAGTCCAGCAAGGCGTTGATTTGCTGTGTGGATATCGCCGTTGATAATTTCATTTGTATAGTCCTCATCCTTCATATAGTGTGCCAACATACGTAACTCAAGACCACTGGCATCACAACCTACGATCTGGTAGCCCTCAGGGGCAGACCAACAGGATCTGCACTCATTACCATACGGTGAGTACACCGCAGGTACTTGAGCCATGTTGGGGCTTGAGTGTGTCATACGGCCCGTCACAGCGCCGTTAGTGTTTACGTAACCATGTACTCTACCGTCCTCCTCAACAGCGTCCAGCCAGCTCTGTACTTGCGCTACACGCTTCTGGATCATGAGGTATTCAGCAATGAGTTTTGCTTCAGGTATGTCCGTTACAGTACCCAATACAGATTCATCTACAATTGCGTGTCCCTTCTCAGTGAACAGTTTAGGCTCCCAGCCAAACCACTGTAGATATCTACCTATCTGCTGTCTTGATCCTAAATTGAAAGGGGGATAGTCTATACGAGAAAACCTGCCAGCCACATTCTCAGACTGATCCCCCAGAAACTTTAGGCCAACCGCCGAAAAGGTGCCGTCCTTCTTAACTTTCGGAGTAACCTCTTTAACATATACAGGGAGCGGTAGAAAAGTTTGTTGTACATTCTCTTCAAGTTCATATTTCTTCTCCTTCAATAGTGCTAGTAAATTATGTGTGTGCTTCTCATCTATCAGCCAGCCGTTCTTTATCTGCTTCTGAATGATTGTCTGAACGTCATGTTCAAGCGTTATTGACTCATCGCTGAAGTCTTTAAGCTCTTCCTCAAGACACTCCAGAACACGGACAGTAACTGCTACGTCCTGCTCACAGTACGCAACCATCTCACAGCTTAGCTTTGACCAGTCCTCATGCTCACCTTTGGGGAAGCCCAAACGCTCACCCCATTGGCGTAGACTGTGACCGGCTTCTCTGGATGGATCTGCCAGTCTTGACAGGACTAAGGTGTCGTACAGCTTGTAGCTGGACCAGTCAACTCCCCATAGCTTAGACATAACTGGATAGTCAAACCCAATGCCGTTGTGAGCTACGATGTTCTCTACAGCATGTTCAGCTAACTGTGTTTTGAATGTCTCAGCATCGTACACAGTACCAAACAGATTAGTAGCGCAGCACCAAACAGTAGTCGGTTTTAGCCCATCAGTCTCAATGTCAAGTATCAGAGTTTTGCTTTTTGATAAGTTCACTTATTGGCCTCAGTTCGTTTATCGGTACGTTGTAGCAGTCCGATTTTACCTTCCATCCGTTAGAAGAGTCAACAGTTCCCTTCTCCATAAAGGTTGCTTTGTCAAAGTATTCTTCCTTTGGCAAGAAACCGAGTATCCAACCTACGGTCATGTCATTCCTGACCCGTGTGAATACGTACATGTCACACTCTTGTTTAGTGTTTAGGGCCGCGATGGAACACTCGTAGTCCAGCTTTGGGGTAAAACCAGTACGCTTAGATTTTACGTCAAGAGTGAGATCACCGTCAAGCACTAAATCATAATCATACGTGTTAGTCCAACCGCACATTTGTCCCTGCTCCTGCAAGTATTCATGTACTAAGCCTTCTCCTACAAACCCTACGAGATTGCCAGCACCTCTAGTGACTGAGTTTCTCAGGGTTCCCATCTCCATAGACTTTTCATGAGAAGATGTCATGATGGGTGTTGTCACAACCCGTTCTATAATGTCGTCATAACTAGAAATCACCTATAACCTCCGCTGGTTTTTGTGTCTCCAACATACGTCCTGTGGTTTTGTCGTACTTCAGGTAACACGCTGGGCCAGTCAAGCCCGTATAGCGGTTCTTCAGCACTCGCACTGTCGTAGTGTTGCGAACGTCCTCATCGTCGTTCTGTTGATCCCTCTCCAGTCCCAACACAATGTCAGATAATTGAGCGATGGACTGTGACCCTCTGAGTTCAGATAAAGATATCTTCCCTCCGTCCTCATGGGCCTGTCCACCGCTACGTTTGAGGTGACTGACTAAGAATAGACCTACGCCCAACTCCTGAACCAGAGTCCTGAGTTTAGTCATGATTGCGTCTATGTTCTTACGCTCGTCACCGTTTTCCTGACTTGAGACTACGATTGACAGGTGGTCAAGGATGATCCACTTGCAGTCCATAGCCTTTGCCAAGTACCTTATCTGAGACATTAACGTCTCCTCACCAGTTGAACCCCAATGGTCAAGCAAGTAGAATCTATTAGACCCTAACGTGCTTTCCCAATAAGGTTTGAAACTAGCGGTGTCTGCGTCCTCATCTAAATGTAATGGCTTGTTAGCTGCCATTGACATTAAACCCAAAGTAGTGCGGGACAGAGATTCCTCCAAAGCGAGTATACCGATGTTGTCCTCTGTGCAGTTGAACAGGAAGTATTCAATCTCTTTTACGAGTTGAGACTTGCCCATGCCACTGCCTGAGGTTATCGTCACTAGCTCAAAGGGTCTGACTCCTTTGGTCAAGTCATTTAGACCTGCCCATGGATACGGTATAGATTTAACCTTGCGAGCATTAATGAGATGATCCCATGTGTCTACACCCGCTACGATACCGTCAGGTCTGTGTGTCTTAGCGTCCCACCATGCCGCTGTAAAGTCCCTGATCTTGTTTGCCATGAGCATATCACTGGCATCCTTCAGGGGTAGCTTACAGACCTTCAGCTTGTTGGGGCTAAACAGATCCTTAACGCTGTCTACGGCTATCTGACCGGCCTTATCGTTGTCAAAGCACAGTACCACATTGTCGTAGCCTTCAAGCCACTCTAGCTGCTCTTTGATCTCTTTGGCTGCTGATGCCGCACCAGTTCGTAAAGACACTACGTCCCACTTCCTGTCAAACATTTCAGATACAGCTAGGCAGTCCAGCTCACCTTCGGTAATGGTAATAAACTTACCTCTACCTCTACAGGTGTCCTGACCAAACAGGCCCAGATTGTTGCCGTAGGAGCCGTTAATCATGAATTGTTTGTCCTTCACAATACGCACTTTGGTACAGACAGTCTCGCCTGTGTCCGCATCTTTGAAGGGGTAGTGGTGTTTTGCAATGTTACCTTTCTGGTCAAACTCTATACGCACACCAAACTTGCTACATGTCTCTTTGGACAAGCGCCTGTCGGGTATTGCTTCAATTACTCCAGTCATTTCCGTTACCATTACCTTTTGATAGGTTCCATTTGTAAATGAGGATGCAGTTACCGGAGTGTCGGTAGCAGGTTCAAAGTAGTCACATTCAGCCGTAAAGCAATAAGCATGTCCGTCTGAATATCTTCCTAAATTGTCCTTACTACCGCACTTCGGACATTCCTCATGCCTTGTAAACTTGTTCTCAGACATGAGTCATGTTCTCCTTAGAAGTCTTCCGGTGATTCGCTAAGAGTTGTCTCCGCAAGATCTAAGACCTTTACCCTGTCAAGATACGTAGACGTACCGTGAACGGGATGGGGTTTACCATAGCTGTACAGGATACGTACATGCGAGCCTCTGGTTACGTCACCGTCAAAGGGTGTACCGTCCTCATTCAAGATGGGGACTGTGTACTGGCTGCTAAACTTACGCTGAGCAGTCCCTTCGTAGTCCCTTAGTTTTACACCTTCGGACTGTAGAGCTTCCGCTACGTCTTCCGGTAGGCTCAGGGTGAGCGTGAATTTACCAGTGGACTGTCCCTGCCACTCGTCATGCTTTCTTAGTGATTGAAAGGCCACTGTACCTTCAGCAATATGTTTCTGGTTCATATACCAATTACTCCATTAGTAGTTATCTTCAAAGTTATTGTCCTTAGTTTGGACGTACCGCAGTATATCAGCTTCGTCTATATAGTCAACCTCCCTTTCGTCTAATAATTGAATTGTGTCAATGTCCGTTACCAACCCGTCCAGTTCAAGCAAGGCTTCAACGGACACCACCAAACACGCACTGCACAAGTCTGTATAGTCTCCGCTGTGAGGATCTTTACGTTTCATTTCAGTATCCGTCATAGCATTGTTACAGGCTCTGCATCTGCTCATGATTATTCTCCTACCATGTACCAGAATCTCTTCTCATACATGTCCGTTAGTTCTAAAGGTGGCATTGAGCGGTACTTTTGCATCAAAAAGTCCCTCAGCATAGCATGAAGCTCGTTAAACCTCAGGCTGTGTAGCTCATCGTAGGCTAACTCAGAGGCCATCTTCTTTTGGTGTTCCAGTGACATGTAACCCTCCACAGGGCTTGTCAAGTCCATATCTTCTTTGTTCATGATTATTCCCTTTCAGTTAGACATGCCCAAGAGTAGCTTATTTCGTCTGATATTGCAAGTGCTTGATCTATCTTTTGTGCAAGTATTTGGCACTCGTATTGAGCATCACTGGAGATCCTTTGTTGGACAACACGGGCAAAGGCTGCCAAAGAGCCAGTCCAGTACCACTCAGTCATCATTGATTGAGGTAAGACCATACGGGCTTGCTCTGGGGCTACACCGCTGGCTATCATGTTGTCATAAACAGCTTCAGCTTTATCCATCAAGTCTTTGTATCTCATATCAAATCTTTCACCGTCGGGGCCTGTAAAGGATTCATCCGATGACCCTTGCTTCTTGTTGTCCGCACGTTTACGCCATGCTTCCGGTTGGTGAAAAGTAGGTAAAAAGTCTACGTATCTTCGGCTAATCTCATTCCAAACTAAACCCACTTGATGCTTCACCAGTTGCCTAGCGACAAACACAGGTGCTTTGATCCTAAACTGAACCTGTACGTGACCAAAGGGTGTCCAATGGTTATGGTTAGCCAGATATCTAATCAGTTTCTTGTCTCTACTACCAAACTCCTCTGACTCAGCAGCAAAGGACACTCTGGCAGCATTAACTACCGTCAGGTCTGACCCCATGATGTCTAATAGTTGTACTTCCATGTCACATAACTCCTATGGGTTGTAGTGGTGGATCAAAGGTTGAAAACATGACGACGATGAACAAGCACCAGACCACCATGGCAGTCCAAAAGATGAGATCAAAGTCGTCTTCGGTCACATTGCCCTCTGCAATGTCTACAAAGATACTGTGTATGGCTCTGTAAAGCCTCTTAAATATGTTCATCCGTTCACCAGTTCGTCTTTTATAGTTAGCTCCACAGTTACGTCTCCGTCAGGATAATACGCATACGCTGCGAGAAGGGAATCTCTGAGGTTTAGCATTTCTTTGAGGTGTTCGTCTGGGTCATCATAGTCCCTGAAAGTAGTGAAACAACCAAGAATCCTTTTCTCATCAGAAACTTTATGCACACCGTCTATACAAACATAGTCCCTTGTGTAAGCCTGAAGAATAAAGTCTGCATCCAAATCAATTGTTACTGTTTTGCTTTTTAAAGCCATGCTGGTATCTCCCTGTTTGTCCATCTCATGTCAATCTCACTCCTTCTCACTTTGTAGTAATTACGGTACGCCTGTACTGTGTCGTCAGCCTTGCAATCGTCATAGATGCACTGAGGTGGCGGCTGAAATGGTAAGTCAGGTAGCGCTGTTGGTACAACTTTGAGATACTGCAGTTTTTCACGCTCTGTCTTGTGAATCTTGCCGTATCTGTGGGTATACTCTGCAAACAACGCCTCTAGGTACTCAAGACCCCATTTGTAGGCAGCCTGAGACGATCTGAGCCACTTTGTGCTTGGGTGGTTAGCGTGGGTCAGCTTGTACACAAAAGGCGCTTGTGGCGTCTCTAGCAGCCTGTGCGTCGCTGACATCATCTGAGATTGCTCAAGAGGCATTTTAACGGCGTGTGAGTCTGCTAGATCCCGCGCTGCTTTCCATGGGTCCTCATGGGTGTAAAATAGGTTCACTGCTACTTTCTCCTTTCGTTTATCAATTGTGCCAGTTGCCTGTGGTCATCCAGAAGCACACTAGCGTTTCCCAATGTTACCACAGCATGGCGACCTAGGTCCAGCAAGATCTTCTGTAGAAATGCTACGGCCTCCCGGTGCTGTGCCTCTGTAAACTGCCTACCTTCTACTTTGATTCTCACCCTATGCGGTCCTCTTCTGCCAGCAGTCGCTCACGTTGTGCTGTGTTTAGGGTGTCCAGTGCAGCGACTAGGGACCTCACGTCATCTTTAGATAGTCCCGGTTCAGTCTCCCGGAATTCAAGTAGTAGCATGAATAGGTCTAGGACCTCAACTCGTGTGAGTCTTTGCTTTTTCATTGTGTAGCCTCCAGTTTTATAATGATTTCTTTTGCGTCTCTGGGTGTGATCTTGTCACCTGTTTTGACAAAGTAGCCATCTGCTGCTGCCTGTTCTATGGCAGAGTAGGCGCTAGGTGCGCGATAGGTGCCTTTATTAGCCCAACTGAGGCCATCGCTAGGCAACCAGTCGGCTTTTGGTACACTGGCCCAGATTGTGTAGAGCTGTAGTTTCATAGGATGAATACCTCGATTAGGACGATGGTTCCGAAGATAGCACAGGAGCCTATAAAAGACAATAGGGCGTCCAGTGCTACTGTTTTGTAGAGTTTAGCTCGTGTCATGCTATTGTCTCCTTAAATTCTACTGGGGTAATCCCACGCCGTCTCAATTCCTGCGCAGCATAGTGGAACTCATCCCAATACTGACCAGCTTTGGGGTTATCAATTGTATCTCCTGCCTTTGCCGCATGATAAGCATCTTGTCTGATATAGAGCAATGAATCATTGTCTAGTGTTTTGAACCTTTTTATCGTCTCAGTGTGCCAGTTTTTCATGCTACGCTATCTCCTTAAGGTTTATTAGTTTTAACATCTTCTTACCATGTGCTGGATATGCTACCACAGTTATATCACGATTCCAACATGCTCTGCAGGGTCCGCATTTACCTGCACGAGTGCTTGACTCGCACACTTGCAAGCCTTGTTGCTTCCAGTCAATGCTAGGCACTATCGTGCTGCTATTGCGTCCCGCTACCGTCTCACCTGTCACACTGTCGCTCGAGTAGCGTACTACTACGTTCGGCAATGCTTCCATCTCTGCAAAGACACTGCGAAACTTTGTAAACTTGTGCATCCTTGTGGGTAACCAGTGCTTGACCCATGGTGTAGCTTTCATCACCTCGAGGATCTTACGCGCAAGTTTTACACTGTAGACGTCGCCAGAGTCAAACCACCGGAAGTACCTGTCGTTGTCCAATTCTGCCACCATATCGGAAACCCATACGTCACGCTTCCAGTCTTGCTGATTGTGTTCTCGTGGTGCTTTGACATTAGGGAAACGATAATTGCCTTGCGTGGCATAGCATCCTTCACATGCTGGTACTAGTTTACCATTGTCGCCAATGCTACCGGCGCAAGTAGTGAGTGCTTGAAGTGACCACGACCTGCAAGGCATCTTGCCAGCTTTAGAAAGTCTGATTGTCATTGTTTTATTCTCCTTTTTCTAAAGATCGTAATACCATTGTTTCAAATCTTGGTGCCAATTCATTTTCATAATCCAAATCAATACGCGAACTATTATGATCATCACAAAATTGCTTATCAATATTTCCTCTTTTTTCTAAAAATAATAAACCGTATTGGTATTCATCACTAAACTCTATTTCATCGGCGGTAGCATTAAAGCAATTTTGCAAATGATCTAATAAATCTCCGTAATTAGCAAAATATAAAACGTCGTAATCACAAAATGTGGAAACGCCTATGTCTGTTTGATAATATGTCATTGTTTTTTCCTCTAATAATTAAGTTCGTAAAAATACGTTACCATGTGGGATAACATAGGACAAGTAAAAAGTGATAATTATTCGGTTTTATTTTTACCGGATTTTTACCGGTATTTTGGCGCACCTTTAAAAATGCGCGAGCATATGTATGTGCATATATGTA
>WLWF01001295.1_pt1 | contig 21066 bp, 9 predicted proteins | sample 6718331 | NCBI WGS metagenome assembly WLWF01 (sample SAMN12718692, study PRJNA515312) | sponge metagenome | isolation source: marine sponge | host: Mycale hentscheli | place: New Zealand: South Island, Marlborough, Capsize Point | collected 2003-05-01
AAATTAAAAGTACTGAGATACCAGTAAGTCAAATGTTAGTAGGTGATAGAAACGCTATTATGATTTGGTTAAGAGCTACTGGTTATGGTGAAATGTACCCAGTAAAAATGGTAGACCCTGTTACAGCCGAAGAATTTGAAACCGAGGTGGATTTATCTAGTTTAAACACTAAACCTCTAAAGTCCCAACCTGATGAAAATAATGAATTTAATTTTACCTTACCTAGGAGTAAAAAGAAAATTAAATTTAAATTATTAACAGTTGCCGATGAAACATCGATAACTAAAAAAACTGAAGCTAGGAATAAAGCTACTAAGTCTCAGATTAGTATGGCTTTAACTTATAGACTACAATCTCAAATTATGGAAATTGAAGGTAATAGAGACCCTAACATAATATCAAAATTTATTGAGGTTATGCCAGCATATGATTCATTGAAATTCAGAGAACATTCTGATGAAATTGAACCAGGTATAGACTTAGAAGTGGAAGTGGAGGGTCCTTCTGGTAGCTTTCGTAGTCCCTTTGCAATTGGACTCAACTTTTTTTGGCCTAACGCTGGAGTATAGGTTAAACCTTATAGAACAAACGTACTATCTAGTTAAACATATGGGATTCGGTTATTTCGAAGTTATGAAGATGCCTGTCTATGAAAGAAAAATATATATAGACTTATGGCAAAAAGAAATGGAAGAACAACAAAAACAACATAAAAGAGCTCAATCTAAGAAGAAATAAAAGTGTTTTAAGGCATATTTATCAATAAAAGTAATTACTATGCCACAAGATATAAAAAAAGTTCTTGAAAATTACAAAAATGATTTAATAAGAAAAAAAGACTTATTAGTTGAATTTGAGTTAGACCCTATAAAACCTCAGAAGACTAAAGTAAAGGGGTTAGACACTGATGATGGTGGTAATATAGCTGGTAGAGCTGACTACCTAGGTAATGAAATAAAGGCAAACTTAAAGAACTTAGGTTTTAATATCGATGATAATGCTTTAGCTAAACAAAAAACCATAGCTCACTTAGAAATAGCACCTTTTGGTTTTAGATATAGTTTATATTGGCCTAATAAAAATGAGTGGGGAGAAAAGGGGGCTGTAGAAAACCTAAACGGTAAGACTATTGAAAATCCTATAGAAACTAGAGCTAAAGTTATTAACTCTAATTCCAATGGTGGTTTAATTCTTGAAACTAAAGAAGGTTTACAGATATATTTTTTTGATGAAGGAGAACTAAGTAGAACTTTAAGTGGTGGTTCTGATGGTAAATTGCCACCAGGTAAAAAGGGGGAAAATTATAAAAGACTTTTAGAGGAAGGTATTACTTATAAAGTTAAGATAGATGAACCTATAGAATTAGATTGGAGTGGAGAGGAATTTGAGGGTGATGAAGAGAAAGAATCTGAAGGTGAGTCTGATGAAGAAATAACAGTACCAGAAGAAATTTCTTCTGGGAAAAATAGAAATGAAATTTTTAGATTGTTATTAAGTAATTTCGCTGGGTTTAAAGGTGATGTTGTTTATGGAGACGGTTTTAAAGATATTAAAGATTCTAGAGAATATTCTAAATTAAGAAGAAAAGTTAAGAAGGGTGAATTAGATAAGTCCGCTATTAAAGATTTTTTATCTAAGTCTAGTAGGGATTCTTATAGTATGATGATTTCTAACCTTAGAAAATCTTACCCTAATACATTTTTTAAAAAATTATCTAAAGCTTTCCCAGAATTTAATATTAAATACACTAAAACTAATGTTGATGAGTCTTTGGATAGTACCACACTGATGGAAGCGGAAAACGAAGATAAATTGAAAAGATGGTCATTGGTTTTCGATAAATCTGTACTCACAACTAAAAATATAGATAACCTAGATAAGAATATTCGAAAATTTATGGCGACAGTAAAAAAATGGTTTTCTGTCCCAGTTAAAGGTAATGATGGTAAAAAAAGAAGTTATAATATATCTTACGATGAGGATAAGGTTAATGATTATTATAATAAATTTTATGGGAAAAAGAATGAGTCCTACAATTTAATAGGTTCTTTATTAAAAGAAATTATAAAGGAAGAGGGAGAAAAAGTTAAACCAGATTATATTAATTTAAAAATAGAATCTGGTGGTTTAGAAACTCAAGATGAAGGAACAGATGAAGTTGAATCTAGAGTTTCTTCAAAAGGTAAGCCATCTGGTGGGTTTATAGATGCTGTTATTGTTATAGTGGGTAACAAATTTGATGGTAGTGGAAAACTAAGTGGGGGTCCATTTAAAATAAAACCAGGTTTTGCTAATAAACAAATGGTAGCTTCTAAACAAGAGAGTGAGGTTGATTTAAATATAGAGTATGATGGTGATGGTAATGTTCTTAAGGGTAACATTAACATAAAAGATAATCCAGAAGGTATTAATGATTTGTTAAATAAAGTTATAAGTAGTGGTAAAATGAAGATTAAAAAATCTGAAAAAGATAGTGAATTAGTAATTTTATCTTACCCTAGTCAAACAGCTATTAGTGATAGAATAAATAACACTTGGCAATCAATATTAAAATAGTTTTTTAAATGTCAGATTTTAAACAAAATAATAAAGACGCAAAAGAATATTACGAAACGCAACAAAAAATTGCTGAAGTAATAAAAAGACAAACCGATACTTGGGATTCATTTGTTGATGCTCAAAAAGCTGCTACTAAAAACGCTAAATTAATAAAGGAAACTCAGAAAGAAATATTAAGATTAGAAGAATTACAAACTGAGGAAGCAACACTTAAAGCTGAGAGGTTAAAAAAAGATGTTGAATATCTAATAAAAGTTAATAAAGAGATGTTAAAGACTGGTACTTTAGTTAAAGGTATTGGTAAGTCGATTGCGAATTGGGGGATGAAAAAGTTACCAGGTGTAGCTAACAATCTATTAGATATGTTCAATAAAATGGATAGTTCTTCAAGGAGGACATCTATTAATATGGGAATGTCTCTTAATAGAATGAATACATTCAAAACTACCGCAGCCGCTTCAGCTGAACAATTAACTATATTAGGTTTAGAAGCTTCAGCAGCTGGAGAAATGATGGGTGCTATGGCGGAAGAAACGGGTAGACAAACAATGTTAACTCAAGAGTCTGTTGTTGCTATGGGAGCTTTATCTGAGAGGTTAGGTATGTCTCATCAAGAATTAGCTGGTATGGTCGGTCAAATGGCTAATTTTGGTTTGGGTGCTCAAGATTCTACCGAATTAGTTAGTGAAATGGCCGCTACAGCTGATGCTATGGGTGTTAACACTGGTAAGGTAATTAAGTCTGTTCAGAAGAATCTACATTTGGTTAATAAACTTAGTTTTAGAGGTGGTGTTAAAAATATGGCTAAAGTTGCTGCATACGCCGAAAAAATGAAATTATCTATGGAGGAAATGGCTGGTTTCGCTGATAAAGTTTTTAGACCAGAAGGTGCTATAGATGCAGCAGCTAATTTACAAGTTTTAGGGGGTGGTTTAGCACAATTGGGAGACCCAATGAAAATAATGTATGAGGCTAGAAATAACCCAGAGGAATTTGCTAAAAGTTTAGTTAAAGCGACAGGTGCTGTAGCGGTCTTTAATAAAAAGACTGGTGAGTTTGAAGTTAGTGCTTATGAATTAGATAGATTAAAAGAAGCTTCAAATGCGACAGGTATTAGTTTAGAAAGTTTAGTAAAAACAGCGAAAGAAAGTGCTAGACAATCGATGTTTGATGGTCAGATGATGAAGGGTATGACTAAGGAAGAAAAAGGTTTCTTATCTAGTGTGGCTGAAATGAAAAACGGTAAACCCATGGTTATGGGGTTAGATGGTAAATACAAAGAACTTTCCAAAATTAGTAAGGACGAAGCTGGTAGATTAATGGAAAAAAAGAAAAGTGATGAAGAAGCTGCTTTAGCCGCACAAACCACACAAGAAAGGTTAATGAATATGTTTAACTCTATCTTAGCTTCATTGATGCCATATTTGGATGCTCTTGAACAAACATGGGGCCCTTTATTAATAGAATACGCTAAAAAATTGGTTGATGGAATTAAGTATTTATTAAAAAACCCTTGGGTGGCTAAATTAGCATTAGGTTTATTAGCTCTCGCTAAATTTGCCCCACTACTACAATTAGCAGGTAATATGTTTATGACAGCTTTTAACTTAGGTAAAAGTGTTATTGGTGGTGTTGCTGGTTGGTTCAAAAAGGGTGTTGCTATGAGGAAGGGTTTTGATTCCACAGGAACACCAAGTATGGGTGGACAGTCTGGAGCTGCAACTAAAATGACTAAGGCTGGTAAACCTGACATGAGGTATAAAGCTAACAAAATGAAATATGGTGGTGCTAGTAAAGGTGCTGCAGGTACACAAGCTATGGGAAAATCGGCAGGTGGTCAAGCAGGTAACTTCTTAAAGGGTGCTTTAGGTTTAGTCGCTATATCAGCAGCTTTATGGGTGTTCGCGAAAGCTTTACAAGAATTTGATAAACTACAAAATGGGTGGGGAACTTTAGCATTAGCAGCAGTTTCTTTAATAGCTTTAGGTGGAGCACTTATGGTACTCACACCAACGCTTAACGCATTTGGTTCTTCAGCTTGGGTAGGTATCGCAGCGATGGGAGCTTTAGCGGCTTCAGTTATGGCACTAGGTTTCGCTACTACTTTATTTGCACAGGGTGGTTTAGCTGGAACGATGTTAATGATTACCGCGTTAGCCGCACTGACGATAGCTGTGATGGTTTTAGGGGCTTTAGGTGCTAGTGGTATTGGGTTCATAGGTGTGGCTTTAATATTAGCTTTAGGGGCAGCTATGATTATGGCTGGTTACGCAACAACTTTATTTGCTGAAGCTATAGCTACTGTAGTGACATCATTCCAAGGGTTATTTGAATTAGTTAATATGGATAATATTGGAGCTTTATTATTAATGGGTCCTGCCTTAATAGGTGTTTCATTAGGTGTATCCGCTTTAGCTCTATCTTTAATTGCGTTAGGTGCAGCTTATTTAGCGGGTGGTTTCTTAGGTATTTTTGCTCTAGGTGAAACTGCAGATAAGATACAAAAAGCTTTTGGTGATATAGACCCAGCGGCGGTTGCAGGAGCAATCACAGCAATTAACAATGTGGATATGGAGAAAGTGGCGGCGATTAAAGATTTAGCTAATTCACTTTCAATGGTTAGTATGTTTGGTGGAGGGTTTAAAATAGAAATGGGTGAATTAGATGTTAAGGGTAATATAAAACTAGAAGGTAAAGGTGGAGCCGCTAATACTGACTGGGTGGAAGACCCTATATTTATTTCTAAATTAAAAGATGTGGTTTGGGAAGCTATGGACGCGGATAAAAACGGTGGTAGAAATTAATAAGCTGCGCGCTTTTTATTATTATTTAATCATTTATTATTTCTTATTTAATATTACTTTATATCTAAAGCTTATGTGCGCGCTAAATAAAGTAAGTAAAATTGAATAAGTAAATATTTATTAGTATAAAAAGTTAAAAAATATGCCAAATGCTATAAACCCTAATGACTATAATGTAGAGTTTTTTAATACAGTTTTTCAAGGGACTACCACGGTAGAAGATTTTAGGGAATACCTTTTTAGTAGGAACTTACCTAACTTACCACCTGAATTAGTTAATAGTCCAGCGGGTAATTTTGAACCTTTTTATGGTGAAAAAGGATTAGAAAAAGATATTAACTACACACCAATAACAAATCCAGGTGATTTGGATGAGTGGTTTCTTAATGGTGGTCAATCTGAAGACGCTGACGATGTTAGGTACCAAATGATGAGCCCTCAAGAAAAAGAAGGTAAAAAGGGTAGTCAATACGGTCCTGCTTCATTTATATCATATAATTGTCCAAACGTAGAACCCAATTTTGAAACAGGATTTATTCAATACCAAACATCAGCTGGGGGAGGGGATTTTAAAGATTTACTTCAAACAACACTATTAGATGGACAATTAAATTTAGGACCTGGTGCGGCAGTAAACTTCAAATCTGAATTAGAAGATTTAGGTAAAGAAAGAAGGAAACAAGAAGTTATTAATAGATTAAAGTTAAAGGGTGAAAATTTATTAGGTAAAATTAATTTAGACCCATTAGGTTTATTATCTGGACAAGATTTAATTTTAAGAGATTACGATATTACTGTTAGACCTGGTAAAATAGGTAAACTAATTGAAACAGCAACAGATTTCATTGGTTTCGAAATACCAGCTAGTTCAATACCAGCAGGAGCTTTCGGACGATGGGATGGTGACGCAAATAGTGGTAACGGACCAAATAATTACGAAGATATAATGAAATCTACTGGTTCAGCCACTAAAAGTTTAATATTCAAAACTATAGCTAGAAACGCGTATGGACCAATACTAGAGGAAAGACCTACAGGTTTGGGTGGTTTATTTGGTAGAATTGGTAACGCTTTCAGTAGTGGTCAGGCACCACAATTAAGAACTTATACAGACCCTCTAATAAACGAACCTGTAGTAAAAGCTAAAAAAGATGAAGTAAAAAAACCTTTAGTAGATAAAATAAATAACGCTGTTGGTAAAATAGTAGATGGTATAGCTTTCACTAAAGGTGTTGGAGCTGAAGAAGATGGGCCTTCTAGTGTATTTAAAGTTGGTACTGATGGTGAGTACATGGGTGCTTCAACAAGTAATGACGATATAATAGAAAATGCTTTATTTGGTTTTACATCATTACAAAATCATAACACTGTTATTCCACATGATGGGTGGGGTGTATTAGGACCAATAAATTATTACGATGGAATAGGTTTCACAACGGAATCAGGTACCGATGCCCCAGTAGGTACTGGTATGCCGTTTGAGATGCAAAACGCAGCATCGGAAGGTAACCAACCGTTAACACCACAACCACTTAACAATGGTATGTTTTGGGGTAAAACACCTGATGGTGGTACTAACCCATTTAATAGGGGTATACTTAAATTTACACAAGATTTAATAAATAGTTCTCAAGGGGTAAAAACAGCTAAAGGTAGATATATAGGTGCTGTAAACTCAGTTAGTAATTTTAAAAACAAAGGTGATGTAAAAACTGGTAGAGGTAAACACATTGGAGTTTCAATGGGTAATACTGTAGCTAAAAACAACGCAAATGGTGAATCAGGTAAAGAAGGTGGTGGAGGGGAACCTTGGTACTGTCGTTCTTGGTCTGTTAGAAATCCATATAATAAAGTTGAGGATTTAATTAGGCGTGGTGTTAATAACACAGGTTCTAGAACTAGTTTAACTAGACCAGACTTTAATTTAAGTGTTTTAGGAGATAATGGTTTTGTAAAGGTAGCTCCTTATGTTGGTGATAGTACTGGAGGTTTTGATGGTGATACTTTAAAATTAGGTGACCCAGCGGTACAAAAATATATGTTATCACTAGAGAATTTAGCTTGGCAAAACAGTGAAGAAATATTAAAAGTGGCACCTTGTGAAGTTGGCCCTAATGGTGGTAGAATGATGTGGTTCCCACCTTATGATATAAACTTTACAGATAACTCATCTGTAAATTGGGACTCTACATCATTTATTGGTAGGGGTGAACCAATCTATACATATAATAATACTGAAAGAACAGGGACACTTTCATTTAAGATTGTGGTTGACCACTCAATGGCATTAACTGAAATTAAAAAACAAGGTGATAACGCACTATTCCAATACTTTGCTGGTTGTGATGATATGATTGAGGAAGCTAGAAAAATATTACCAGTCACCGATATTAACCAAATAGTAATAGATGAAATAACAGACCAAATACCAATACCCTTTATACCAGTTGAAACCCCTTCTCCACCAGAAGAAATTATATTTTATTTTAGACACGCTTATAAATTTGAAAAAGATGAGGTTGGTACGGACTTACTTACAGAATTAGGTGCTGTAGTGGAAGGACCACCAAGTTACCCACAAGACATTATTGTTAAATGGGATAATGGTTATTTAAGAGGTACAGTACCTACAATACCACCATTAATACCTAACCCAACATTTGGTTTACCACTTTTAAGTTCTGGTGCTCCAAATGAATTTAGTGCTCTAGAACAAATACCAAATCCAGCTTTCTCAGCTTCAACTTTAGAGGAATACACGTCAGCTCAAACAAATTCATTAAATCAATTAGCTGTTGAAAATTTAGACAAAATAGTGGAGTTCTTATTAACACCAGATGGTAAAAGATTTCAAATACAATTATATGGTACTTGTAGTGAGAGTGGAGCTGCAAAGAGAAATAAAGCTTTAGGAAAAGCTAGATGGACAAGTACACAAAAATATCTTTATGATAAACTTTTAGAAAAAGAAGCTACTATGAAACCTATAGCCGCATCAAACTTAGGAGCACCTAATGGTGTTTTTTATGATTCGGAGAAAAAGATGTATGGTAATTCCGATTTAAAACAAAAAAGGTGGTTAGGAGAAAGTAGAGGAGAAAAGAAAGCTAAACAATTAGTTGACTATGATGTAAATGACAACCCAAGAATTGGTGAAGCAACACCTACACCATCAGGACCTTATTCAGCTTTATCTGTTGAAGCTAAATTAGATAGGTCTTGTATAATAAAATTAGTTTATAATCCAGAGTTAGATGAAAAATATTTAGCTCAAAGAGTTCAACTATTTGAAACCGAAATTGTTCAGGAAGGTTCAGTGACAGAAGAAAGAACTACAAGATTCGAAGAAGGTTCAGATGAGGTGCTAGCAGCTAGATTAGCAGAAAGAGCTAAATCTTATTTAGCTTGGGAATGTAGTTATTTTGAAAAAATGAAACAAGAAGATAGTTTTGTTTATGAATCATTAACAGAAAAATTAAAATATTTTCACCCAGCATTCCATTCTATGACACCAGAAGGTTTTAATGCTAGATTAACTTTCTTAAAACAATGTACTAGACAAGGACCTAATATAGCAAAAGGTGAACCTTCAAATATGGCTTTTGGTAAACCACCTATATGTGTATTAAGAGTAGGAGATTTTTATCACACTAAAATAGTTATTGATACAGTTAACTTTACATTTGACCCCCTACAATGGGATTTAAATCCAGAGGGTATTGGTGTACAACCTATGGTTTGTAATGTAGACTTAAACTTTAAGTTTATCGGTGGTTCATCACTAGGTGGACCTATATCACAATTACAAAACGCTGTTAGTCATAACTTCTTTGCTAACACAGGACTTTATTTACCTAGAACAATTTATAAATCGGTTGGTGAATACAAACAATCAAGAAGAGACCCAATCACAAATGAGATTTCTGAAATAGAAACTGAAACTAGATACAATAAAGACCAAGCATTCGCATATGGTGCGTACATTAGCCCAAATCAAGTTATTGGATTAAATGGTGAATTCGGTAGTGAGAACACAGCTTTAACACCACCAAAAGACCCTAATGAAGAAAAGGTTAAACAACAACAAGCACAAGCTCAACAAACAATAACACCAGCAAAAATTGATGACGACACTCAAAAACAAATTGATGAAGCTTTTGATAAAAAGGTTGAGGAGAGAGCTGGAGCTTTTAAATTAACAATGAGGCTAAATATCAATAGTAGTCTAAAAAAGAAAGCTACTAACCCCACATCAATAGACCTAGGACAAGCTTTATATAATGGTGCTGATAGAGGTCAAATAAAACCATTATTAATTGCCATTAGCAGTAGTCAAGAATCATTAGAACAATTCGAGGTTACTTATCCAAACGGTACTATAAAGGTGTATACAAGAGAAGAATGGTTTACCTCTTCTTATCCAACAGGTATTCGTAGTTCAAAATCAAAAAACAAATGGATTACTCTTTGGGACCCAGTTGATAGAACCAAATCTTTTTTCGGTTCAGCATATAATGGAATTAGTTTTTCTCAGGGTATAGAACCTGGTACATATAAATTTAGAGGAATAGCTAGTGTTGAAGCTAATATAGCGGAAGACGCTAAAACTGGTTTCGAAAAAATTCAATCAAATACAATTGAAGTTAAAATTCTTGTTTGTGGCAAAACAGGTACTGGAAATGTTGTCTTCTTAACAGATATACCAGAAAAAGGAGCATGTTAAAATTAAAAAATTATGGCAAGATATTACGATAGATATAGAGATTTTAAAGAAAATGGTAAACAAACAACTTTACCTTTTATAAAATTACCAGTTAAATCCTCAGACCAAAGAGTTGCAACTGATAAAAGAACAAGATTTGATAAACTAAGTCAACAATATTATGGTAATCCATATCATGGTTGGTTAATTTTATTAGCTAACCCAGAATTCGGTGGTTTAGAGTTTGACATTCCTGAAAGAAGCGTTATAATAGTACCATTTCCTTTAGAAAAAACATTGGAGGATTACCAAACAGCTGTTAGACGATATAAACGTCTTTACGGATAATACAAAAAAAAATAGTTTTAATGGCATTTAATGATGGACCACAACCAAGTATAGAGTTAAATCAAAATGGTGTAAGATTTATAGACCCAAACCCCACTGACCAAATAGTTAATCATGAAGATTTAATCATGTATGTTAAATTGATTGCTAGAACAAAAGGTAGGAGTATTTTAACACAGACTGGTAGTCAGGTTACGTTAGATATGGAGAGAAAATTCACTAGGAATACAACTAATTTCACATACAACGATGATAAAAAATTCTTAGATACTGAATGGACCAACTTAGGTGGCGGACCCCAAGACCCTGGTGAAGATATAGGTACTTTTGGTATTACCAATATCAATATTGAGTTTAAATCTAGTTTTATGCCTAAAATAGTTATAGATTTTGTTGATATTAGAGGAGCTACTTTATTTGAACAGGGACCTTGTTCTCCTTATTCAGCTTTTTTACATTTACCATACCCTGTGTTCGAACTAACTGTAAAGGGTTATTATGGGAAACCAGTCACATATACACTAGCTTTAATAAAGTTTAACACAAAATTTAATTCAGATACAGGTAATTTTGAGTCAAAAGCCGAATTTGTTGGTTATACCTACGCTTTCTTGTCTGACATACCTATGGGGTATATAATGGCTGTACCTTATATGGATAATCATGCTGGAGATGATACTTTAAAAAATATATGGAATAAATATAGAACTATACCTGGTTTATCCGATACAGCAGACGGACTCCCAATAAACCCAAAAACAGTTTTCAATTTAATCCAAGACGCAAAAAAATTAGAAACAAAAACACCAGAATTAAAAAATTCAATTCAAGTAGTTGACTTAGGTAAAATAGGTAAAGTTAAAAATTCACTAGTAGACTTGAAATCCTTAGTCGAGGAAATTCAAGGTAAATGGATTCAGAAATGTGGTGGTAGGTCTAAAAAATGTACTGTAAGAAAATCAGAGGATAATAAAAGAAACGTCCCTGTTGTTGTGTATAATTCAGGTGACCCTAACCCTACAATTGTCGCCGAACTTTATGGAGGAATACCAGGTGGTTCAGGTGTTGGTGTTATAAAACCATATTTAGGTGATGGAACTGAATCTGGTTGGAAAGCTTCTAAAGTAGGGATAAAGTATGGGGTTGTAAAAGAACAATATAACACTATAACTATAGAAGGGGGTCCACCAGAATTAACTTTTGATAATATTAAAAGTAATATTTTTGGTTTTTGGGGAGAACCACCAAAAAATGAAACCGATGTAGGTGATGTTTATGGTATAGATTTATATAAAGGTTTACTTAAAGAAATAAACACAAAATTAGAAGTCATGGAAAAAGCTTTTAATTCTAAAAGAGATTCTGTAAAAAAACAATTAAATGACGCTGTTAAAGCAACCCTAGGATTTAACCCAAGTATTAGAAATGTTTTCGCTATTATTTTAGCTAATACTGAAGCTTTTTTAGAATTATTAAGGGTAGCATCTGTAAAGGCTGAAGAACATCACATTGATAATAAAGATACTATATTAAATGATATTCAAGGTGGTAATGGTAATGTTTTAAGTAATAAAGACAGTGTTGCTGACGGTAATGGACCCCAAATGAGTAACCAAAGTGTGATTAATGATAATAACGCTAAAATTTACCCTTGGCCTACATACTACCAAACCGTTTTAGCCCCAAAAGATGAGGCTGGTGAAAAAGAACAATATCCAGGTGCTAAGTTATTTTTCCAAGACTGGCCAGAAGTTAGATTTGTGGAAGATTTTATTATAGCTTTAACTAAATTAAGAGAAGACTTAGATTTGTTGGAGGGTGATATAGATGATAAGCCAGGTTTTGATAATTTCGCACCACTAAGTGTTTTAGATACACCAATTTTAGGTAATGAAGATGCTGCTTGTAGATGGTTTTCAGTTAGTAGAGGTTCTAACCCATTAAATGGAGTAAACAACTCAAACCCTTTATCTGGAGAAGAAGCTTTATTCTCAACTATAGGTGAAAACGCATTTCTAGTGGGAGATTATAGTTTTATTAACACATTATCATTATGGAAATCACAATTAGGGTTTTACAATACATTCGGATTTGATTTCGAATCCAATGGCGTTAGTACTTCCAATGGAGCCGAAGCTGGTGGTGCAGCTTTACAGGTTGGGCCACAAAGTATAGTAGATAACCCAATAGTTAATCAAAATATTTCTAGTAATAATAAATTAGGTAGATACAGTGGTAAAGGATTTAGTGTAGATGATGATTGGAATAAATCAGACTCAAAAGCCTCCACAACTAAATTCTCAAAAATAAGCCCAACAACTAAACCTTTAATGTCAGATATGGGTAGGGTAGATGCTATGAATTGTTTATCCACTCTTTATGGTGAAGATGAATCAGATTTGTTACAAATACTTAAAGCTAATAAAGGAAACACATCTTCAGTAGATGAATTAAAAGAGATAATAAAAAAACAAGTAAAAATTACTATTAAGAAAAAATGGGGTGACAATTATAAAGAACAAGATTTTGCTAATTGGGCCATATCAGCAACAGCAGCTATTAATAATGGTACACCAAAAGCGGAGGTAATAACTCAACAAACGGCTTTATATTCAGGACCTTTCACTTATGTAAAAAGTGGTAAAATACTAACACTAAAAGGACCAATACCTATTAGTAATAATGATGTTATACACCCCCAAGCAGAAAAAACATCTTTTTTATCAGCTAACCCATACAATAACCCTAGGGAAGGTGCAGCTCTAATGTCAAAAACAGAAATTGAAGGTACGAGGGAAGTAAACATGGTTGAAGACACACTACCTCAGAAATTAACTGATTTATATACCTCTTATTGGACAAAAGAACCCTCTAAAGATGGTGGAACAGCTAGTCTTGGTGGGGGTATAAGTAATGGTAGTATTATGAAAACTTTATTATCTTATAATAATACTGCTTATAGACCTTTATGGTATCCTGCACTTAAAGATAATCTCAAAGCTGGTCCAATTGACCCTAGCTCAGGAAAAAGTGTCTCACCTTATTTTAGTTCAAAATACGAGGAAAGTAATAGGTTAACAGCACACTGGCGGAATATGTTACCACATAAATCTGTGACTCAAAATAGTTACCATCTTTATTATCAAAGCCAACTCTCATTCAATCCGAGTGTATGGGCTTCAAGTGAAAAAATATTATGGGATTTAGGTAGTTCCAGAGCTATATACACCAGAAGTTCATCTACTTGTTGTTACTCCGATTTCGTAGGACCAAGCAACGCTGCTTCGATAGGTGCTGCTGATGCTTTCGTCCAAACACCATTATGGACTTGTAACTACCCAACTAATAAAGCACCAATACATGGTACCTCTAATCAAATTCAAAGGCAGGAGTTAATACTACAAAGTACTAACGCTTCGTATGATAAACCCAGTAAGAAATTCCATAATAATGCTTCTACCAATTATAGTAGAAATAATGTTACTTGGTGGGGTTTAAATTCTTGGGGTACCGCCATAAATAGTAATGGTACACCAAGACAGACTAATGGTTGGGATTCCAATAATTGGGTAAAACCATTAATGTATTTACAGGTGATGTCTTACGGTTTTGATTTATTAGATATGGAACACCATAAGTTAGGTCACTTTTGCCCAAATGATGGAGCTGGTTTTAATCAAATAAGTTCTTTCTCTAATTTCACACACTATGGTGTTTTTGATATCCCTAGGTCATATGCTTTATTGGTGGGGGCCATTCTTTGGAGAGCTAAAGAGGGTTACGTTTTACAGTGGGACGGTATAGACCCCACATCTACCGACTATAAAGGTTGGAATAGATATAATAATTGTGTGGGTATTGATGACTTGTCAGACCCAGTATGGTTTTTCCATAATTGTATATCTAGACCTTGGTATTTAGGTGGAGCTGTATTTGATACAAGTGAAGCCGCCAGTCCTAGTGGCCCATACGGTAACAATAATTATAGGAGGAAGTATAGGGGTAGAGGCCCAAATAGACAAGACATATGGAGTCATAGTGGTGGTGATGGTGCTGGAGCAGTTGCTGCTGCTGATAGAGATGGTATAAATGTAGGTCAGTTAGGTCCAAATTCTGGATGGAAATCTCTTCTATGTCCTATGACATTCCCAACAGGCTTCGAGTCTATTAATGCAGCTAATTGGTTACAAAATGGAGCGACCAATCCAATGAACATTCAAGAGGGTACTGGTTGGTTAAAGACACACCAAAATATAGGTACAGGTTGGGCTGACACTACCACACCATCAAATATCCGCCGTGGGTACTTTGACAGTTGTAGACAAGACCAAGTACCTTTTATATTTGAAGGTCTCTCATCTGGTTCTAAACTTAGTGGTTCACTCAGTCCAGCAACGTGGAAAGAACCCAAAACCTTGGTTTTCTCAGAATTACATGAACAAGATAAACAATCACCTACTTATGCCCCATCTCAAGCTGAAAACGCACCAAATAGACATGCAAATGCGTACTTAAAATTAAAAGAACATTGTAAAGAGATTATGTTATTACCTAAATCTCTAAAAGAAGACTTTATAAAATATTTTGAAGACTTCGCACTTACACATTTCAAAGCTACTGAAAGTAATAAGTTTAAAGGAGAATCTACCTCTTTCGGTATGTTAAAACTATTTGACCCACTAAATTGGTCTAACACTTATGGTCTAGGTAATGCAGAATTCGACTATTATCAATTAAGAACTCAACAGGCTTGGGGTACGTTAGAAGGTTTTGAAAACGGAAGTTATGGGTTTCCCGCTGAATTAAGAGGATTTTATGGTTATTTAAGTGACCAGGACACAAAAGATATGTGGACAAATGGTAAAGGACTTGCTGCAGGTAAAGGTGGTTACTGGACTGACACTACTAAAGAAAATAATCCATGGTTTTCTGTCTATTCCACATCTAGTAACTGGGTAAAAATGGCAGCGGTAAAAAAGAGTAACAGTAGTAGTAGTGGTAGTGTTCAATACGCTACACAAGGTGGGGTATCTTGTTTCGTTTCAGGTTCAAAAATATTATTAAGTAATGGTAAACAAAAAAATATTGAAGATGTTAATAAAGAAGATAATATATTAACATATAACGTTTTAAAATCAGTTTTTGAAACAAGTACCATTGGTGATATTAGTTTAGATTATAAAGAGGAAATAATAAAAATATATTTAGAAAATGGTATAACTATCACTAGTACTAACACCCACCCTTATTTTATAAAAAATAAAGGTTGGTCTGTATATAGGGGAGCTGGAGACTTTGGTGAAGAAATTGGTGTTAGAAAACAAATGTCTGTTGGTGATGAGGTATATTATTACGATTCAAATAAAAAAGAATTTATTTTTATTAAAATTGACCGAATTTCAGAAAAACCAAAATCACCAACAAAAGTATGGAACCTCAAAAATGTCACCAACAACCACAATTTTATAATTAACAATGTTTTAGTACATAACGTAACTTAATTAAAAAAATATGGGTAATTATTTAACTTCAAAAAATAGGGTTTATGGTTTAAGGACAGATTTTACTGAAGGTGATTTTTCTTGGTACCAGCCAACACCAGAAGAAAAAGACTCAGGAGCAAATTCAGAATTCAACAAAGCGGATAAAGCTATTAATTCAAAGTTATTAAAGTTTTTAACAGAAGAGGATTCTGAAACCGCTTTGGTGTCATCTACACCCAAAATATTCTCCGCTATAGCTAAACAAGACTTTAATGAAGATTTTTATATACATGAAGATGAACTTGACGCATACTGTGAAGGATTCGCTAATACAATATATAATAATATAGACCAAATATGGACTGATTATAATGAAAAAGACACTTCCGACCAGGACTTAATTGAATCAGCTATGGACGATGAAGATGTTAAATTATCTTTATATAGGTCATTTAAATCATTATATGATAAATGGATATCTTCCTCGGATTCCAAAGGTAGTGCCGAAAATAGTGGTTATTTTTATAATAACTACGGTGACGACACCTCCCAAGATAGTAGGACATTATTTGAACATTTTAATTTTGTGAATAGGACTGGTGGGGATATAGGGGGTAAAGCTGTTATAGATATTTCTTACTTATCAGGTTTATCGGATACTAGTGGTGGTCAAGGACCAACACAATCTTTATACAATTCTTTAACCAACCTATTGAGTAAGAATAATTTTGATTTCTTCGCAATGCCTAACTATGTTAATTATTCAGATAACGAAGAGGGTAATGAAGCTCTAAAAGATATGTGGAGACCAATAACAGGTCCATTAAACGCGATAGCACCGAATCCTTCTTTTGTTTGTATGTTTATAGGTGGCTCATCTAGAGCATTAGATATACCGAGGTCTAAATGTGGTACAGAAGGTTTGTCGTTTGATTATAAAAACGATTCATTTGATATAAATGACCCCGCTACTTATCCCCAAGATTTTATAGAAAATACTGGTGGTATAGTAGCTTTTAAAGTTAGATATGGACAAGAAGCACAAAACCACTTTAAAAGTATTCAATTAGACCAAGCAGAGTTTAAAGAAACCCAAGAATCACTATTAGTGATAGACGCACTAACCAACCCTAAAACAGGTTCCCAACCATCACAAATAGGTAAAGGTAATAATTTATTTGACACCTATCTCACTAGAAGTTATAGTTGCGATATAGAAACTTTTGGTAATTTCCAATTACAACCATTAATGTTTTTTAAATTAGAAAACGTACCTATGTATAGAGGAACTTACATGATTATAAACACCTCACATTCTATAGAAGCACACAACGTTAAAACCACATTTAAAGGTGTGAGACAACCGATAGTACAAGTGCCATTAATAACTGACGCATTATCATTATTAGATTTAGCTTTAACTCCAGACGATGCTTTTGAAGGTAAAAGAACTGATTTAAATAATTTTAACAGTAATCCTAATGGCGGAACAACCCCATCAAATCAACCAGGTTCACCAGTAGTAAACTTACCACAAGGTTCCAAGTCGGGTGGTAGACCTAAGAGATTAAATGATTACAATAATTCTTAAAATAAAAAAATATGAGTTTAGCAGACATTAACCCACTTTTATTAAAACCAACAGGTAATGGTTATGAAACACTAAGAGATGTTATAAAATCTAATAAATTAAAAACCATCACAAAAAGAGACGCTTTATTTTTAGTAAATAAACAAATGGAAGGTATTTCAGAAACGAAAGGTAATATATACATCTATATGTTTTACTTTTCTTGTGTCCCTAGTGGGAAAAAACAAAAGTATAGTAAAACTTGGTATAATGGTGTAAGACCTAATGACACAACCAAAGAGTCAACAGCTTGGTGTGGTTGTTATACTAGTTTTGCTATGAATTGGTCAGGTATTTCACCTAATGGAAGTGCTGGGTCAAATGGCCAAGCTAGAGTTCACAATTTAAAACAAAACGGAGATTATAATACAGCTAAATCAATGGATTTAATACAATATGGAGTCAGTGGCAAGGGACATACAGGTTTTCTTTTAAAAGAGTCAACCACCAATCCAAATGGTTATAATAAACCTTATTTTGTATTTGGTGGTAACCAAAGTGATTCAGTTAATGTTACAACACCATCATCAAAAGGGTTAAATGGGTTTTATAGTAATACTAATTATGACACACAAATAGATACAGGAGAATTTTTAAGTGTTTTAGCTTATTTTGTTAACGCTAACACTAAGAGTATTGATGAAAGAAAAAAAGAAATTAGTGCTAGAACCACACCCAATGTTAAAATTGGTACCTCATTAGAAAAAGAAGTTTATGACGTTAGAAGTTTGGTCAATGACAAATCTAAAATAGGTTCAGGATATTACCTAAATGAGGGTTCATCAAAAGATTTTGTTGATAGATTTAAAGAGTTGGTATTTTTTGAAGAATCGTTGGAGTCTGGTTCCGTACCTGTAACACAAAATATAACTGGTGCTAAAAGTACTAATGTTGATAGATAATTAATCATGGGTAATTATTTAACTTCAAAAAATAGGGTTTATGGTTTAAGGACAGATTTTACTGAAGGTGATTTTTCTTGGTACCAGCCAACACCACAAGAAAAAGATAAAGGAGCAAATTCAGAATTTAACGCGAAAGATAAAGCTATTAATGCAAAGTTATTAAAATTTTTAACAGAAGAGGATTCTGAAACCGCTTTGGTTTCGTCTACCCCAAAGATATTTTCAGCTATAGCTAAACAAGACTTTAATGAAGATTTTTATATACATGAAGATGAACTTGACGCATACTGTGAGGGGTTTGCTAGTACAATATATAATAATATAGACCAAATATGGACTGATTATAATGAAAAAGATACATCTAAAAATGACTTAATTGAATCAGCTATGGATGATGAAGATGTTAAATTATCTTTATATAGGTCATTTAAATCATTATATGATAAATGGATATCTAATTCAAAAACGAAGGGTGGGAATACTACTTCTGGTTATTTTTATAATAACTACGCAGCAGATTATGAAGCTCAAGATAGTAGGACATTATTTGAACATTTTAGATTTATAAATAGAGCTAATGAGGATATAGGGGGTAAAGCTGTTATAGATATCTCTTACTTATCTAACCTATCAGATACTAGTAGCGGTCAAGGACCAACACAATCTTTATATAATTCTTTAACCAACCTATTGAGTAAGAATAATTTTGACTTTTGGCCTTTACCCTCTGACACCCCATTGTATTTAACCTCAACAAAAGAAGAAGACTTAAAAGATATGTTCAGACCAAATGATTTTTTAGAGGATACTAAACCAGGACCAATGTTTAATTGTGTTTTTATCGGTGGTAGTTCTAGAACAGTAGCTGATTTATCGAATGACGGTAAATTTTCTTGTAAAAAAATAGACATAAATAATTATAAAGACGATTCATTTGATATAGGAGACCCAACCCAAACAGATACACCAAAAGAGTTTTTAAACCCAGACAAAGGTGTTGTCGCTTTTAAAGTTAGATATGGACAAGAGGCACAAAATCATTTTCAAACATTAGATATAGACCAAACAAACCACAAAGAAACCCAAGAATCTCTACAGGTAATAGATGCACTAACCAACCCTAAAACAGGTTCCCAACCATCACAAATAGGTAAAGGTAACTCTATGTATGATGTATATTTAACTAGGTCATATAATTGTAGTGTAAAAGGCCTAGGTAATATGTCAATCCAACCTTTAATGTATTTTACACTTGAAAATGTTCCAATGTTTAGAGGAACTTATTTAATAACAGGTGTGAAACATGATATTACAGCCCATAATTCTAACACAACATTTACTGGAATGAGGCAACCTAAAATAACAGTACCATTAGTAACTGACGCATTATCATTATTGGATTTAGCTTTAACTCCAGACGAAGCTTTTGAAGGTAAAAGAACTGATTTAAATAATTATAATAACCCAAGTGTGAATTATAGTAATAACCCTAACGAACTTGTACCTGGTGGTAAATGTACTGCATCAAAATCAAGAAAAGGTTGTAAACAATGTTTAGGTTCTGAGTATACAACATATGTTAACGGTTTTGACACACCTAATGCTTTCAGTGGTCAAGAAATAAAACCAGTAAAAAAGAGTTCTAAAGTTAGTATTAATTCATCTGTTAAAGATAAAATATTACCAATTATAAACTCTAGTAGTTATAAATCTTCATACACAAAAGGTCATAGAATGTTTGCTTTAGTTTGGGCACAAAAAGAAGGTTTTAAACCAGGAAGTAGGTCTTATAGAACTAATAATCCTGGTAATATAGGTAATACGGATAGTGGTAAAAATAGAGAAATAGGCACACTACAAGAAGGTATGGATTTATTAATGGATTTTATTAAAAAAGCTTCTGAAGGTAATACTAAATATGGTAAAGGTTGGTCATTTGGTGAAAAAGAAATTTCCCCTAATTGGTCAAACGAGATAGCTAATAACCCCCAAACATATAAAAGAGTTAATGGGTGTTTACCAGGGTATAAAGGTAATTACCAAGGACAATTAGGTTTTTTCACTAAAAGATACGCAACATTCTCAAGAGTTAGTAATGGTTCATTAGGTAGACTGATAACTATATTTGAACTAAATGGTAAAACAGGTTTAAATGGTAATACAACACTAAAAGAGTTATTAGATTTTAATAATAATACAGAAATAAAATTAAGTTAATTTTAAATAAAAGTAGATTTTTATAAAAATATCATTTATTATTAACGGATGGTATTAATTAAAATAACAACAGAGGATAAAAATATTATGAAACCTTATATGACAAATATCATGTCATATGAAGAAGGTTTAATAGAAATCATAGTTGGTTATGAATTAGCTAAAGAAAGGGGAGCATCTGTTTTAAATCACAAATTAAATGAAAATACTTATTGGACTTTCTCACCTAGAGAAAAAAGAAAGTTATTCCAAGAACACTTAAATAGTTTTTTAAAAGAATCTTTAGATAACATAGTATCAAAAATAAAAGTTAAAGATTTAAGTCCTTTGAAATTCAACACAGAAAATGATTACTTAAATTTTGTTATTGAGCACATTAAGGGGTGTGATGGATATTTATATTCAGATAGACTATATG
>WLWF01001301.1_pt1 | contig 20997 bp, 19 predicted proteins | sample 6718331 | NCBI WGS metagenome assembly WLWF01 (sample SAMN12718692, study PRJNA515312) | sponge metagenome | isolation source: marine sponge | host: Mycale hentscheli | place: New Zealand: South Island, Marlborough, Capsize Point | collected 2003-05-01
TCTATTATTATTTATAATATATTTATTATTACTTAATGGATAATTTAATCTATTATTATAATATATTTTATAGTTATTTGAAGTTAACTCTTTAAAAATATATTTAGAAAAATTATTATTACTGGTAATAATACCAAAATGACTCATAAATAATAAATATATATTTATTATTTATGTTTATTTTTTTATAATTTATGTTTATTTTTTTAAATAAAAATTAATTAGAATAAGCAAGACCACCCATACCACTCATAATACGTAATACATTATAATTAGTAGCATAGACACGAATCTTGGAACCAAGTGCAGCCAATGGAGTTAATTGAAGCTGTAAAGTACAGTTATCAATTCTGGACATATTGCATGTACCACTCGGCTGATGTTCTTCGGGTTTAAGCCCAAAGGAGTATACATTAATACCAGTAGAAGGAACATTAGTGTGGAACTGATAAGGCTGTACAAGATTGAAATAAGAACCAAGTCTTTCTTGGAAACGGTCATGACCATTAAGTTGTAATTTAGCTCTTACAACAGGGTTTCTACCAGCATTTCGCGGTCCCATACCAGCATGATCGCCGAAATCTGCTGCAGTAGTTAATGCCGCAAAATCAGTAGGAGCTAAGTTATTAGTGTTTGCACCAGGGAAGAAAGAAGCATCGAAATTATTACCATTGCCCATTAAAGACTGTGCGATAGGAGTAGTCATACTCGGTATCTGGTGGGGGTTGGTCATGCCATGTTGAGTAGCACCAGTACCAGCATGATTGTATGGAGAATTATGGTCAGACCAAGAACCAGTACCACTTCCAAAATCACCACTACCAACATTATGAGGGTCGTCACTATTTGCATGATCTAATGTAACATCCAACTGTTTCAGATAATCTGCATATTCAGTGTCTAACTGCTGAGTAGCAACGTAAGGGAAAGGATCAGTTCCTTGTTCAACATTAGAGAATACAGCAGAGTTAGGATTAGGTAATCCAGTCAATGGATTTACAGAGCCCCAGCCAGTATCTAAATCGAAATTATCAGTGTAATTCGTCCACTGATTGTATCCAAGTTTAATTACATCATCTCTCTGTACAACCCAAATCAATTCTTTGCATGGATGATTGAAATTCAATTTAACTTTAACATTAGTATTTACAGTAGATTCATCACCAGTAAATTGCAATTGTTCAATTAAATATTCATGAGAAACCTGTGCGAATCGTCGACGCTCATCAGTATCAAGATAAATGTAATCAACATATAATGATGCGGCTTCAAGAGAAGGAACACAGAAAGAATCTAATGTAGAGTTAACAAGCTGACAATTACCAACCTGCTGACCAGTAGTTACATAACATTCATTCTTAGGACGGAAATCCAGATTAATCTTTACTTCATGATATTGTAAAGCAATGAGAGGAAGTGAAAGTCCTACATTTCTACAGAACCAGAATTGAAGAGGAACATATAAAGTAGTAGCATCAGTGCCTCTTAAGCCGGTACCTGTTAATGAAATAGTATTACCAACCATATTATCATAACCTTCTTTAAGACCAGGCTGTTGGGCTAATTCATTCCAAATATTTAACCAATCACCATATTGTTTATCAATTCTCTGTCCACCAATTTCTACTTCAACAGATTTAATTAAAGCATGTCCTACATAATTCACCCATCTAAAGTATGATGAATTTTCAGTAGATTGTACAGATGGTAGTGTAACCTGTAAGAATATAGTATGTATTAAATCACCATTTCTAGAAATAGTACATGTTACTTTTTTACCAAAATCAGCAGTACCATTAAAGGTCTGTTCAATAGCTTCCATAGAGAAATTAGTATATCTTCTATAAACTACTTTAAAAAAAGTTATTTGAGGATTGCCAGTAAGATAAATATCCTGAGCCCCATAAGCGACAAGTTGCATTAATCCACCTCCCATATTTTATAATATAGACATAGAAAATAATTTTGAAAAAAAAAATAATTTATTAAAAATTAAAAATTAATTAAAAATTAATTAAAAATTAATTAATTTTTAATTATCTACTTAATATTTTTATATATTAAGTGCGTTTCAAATAATGTATTTAAATTTGGTGATATATGTATTTAATAAATTCATTTAAATATAATATATATTATTTAGAATATATGACAACGTTTAAATTAAAAAATTCAAAGATTATTAAATCAGATAATAGAATAACACTTGATGCAAAGCATAATGAAATGTTATCAAAATTTAAAAAATATAAAAAAACAAAAAAAGAATTAGAAAATAAATTACTTGATTTAGAAAATAAATATAAAAATGATATATTAAAGGAATCTGATTTAAATATAAAAATACAAAATATATATTTAGAAGAGGAAATTAAAGAAGTTAAAAATAAAATAGAAAAAATAACTAAAAATGAAGAAGAAAGAAAATATTATTTAGATACATCACATATATTATTCGAATATTATAATACAAAAGAATTAAAAAATATTAAAAATAAAGATATTAAAACCTCGTTAAATAATGATAATATTATTCTAAATTTTTTTAATTCAAATACAGAATCAAATACAGAATCAAAAACAGAATCAAATACAGAATCAAAAACAGAATCAAATACAGAATCAAATACAGAATCAAATACAGAATCAAAAACAGAATCAAAAACAGAATCAAAAACAGAATCAAAAACAGAATCAAATACAGAATCAAATACAGAATCAAAAACAGAATCAAAAACAGAATCAAATATAAAAAAAAAAACAAAGATAAGTGATTTTTATGAAACAAAAAATAAATTTCAAAAAGCAGATTTATTTAATAAATATTTAAATATAATAGATGAAAATTATTATGAAGATAGTAAATTAAATAATAATTATAATATATGTGATGTATGTAATATAGAAAAAACATTAAATCAATCAGAAGGACAATTAATATGTCAAAGTTGTGGTAAAGTTGATTTTATAATAATAGATAGTGTTAAACCAAGTTATAAAGATCCTCCACCTGAGATATCATACTTTGCATATAAAAGAATAAATCATTTTAATGAATGGTTAGCACAATTCCAAGCAAAAGAATCTACTGAAATACCTGACGAAGTATTTAATAAGATTTTGATTGAAATAAAGAAAGAGAGAATAATAAATATGGCTAGTTTAAATAATAAAAAAATAAGAGAATATTTAAAAAAGTTAAAATTAAATAAATATTATGAACATGTTCCCCATATAATAAATCGATTAAATGGATTACAACCACCAGTTATGAAGAGAGAAATAGAAGAAAAACTAAGAATTATGTTTAAAGAAATACAAGGTCCATTTATGGAGGTTTGTCCTAAAAATAGAAAAAATTTTTTATCTTATTCTTATGTATTACATAAATTTGTAGAATTATTAGATTTAGATGAATATAAATTATGTTTTCCATTATTAAAAAGTAGAGAAAAATTACATCAACAAGATTTAATATGGAAAAATATTTGTAAAAAACTAAATTGGCATTATATTAAGAGTATATAATATTTTATTTATTATAATTAAATATTATAATAAAATAAGTAAATAATAAAAAAATTATCCAATAACACCAACAATCGGTGCGTCTCTTATTTCAGGTGCAAGATATCCTTTAATTATCATATAAACAATTACTGCGACAATTGTAATACAAATTGCAAATACAAAATATGCAAGACTTGCATCTGATTTAACTTTAACATAAGTTGAAATTAGATTTCTTACAAGATCAACCCAAGCAAGTGCAGCTGCTAATGAAAACCCTAATAGTATATAAGTAAGTGCCATTGTCCATGTATTTTTTACAAATCCTCCAAATCCAGTTCGAGTTTGCATACCCTCCATAAGTTTCTGTTGATGTTGAGGGTGATTATGATTGTCTTCGTCATATGTATTAATATGCATATTTATATTTATAATATATAAAAGAAAAAAATAATTAATTAATTAATTAATTAATTATTTTTTTATTTTTAATTAATTATTTTTTTATTTTTAATTAATTAATTAATTATTTATTTTTAATTAATTATTTTTTTATTTTTAATTAATTAATTAATTATTTATTTTTAATTAATTATTTATTTTTAATTAATTAATTAATTAGATGTTATAGAATCTTCGTATAATTTAATTAATATCATAAAAGGCGGGTACCATGTATTATCATTAAACAATTTAGAAGATACTAATCTTTGAAAAACCATTATAACAATAATAAATATAGGATAAAAAAATAAAGCAAATAAATTAATTGATTCAAATAAAATTGCAAGTATTATCTTATTTATTTGAGATAATGTTTTAAATCTTGTAAACTTATTAGAAATAATTCCGAATATTATTGATATTAAAATAGAAGTTAATATTAAAATCCATAATTTATCTATTTGATTATTTGAATAATTTTTTATTTTTTTATTATTTATATATATATCACCAGATTCATTATTAATTGTTAATCCTCCATAATCTTTATTATTTAATTTACTTACACATAATGGTTTATCATCTGGATTACTTACTAATTTTTCATCATCACATTTATTGCAATTATCTTCATTAAAATTTTTTTGTGAATCTATTGTATACCAAATAAATAAAGCAACAGATATTAATAAATAAATTCCTAATATTATTATCGGTTTATTCTTTATCTTAAAAAATTCAAGTAATATACTACTTATTATTATACCAGATATTATACTTATTATTGCAGTTGGTATTATTACTTTATTATCTATACTATTTGTTATACTTGATGGTATATATATTAATGATATGATTATTAATATAATAGCAATCAGAGTACCTAATTTATATATAGGGTTGTTATCTATATCATCAAATTTAAGTATTTTATTATCATTTCTAGATTTTATTAACCATAAATACCAATGTCCATAAATATAAATAGAAGATATTAAAGAAATAATATAAAAAATTATTTTGCTATTTACTATAATAGTACCTTTACAACATTTATACCAATTTAATACTTTAATATTTCCCCAATTAAAAGGATTCCAATCTAGGGCTTCCTTATCTCCTACATTTGAATAAAATGTTGTTAATTTTAAAATTTGACATGTTAAAAATATATTTAATCCTTCATATTGATTCTTTATTTTTTTTAGAACTTTCGAAATATCATCCCAAGCAGATTTATCTTGTGATGCTAGAATATGATTTATTAACATTGAACAACCACTCATATCATCAAAATTTTGATTTGTTTGTTCTGCGATAGCTTTATTACTATTATATATTTTTAATAATATTTCATGATCAGGATCATTACTAATATTTATATCATTACTATCCTTTATTAATTTTTTAATTTCAATACAATCATTATTAAAAGAATCATTATTATCAAAATTACAAAAAGATTTATTAATTAATGCTTCTTTTTTTTTATTAACACCCTCAATATTACTTCCCATATTTGCTATAAAAATATTATTAAATAATGTATCATTCTGTTGTTTATCTATTTCATTTGATCCGATATTACCTATATATTTACTATAAATAGTTTTATTATTCCTTATACCAATTACAACAAAAAAAACAATAATAATTATTAAAAAAACTAAATAAAATATTATTTTTCCCTTAGTATTCATTATATTAATATTAGTAGATATTTTAAAATTAATTATAATTAAATTCCTATTAAATTTCCATCATCAGTAATATAATTATCTTTATTATTTTTTCTTATTTTAATTGGTATATTTTTATAAGTTAATATCTTATTAGATGATGATAAATTATTAATACCCCCTTTTTGTAATTTATGTTTATTATAAAAATCAATTGCATGTAACATTTTTTTATATAGTTCTTTATTAACATAATATTCTTTTTCATTATTTTTATATTCATCAACAATCATTAGTAAATTATTTGGTGTATAATCAACTTCATCATCTATTCCTTTTATTCGAATTTTTGAATTAAAAGTATTTACTTCTATATCTTTTATTTCTTCTTCTTTATTATCTTTACTAATAATAAAAATAGGAAAATAACCATCATGTTTAAACATAGATTCTAAGAATCCTCCATTTTGATTATTATTATTAACTTTTTCAGAAGAACAAGGACATAAATTATTAAATTTTGTATTAATAATATTTTCATTATTATTATTTAATATAGTTGCGGATATGCATCGTGGTTTATTACAATATTTTTCAAAACATAAGAATTGTTCTGTTGTTCCTAATTTATTTGATATTAATTGACTATATACATTGTGTTTAATTACAACTTGATGTTTATTTTTATTACATGATGCTAATACTAATTTTTGTCCTCCGAAATCAGGACCACCTGTATAAAATTGTGTCCAATCATTTACTTTTTGTCCATGTAAAGATACCGACAATGGTAATTTATCTTTTTTATATTTATTGAATTTTTTTGCATGATTGAGTCTATGATTATATTCTTCTTCTCCTATTTCATTATTATTTTTTTTTTTTAATAATATAGTTTCAATATTTTTTAAATCGTTATTATTATTATTATTTGAATCTAATAAATCATTATTTATATCTTTTGGAATATAATAATAACATCTTGATGGATAATTTAGAAATTGTACATGTGGTGCCTCATTTGTTTCAATACTTTCACCAAGTCCTAATTTATTAAGTAAAGTATCATTTGCTTCACATTTTAAATCTATCTTATTAAATTTAGACCATAAATTAGTACTTGAAGATAATATTTTTTCTGAATTAAATAAATCTCTATCTATAGTTATTAATATATCTGATAATAAAGCATTAGTAATTGTATGTGGATCTTGATTTTTAACAGAATCTGTTAATATATCATTATTATTAATATTTCCATTAATATCTTTCCAATCTTTTTTAATTTTATTTAAAACATTTGTTAAATTAAATAAGTTATTCCAATTAAATAAATAAAAAGTTTTATCATTATTATTTAAATTCATTATTTTATTTACATTATTTTTAAAATCATCATTACTTAAATCCTTATTAGTATCATTAATAATATATCTATTTGTAGAATTATTTATTAAATCATTATCATCTTTATCAATAATTATATTATCTTTAGTTTTAATTTTAAATAAATAATTAAATTTTTCAAAGAAAAACCCAATTGGATTATTTAGAGTTACTAATAATAATTTTCTTACTGAAAATCCAGGAATACTCTTATTGTTTACACATAGTAATATAATTAATATTATAATTATTATAAATAATATAATAGGAAAGACAATAACTTGAGATTTACTTGTCATATTTAATACACCAAATAAAGAATTATTACCATTTAAATAATTAAAACCTACTAATATTAATGATATAATACAACTAATTATAAAAAATCTAAAATAATAATAGAAATTTTTAGATGGTTTTAAATAATTAAAAAATTGTAATATTTGTTTAAAATAATAAATTATTTTTTGTAATATAGTATAATTTTCTATATCTTCTTTATTTTCTTTATTCTCAATTATTTTTTTTTTTGATTGTCCTTGATTACAAACTAATTGTAAACAATCACTATTAAAAAGTGAATCCATCATCCATGGATCTAAACCCATTGTTGCAAGTCTACGTATAACACCAGTATAATAATTTCCACTATAGACTCTTCCCTGAGATAATCTGAATAAATATCTATATATAAATGAAACTTTTAAATATTTACCTAAATGTTTTATTACTGAATTATTAGAATCTATAAAATTAATAGGTGTTGCTGGTATATAACTAATAAAATATAAAAGTAAAGCATTTATAGGATTTAGAATTATAATAGCACAAATATATGTAATAAATAGTCTCCAAATAGTACCAATTGTAGAAGTTATAATGGTCTTAATAGATATAATAAAAAATATTATTTTATACCATCCATTCGATTTACTTAAATTTTTAATATAATTATTTAAATTATCACTATTTATATTAATTGGTATTTTTCTTAATTTATAACAATCAAACATTTCACCTTTTAACCCAATATGTACATTATTAAAACCAAAAAAATTTACAAAATTATTAAATATATAACATAATAAATTAAATAATTTATTAAAAATATTTGTAATATTTAAATTTTTAGAGGGTGATTCTTTTGATATATTAAAATTAAGAATATTTAAAGTTGATAATGGATTATATACATATGTAGAACCATATATAGGATATCCTATACGTGTAATATATGAAACTATTATATTTATAAATATAATAAATAATATATAATTTAATATTTTAAATATAATATGAGTTTTATATAACGATTTTTTTGTTTTATCTTCAACCTTTTTAATTTCATTATATTTTTCTTGTATTAATGTTGATGTCATATCTTCATTTATTTCATTAAAAGTCTTCATATCATTATCTTTTCTATATAAATAATCAGCATGTAAATATGTATCAATATTTAATCTATATTTTTTAATATTTTCACTTGTTTTTGCTTTTTTTAATTTATTATATTCTTCTACTAATTTATTATAAGTATAAAAATAAACACCATAGTATTTTTTAAAATTTTTATTTTTAAGTTCATCTGTTGTATACCATAGATTCTTAATACTTTTTGCTTTATTTGTTGTTAATTTATAATATATTTTATAATATTTTATAAATGATTCCCCAGTATTATATATTGAATATAAAAAGTAAAATCCAATTCCATGAATAATATATTTATATATTAAAGTCCACCATGGCGAATCTTTAAATTGATTATTAAATGCTCCTGAATTATAAAAATAAAAAGATGAATTGCCAATTATAATAAATATTAATATAAAAATAAATAGATAATAATTACTATTATATTTTGAATTTATATTATTTAATTCAATTGCCATATTATCAATATCATTTGACTCTCCTCGAGTAATTATATCATTAATACTCATCAATATGCTATATTATAGATATAAAATAAATACTATGTAACTTGTTTAAAAATATTAAGAAATACTATCTATAAAATAATATGATTAACCCATTGGAAACCCTGTTAGATTAAAACCAATTCCCATCCCCGCACCTGTTCTTGCTGCATTTGATATACTTGGTGTATACATATCTAATATAGCGAATGTTGCTGCAGCAGTAACAGCAATCATTGTTATTTCTTCAAATGATAACCTTTTACCTTGTGGTATATAATATGCCGCCAATGCTACTGTAGTACCTTCTATTAAATATTTTAAAGCTCTTCTTGCAATTTCAGCAATTTCTAAATTATTATTCATATAAATATTATTAGATATTAATTTAATAAAATACTTAAATAATAATTATTTAAGTATTTTATTAAATGTCTGAAAATTATGAAGAGAATGAAGATTTTTTAGAAGTAGATAATAGAATACCAGGGCAAAATTATACATGTTTATCCTTTTTATCGCCTGAAAAATATATACAAGATAAAAATTTATTTTACACAAGAAATTTTTTAAATTATATATTGGGTAGTCCACAAGAAGATGATAATGAAGAAAATTTAAGGAGTCAGATTATTGATAATTTAAAAAATGATAACTCATATAATAATGTAAATAAATTATATGATGACTGGTTATATACAAGAAAAAATACATTAAATGATTTATATGATGAAATAGTTGATTTTAAAACAAGTATTCGTGGTGTAAAAGTCAGAGGAACATATGATACTTTAAAAGAGGCACAAGTTAGAGCAAAAGTTTTACAAAGAAAAGATCCAAATTTTAATGTTTTTGTTGGTCAAATAGGATATTGGTTGCCTTGGGATCCAGAACCAGATACTATTAAAGATCAAGAATATCAAGAAGGACAATTAAATAATTTGATGAAGAAATATAATGAAAATATTGATAATAGAGAACAACATTTTGAGGAAAGAAAGAAAGAAAAAATAGCAAAAGCAAAGAAAGATAATAGAGAAAAGAATAATCCATCTTCTAGTGAGTTTAATTTAAATCGTGATGAGGATAAGAGTAAAATAACAGAAATAAGAAATATTCATAATAAAAAAATGGATATTATAAATGATCCAGAAAGTGTTAAACCTGAATTTGAAGAATCATTGAATGAAAAAATAGCACCATTAGATGAAGATGACCCATGGATTCAGATGAAGAAAAGAGAGAATATATAATTCAATAATTATTGTTTAATAGAAGGTATATAATTTGTTAAAGGTAAATCTATAAAAAATCCAGTATTTTTATTTCTACCATATGTTGCCAATATATCTCTAATAAATACAGCATCTTGTCCTCTTTTATAATATTCCCCTTCTCTATATTTTATATTTTTAAATACAAAAGATGGTATTGTGATATGTCCATGATGATATAAATGTGGCATAATAAACCAAGGTTTATTATTTAATAAATTAGTATTAATTGTATTATTTATTTTTTTTGCATAATCATATATCATAATTCCATTATCAATTCTAAAATATTCATTTAATTTAGAATTTTTATTAAAATTTTTTATATATGAATGTAATAAAAATTTTAAATTATATTTAGAGAAATAATAATTTAAAATTTCTAATTTTTTAGGATGAAATGTATCATCTGCATCCATAAATGAATATAAATCACCAGAAGCAAATTTACCACCTCTATTTCTATTTTCACTTGCATATTGTATTTTTTCAGTATTTATAATATATAATGGATACTTTGATAACATTTTTAAATTTTTTTCTATAATTATTTTGTTATAATTTGTAACACCAGACAATGCGATTATTATTTCATAAGGAGGATATGTTTGATAATTAATACTATTAATTAATCTTTTTAAATATTTAATATCTCTTGGTATACAAGGTATAATTATAGATATTTTTTTATTTTTATTATTATTTTTTTTATAATATATTTGAATTAATATTATAAATAATAAATAAATAATAATAAATAATTCAATTACAATTAATAATATCATATAAAATTATAATATATATTTTTATGTTATATCCTAAAAATATATCTGTTATAATACTATCATATAATCGTCCAAATAATATAAAAAAATGTATAAATTATTTATTAAATATTAATATAATAGATGAAATTATTATTTCACATGGTTCCATGGAATATTATGTAAATTTTCAAAATATATTTAATAATTATAAAATAAAAGATATAATAGATATTGATAATAATAATAAATATAAATGTGGAAGAAGATTTTTAAATATAATTCATGCAAAAAATGACATAATACTTTTTTTAGACGATGATCTTATACCAAGTTATAATTTAATAAATGAAATGTATAAATCATTATTACAAAATTACAATAAAAATACTATATATGGTCCTTTTAGAAGATATATAAAAAAAGATAAATATTATTCTTATTCGGATAAGATAAAAAGATATTATAATCAAAAAACAAAAAAAAGATATTTATTTTTATTAAAAAATAATAGACATCAAATAGTATTACCTGGTTTATCATTAATTAAAAAAACTACGGTATTAATGTATCTCAAATATTACTTTCCATATTATAGTGATTGGTTAATTAAATATAAAGGAAATTGTGAAGATATTGCTTTTAATTTATTTATTATATATTTTTTAAAAGAAAAACCTGTTTATATAAATACATATGATTGGAAACAATTTCCTTCAGATGAAAGTTATAGTTCTCAAGATAATCATTATAAAATTAGAGAATTATTTTTATTAAAATATAATAACAAATATTTATTAGAATAATATATCATTTAATTATAAAAATATTATATAATATTATATAATAAATGGGAAAAATATGCATATCATGTGATAAAACAATAGATATATCAGAAAAAAAAATATATAAAGCAAGTGATAACAAATTACCACTTTGGAAAAAAAAATTAGGATTAAAAACACATTTTCCAAATAATGCACCTCCAGAATTAAAAAATATTAAAATTAAACACCAAAAAAAATGGAATACTGTAATAAATATTGACTTAGGTTCAAAATATAAAAATAGATATGTTTTATATTTTGCTGCAAAATCAAATAAAAAAGAACCATATAATTATAAAAGTCCAGAAGAAGCATATGGTAATTATAATAATGGCGGAATTGCTAAATTTAATAGTGAAGGTAAATGTAAATTATATATATCATGTCCTCAAAATTATAAAGAAAAAAATGTATGGTATCCTCATATACATTTCTTAATAACAGATAAAGGTAATAATAAATGGATTGATGAAATATACACAAAAGTTGTTTTATGTGATATTAATAAAAAACAATTAAAACAAATTATAAAATCAGGTGATTATTTAATATTAAATGCGTTGCCATATGAATATTATATTAAAGATCATATACCAAATTCATATTCATTGCCAAATAATATTATTAATAAAGTAAATGAAAAAGATATTATTAAATTTATTAAAGATTTATTAATAAATTATCCAAAATTAATAAATTTAGTAAATAAAAAATTAGATATTAAAAATATACCAATAATTGTATATTGTTATGATCATAAATGTGGTGCTGGTTTAGAAGTAATTGAATATTTATGGAATATTGGATTTAAAAATATAAAACATTATAAAGATGGTATTGTAGATTGGTTAAAATAAATATTAATCATTTATATAATTAAATAATAATTTTTTTGCTAATTTAAATTCTGGATTACAACTACATAAACGCCAATATCTCTGAATTTTTAAAGTTGCTATTATTTGTTTTCTCTTACTATTAATCCAATTATCTTTTGCATAATTCATTTTATTTAAATATAAATAATGAAGCGACCAAGGATAATTTTTATTATTTAATACAATATTAAAATCTATATTTGGATTTAAAGAAACACCATCCCATAACCAAAATAATTCTGGTGTATTTATAATATCATCAAATGTAAATATTGAATTACATGATAAACCAAACCAATTCCATTCTAAATATTTATTTTCTTTTATAAAATTTAAATTTATGATATTACTATATGATAAATAATTCCAATCAAATTCATTATTTATATTTTTATTTATAAAATCTATTGTAATATTTGGATTCCTTGATACATATATCCAATTCCAATTAAATGTAGGATTCTTATTTATAATATTTATAGTAATATTTTTATGTGATGAAATTGAATTCCAATCCCAGTCTTTATCAATATATAATATTATTAACTCCCATGTTAAATCAGGTTTTGTAGATATATATTTCCAATTCCATTTATAATGTATATTATTTAAAACATCATTTATAGATATACTATCATTCATTGATAAATTATTCCAATCCCAATCTTTATCTAAATTATTATTAATAATATCTATATTTATATTTTTATTTAATGATAATGTTTTAAAAATCCATTTATAATTTGGATTTTTTATAACAATATCCCATGTAATTGTATTTAATTTAGATATAGACCTATAATTCCAATGTAAATCTTTATTTTTTTTTATAAATTCCCATTCTATATTAATATATTCTGTTATCCAATACCAATTCCATTTTAGGTCTGAATATTTTTGTATTATTTGTTTATTAACATTATTATTTAACATTAAAATAGAATAATCAAAATCTTTATAATCTTTTAAAATATTAATATGTTCCCAATTAAAATTATTATTTGTAATTAAATATCTAATACACCAATTTAGTTCTTTAAAATGATTATACATGAAATAATTGATTGATTTATTTTGAGATAATTTTATTATATCAAAATCTTTATTTAAAGATATAAAAAAATTAATAAAATTTATATCCCATTCATTTGATAATAATTCATATGAATATTTCATTTGTATTCAATTTATAGATTTATTGATACTATAATTTATTTCATTTTTTTAAATATTAATTTAATTTATAAATTAAATATAATATAAATGGTATTATATTTATTGAAAAACACCAATATGAATACCATGATTTATTAAATAATTTATTAATATATAATGTAATACTTGATATAATTAATGATACTATTGAATATATATTATCACTATTAAAGGTTAGTAGTGATATTATTAGTAATATATAATATGAATTTGTATATTTATTAAATTTAATTATGTTCCATACTAATGGTGATTTAATATTAATATATTTATATTTTGATTTTAATATATTTTTAATATATACTATTGAAATAATTATATAAATAATTATACAAAATAATAAAAAATATGGAAATATTGATAATTTTAATATATATTGTGTTATAGCAAGAACCAATGGTTGTAAATATAAATAAATATTTAATATTTTTTGAAGTATTTTATTAAAATTATTTTTTTTTTTATTAATCCATAATAAAAATTCTATAAATTGCATTAATGCAACATAAATAAAAAAAATACCTAAACATTTTAAAGTATTATTTTTTGTTAATATTAATAATATACAAAATATTAATGTAAATATAAAACTAATTATTGATGTTTCTGCATTAAAACACATTTATATATTATTTAATATAAAATTAAAAATGAAACTATAAATTATAATAAATGAATAAATATTTAATATTAGATATGAATAATATTAAAAAAAAACCAGTTTTTAAAAAAACAAAATTAGATAACTATTTTAAAAATTATTATGCTGTTTCTAATGGTAGAAAAATTGGTATATTTGATAATTGGAATGATTGTAATAATAGTATTTGTAAATATGAAAATGCTAAATTTAAAAAATTTAATTCATTAAATGATGCAAAACTATTTTTAATTAATAATAATATATCATCTGATAAAATAATTATATACAATATCAATGATGAATTATTAATTAATAATGATATCAATGATGAATTATTAATTAATAATGATAACAATGATGAATTATCAATTAATAATGATAATGAATTTAAAAAAATATTTATGAATAAATTAAATGAATTAGAAAAAGATATTATATATGTTTATACAGATGGTTCTTGTATAAATAATGGAAAAAAAAATGCATTAGCAGGTTTAGGAGTTTATTTTTCAGAAAATGATTCTAGAAATATATCAAAGAAAGTTATTGGAAAACAAACAAATAATACTGCGGAATTATCTGCTATTATTGAAGCATATTATATATTAGAGAATGAAATAAAAGAAGGTAAAAAAATAGTAATTTGTTCAGATTCAAAAATATCTATAGGATGGTGTACGACAACAGGTAGAAAATATGAAAGTCAAAAATGGACAAAAAAAGATGGTAAAATACCAAATCTTCAATTAATTCAAAAAGCATATTATTTATTTAAAAATAAACCTAATATCAGATTTATGAAAGTTAAGGCACATACAGGTGGTAATGACAGACATTCAATTGGTAATGATGGTGCTGATAAATTAGCAAATAAAGCAATTGGATTAAAGAAATGTCCATATGAAAAAATATATCTCAATATTTCATACGAAAATAAAGATAATGCAAAAAAATTAGGAGCAAAATGGGATCCAAAAAAGAAAAAATGGTACACATTATCAACAAATAAAAATATTAAATATTTATTAGAAATATATAATATTAAACAGTATTAAATATTGTACATATTTGTTAAAAAAATTATAATTATTATTTGTTATATATTTTTTCAGAATTGTAATTATATATTAATTATGATATTCTCTTAATTTTTTCAGAATTGTAATTATATATTATTTGTGATATTCTCTTAATTTTTTCAGAATTGTAATTATATATTATTTGTGATATTTTCTTTATTTTTTCTATAATACTATAAAATAATTCATAAAACCAAGGAATTTCAATATATTCATAGATTATATTATTATTATCTATAAGTTTATATTTTATTAAACATTTTTTACAATTTGAATAAATAGTACCTTTAATATAAACTTGGTATTCATTTGAAGATACTTTTTCAAGTTTATATAATATATTATTACCAACATTTTCTTTTATTTTAGTCGTTATTTCATCTATTATATTTATATTATTATTAGTATTAAATTTAATCGTATGTCCGTTTAAAAAGTAAATAATAATTTTCATTAATAATTATATTAAAATTTATATAATATATATTATTCATTTTTTATAATATAAATTAACAATTATATTAAATAATATTATTAATTATATAATATAAGTATCACTGTTTCCAATAGATAAACCATTTACATAGTGGTGTCCAAAACATACACGAAGTGTTGAACGTTTGTACTAGATACTTACCATTGATAAGTTTTAAAGAAATATATCCACTCCTAATAAGACGACGAATCGATATCCTCTGGTGGGACTATAAACATTTGTCAACGGAAGATGAATTTTGTCCCTTTTACAATACGATAACAGACATTGTAAAATAAATATTACATATAGTGTAAATTATATACTGACATGTTTGTTTAAAATTTACGTAAATGTCTAATTTGTTTATTTTGATAAAATATTAATATATATGAATTATAAATATACATGTTGGTATACTATACATATAGACTATATGTTACATTACTAAATATTTGTTATTATTCGTACTGTTATGTTTATAAAAAAATGATGATAAATTAATTCTAAACATAATATAATATAAGTGCGCCAATTCGTAAGATAAAATTTAAGATTCAGTGCCAATCTTCTTTGCAAGGGTATAGGTTACATGTTTACATGTATTAAGGTTAGCCTGTCCGCCTATATCTCCACGTTTCATAGTGATTAACATATTGTACATTCGGGTATAATATGCTAGTCAGCTGACGAGCCAATCAGAGAACTGGATGCAATGACCCCTCCTGCGCTGGTACAAGCGCCCCCAAAACCGAAAATAGTATATATTAGTTAGAAATAGTTAAATAGGTTAGGGATAGGTGTGGAGTAAACCACATTAAAAAAACACTTTATAATACATGTTTAAATCATATATATAATATAATTATATTACTTCAAGTTATACATTAATACGTTAATATTATAAATTACCATTAAATATATTACATAATTATTTATTAATACTAAATTTATTTAAAAAATGATTTATAAAAATTTATTGTAAATTTTTATAAATAAGAATGAATCATACATTATATAATGATATAATATATTTTGATAATAATTTTACAAGACATTCATGTATTGATTTATATGATACTTGTGAAAATGAAATAATTAATTACTTAAATTTTATGATTAAAACATATAATATAAATAGATATAATATATCTTATATTATTCAATTACCTTATTCAATAAATATAACTAGTATTCAAACGAATTTATCAATTGATAATTATATTATTAATATTGATTATACAATTGGTGATAAAAATAATTTAAATATTACAAATTTAATATCAAGTGATAAAGATAATAAATTAATAGCGTTAATATCTAATTTATTTGGAAAACTAGAAATTGATATAATATATGAAAATTTACAATATTATTTATCTAATTTATATATTAAATTAGATAACTTAAATATAAATAATACGTATATAATACCTAATAATTCATATGGTTTAGATATAATAGATTTTATTATAGATAATATTAATATATTTAAAAAAGAAAAAGATATAATTAATCGTACATATCTTGAATTTATATTGAATGTAACAAAATTAAATAATAAATTTAAAAGAGATTATTTAATTAATTATTAAATTCTAAATACTTTAAACTAAATTATTTAAATTTATATTTATAAAAAAATTTATGTATTATTTAATCTTGCATCTTGTGCTTCACTGCTCATACCATTTCTTAAATCATCAGTTGTACATTTAATATTATTATCACAATTATTATTTTCAATACTTCCTTTGTCATATAATGCAAATCCAGAATTTAAATTATCAAAGCCAACAATACCATCATTCATAATCCCACCATTCATTGGTGATTCATTTTTATATTTCCAAGAATCTTGATTTAATGGGATAAAAGGTTTATTACCTTTATTAAGAAAACAAGATTCTTTAGATTGTTCATAATCAATTACTTTTTCTAATTCTTTTTTATTATAATTTGTAATTTCATCTAATGGAGTTGAATGTTCATCTTGTGAAATAGAAGATTCATCTAAATTAATATCATAAAATTTAGATACATTTGTTACATTACTATTAAAATTTGGATTATTATTATTATCTAACCAAAAATTACCAGGTTTTACATAATTTTTATCCGTTTCACAATCATTTTTATCTAATTCATCAAAATTTGGAACATAATCATTATCATCTGTTAGAAAATTAATACTTTTATTTTCTTTATATGAATTATTTTGATTTTTTTCACTTTTATTATCTACATTTTTTTCCTTATTATTTTCATAATTTTCATTTATTATATTTTTATTATTATTAATATCAAATTTATAACTATAATTAATATTTTCTAGAATTAAATAAATAATAAATATAATAATAATAGCATTAATTATTACTTTGTATTCCATTGATTAATATAATAATATAATAGAAAATAATTAATAAATTTATACAGTCATATTTATTATATACCATATAATAAGATGTTTAAATATTATTCACCAAATATATTAAATAATAAAAAAATAGATTATAAAAAAATAATACATAGAACATTATTTTGGGATAAAGAGTTTCCAAAAGAATTAAATAATATTATAAATGATTTTAATAATAAAACCTTAAATTTTATACATATATTATGGAAAGAAAAAGATTTATTATTAATATTAAATAATATTGAAAAAAAAATTTATTTTTCATATAAAAAAAGAATACAAAAAGCAGATTTTGGTAGATATATTATATTATTAAAATTTGGTGGTATATATGCTGATTTAGATATAAAATTATATAATAATAATTTAAATTTTATTATAAATAAATTAAATAATTATGATTTTTTAGCTTTTGAAGAAAAAATTTTAAAAAAATCAAATAATATACATCAAATTAGAAAAAGTTTATCAATAAATAAATTAAAAGAATATCCATTAAGAATTGCAAATTATTTTATGATATCAAGACCAAACTCTGAAATATTAATTAATATAATAAAATTGTGTATTAAAAGATCACATTATCCAATACATGAAAATTATGATATATTATTTACAACAGGTCCTGATGTAATATCAACAATAATTAATGAAACATTTAATAATAATATATTTATATTTAGGAAACCATTTATTGATAAATTTATAAAACATACAATGAACGGACATTGGAAATAATTTAATTAAAACATTTAAATATATTTTTAGTTGTTAAAAAACATTTTTTACTATGTTTTAATATTTTTGGATTTTGAAAAGCTAATTTAATTATAGATGGAGAAACAGTTTGTACTAAATTAACATAATATTCTTGATCTTCTTCGTTCTGTATATATTTTTTTAATACATAACATAATACATCAATTAATATTTTTTCTCTATCTTTACCTTTAACTTTTTTTATTCCATCTGCATCTCTAATTAATTCTATTAATTTAGGAACAATATTAATTAAGTATGTCCCAAATTCAATAAAATCTATTTTATTATCATTTAATAAATTATCTGTATTATCTATAATAAATTTTAAAGTTTCACTTGATAAATTATACTTTTCTTCTAATTCATTTAAAATATTGTCTTCTTCTTTAATTGATTTTAATCTAATATTACTTTTTTTATATAAACTCATTTATATACATTTATATATATAATATAAGTAATTCCTTTAATTTTATTTTTTAAATATTGCAAATATATATATTATTTTGCTTATTTAATTCATTATTTATTTTTAAAAAATATTTATTTATTCTATTTTTTTTTTTAATATAATAATAGAATAATAAAGAATTAAATATAAATATATATTTGTATTTCATTAATAGTTATATTTAATTATATTTAATTATTATATATATATATATATAATGAAATTATCAACATTAAATAATATCCCAGATAAAGAATATGAAGTAATTGGTTTAGTAAATGGAATGCAAGTACGTTCGTTAAATTTATTAAGATCCGCATTGTCAGGTGTTGCATCTATATTTGGAACTGGTAAAGAAAATTGGACAGGTGTAACAAATAAATATAAAAAAGGATCTAATGAAGCATTAGATGATATGATAAAACAAGCTAAAAAATTAAAAGCTGATGAGATAATAGGTATAAGTTTTCAAACATCTCAATTATCAACAGCCGCCGATCAAGGTGGAATGTTAGTAATGACTGTTTATGGAACTGCTATAAAATATAAAGAAAAAAAAATAAGTAAGAAAAAAAAAAAATAGATATTATAATTAAATATTAGAAAATGCCTAATTTATTTCAATTATCCGAAGATAAATTAATTAGTAAAAAATTAAAAAATAGAAATAATAAATATTATATAAATTATAGTTTAGATAAAATAAATTATTTTTATATTATTGGTAATAAAAATAAAAAAAAAATTTTTTCAACAATTATTTTTAATAATTATATATATTTAAATGAACTATCAGATATATATAACATTAACTTTAAAGATAATTTTTTTTATATAAAAAAAATTAATAAAGATAATTATAAAATAAATATATACAATATAATTTTTTATAATAATAATGAATACAATAATATAGATAAATACAATAATAAAAACAAGATAAATAAAAATATAGAATTTATAAAGAATATTGAAAATGAAAACTATAAGAATATTGAAAATGAAAACTATAAGAATATTGAAAATGAAAACTATAAAAATATTGGAAATGAAAACTATAAAAATATAGAAAATGAAAACTATAAAAATATAGAAATTGCAAATAAAGAATTAAAAGAAAAGATAAATAGAAATATAGAGTTCATAAAAAATAAGAGTGAAAACTATAAAAATATAGAAACTGAAAATAAAGAATTAAAAGAAAAGATAAATAGAAATATAGAATTTATAAAAAATAAGAATGAAAACTATAAAAATATAGAAAGT
>WLWF01001305.1_pt1 | contig 20923 bp, 11 predicted proteins | sample 6718331 | NCBI WGS metagenome assembly WLWF01 (sample SAMN12718692, study PRJNA515312) | sponge metagenome | isolation source: marine sponge | host: Mycale hentscheli | place: New Zealand: South Island, Marlborough, Capsize Point | collected 2003-05-01
AGCCGCAGTGGAAGGCTCCCGGGAAACCCGAACCAAAAAGTAATGAATATTGGAAAGATCTTTATTTTAAAAAGAATCCTGATGCAGACGCTGACAAAGACGGAACACTTAGCTGGCCAGAACTTCATGCACACAAAAAGGCGAATGCAAGCCCAGTACAATCAACTCAATAAAACACTCGGGGCGAAGAGTCTAGAATTATTTGTAAATTGTAGAACACCTTATAACGCAAGTTGCCATGAACGCTTACTACACCATATCACCAGAATTCTCTCGCTCCTATTTGGTGAGCCTTGTTCTTCTGTGCTTTATGACAATGTTTTGTCCACAAACTGCCCAAAGAGCAGAGGCAGCCATCGATTTTGAAAAAGACATTCAGCCAATACTCGAAGAGAACTGCTGGCACTGCCATGGAGAAGATGAGCAGGAGTCTGGCCTACGGCTAGACAAACGCGCGATGATGCTCAGAGGCGGTGACTACGGACTTCCAACACTTGTCCCAGGGCATCCCGAGAAGAGCTACCTCATTGAAGTCGTGGAACACCGTGATCCCGATATGGCGATGCCAACAGATGGGGACAAACTCCCTGAACAGCAGATCGATTTACTGCGGCAGTGGATTATTGAAGGTGCCGAATGGCCTGGACAAATGAATGAAGAGGTCGCCTTTACTGCTGATGAGGTGCCGTGGTCGTTTCAGCCAGTTGTTCGTCCTTCCGTACCAGATGAGCACGAGCAGAACCCAGTCGATGCTTTCCTGCTCAGGAAACTCCGTGAAAACTCTCTCCATTTTTCAAAGCCGGCCAACCCAGCGACCCTGATTCGTCGTGCATCAATCGTGCTTACCGGCCTCCCGCCAACACCCGAGGCGGTCCATGGTTTTGTAAAAGCCTGTGAGACAGATGCAGACGGTGCGTATATCACACTTGTAGAGCAACTCCTTGCATCACCCCACTTTGGTGAACGATGGGCGCAGCACTGGCTCGACGTGATCCGCTGGGCTGAAACAAATGGCTCCGAAAGTAACATGTATCGAAAAAATGCCTGGATCTATCGTGATTACGTCATCAGAGCATTTAACGAAGACAAACCCTACAACGAATTCCTTACCGAGCAAATCGCTGGTGATGTGGTTGGGCACGGAGATGCCACTGGCTATCTGGTTTCTGGACCGCATGTTCCTGTCGCAACTGTTGGGCAGGAACCGTCTGCTCGCCGACAAGCGCGAGCAGATCGTCTGGACGAGATCCTTCAGACTGTTGGTGCCTCTGCGCTTGGTGTAACGATCGGCTGTGCACGCTGCCACAACCACAAATTTGACCCAATCACGATTCGGGACTACTACTCGCTTTCTGCGGTATTCGAAGATGTTGAATTTGGGAGCCGCTACCCCGAATTCGACGAACGTCACCCTCGTCGGGAAATGGCAGGGCAACTCTATAAAGAGATCGCCGAGCAGCGGTATCGGCTTCGAGAAGCTGGTGCATGGCAAGAAGACTGGACTGGCTATGGTGAAATTCACTTCCCAAGCACAACAACAAACGCAGTTCGGATTACATTTCTCAGTCGATATGTTGGGCTTGATGAGCTTGAAATTTTTGGCCTTCCTAACCTTGATCAAAATGTTGCGAGCACAGAGAGCGGTACTACTGTAACAACAGCCTCGGGAATGGAGGTTCTTCGGAATGAACTTTGGAAGGTAAATGACGGAGAATATGGCACCGAACGGTGGGCTGCTCGTGTGCCCGATGGTGAGAAAGGAAACCCGTGGCTGGAGTTTCGGTTCACAAAGCCAATGGAAATCGACCGCATTCGCTTAAGCACCAACAGAGAGAACTTCTTCGATACTGACTACCTGACAGACTTGAAGCCATTTAACTTCCCGAAATATCGCATTGAAATACAGACTCAGAACGGTGAATGGCAGCGTGTTGCCGACTCCCAAGACAACTCACAGCTCAACAAGAAGTTTTCTTTTCGATCCGATGCACTGCAAAAGCTCCAACACTTGATTGCTCAATTCAATGCAGAAGGACCTCGGCCGAGTTTTGTTGGAAGATTTAAAACCCCAGGACCAACACACATATTCCATCGTGGAAGTCCGGAAAACCCTCGAGATGAGGTTCCGCCAGCTGCCCCCCTTGTTCTTGTTGGTGACCTGAAACTCAATAGTAATGTATCCGGACAGGTACGTAGAAAGACTTTTGCTGATTGGTTAACAGGGCCAACAAACCCACTCCCAGCCCGGGTCATGGTGAATCGAATATGGCACCATGTCTTTGGGCAGGGGATTGTGACAACAACCGGTGACTTTGGCTTCGCTGGTGCCCCACCAACACACCCAGAACTTCTTGACTGGCTTGCTTCGGAATTCACTGAACCGGTGATGGTGGCCAGTGGTCACCCAGTAAAGCCATGGTCCATCAAGCATATTCTCCACCTGCTCGTCACCTCTCGTGCATTTACTCAAGAGAGCAAGCCCAACGAAGAATCCCTGGCTAGAGATGGGACAAGCAGCCTCCTCTGGCGATTTCCACCTCGGCGCCTTGAAGCCGAAGTCATTCGGGATGCGGTCCTGACCGCATCAGGCTCATTGAATCCAGAACTCGGAGGCCCAAGTTACCGAATTCATAATATCAAAAAGCGTTATGCGCAGTGGGAGGTCTTGGACAACTACGGAGAAGACACCTGGCGGCGAATGATCTACCAGGAACGAATGCGTCGGGTCGACGACTGCATGTTCACGGCTTTTGATTTTCCTGACTGTGGGCAGGTACGGGCCAAGCGACCGGTCTCAACAACACCGCTTCAAGCACTCAATCTGATGAATAGCCCCTTTGTCATATCGCAGTCAAAACTCATTGCCAAACGCTCGCTCGCAGATTCTGAAAACGATCTTCCCAAAGCACTCAACCGGAGTTTCGAACTCCTTCTTGCCCGGCAGCCAACGACTCAGGAAAAGGCTGCCGTACAAGACATAACTTCCAAAGAGGATCTCTTTCTCGTATGTCGAGCAATCCTCAACTCCAATGCATTTACTTTCCTGGAGTAGCCGAACATGAATGACGCAGAACATCTTTTGCCACAGGGTCGGCATCTTCTTGATCGCCGCACCTTCCTTAAAACGGCGGGGCTTTCAACTTCGAGCCTGGCGCTTCTTCAAATGCTACAAGACGATGGGCTTTTAGCTGAGACTGTCCGTACTGCAGGTGGAAAGACACCCATTCGTCCGCAGATTGACCCCAATGATCCATATGCCGCACGGCCACCCCACTTCCCAATGCCTGCAAAGCAAGTTCTCGTCATCTACTGCCCCGGTGCTGTCAGCCATGTAGACACGTTTGACTACAAGCCAGAACTTGAAAAGTTCCATGGGCAGAAGCCCCCTGGAATTCCAGATGTTACGTTTGAAGGACCGACTGGAAACATTGCCAAGCCTTTCTGGAAATTCCGGCCACGTGGAGAGACCGGCAAGATGGTTTCTGATCTTCTTCCCAACCTGGCCAAACAGACGGACGAACTCTGCTTTGTCCACTCTCTCCACACCGAGTCAAGCGCTCATCCTCAAGGTGAGAACTTCATGAACACCGGGTTCACAATGGAAGGCTTTCCATCTTTTGGTGCATGGACAACCTACGCACTTGGCACCGAGAATGAAAACCTTCCTGCTTTTGTAGCAATTAATGATCCTCGCGGGCTCGCACGCAGTGGCAAAAACAACTTTGGAAATGGTTTCCTACCAGCTGCGTTTCAGGGCACCGACTTCAGTGCTATAAGTCCTCCAAAAAACCTTGATCGTCCGGATCAACTCACCGGGAAAGATGATGCGACTACTCGTGACATCATCCAACGGCTCAACGCTCATCATCTCGAGCAGTATCCGGGGGATGCTGATCTCGCTGGAAGAATAGCAAGTTACGAGCTTGCCGGTCGCATGCAAATGTCCATTCCTGACGTCATGGATCTCGCTGGAGAATCTGCAGCAACACTCGCGTCCTATGGTGTTGAAGGTGGGAGTACATTACGTGGTTCATACGCTCGGAATTGTATTCTCGCCCGACGACTCCTCGAACAGGGTGTACGCGTTGTACAACTCTTTAATGGCAGTGACCCTTCTGGTGGGAATGGAATTACAAACTGGGACTCCCACCAGAACATCCTCAAGACTCATGCCATGCAGGCTGAAATCATGGATCAGCCGACAGCCGCGCTCTTGGCAGATATGCGAGAACGGGGAATGCTTGATCACACGCTTGTTGTCTGGGCAACAGAGTTTGGCAGAATGCCCTTTCTCCAGGCAAATGGAACAGGACGAGACCATAACCCTGATGCATTCACATGCTTTCTTACTGGTGCAGGTGTGAAACGTGCTACCAGCTACGGCAGCAGTGATGAATTTGGCTTCAAAGCAGTGGACAACCCAACGTCGGTCTATGACTTTAACGCAACACTTCTGCATCTTATGGGGCTCGACCACGAGCGGCTGACGTTTTATCACAACGGCCTCGAGAGACGGCTTACCAATGTGCATGGACATGTGATTGATGATCTCCTTGCCTAAGCTCGTTTTCAAAGGCCTGCGAGGCCACACGTCGTTGTTTTTTATACGGGGGCTTTATTCGATGCGTTTCATTGCACTCTTTTTCTGTTTTTCTGCCACGACAGCGTTCTGTGCTCATGCTCAAGAAAAACCGAATGTCATCGTTTTCTTTATGGATGACATGGGGTTTGGAGACTGTCGGACATACAACCCAGAAAGTAAAGTCTCGCTACCAAACATTGAGAATCTCTCTGCACAGGGCATGCGATTCACAGACGCTCACAGCCCATCTGCTGTTTGTGCTCCCTCGCGCTACAGCGTCATGACAGGCAACTATCCATGGCGTGGTCGACTCGAAAATGGCACATGGATGTTTCATCAGCGCTCCCAGATTCTTGACGGCCAGACCACACTTGGCCAACTCATGCAGACCGCCGGGTACCGTACTGCATTCCTTGGAAAGGTTCATCTTGGTGGAACGGTCTATAGCAAGACAACGAACAATCCCGTTACTTGGAAATATGATTATCGTGACATCGACTTCAGCAGAAAATGGAAAGATGGGCCCTCCGACCTCGGTTTTGATTTCACGTACAGTCTCCCCCAAGGGATTCAGGGGCCTCCCTATATTGCTTTTCGGAATGGGCTACTCGATGGCAATCCTGACGACCTTATTGAATGGGAGCCCGGGTCTTATGGAAACTCTGTGATCCCAACCAAAGGTTTTGGTTTCAAACAATGGGACTCATCTGCCGCTGGCCCACACCTTATTCATGAAGCCACGGGGTTTATTGATCGCCACATCAAGGCAGACACCGGGAAGCCTTTTTTCATGCACTACTGCACTGAATCCTGCCATGTACCGCATACCCCTCCCAAGACGTTGGCAGGAAAGGCCGTGCGGGGAACAGCAGGAGATGCCCACCTCGACATGCTTCTCGAAGCAGACGTCCAGCTTGGCATGCTTGTCAGCACTCTCCAGGCGCACGGAATTCTTGAGGACACACTGATATTATTCACCAGTGATAATGGTGGGCTCACACGTGGCAAGCCGGGAAACAAACTTCTTGGTCACAATTCGAACGCACCACTTCGGGGAAGCAAAGCCACCATATGGGAGGGCGGCCACCGGATACCACTGATTGCTCATTGGGGAGATGGAACGCGAACCGGCTCAACTATTCCCCCAGCAGCAACGTCATCTGCACTTGTTGGATTGCAGGATATTTTCGCAACACTTGCTGAATTAACGGGCCAAACCCTTCGAGCCCAACAAGGGCTCGACAGCCAGTCTTTCTTGCCAGTCCTTCTTCAGCAGGACCCTACTCACGAGCGGCATGAACTTCTCGTGCAGGCGAATGATGGAGACGGGTGGGGGCAACGGCTTGCGAAGGCATTTCGACTGAATCAGTGGAAATTGATTACGACCAAAGACCGAAAGCCTCTCCATCTCTTCGACCTTGATGAGGACGTGGCTGAAGAGGACGACCTCATTAATAGTGTGGAGCAGAAGGCACGCATTGCCGAAATGCTAGGTCGTCTCAACAGAACTCTTGATAGTGACCGAAGTACACCGATTGCACGAGTTGCTCAAAAACCCGTAGCCCGCGACGATGCAGTGTCGCGTGGTTCAATTTCTTCAGCGGAACTCTTTGCGCCCGTACGTAATTTTCCGATGAAGCCTGGGCCTATACCCGACGGCGTTCGTATCACCGCTGATGACACGGGCACATGGCGAGTGCAAGGCGAGACTCCCTTCACAATTCATTTCACACCCAAAGTTTCTACGGCGTGGGACGCATCGTCCTATCGGCTACTCGGAGTACCTGTCTGTAATAAGGAACGTGGCGTTGTCACTATCTCGGCCCGACTGAACAACAGTAAACCTCTCGGATGGGGTCGGCACTGCGTTGGCTCTGCAGTTGCTCTTCGAGATGAGAAGACAACGATTGGATTCGTCTTCCCGACCACAGAACCCCACTATGATGGACCAGTTGTTTTTCAAGACCAACTCGGAAAACCAAACGGCCACCGACACCACTGGCGCAAGTTTTTTCCTGCAGATGTTGTGAGCATGGCTCTGGATATCAACTCATCCAGCGGCAAGGCCGACATTGAAATCTCAGAACTCTTTGCTGCGTGGGAAGCCACCCCCGAACGAGAGCACATTCTCCATGAATTGCCATACCTCGATCAATTTGGACAAGTTCGAACAGTAGATTGGCCCGGAAAACTCCATTCACTGGAACAACTCAAAGAAGAACTGCCTCTCGAACTTGCTGCAGCAGCGAAGGTCAAGCGAGACGACATCAGCGACTATGGTGGCTGGAAAAATGGGCCACGCCTTGAGGCTACGGGTCGTTTTCGAACGGAAAAGATTGATGAGCGATGGTGGTTTGTGGATCCGGAAGGGTATCTCTTTTTTTCTGCAGGTGCGTGCATCGCTGGCACTGAAGCACTGACACCAGTGACTCAAGCCCGCCTCAAGGAGAACTACTTTGAACGTCTGCCAACCAAAGACTCTCCTTCCTACTGGCTCTCAATGCTTAAGCGAGGAGGAAAAGATTACGTCAACTTCCCTGCTCTGAACGCATTTGAGTCTTTAGGAAATCGCTGGCAAAAAGTAAGTCGTGATGGGATTCATGACCGGATGAAAGTGTGGGGGCTCAACACACTTGCTGCGTGGAGCAGTACAGAAATTCGCCAGGATAAAAAAACACCGTATACGCTTCTTGCTTCTATCTGGTGGCTTACAGGAAAGAAAACACCTTCACCGTTTCGAGATGATTACGTCAAAGACCTATGTAAGGCGCTGGAGAAGTCTGAGTGGGCAAAAAATGATCCCTACTGCTTAGGCATCTTCATTGGAAATGAATTTGAGTGGCCGGATCGCTTTTCCCAACTTGTCTTTGAGCTTCCCGATAATGACTCTACGAAACAGTGGGTCCTGAGTCAGGTTCGTCAGAAATACTCAACGATGCAGGAACTCAATCAGGCTTGGGGCACATCTTTCTCCAGTTGGGATCAAGTTCTTCAACGTGGAGACACCGCATACCACGCATCTGCAGCCAAAGATATCGACCCCCTCTATTTCGAATATGCGCAGGAGTTCTTTCGGAAATCCAAGCAGGCGATTGAACAATCGCTTCCCGGCACGCTTTTTCTTGGCTGCCGATGCCACCGAGGACCAAACGTTCTTGGCCGTGCCGCTGTCGGTCACGCCGACGTCTTCTCGGTCAATGTCTACGACCATGTTGTTCGATCATGGCAAGTCCCTGACAACGCTGACATACCAGTGATTGCCAGTGAATTTCACATTGGTGCATCAGACCGAGGTGTTCCGAGCCCTGGTCTTTCATCTGTCTGGGACCAACGGCAAAGGGGCCTCGCATATGCCCGCTATCTGAGCTCAGCACTTGCAAACCCAAAATTTGTTGGCGTGCACTGGTTTCAATGGATTGATCAATCTGCTGGCGGCAGGCGAGATCGTGAGAATCATCAGGTTGGGCTTGTTGATGTGACTGGGCGATCTCATGTTCCGTTTGTTGATATTGTGAGCCATGTTGCGAACAAAAAAGACGCGGTCCGCTTTGCCCAACCTTCTTCATCAATTCATGCATTGGAAAAACTTCTTAAAGACCTTCCTTCGCTACCCGGAGAGAGAACAACCACTACGTCGCCAAGGAAAGTTCGTGGAACGATGATCTCGCAGACAGAAAAAATAAAACGCAAACCTAATCTCGTCGTCATCATGGCTGACGATCTTGGCTACGCTGACGTTGGCTTCAATGGCTGTCGCGATATCCCAACTCCTCACATCGACTCCATAGCGGAGGAAGGCGTCCGCTTTACAAGTGGCTATGTTGCGTATCCAGTATGTGGCCCAAGCAGAGCATCTTTCATCACTGGTCGTTATGGCCAACGCTTTGGATTTGAGCGGAACCCAATCTACGATGTTCACAACCCCGATATGGGTCTAACACGTGATGAAACAACTATTGCGACGGCACTCTCGGCTGTTGGTTACAGCTGTGGTGTGGTCGGAAAGTGGCATCTTGGAGCGCACGAAACTCTTCACCCACTCACCCGAGGATTCCACTCGTTTTTCGGTCACCTCGGCGGCGGCCACCGCTACTTCCCAGATGAACTCACCATTCAAAACAGTGACGACGCAACGGATGAAGCTGGCAGCTATCGAACATGGATCCTCAAAGATCACACACCAGTCAAGCCCCAGCAATACCTCACTGATGAGTTCTCAGATGCTTCTGTCCGTTTTATCAACGGCAATGCCGAGACTCCGTTTTTTCTTTTCTTATCCTACAACGCACCTCATTTGCCTTTTGCTGCAACTCAGAAATATCTCGATCGCTTCCCGAATCTCTCCGGGAAAAGAAAGACCTATGCAGCAATGGTGAGTGCTGTCGACGATGGTGTTGGAAAAACACTGAGTGCTCTCCGGGAGCATGGCATTCTTGATGACACACTCGTCTTCTTCCTGTCGGACAACGGTGGGCCACATTTAAAAAATGCTTCGAACAACTCGCCTCTCAAGGGAGGCAAATCAGACGTCTGGGAAGGCGGATACCGAGTTCCCTTCGCAGCTCGCTATCCCCATGACATTGAAGCCGGCTCAACCTACAAGCACCCCGTGAGCTCACTTGATATTTTTGCAACCATTGCCGAACTGGCACATGCACCCGTCAGCCCTGACCGACCTCTTGATGGCGTCAACCTCCTACCGTATCTCAACGGCACAGACAGCGGTTCGCCACACGATGCAATTTATATGCGCAAATTCGACCAACAGCGATACGCCATTCGCAGCGGAAACAAAAAACTTGTAATTCCAGTCGCCCAAGGCGCACCTCATCTCTACGACCTCAACGATGACATTGGTGAAACAAAGAACATGGCGTCACAAGAGGCTGACACGTTGGATCAGCTCAAGAAAAAACTCAATGTCTGGACAGCTGAACTTGTTGATCCAACATTTACCGGCTTGATGCAGAAAAAAAGTTACAAGTCACACTAAACAATACCGTTACTAGACTTGTGTGCATGCTTCCATTTCACAAAGAAATCTACGGATTACATTCCCGAAATACCCCGTGTGGACTGAACAGATCACATGTAAGATACTGTACATTCCAGCTCGCTGAATTAGGTAAGGATAAAACAATGAAGTCATCTGTATGCTCTTTCGCTGAATCACTCTGTCTGATAGCAGCACTCGTTGCATTTTCTATAGACCCAACGCACGCCGCAGAACCCCCAGCCAAACCAAATATCATTGTGATCATGGGTGATGATGTCGGCTACGGTGACGTCTCCTGCAATGGAGCAACGGCAATCACAACGCCGAATATCGATGCCCTTGCCAAACGAGGCCTACGGTTCACCAGCGGATACTGCTCCGCTTCAACGTGCACACCAACTCGTTATTCTTTCTTAACGGGCAATTATGCCTTTCGTAAGAAAGGAACAGGTATTGCTGCCCCAACTGCTCCGGCAATCATCCAACCGGGAACAGCCACAATCGCCTCATTGCTTCGTGATGCAGGCTACAACACAGCTGTTGTTGGCAAATGGCACCTCGGACTAGGCGGACCAAATGGTCCTGATTGGAACGGCGAACTCAACCCAGGGCCTTTGGAAATTGGCTTTGACACATGTTTCCTTTTACCAACAACAAATGATCGTGTGCCACAGGTCTTTGTCGAAGACCATCGTGTCAAAAACCTTGACCCCGATGATCCGCTTTGGGTTGGTAAAAAGAATCCATCACCAGACCTCCCAACGGGCGTGTCTGCCCGCGACACACTTAAAATGGACTGGTCACACGGACACAACCAGACGATTCACAACGGCATCAGTCGCATTGGTTTCTATACCGGTGGACACGCTGCACGATTTCGTGACGAGGACCTTGCAGACACATGGGTCAAGCAGAGCAAGAAATTCATTCAAAAAGATCGACCGAAAGACCAGCCGTTCTTTCTATTTTTTGCAGCACACGAATGTCATGTTCCTCGAATCGTACACGAGCGATTTCAGGGAACCTCACAACTAGGGCCACGAGGTGACGCCATCCTCGAACTTGATTGGTGTGTCGGTGAACTGACACAAACGCTAGCAGATGAGGGCCTCACGAACGACACACTGATTGTATTTTGTAGCGACAATGGCCCAGTCCTTGACGATGGCTACAAAGATCAGGCCATCGAAAAAAATGGCTCTCACCTTGCGGCTGGACCGTATTCAGGAGGCAAATACAGTGTCTATGAAGGAGGGACGAGAACCCCTTTCATTACGTGCTGGCCGGGCACGATTAGCCCAGGAGTATCGGATCAAATGGTATGCACAATTGATTTGGCAACAAGCCTGAACCACCTTGTGAATCACCACATTCACGAGAACGACTGTCTCGATAGCATTGATGTCAGTGACGCGCTTCTTGGGAAAAAAGGAGCAAAAGGACGAGACCACCTGATTCAACAAGACAACGGGAATAACGGAAACTACGGACTACGAGTTGGCAACTGGAAATTACTCCGACACGAACGTGGCAAAGCACGGAATGTTCTTGTTGAGCAGGAACTTGCAAACACAACCGTTCCCAAATACCAACTTTTTGATCTTAATTCTGATCCTGCAGAGAAGAAAAACCTTTATGAAACGGCAACTGAGCAAGCCAAGACTCTCACAGCACAACTTCAAAAAGCAATTGATAATGGACGAACACGACCAACTGGTCATTAGCAAAGTACCTGCGGCATGACGGTACACCGCCATGTTTTTTATTTTTTTCATAATGCAGCGAACCCATGAAACTTCAAATACTTCTCATCCTGTTGGTAACCTGTGGTTCGGTTCCCCTTGGCATTGAGATTGATGCTGCGTCCCCTGATCAGTGGTCACGGTTTCGTGGGAAAGACGGCACAGGAAGAAGAACTGGTGAAATTCTTCCGCCATCATGGACAACTCAAGACTGGACGTGGCAGACAACTCTCCCAGGAATAGGGCACTCCTCGCCTATTGTGTGGGATGGAAAAATTTATCTCACATCCGCAGATGAAGAGAATAAAGTACGACAACTCTTCTGCCATATCCTTCACACCGGCGAGCTTGCATGGAGCCATGAATCCCCCGGCCCAATCGAACGTCATCATAAGCAGAACAGTTCTGCATCCAGTTCGGTAACAGCTGACTTTCGGGGTATCTACTGGCTTTGGGGAACAAGCCAAAACGTTCGTCTTGAAGCAATGACTCATGACGGAGAACTGCGGTGGAGTACCGACCTCGGCTCATATAGTGGCCCGCACGGCTTTGGTGGCTCACCTGTAGTTTGGGAAGATACTGTCATTATCCCGCTTGAACAGGACACCGAGGGATCTATCGTTGGAATCGATGCGAACACGGGGAAGGAGCGATGGAGACTGACGCGTGACGGTGCCGAAAAGGCGGCATACTCAACACCACTTGTTCTCACTCAGACAGGAAGTGACGCACAAATTATCTGCACGAGTAAGGCGCACGGTATTTATGCGATCAACCCCCAAACCGGAACTGTCCTCTGGGAAAATAAATGCTTTCCTCTAAGAACCGTCGCCTCACCTATCTGCGCAGGAGATTTGCTGATAGGCACCTGCGGCAGTGGTGGTGGTGGAAGCAACCTTCTTGTTGCCCTGAAGCCTCCTGCAACAAAAAACGACACCAGTGAAATTATTTATGAAGTATCTCGAAGCACAGCACCTTACGTTCCAACGCCACTTTTTTCTCATGGCCGTCTCTATCTCTGGGGAGACAAAGGCGTCGTAACATGCCTCCATGCAGCGAGTGGAGAAATTATCTGGAAAGAACGTGTTGGTGGTAACTTTTCGTCATCCCCAATACTGATTGGAGACAAAATCCTCAATATCTCGAGCGATGGGGAAATGGTAACGCTGGCTGACAATGAGAAGTTTGAAATTCTAGGAAGACGCGAAGTAGACAAAGAATGTCGAGCAACAGCGGCAGTTGCTGAAGGATTTTTATTGGTCAGAACCAGAAGCAGTCTTTTTGCCCTCAATCTCTCAACACCTTAGGCTACTGCAGCAGTTTCTCTCGTATCTCTCTGTTAGTTGCTGCCAGCCATGCGAGTTCCTTATCTGACAGCCGCTTACCAGCCTGTCTTTTCACAATGAGCGGCTTCAGGTGCTTAAGAATACGCAACTGCAACTCAACCCGTTGCTTTAAAAACGGCCCCCAGACAGCATCATCCTGATACGCGTTTGCATATTTTTTTATTACTTCATGAACCATACCATCATAGAGTGAAAAACGCTGATATGTTTTTTCATCCCAGTCACCTCGAAGCATCCTGTCGATAAGCTCAAAGTGGGTGGCGAATTGCACTGACGCAAGGATGGTAACGTCTTCAACGGGCTGATCGCCTTTGACCGGCGGAGTAGCCATCGTGCACGAACTACTTATTATCCAGCACAACACCGCGGTAATTACTTTGTTCATGGAGCTACTCTTCTCCGCACAAACTCGTTCACAAACCCAGCAAAAACTTTTACCCGGTTCTTAATCAATCATTTTCTGCAGATGGCCTTCTTCGAAGACATCGCTTGCTGCTTCAACCGGTGCATCTTCCTCAACGGGCTGTCGTAAGTCATCCCACAACGAAGGGCCGACGGAGGCATAAAACATTTCAAAGACGTCTAATTCATCAGTCTTTTGAGACGGCATGACACATTCCAGTGCGTAAGGGTTCGAATTCCATAATTGTGGCAGGACGCTACGGTGAAGCAAGCAGTCGCGCAATAGCAATAAAACGGCTGGATTTATGGCTTTTTGAACCTATTCGCCGGTTCCCCGCAGGACGCGGTCAAAGAATTCGTGCATTGCTGGCACTGTTTCAGAAGCATGCTGGCGAAAGACGCCATGTCCAGCACCATCAATCCGAAGATAGGTTACGTCCTGACTCTCCTTCTCCTGAAAGAGCGCATTGAGATCATCACTCTGCTGCACAGGTACTGTCGTGTCAGCAGTACCATGCACCATAAGAAACGGTGGTGAAGAACCCGTCACATATGTAACTGGTGAAGCCAATTCCATAACCTGCTCTCTATTCTGCTCACCAAACAGAGCCGTAGATCGGTCACCAGCCCGATCCTCTTTTCGCAAAGGAAAGCTTGTCGGAGTTGCAGAACAGCAAACAGCCTGAACAGCACTTGAATATTCACGATAGGGACCATCACCCTCTAGTTTATCTTGCGTTGATGAAAGACCGAGCATCGCCACAAGGTGTGCACCTGCTGAATTCCCATACGCACCAAAGGCATTTACATCGATTGAAAATTCCTCTGCGTGGCCGCGTAACCATCGCACAGCGCACTTACAGTCAGCAATACAGTCAAGAATCGTACCCTCATCCACCAGGCGATAGTTGATTGAAGCACAAACGTACCCGCGAGAGGCGTACTCAAGAGGATACTCTCGAAAAACCCCTCCAGACTTATCTCCATTACGCCACCCTCCACCATGAATAAAAACAACGACAGGACGGAGTGTGTCGTCGCGACCCGCCGGAAGCATAAGGTCAAGTGTCCATTTCTCATTTCCTTCTCGATAGGCAACATTTTCTCGGAGTTCCACATTGTCTGGCAACGAGGTACTGCCAGCCGCCACCCCCTGCCCCCTTGCTTCACGCAATCTCTTGAACAGCTGCGAGAGCTCGTCTTTATCAATCAAACCACTTGAATCCTGGTCAACCCGGTCAAAATTGGCCAGCATGCGCCCCTTTGCTTCACTGCGACTGATTGCTCCATCTTCATCCTGGTCCATTTGCTGAAGCACCCATTGCGTGCCCTTTGGCTGCTGAGCAACAGCCGTCTGATTCTGGCCAATGAAACCAACCGAAACACAGAACACGGTGGCTACAAAAACCGAACGACTACAATCTTTCACAATTCCCTCTCCTCAAACAAACCACTACAAGATTCCCGAGAAACCCACCGTATCACAGAACGGCGCTTTATAAAATTATCTACTGAGCAGTTGGACTATGAAATCCCGCCTGTTCACGAAAGCCATTTGTTTCAGGCTTGGTCGTCCAGTTGCGAATATTCATATCATTTTCACGAAGAATGCTCTGCGAAATGTAATTATCACGGGCATGCTTCTTGAGCAGAATTGCTGAGCGTCCATCGAGGTCTTCGAGCCGATTATTAAAGAAATAGTTATTCTCTGTGGTGCGATCAGCAGCTCTTCCTCCAAGCGAAATCCCACTTCGATTGATTTCCATCTGCACACCGCCGCAAATCACATTACAGGCCACAACATTTTTCTCTGTCTTTCCTCGAACATTCTCGGTCCACATACAAATTCCATTTGCAGAATTTTTTTTACAAAGATTTGCGAAAGCCGTGTTCGATTTCACGCATTCTTCGAAGAATATACCTGAGTGATATGTGTTATCGGTGACCGTGTTGAAGATAGCCGCACTATGAAAACAGTAGGCATCGAAATCGATCGAAAAACCACCTGCAGAACAGACGTTCTCTAGTGCATAGACACGTTTTGAAACGTGCGCCCAAATCCCACGATGACCCGGGTCGCGAACATCACAGCCACGAATCACAAAAGGCCCATAGTGTTTTTTGGAACTCACCGCATTCACGGAATTACTGCCGACCCCCCCATGTTCTGAGTGCAGGTCAATACTCACGTCTTCGATCAGTAATACATTGCTTGAGTCCGCAGCACTTATTGCAGCAAAAACCTTCTGGTCTGAAACAACTTGACCACCCGAAAATGAGTTGCAGCCCTTTCCCTTCATGGAAATCAGCTCGAACAAATCAGACTCTTTCGGTTCGTATGTATTCCAGATTTTTCCATTGAGAATCACACATGTATGACCGGGAAGTGAAAGCCCTTCTGCTGAATCATTCGTAAATGCGCCATGCATGACGACCACAAGTACACTGCCTGGATTGGCAAGCCTGGCTTGCTTCAGTTGACGATTCACGTCTCTTACATTCATGCCGTCAGGACCGGCAGTAATTGCCATCTGATGGCGACCATAAACCTTCTCACCATCGGACTCACTCTTCCAGATAACTTGTTCATCATGAAAGTTTGAAGTAGTTGGTGGGTTGAAGTATGAAACTCCTGCGTTTGCGATGGAATCCGCTGACATGCCGTAGTTTGGATACAGTACATTGCGAGAGCCTCCTCCGCGCATTTCATTAGTATTCCCAAATCTATTCCAACCAACCGTCGCTTCCTTTCCGTCAAATATGATTCCAGTTTCATTACCCTGAATGATATTCTCGTAAACCAGTGGATATTCTGAACGACTGGCAAGACGGACTCCCGTAGCATTCTGAACCACTTGATTGCGCACAAGCAATGCATCCGAGGAATGGATTATGATTCCCGTATCGCTCCGAATGCAAAAAGTATTTGCGATGACTGACGAAGGGGAGTTGATATCCAACGCTGCCCGGCCGGCAGTAGTAATTGTGCTATCAAGAATAATAAAGGCAGGAGACTCGCTTACAGTAACGCCGGCCCCTTGGCAGTCGGAAACCACAGACCGAGTCAATGACACCGGCTCGTCGTATCGTTCAATGCCCGGACCAACAACTCGGACGCCATCTTCACGACACCCGGCAATTGACACCTGATCGAGATGAATCTTACCGCTGTTCTGAATCGAAATCCCAACATCAACGGCCTGATTACCAAAAAACAGTACATCGACTGGCAGCCGTCCTGGTTCTCTTGGATCAAGTACCCCCGTAATACTGATATACCTCTCATCTTGAATCGTTAGAAGAGAAGAAGCGGTGCAATTCGAAGCTGCAACAAGTTGTGAACCTTCTTCGAACACAAAGCATGTCCTGCCATGCGGTGACAAGGGAGCGTCGGCAACCTCAAGGATTCCTGTCACTCGAACGAGAAAAACAGCCGCTCCATTCTGAGCATGATGATGGTCCAGAATAGTTTGCGCGTCATTCGCCGACATCGCCCCAAGTTCAAACCTGACAATCTGTTCGGTGGGCTGAATAATAAAGGGGAGTGACGGTTCTGAATAAAAATCGGGAAAGTGGTTTGCTTCTCCTCGATTCAGGAGATCCTGCCGCGATAGCGGAAAAAGCCATGCTGGCTCAGTGTCACCCGCAGTAGCAGTCGCTCCTCCAAATGAAAGCATCACGACGAGTGCCACGAAACAAAGACTTTTAATCAGCCTATTCATAATGCGTCAGACACTTGATTATTCAACGGCTTTGATAAACATTTCTACAGAATCTGGGTCGGCTTTCGCGTTGACACGATCGTCTCGATGAACAACCTTGCCGTTTCGATCAATAATGAACGTCCAGCGCTTTGCCGTTGCAGTCCGTGTAAGATCAACATCAACACCGTCAATTGATTTTGTCACTGTCTTTTCCCCTCGGGAAACAGGCACTCCAAAAAGTTCCGCGATTTTCCCATCAGTGTCCGCAAGGAGCGTAAAGTTCAGTTGATGGGCTTTTTTGAAGACCTGGTGATTTTTAGCCGTATCACCACTCACCCCAACCACCTCCGCATTCAGGTTTCTAAACGACTCCATTCTGTCTCGGTAGCCACACGCCTGCGCAGTGCATCCACCTGTCATGTCTGCTGGATAGAAATACAAGACAACCATCTTCTTGCCGATATGGTCTGTGGACTTCCAGACATTACCCTCATCATCAATCGCCTCGAAAGCTGGAACAGGCTCATTCAGGCCGATGGCAGATGCCTTAAGACCACACATTAAGATGCTCGTGAGGGAAACAATAAAAACAGCGTTTTTCATAAAAATTTCCTTGTGTTTTAGCCACCTTTATTCGCAGCTTGAATTTGTTTCATAACTTTTTTCAGATTAAACGAACCGGGTGTCTGACTTGGTGGGTATTCAACGAGGGTTTGTAAGAACTGGGCAACATACTGCTGCATGGGAACGAGAACAAACACTCGGTCAATAAACCAATCATCATACGTATTGCTACTATGCTGTGCTTTCTCGAATGGATCGCGCCGTAAATTAAATAATAGTGGAACTCGCAACTCGGTAAATGGCTCTCGCCACACGCCGAACCCCTGCCCTCTGTTCTCTAGAAACACACCCTTCCACTGACCGAGCCGCAAGGCTACCACCTGCGCATCATCATTCACGTACATGAATTCTTTTCGCGGTGACTCTGATGCCTGTCCTGTAAGGTATTGAAGCTGGTTATGGCCATCAATGTAGTTGCGATACATGCGGCCATTCAGTTTCATTCCTTTCTTGAGTTTTTCTTTGATATCGGCTTCACCGGCAACTGCTGCAAATGTCGGTAGCCAGTCTTCGTGAGCCATGATTCCATTGCGTGTCACTCCAGCAGGAAACTGCTTGGGCCACCGCACAAATGCGGGCACTCGATAGGCCCCTTCCCAGTTACTGTTTTTTTCACTTCGAAAAGGTGTTGTCGCCGAATCGGGCCACGTGTTGAAGTGCGGGCCGTTGTCCGTCGAATAAAGAACGATAGTGTTTTCAGCAAGACCGAGTGCATCAAGATGATCGAGGAGTTCACCAACATGCATGTCGTGCTCAACCATGCCATCGTGATAGTTATTACCCGTTGGTCCAGCCAGACCTTCATGCTCTTTCTTTACATGTGTTCGAAAATGCATCCGAGTAGCATTCCACCAACAAAAAAAAGGCTTGCCTCCCGTCGCCTGCCTCTGCACAAAATCCTTTGCCGCTGAAACAGTTTCTTCATCGATTGTTTCCATCCGCTTTTTTGTCAGCGGCCCCGTGTTTGCAATTGTCTGCGTCCCGTCGGGATTCGCGCGACACTTGAGAACACCTCGCGGCCCATATTGCTGCTGAAAGGTTTTTCCGCTCGGGAGTACAAGATCGTTCGGATAATCTCTGTTTTCTGGTTCTTCTTCTGCATTCAGGTGGTAAAGGTTTCCAAAAAACTCATCAAAGCCATTATTCGTTGGAAGATGTTCATCTCTGTCTCCAAAATGATTTTTCCCAAACTGCCCCGTTGCGTATCCCTGCGCTTTCAAAACGGTGGCTATCGTCACATCACTTGTCTGCCATCCTTCTTTGGCTCCGGGCAGACCAACCTTCGTCATGCCTGTTCGAAGCGGAACATTGCCACCCATAAATGCCGCCCGACCAGCCGTGCAACTTTGTTGCCCGTAGTAATCAGTAAAAGAAATTCCCTCACGTGCAATGCGATCAATATTTGGAGTTTCATACCCCATCATTCCACGGTTGTTGTGACTGATATTCCACATTCCAATATCATCGCCCCAGATAACAAGGATATTGGGCTGCTCGTTCGCGCAAGTCTCGCGTCTACACATAAAGACAACCCCAAGGATTGCCATAGACATAAAAAACAAATGGCGGACAGGATGCATGGTTTTCTCTTCTTCTGATTAACGACGAAAATTTAAGCACGTATACGCATCTGGCTGTTGATTATACTGACTTCTTTCGTTGCGTGAGGCATTCCATGCCGATCCATTACTGCCTCTTTGACCACGTAGAGAACTACCTCTTTGCAGACAACAACCTGCTGCGACGTGAGAAACATGTACATCCGAAAGCCGATGTGAAAAAGAGCCCCGAAAGACATGATCTGAAAAATCTTGAGAACCTCCTCAGGACACCACCTATCGCAGGGGCTCTAGGAAGGCATTTTTGCCTGTTTTGGCCTGAAATTTAAACGGAATATGACGGATCAGGAGAAGATATTAAGATTTTGGAGGGTCAGACATAGATGTATAAGTAGTAAGGGGTCCATAGTTATTTCGTCCTGTGTCCAGAACGGTGTTCCTGAAGAGACAAAAACATGAATCAGCGTTGCCTCCACTTCAGTTCTTTGCTCGTTGCAGTGGCGTCCTGCCTTCTGTCACCGCTGGCATGCGTAGCAGACGAAACTCATGTTTCACGAATTGATGATCGCTTTTCCTCTGCAGCCGAGAGCGACTCAGAATCCCCTGACTTTCGCAGACATATCGTGCCGCTGATGGGTCGACTTGGCTGTAACGGAAGAGCATGCCATGGCTCTTTTCAGGGCCAAGGTGATTTTAGACTTTCGCTATTCGGGTACGACTTCAAGGCTGATCACGAGAACCTGCTACAGGGTGATGAACCTCGCGTCAACGTAGACAACATTGACGCCAGCCTTTTTCTTCAGAAACCGCTTGAGCAGGTTGATCACGGTGGCGGTCAAATTCTTGATCCCGACAGTTGGCAGCTTACCGTTTTGAAACAGTGGATCAATCATGGCGCTAACGGCGTTACTGATGATGATGCGCTGTTTGTCAGACTTGATGTTGCTCCATCTGAAATAGTTGCACAAAAAAAAGGTCAGACATGGCAACTCAAGGCAACGGCAGTTTGGTCTGATGGCACACACGAAGACGTCACACCCCTATGCCGCTTCCGTACAAACAATGATCAAATCGCTGACGTTGATGAGCATGGGCTTGTTACAGCAAAAGGCCCTGGCGACAGTCATGTCGTTGCGTTTTATGACAATGGCGTGGTTCCGGTACCTGTTATCTTTCCCGTCTCCGACAAAACAGGTTCCGAGTACCCTGATATCGAGACACCAACACCAATCGATGAACTTGTTGCGATGAAATTGCGGAAACTTGGTGAAGTCCCATCGGAAGTGTGCAGCGATGGTGAATTTCTGCGTCGAGCATCACTCGATATCACCGGAACGCTTCCACCGGTTGCAGAAACAGAAGCATTTCTTCGTGACACGTCACCGAATAAACGGGATGCAAAAATCGAAGAGTTGCTCGAGCGACCAGGGTATGCCGCGTGGTGGGCGACCAAACTCTGCGACTGGACAATGAACAACAATCGAAACGTAAATAACAACAGCCCAGAAGGCAGGCAGGGTGCATCAAACTTTTGGTACGAATGGATGCACAATAAAGTTGCTCAAAACCTTCCGTACGACGAGATTGTTGAAGGCATCGTACTTGCTAAGAGCCGACTCGACGGCGAATCGTACACCGAGTTTTGTGAGCGGATGAGTAACTACCTCGCAAATAAGGATGGGGCATCCTTTGGCGACCAACCTTACCTCCCTTACTTTTGGAGCCGGCAGGATTTCAAAAAGCCTGAAGAACGTGCACTCGGGTTTGCGTACACCTTTTTGGGTGTTCGAATTCAATGTGCTCAATGTCACAAGCATCCATTTGACCAATGGACAAAAGACGATTTTGACCGCTTTAAAAATTTCTTTAACCGAGTCACGGAATATCGTAACGGGAGTCGCTTCCCTGATGAGAAGAACACGTATAAGCAGATGCTCGTTTCATTGGACATTGACACGACTGACAAGG
>WLWF01001307.1_pt1 | contig 20891 bp, 21 predicted proteins | sample 6718331 | NCBI WGS metagenome assembly WLWF01 (sample SAMN12718692, study PRJNA515312) | sponge metagenome | isolation source: marine sponge | host: Mycale hentscheli | place: New Zealand: South Island, Marlborough, Capsize Point | collected 2003-05-01
GAAACACTTGATATTTCTGTGGCTACTCGGGAAAATATCCCTATTCGGGCCAGTCTTTCCGGGCGAGAGGACATTATCCTGTTTTGTAAAGAAAACCAGCAGGTCTTGGACAACTTAATCTTTCTCTACAAAACTAGAAGTATTGATGGCAAAGATACCAAACCAGTTGACTTAACTGGTTTTGGGCTCCGTTCCAATCTAAAAGCTGAAATCCCAATTAATATAGAAAAACCTAATGCCGATGCGGAAGCGGAAAAGGCCAGAACTAATTATCGTCAACTTTTGAGAAAGTCGGGAGGATTTTATAAAATACCAAAAACCTTTCGTTACAAACGGAGAATATCTTATTATACCGAGCAGGGTTTCCGGATTGATTTAACCGTCGTTAAAACCTCTAAAACTGAAAACCGTGTTGGTTATGCTAAAGGACAAAGCCGAAGTCAGGCATCAACCTATATTTATCCCTATACTGTTCCAGCCTATAATATTCAAGGGGCCGATCTCTTAAATCAACCAGAAAGCTATGAGGTAGAAATAGAGTGTGACTATGAAAAGATTAGACACTATTTTTACCGTCAAGTGACCCCTATGGAAGAAGGTGAGGTTGAAAGTGATAGTGATGATGAAGATATAGATAGTGGTAGTGATAGTGATAGTGAAACTGATAGCGGTAATGGTTTTGCTTTAGAAAATACTGGCGATCATCGCCAAATCCTCTTAAAGGGTATGATTGAGACAGTAGGTCTACTTCTTCAAGTTCAGCAAAACTGGGTGGTTCCCACTTCACTTGATACCGGAAAGACGGTCTTAAATAAATACATGGAATTGGTTAAAAAAGTCAGTGGTGATACTATTGCCCTTCGCGGTAGTGATAAATCTAATTTAACACAACTAAAACTTCTTCTCCAAGAAAAGATACCTGGAAACGATATTTTCCCGATCAGTTCTAGTGATAGTGGCAAGAAATACCAAGCTAGTAACTATTTGCGTTTTGTGGGTCCCAAACCTGTAAGTCTGGGTCTAAAAAATGTTCAAGGTGTTACTAATATTCCCAATATCAACAAATACTATACTGTTACTGACAAGGCAGATGGTGATGGTAATCTTCTATTTATAGATAATGAAGGGAGTGCCTATCTAATTGACTCTAATTTACGAGTCCGTTTTAGTGGTATTCGTTGTCATGAGGAAGCTAATACACTACTAAATGGAGAATTTATTAGTCGCGACATTAATGGTCATATTAGTTACAGTTTCTATTGTTATGATATCTATATTAGACTAGGTAAAGCAGTTTATGACCTTCCTCTCTGTTATCCAAAGACATGGTCAAAGGTTAAATTAGGTAGTCGTCTTGACATAATGAATGACTGTCTGGCTTCTATTAACCAAAAGATTGGAGATACTAGCTCTAAATCAGATATAATTAATATTAAGGCCAAAAAATTCTATTATCAAGGTTCACTGGAAGATCCAGTGACATCGGACAGCAATATTTATCACCTTTCAGATAGATGTTGGCGACAATTTACCAGTGGTAGTAGTCCTTATAAATATGATGGTTTAATTTATACCCCTATGTATTTGCCAGCCGGCTACCATAATTCAGATGATTATTTAACACTTCAAGGATTTACTTGGATTGATAATTTAAAATGGAAACCCCCTGATGAGAATTCTATAGATTTCTTAGTGGAAACTGAAAAACAAATCGTTTTCCAGAAAGGACCTGTGACAGTTAAAAAGGATGTTATCAAAAAGAAAAATCTGGTAAATCAGGAGGGTGATGTTGATCTGACCAATTACAAGATCTTAAATCTATTTGTTGGAGGAGAGATTACAGAGGGTCAAGGGGCGTGTGAGTCTCAAGGACGCTCTATTAACATTAGATCTCATAGACGTTTCCAAACTACTTATGGTAAAAAGCAATTTAATCCACCCCTCCCGGCCATTCCAGGTTGTGGAACAGCTGAAGTGACCCTGAGCCATGGACAACTTTTGGCATTGGAGGATGGTAATATTATTGCCGATGGATCGGTGGTTGAATTTGCCTATAACCTACAAAGTACCGATGATTTCCATTGGATTGCCAAAAGAATTAGATATGATAAGACTTTTGAATATCAGGCCAGTAGACAACAACAAGAACACCTCTATATTTACCTTAAAAATCTATTTACTGCTAAAGATAAGGAAACAGGGAGATTTCTAAGAAACTCTAGTTTTGTTGGACAGAAATTGTGGAAAAAGGTTAAAACCAGTAAAAATAACCGGTTAAGCTTTGTCTCTAATAGAGAGGGAGGTTATCTTAAGGGTCAAGATGTCTTAGATGTCCCAGCCTATTTAAGTCTAGTAGAAAAATATCACCAACCTAAAACGGAAAATCGGGATAGCTTATTTAGTTATCTCCAGAGAAACTTTAATGATACCATAACTGGTCCAGGTGTCATTGATATCGGAACTAAATATGGACAAAATGAAAATGTCGCTAATAACATTTGGATGACTATTCATCAACCAGTGACCACTGAAATGATTACAACTGGTCAAGATATCCCACCCGTTGCTTATGATGATGAGGTCTACTATGAGACATCGACCTTAGAAACAAGACAAAAAAGTCAAACAATTCACCTTCAAAAATATCATAATTTTGTGAAACGATATGTCTTGTTAGCTCCTGCTCTGGCCTTTGCCCAACAAAATGGTCATACCTTAACAATTATAGATTTAGCTTGTGGTAAGGCTGGTGATCTCTTAAAATGGAAGGATTTCGGAGCTAAAATAGTGGTTGGAACCGATGTTGCTCGTGATAACATTGAAAATAAAACGGATGGGGCTTGTGTCAGATATCAGAATATGGTTAAGATGGCAGAACGCCAAGACCAAACCCATCCAGACTGTTACTTTTTCCAAGCAGATTCTAAACAGGATATTGTCAGCCAAATTAAATCTCGTGACGATCTTGCCTCTAAAATATTCCGAAAGCTATGGTATGAGTTCCCGGAAGAAGGAGAAGGAGATATTGTTTATCCAAGGTTTGAGGAAAACCGATTTAGTGTCGTTAGTCTCCAATTTGCCCTCCATTACTTTATGGAGAGTAGCCGAAGTCTGGATGGTATCTTAAATAATATTAATAATAACCTGAAGGTGGGTGGTATGTTAGTTGGAAGTTGTCTAGATGGTCAAAGGTTATTTCAAGCAATCCAAGAGAGTGGTCATGATTATATCCAAGGGGAACATAATGGTAATATTATTTGGAAAATTACCAAGGCCTACGTTGACGAAAGCTTCCCTGACAATGATGAGTGTCTTGGTAAACCTATTGACGTCTACATGAACAGTATTAATAAGACACATCGGGAATATCTCGTTAATTTCCAATATCTGAAATACCGGCTTTCACTACATCCCTATAATCTTAAGCCCTTAACCAAGCAAATGGCTGAAAGTGTTGGTTTACCATCTAGTTATGATCCCTCAACAGGGCTGATTAGTTTTGGAGAATTAGCTGGCGATTTAACATCGGCGACTTCGGATACCACAGTAGGAATGACTATTAATGAGAAAGAATTTATTTACACAAAACGGAACCTAAACCAGATGACGGGGGCGGAAAAAATAATTAGCTACCTTAATGTTGGCTTTGCCTTTTATAAGAGTGCCTAAAATTCATTAATGTTAAGAAAGATTTAAGCCCTTTGAGACCGTTTAGATGCTCGTCCTAAAACGAAACCCAGATATAAAAATAACAATAAGATAAAAACTCTTAAGAAATAACGTGTCCAGACACCGTTACCGTTACCGTTACTGTTACCGTTACTATAACCTTTTTTAAGTGTCCTAAATAAAGAACGATTACTACCTTCTTCTCCCCCATCCTCTGCCCCATCCTCTGCCCCATCCTCTGCCCCATCCTCTGCCCCATCCTCTGCCCCATCCTTTTTTCTTCTCGTAACATCTCCTTTCTCCGTTTTTACCACATCAATCAGACATTTTTTAGGTGTTCCATCAGCTGGAATGACACATCCTTTTTCAGCATTAGCTTTTACTTCTTCACTTGAAGGGGCACGGCATCTAGCACGATAAGTTTCATATTTTTCTTTTATTTTGGAAAGGGACGCATCACAATAATGTACTCCAAGTTTTTGATTAACTTTATTGTGGATTTTCCAAAACCAACTAATTAAATGTTCACGACTATGTAAATTTGATTCTATAGGCATTTCTTTTATAAAATCCTTATAAGAATCACGACAATATCTACAGGGTAAAACACTTCCCACCTCCGTAAAGAAACGACGATAGTGGTTTCTAGTTGTTCCCGGTGGAAATCCATATTCCTGATCGTAAGTATCCGGATTTTCTGGATAGCCAAAGGTCACACAGTGTAAAAATAACCATCCAGCAGGGCCCCAGACTTTAGTCATTAGACCATTTTTAGAACTAGGATCACTATTTTGAATTGCTAAACACGGCATTATCTTTATCTTAATCTTAGAATTTTTTTCTAGAATTTAATCTAAACCTAAATAATTAGTCGTAATGTGGTAAGGTTGGTGGAAACGATAATGAAGACCCCTAATATACCTTATTCTGGCCTTATTAGCACAAAGTGTCGCTATTTGATTAACTAGATGGTTCTTTTTGGCCCACTCAGTTAAGTTAATTCGGTAATCTAGGCAACATATTTGACAATGACACGTTCCAAGTCTTTTTCTCTTACCTAAGGTAACTAGACTAATAACTGGAAGTATAATGAGACACGTTTCTAATTCACCACAATCTAAAAAATCCGTCACTTTCAACCAAAGGTTATCATTAAGATAGTTTTGAAACTTACCTTTGTCCTTGGTGTTTAGAAAATTGAAGTTGTCCGGTTTCATCTTTTATTAACCTTAAATTAAATTTAAAAAAGAAATTAAATTAAATGCAGTTGGAATATCCCACGACGACCTATAGTTTAGCCCTGGTAGATAGTTCTCTACTAATTACTCCTGGGAACCAAGGAGATATTGCCGAAGGTGATGAGGTGGAAAGTTTAAGATACCAGCCCCCACCTAACCAAGGTATTGAAATAAATGATGACTATTTAACACTAGAGACCAATTATCAAGCGATACTTGATCAACCTTTACCATCTGGCCTAATAAATCAAAAAATAACGGTTCAAGATCTGGAATTTGTCTTTTACCGTGGGCATCCCTATTTAGCCTACTCTCCAGACAAATTACTGTTAATTAGGGTTCCAGATAGTCTAGATATGGTTATAGACCCTGCTATTCCCCATCGGTATGTTACTAGTATGATAAACGAACATCTTTACATCTGTCAGTTATCGGGACTTAACCGAGTAGTTAAAAAGGCCATCATGACACTAGAAAAGGATGTCAAGCTTAAAGTCTTTTCAGAACAAGATCCACTAAAAAGACTTGAAAATAGTTATCTAGAAAAATATGAGAAAAGGGTCTATTTAAAAGACTGTTACCTGACTAGTTTAGAAGATAAAATATTTCTAGTAACGGATAAAATTCAAGACAATGTCTGTTGTGGATTGGCTTGTGTTCCTTTGGGGTTTGATAATTAAAACATTAAAACCTCTGAGATAAATACCTAGAAATACAAAGTAATACCTAGAAATTACATAATTTTACCAACTCCAGGTGGAGCTTCCAATTCATAGAGTTGATCACTCGCATTAACTTTAGAAAATTCTCCAAGCCATCGTTCTCCGGAGACTCTAGGATCTATCCACTCCACTTTTCCAAATGGGCCTATTTTGATATTTTCTGGAAACATATCTCTAATAAATAATAAATAGTTATCTTCTTCTCCCTTATTTTGCTGTTTCCATTTGATAATACGATTAGCAAAGTCTTTGGCCATCCAATCCTTAACCTGTTGTTTTTTATCTTTACTTGTCCGTGTCACAATAGCAATGGACTCTACTTTAGCCTTTTTGTGACGTCCATATTTAAAAAATCCATATCCTCCTAATATGGTAGCCACTCCTAAACCTACTCCAAGATGTTGCCTAGATAGATTATTAATCAGATTATCAATCATTATTTATAAAATGATATATTATTTCAACTATAATATATCCTTCTTATACTTTAATTAAAAACATGCCTAATTGACGAGCAATTCCTCATCTAAGGGTTCTGTCTGAGACCCCTGAAAACGTAGAATACTACTAAAACTAATGCCTTTATTGAGACCCTCATAGGTTAAGTAGAAATCATTATTAAAACAGCTTTGATATTTTCCAGTTTGAACGTAAGGGGTTAGACTAAAAACACCAGTAGACGCATCTCCCGGTTTTTCTTCATATTCTGGAGTTGTATTTGGTTGAAGGGTTTGGAAAAGTGGGTTAGGTTTAACTATAGGTGCTAGTGGTTTACATACCGGGTGACCAGCTTCTACTAAGGAAATACTATTGGTTTCTAGGTTGATAACCCCTGTTCCTTTTTCAGCGTGCCATAATTCTTCATCAACAGCCTTCCAATAATCTGTAAACCAGATTAGATTTTGTTGCTGTCTGTTGATGACAATTTTAGTTTGATATAATTTACCACCATTAGTTGGAAAGAGATCTGAATTTTCTGGGAAAGCAACTTGGTAGTTATACGTCATCCATGTTCCTAGTAGGTTAGGAATTTCAGTTTTGTAGGTCACTGGCATTTTATACTGTTAACTAAGAAAATAATTAAGACACCTGATTTTAAAACAGTAGAATTATCTAGATTTAATTTGTCGTTTCCTGATTATCCAACTCACCAACTAGAGGACTTAAAGGAGTTGTCGTTTGACCCTCATAATGTAGAATACTACTAAAACTAATTCCACCACCAAGACCTTCATACGTTAGATAATAACTGTTTTGATAACAACGTTGATATTTATCATCGTTTTTATACGGTGTTAAAGTGAAAACGCCAGTGGAACCTATTTCTGGACGAGGGTCCGCCTCAACCAGAGTAACCTGTTGAGTTTGAGCATTAATGACCCCAGTACCCGGTTCCATATTCCAGGCTTCATCTTCGACAAACTTCCAATAGTTTTGAAACCAGAGTAAATTATCCTCTTGACGCGTCACAATTATCTTGGCCTCAATTAGACCTTTGCCTGTTGGATAAATTTCAGTATCTTCTGGAAAAGCTGCGTTATAGGGGTCTGTATACCAGGTACCAACCAAATCTGGAATTTGATTCATTTTAGCTATTAATATTCTAGACTAAGATTTTAATATAAGATAGCTTTAACAAGATTATTTAGCCAACGCACCCATTGGATCCCAGGGTGCGAGACTTGTAACATTAACCACAGTTAACGCTTCACGATCCTCACTGGTTAACAATCGTTTTTCTACAGCAATTTCAAAGACATATTCCCCAAACCAAGCATCTGACATATTATAAAATCCTTTACTTGGCCCTTTGTCCGCCCAAGAATTCTCCACTTGCCAATTAGACGCAACTTCCTGATCGTGTCTTTCCTCGACATTATCATTAACCAATTCAGTTCTGGCCCCAGTAAAAACCATAGCGTGGGTCATTAGTGATTCGGCATATTGAAGTCGTTCCCGTTTAGTTTGCCCATAGGTCGTCTGAAACAGACTACTATTATCAACTAGTTCTAAATCCATCGCACATTCATCGCTTTGAAAGTTCTGCATGACATCACAACCAAACCAGACTACTTTCTCTTGTTTTAGACTTTCTAAAGTATATTTCTTTAATTTTTCAATTGGGACATTAAGGTATTTTACCATTTTACCCTCAACCACATTACCGAGAAATTGGACAGTATATAATTGCCCATAGGTATTTCTAGGATCATTTACCAGACAAATATAGTCTTCGGACTTCCAATTAACATGATGCCGGTAAAATTCTAAGGGGCTGACATTTTTAAGAGTAGTTGGCTTGGGAGCCTGGTCCTTTTCCTTTTGAACATAGTTCCAGGTAAAGGTTTTTGGTGGGGTTCCTAAAAATCTGGTTAGGATACGATAGATTTCTACTAGATATGTCTGTTTCTGCTCGTGTAAAGTTTCAATATTAGTATGTTGCCGTAGAAGCATGGCATATTCCCGGAATTTCCTTTTTAAAACATTATTGAGGGCCGTGGAATTGCTACTATGGTGTGTTTCGCGGTAGACCGATTTGGGTACTAATCCATACTTCTCTACTAGATTACAAAACATATCCCATTGTCCACCATCACATGTCGGGTCGTGAAGAAGGTGTTGAACTTCCCTTGAATCAAGTTCCAGATCCCTGGTTTTAATAATAGCATCAAGACCATAATTAAGTCTTTCTAGTTTATCCCAGAAAAAAAGATAACTTTGAGAAAATTCAAAGTTATCTAGGTGATATTTCTTAATCATTTCACGCCTAATAACATTTAGTCCAGCGAATAGCCAACACCTTCCACTGGATTTCTGGTCAGTTACTTTCACTCCTGGAGTGGTAACATTATAAAAATGTTCATAAGATTGGTAGGTAAGTCGGTTAATATTTACCTTACTAAGGGGATTATTTGCTAACATATTCTGGATTAAACTATGCTGTGGATCACTAGCAACCTGAGTTTCAAAGTGGTCTAACTGATTCTGACTAATATTAATAAGCGACATTAATTATAGACATCTACATTTGGAATCCCTTTAAGTTTTTACCCTAAAACTTTAATAAAGATGAATAAAGATTAATCTTATCTCAACTTTAAATAACTCATAAATGTCTGATGTGATTCTCTCCAATCGTCTGTTGGTTTGTTCGCCAAGATTTTACGAACTTAAGCCCCTAAAACAACAGGGGTTCCAAATAAGAAATAAATCGGTAAACCGACAATTAGCTAATCAACAATGGATTAATTTAATAAGGATTTTAAGTGTGAATGGTTACCAGGTAGAGAAATTGGCACCACATAAAAAACAAAATGTCCAGTGCCTCGTTAGCGAGCTAGGTTTTCAAGTGGACAGATGTTTTATTTTGGCGAATCATCTAGAAGATAACCGGGAGGAAGATGTTTTTACCAGTCAGGATTATTTTAGAGGAAATGGCTACCAAACAATCACAATGCCTTATTTTTTCAGTGGTGCCATTGATATGGTGTATAGTCATGTTCGTACTCAGCTCTGGATTGGATATGACCAAACCACTAGTCTAATGGGTGCTCATTATCTGGCAGAATTATTAAGTAGTCCAAGTCTAATTGTCAAATATTTACAACTCGTTGACCCTCAATATCCTAATATTTCCTCATGTGTTTGCCCTTTTGGAGATGGCTATATCTTAGTCTATCCACCTGCCTTAGCTCCCGCCTCTTATGCTATGTTGGTTAGTAGTTTTGGACAGCAACAGGTTATCAATGTAACCCAAAAGGAAGCAGAGGCTCTCGTTTGTTGTTCTATTATGATTAATGATATCACCAAAAAAACTAAGGGTTTGTTTGTGGCTAGTAAAATTAGCCCACGTCTAAAAATAATCTTTGGTAGGTTGGGTTATGGCTTCCGGGAAGTAGCGATGTCCGAATTTTTAATCAAGGGATCATCTGTGAAATCACTCATTTTAGAGCTAGAATAATCCTAAATAAAATTATCTTAGATAGAGACGTCTCTAGAAAAATAATATTACCTTTAACTATAAATGGCGAAAAAGACAAAAGGTAAAAAAATGGCCAAAAATAAAAAAACTAGAAACCTATGTTGTGACTGCTGTGACTGTGATTGTGGTGAATATGGCGTCAAAGCTGATTGTGACTGTGAAAGAGATATTAATCGGGCAGCGGATTTAATTAAGGAGGCCGCAGAGCAGGCTAACCTAAATCTGGCTCATCGAAGTATTCAACATAAACTTAATCCTCCCAGCTTTAGTCATCTTAAGGTTATAGAAGATAGTCAATACGGTGTTGAACGTGGGATTAAGAGACGGGGATCGTGTCAAAATTGTGGACATCGTCTTTTTGCTCCACTCTAATCCATTTCTAAAGAGTTATATTTTTTATCCCAAAGCTTTAGACTGGAGGGAAATAATCTTTCCCGTCTTAGGGTCATAAGTAACATCTGATGTTTTTTTAAACTCCCCTTTATCATAGAGGTCCAAGAGTATTTTCTCGTAATTTTCTATTGAACTACTTTGGGCATATTGTTTTAGTTTTTGTTTTCTCATCCAGTTATCTAGTTGTTTCCAGCTTTTACCCTGGTCAAGTTGTTCTATATCTTCAGGATTTTCAATGATATCCATTTCAGTCGCGGTTTTTCCAGTTAAACTAAATTTTCGGTCTTGACGCTTTTTCTCGTAAAAGTTAAGGGTAGACCTAAAGGTTCCTACATCTCTATCTTCTTTTTTTTGTTGTGATGGGGTTTTACCCTTAACCTCTACTTTGGGAGATAGATCATCGTCCATCTCCTCATCTAAATCAAAAGTATTGACATTAGTTAGATCAGATAGTTTTTCTCTTTGGGCCTCCAAAGATTGGTGTAGCTGTTCCATAATCTGATTTTCCATTATTCAGGATCCTATGACTTTATAACTTGACTTATACTTAACTGCCGAGTTTAAATTTTTTTCTTTAAATAAAATTGATCTTTGACTTTTAGAATTGTATTTATAACTATAACTTGTTAAGGTTAGTATGTCAAAATCTTTAAAAAAATCCCCCAGTGGGCCACCAACTCCATCATATGAAAGGATATCCTATTTGTACGATGATATCATGGTAGTTCTTGGTGATATTAAAACGGCAGACCTCCCTAATCACGCTGATGAAAATTATGTTCTAGCTTGTAACGATTACATTAGACAAACTCTTTCCCAAATTTATGACCCAGATGTAGTTAAAAAATACCTCTATGATGAGATTTTAAGTCAGTTTGTCTACCAATATTTTGGGGAACTCCTCTATGATTGCCCCTATCACTTTAAAGAGACCCAAGAAATAAAGGAACGTCTAGACGAGAGAATTAGGACACTGAAAAAAATTCCACAAATGGAACAAAGATCTGCGGAATGGTATGCCTATCGTAATAACAGGATAACTGCGAGTGACTTTTCCAGTATTTTTGGAAAAAATGCGTTTAAGTCCCGAGAACAATTACTTCAAGAAAAAACAGATCCCTCCACTATTAACTTTGTTTCAAATGATACCATGCTACATGGGACCCGATTAGAAGATGCTATTTGTCAGACGTATCAGATTTTAGAGAACTGTCAAGTCACTGAATTTGGCTGCCTAGCCCATGATACAATTGATCATCTCGGTGCGTCTCCAGATGGTATTACTGAAGAGGGTGTGATGCTTGAAATTAAGTGTCCACCAAAACGCCCTATTAAAGGACTACCCCCAATCTATTATTGGTGTCAGATCCAATTACAACTTGAAGTTGCTGATCTAAATAGGTGCGATTATGTTGAATGTAAGATAATTGTTATTAGCAAAGCAGACTTCCAGATCCTACTTAAAAATGAGCCACAATACCGGTGTGAAGCGGGTTGTCTAATTGAATGCTGGAATACCAAGGAAAACAAGCTAATTCATGACTACTTTCCTCTTGGTAATAATCTAAATGACGTTGAAAAATGGGAGGACGCTTATTTGGATGGAGTCCTAAAACAAGATAACCTTGATTATCGCAATACTATCTATTGGCAAACCAAAAGTTTAGCAAAATGTACTATTTATCGCGATAAGAGATGGTTTGAGAGGTGTGTTCCAGAGGTTGCTGAGTTTTGGGAACAGGTTAAGGAAGGTCGTGAACTGTTAGCTAATCCTGAAACTAGTGAAAATGACAGTGGTAATGACAATATGTCAGATAATATAGAAACAGAAGTCACGATGGCTGGCTCAGGGTCTAGGAAATCCACCACACAAAAACCAAATAAGAGTTCATCAAAAGAATCAAAATCAAAAAAAAAAGAGTCAGATACCGAATCACAAGTAAGCTCTAGACGAAAAAGCAAAAAAGTCGTCTGTCTTATTTCTGAATGTTCAGATTCAGATTAATCTCTCTCTCTCTCTCTCCTTCTCACTCACTCTCTATACAGAAACAATCTCTATCTCACTTTCATAGTTTTTAACTATTAAATAGGGGAAATTACTTGACAAGACAAATAAATATTTTTTTACCTTTACTAAACAAGCACTAGTTATCGCTAACACCGAGCAATTAAGCCAACTATTAGGATAATTAAGATTAATTATTAGAAGGGCAAGATTGCTTAGTGTTATTAATAGTGGAACTCTATATCCAACTAACCGATAAAATAGAAATGCTAAACTAATTAATGACCAGAGTAAAATGGCATAGACTTGACTACCAATAGACAATCCAAATAAAAATTCACTAACTCCCTGGTAAATCACCCCAATTACAGCCCAAACTAAGCCAAATAGGGAATATAGGTAATAATAATACCGACTTTGAAAGGCAAATAATAGGTAGATATAAAAGTCATAATTATTTTTATATCTAGTTTGATAACTACATTGACATTCTATACATTTGTTAACACTTAATGGTGTTTTTCCCATGATAATCAGATGATCTAGGCACGATGGGTGATAATATTTTTCACACTGACAAGGATGAATCACTTCTCCGGAAATGGGTTCTTCACAGAAATGACAAACAATTTGACTTGGTTCCATTTATAATTTATATTGTCTCATATTTGGTAAGTCTTACTTAAATATATTATTAATTTTTGTCTTAGAGATAAGAACTGATGTATTGTTGGAGAGCAATATCAATGTTACTTAAGTATAACAAGAGGCATCCAAGTTCACTGTAGAAAAAACTGTCGTCATCCTCATCATAATAGTTAGTAATAGTAGCACGGTTATGATTTACCAGGGTTAACAGAATAACTAGATATCGCTTTCTAATCCATTTTAATTGGCTCTTCCAAGAAGCCCAGGTGTCATAACTATCTTTTTGTTTTACATTGGGAACGTCATATTCTTGGTTGACCTGGTCTATCATTTCTGGGATAGATATCAGATAATCTTGGTGGATTTCGTTTAACAGATACATAGGTGAACCCATTGGTAAACTAGATATTTCATTTTGAATGTCGGAATAACAGTTTTCGGTATTATATCTAAGTAGCCAATACATTGGCAGTGGCCTATTAAATTTAAGTCTACTTAAATGGAGCGTTAACTGAATAGTCTTTTTAAAGTAGCTTAGTTCAAGGCAGTCGTCTAAATTAGCGATCGTTTTTACTACTAGATAACAAAACAATAAATAATTGTTAATAAGTATGCGATCTGCTCTACTACCTATTCCACCGCCAAAACAGATAGTCCAGTAGTAATAACCGTGTTTTAGTGTGACTTTTTCGGTAAACTTGGGTTGAGTATTAAAAAGAGGACAATTTAGACAGATTAAACTAGAAAATCTCATCTCGTTAACCACTTGACAATTGTTAACAAGTTGATTTTTCAGATTCGAAAAGTAACCGAGTGGTTTCGGACTATTTGCTAGGTTATTACTTAATAGGCTATCCGTATGTTGGTTAGTTAAATCATAGATAAAATCGGCAATCCCGGTTTCTTGTCTATCTGATACTATACCAATGAGATATCTGGCGAAGCATCTTTCATGGTAAGTAGTTTGTTGGTCACAGTATGGTTTCATCCCTGGTTATTAATTAGGATTTCCTACTATTACTAATTATTAACTAGTTATCTTAAGATAAAAATTTGAAAATAAGCCAAAAGTAGTCTATTTAAATAACTTGATATAAATGCCTTACCTAGTTGACATTGACTTTGATACGGCTTCTATTGCCTGGAGATCCAATAAGATCTATTTAGGTAATGGGAGCTATCGCTATGGTGAAAACCCGATTAGCCAGGTTGAGAAATCATCTCCTCCTCCTAAACCGAGATATAACCTAAGACACCGGCCTAAAACAAACCGGGATTCCCAATCCCAAACACAAATCAAGGAGACGCCAGAAGATAAAAATACCCATTATAATCTGAGACCCAGACCAGTAAATATTCATTAACTAAAAGTAATTTTAATACCATTACCCAAACACTACCCCATAACACTCCCACTCCCACTCCCACTTATGAGTCTTGAAGTAACTTTTCCATCCATGGTTCATTGATCATAAGCCCAATCTGTTCTTTTTCATATTCAGTTAAACGGAAAAAGAAAAAGGTCGCCTTTTCATAAGGTTCTAAATCTAAATGACCTCCCTTTTTAATCCAGTCTTCTAGAGGATAAAATGAAATATTATGTGGAGTATGTCTTAAAAGTATGATAAATTGATAATTACCCTCAGAACGAACAAGTCCAGCAATACTTGGAATTTTTATTTGGTTTTCAGCGTTTATAACTATATTCTCCACTCCAGTAGTTATTTTCTCCAGCAATAGTTCAGCGGCAGCTAGTTTTCTTTTTTGCTGATAACAAGATTCTAGCCAGTTAGATAGACTAGTATTACCAAATATATTCCGGGCAATTCCGTTTATAAGATTTCGGTCTTTTAAATGACTAACTAGTGTCGGGTGAGTATCAGTGTATTTTTGGTAATCAAATGGGATCAAGACATCTATAATATCTTGATCCTCTCTTGATACCTGGTCTGATGGATTGGTGGTTCCAACTATCTCTACATCTGGCTTTTCACTATCACTATTATCACTATTATCACTATTATCACTATTATTACTACTATCTCTACTATCTCTAATATCGTCTTGTTGATTTAAACTAGCCGGTGACTGCCGATTTATCTCAACCGATTCCTCCATAGATTGTTGACTAGTAATTTCTTCAGATAATCTATCTGAATTTTGACCTGGTTTCTGACCATCCGAAACATCAACTTCTTCCATTCCACTATTGTTATTTACGATAGACATATCCGGTTCGGGATGGGATTGACCACTAGGTGTTTCTAAATCCTCCCTGTCTTCATCAGCAGATACATCTCCACTAGTATTATCGTTTTCCTCACCTGGACCCTCATCCAATCCGTCGTCAGATTCTTCAGCAGATATATCTCCGTTAGGCTTCTGGGTTTCATCATCAGATGCCTCACCAGTTTCGTCACCACTTGCATCACCAGTATCGTCGCCACTTTCCACACCTGATATATCTCCACTAGTATTCTCCCCAGAACTCTCACCGGGTTCCTCATCAGAACCCTCTACGGATTCTTCCGTCTCCTGATCTCTGGTAACCTCTACTTCACTCTCCATCGGTCCCTTCTCCTCTTTTACTTTACAGTTATTCTCCAAAGTTGGGTCCATAAAAAAGTTTGATATTTTAACATAATTAGATAAGCTTTAATTATTTTATTATTATTTTTTTCCATTAGTTCGGCTGGTTCCAATTTGTTTGCCGACGAGGTGGATCCCAAGTACTCTTTCTAGTTTATTGATAATTTGAATATTTGGGATCGCCCGCTTGCTTTCATAACTAGCAATAACCTCTGGTTTTTCATTTACAGCCTGAGCTAGGGCTTTTTGAGTTAGTCGCTTCTCGGTTCTTCCCTTGATAATTGCCTGAGCAGTTTCATTACTGACCTTATTATGGCTACCTACCTCTGTTCTGGCAATTTTGGCCAGTTGTTGACCGTCCTGAGATCCTCTCCAAGTAGAGGTATTAACAGCCCCTTGTTTACTCTGGGTTTGAATGGCCATTCCTCTGGCCTTGGCCTCTTTTACAGTAGTTGGTGCCTTTTTCCGGAAGACTACTTTATTCCAATCCTGGTGTTCCATGTTATCACTTTTAAATTTAATAAATATTTAAATTAATTTCAGAGATTCAATTTTTTTCATTGTCTAAAATATAATTAAAACTAATTAATCCCGTGGTTGAAAATATTATTATCATGCCATTGGTAATTGTAGTGGTTTCTATTAAAACCATTATAGACAAGATTGATATGATCTATTACTTTTCTCTCTATAAATTTTCTACCGTCTATAGATATGAGCAATTTAGACCCTTTTTGGAAAAAAGGAATATTAATTTGGTATTTTTTGCCATTATTATCAAAATAAGTATTTAAACCTATTTTAATTTCATCTACCTTAAAAAAATGACAAAAAAACCTGCCAAAATAGGTTGGACCAGTAACATCTATGGGACTTAAACCTTTACGGCTAGCCAAGATATCATCAGTTAATTGATTAATAAGTGATATTAAAAAGGGATTTCTTGGTATAGTTGCCATAAATGATATTTGGATATTATTCTTACTGATTTTAGTATTACGATCTTTTACCAAAATCATATCATCGCTGTGTTCATTAATATTATAGGGAAATAATATTTTTTGAGATAGATCTGAATATATTCCACCATAAAGATATAAGACACAATACCTAAAAAAATCTGCTTTATATGCGGTAGGTATTAACTTCTGGTAGGCCTTTAATGTTTTTGGTCTGAAATTGTTTTTAATAAGTTTAAGACAATCTTCATTACTATAATACTTATACCGGACACCTAAATTTTGACAACTTTGATCAATAGTTAGTTGGATATTAGATGGAATCTTATTTTTAGGAAAAGGACCTGTTCTATACATTATGAGTGGTATTTTAGAAGTAGTTTGAAACGTTTCTTGTACTGTTTTAGGATGATTTTGTCTAGTTTTACCAAATATTAATAATATCGTTAAGACAAAAAAAACTCCTAATATCATAGTAATTATATATAATGTTAATCCTTTCATATCTTATTTATTATAAAATTTTCTTGTAAAACTATTGGTAATAACAAGGGTAATTTTGCCATGGACCATATTCCACACGGCCATTGGGATATAAATTCCAAGGTCCTAAAATATGTATATCCTTGTCTGGCCAAATATATTCATCTAAATGGATCGTAACTAATTCAGACCATCCACTCTCATCATTATTTTTATACTGTTCAATCTCTATTTCTTCATTAAATTTACAAGATATCTGTTTAATATCATCATCTTGTCCAAATATGATCTCACAATCTGCGTCTAACATCCTATTTGCATATTGATCTTCTGACATTTCTAGATTAGTTAACGTCATATCTGCCTGACAACCCATATTTTTAATAGTAAAGTGATACAGTTGGTTTTCAAATTTGGATAAGGGTTTAATTAAACAAAATAGGATATCTTGGTTATGATATTCCTCCAGACACTCCTCGTGACCATCCAAATATAATTCTTGTACTTCCACTGGTATATTTTTTTCCTTTTTGATATAGTGTCTAATTAAAAATTGACGGTAACTTGGATCTTTATCTCTATTAATCTGGTCTTTATCTAAAAACAATTTGCTGCCATCTAAAAAATTAATCTGGACTTGAGGGTTCATCTTGACATATCTTATCATAATTTCATTATATTTCTTAAGTGTTTTATTTTACCACGTGAAATATCTTATATCCTAAGTATTTAAGTTTAAGACACCTAAGTTACAGTAAATATTAAAGTAAATGGATTACACCAATCAGGAACACACCATCACTATGACGGCTTTTATTCCTACCCTACGACCAGAAAATCAACTAACCTATCGTCTTTCAAGGACTATACGGCTATTGTCTTTTTTTGATATTTTTATGGGTATTTTTATGTTTTTCTATGGCAATGTAGGTCTGTTAATTTTTATCAGGATCTTATATTGTATTATTGGTTATTATGGAGCAAAACATTATAATCAATGTCTGTCAACCTTTTATACCAGTTTTTTAGCACTTACAACAATAGGTGAATTAACACTGGTCTATTACTACCAACAGTTATACCATCAAGGTTTAATTAACGAGGCAATGTTAACCGTCGGTATTTCTTATAGCATACTCTTTTTCCTAGTTAAATTATATATTTTACGTTTTGTTTGTCAATTTGTCAGACTACTTAAATATTTATCGGGTGAGGATAAAACAGAGCTTATCTTGTATGATAGTCAACCAGTGGAAATAGTCTACTGGTAACCAATTATTTAAAGCTTAACTAGCTTAACTAGTTTAACTATATGATTAACTAGTTAAGTTTCATGGACGACTTTTTAAAACATTCTGAACCTATCGCAGTTCAATACCCCAGTAATTCTGGTATTTATACTGCTTTTGTCTACGGTAAAGTATTATTAGCCAATCTAAATATTCCTGAAATTCAGAGGGAAATTGATAGTGAATGGGTTGAGACATTAGTTAGTAGCTTGATACAGGAATATCAAAAGCAGGGGTATTTTGACTTTTCCACCTTTTCTCTGTGTTATTTCAAAAATGAACTATATCTCTTAAACGGACAGCACCGCTATGCCGCTCTTAGAAAAATTCATGATCTTAAGGATTATCCAGATATTCAAATTAAGGTTGAAGTCAGGGAAGTAACAAGTCTTCAAGAGATGAATCAACTCTGGACTATAACTAACCGGAGTAATTCTGTTAAAATAGTTAAAAATTGTAATGATCAACTGGTTATTAATGGTCTCCGCCGATATCTGGGTCATACTTACCCACATTATATTTCTAAATCAGCAAAACCTCATAAGCCAAACATTAATCTAGACCATATGGTGGAAAAACTAGAAGAGTTTCAGCTAATAGAAAAATTAAAAATTAGCTCCGACTAACAATTAATTGATTTAGTAATTCAACTAAATAATTTTTATGGCCAAGTGGCCTATCAACTTGAAAGGTGGCGACAATGGAAAGTTCCAGATGTTGAAAAGTATTTGGACAAATGTCGCCAAAAATCCCATTCCAAAACTCTCTATTTGGGGATATTTCATAATTTTGAATGGCTCCAACGAATTCTAGTTCATGTCTTGGAAGGGCAAGATTATGGTGATATGCCACATTACCTTATTAATAGACAACCAAGAAAGACAAGTCAGCACTTGAGAGATTTAGTCTGGAAAAAAAGAAATAATAGTTTGATGGGAAAATGTTTTGTTTGTCAAAGTCCACTGGAATTTAAGGATTTTCAATGTGGACATATTAAAGCTTATTTTTAGGGTGGGGGAGAAAGTAAACTGTCTAATTTGGAACCAATTTGTGGGGATGTAATCGGGATATGGGGGTAGAAAATTTATTAACTTATAAAAATAGACAATTTCAGAGTGTAAATTAAATATCTAATTATAAGTTTATAATGGAAGATTATAACCGATACAAAAAATACAAGCAAAAATATAAAAATCAAATAAAACTAGGTGGTGCGGAGTCCGTTAAACAAATAGGTAATCCAAGTGATAAACTGACACAATCTAATCCTGTTCCGCCCAGTCCGTTAAAATCACCCCCGTGGACTATGCAAGGATTGCGTGACAGAGCTGGGACAGCAATAACATATACTAAAGAGACAGCTGGGACAGCAATGTCAAAGGAACCACAATCTAATCCTGTTCCGTCCAGTCCGTTAAAATCACCCCCGTGGACTATGCAAAGAATTCGTGATAGTACTGGGGAAGCAATGTTAGATGCTCAAGAGAAAGCTGGGACAGCAATAGCATATACTAAAGAGAAAGCTGGGACAGCAATAGCACATGCTAAAGAGAAAGCGGGGGAGACTAAAAAAAGCATTACAGACGGGAAAGACTATGCAGCGGAAAGATTTGCGTCTGCTACTCAAAGTAAAGCCGAAAAATTGGATGATATTGAAAGAAATTCAAAAGAAATTGATAATATATTTAATAAGCTAACACCACCAGGTGTTAGCCTAGATTTCAATCCTTATTACAATGCACTAACACTAGAAGAAACAGATGATTTAAATATTTTAACTAGTAAAATTGATTTGATTTGTAATGATCTCCTTGTTAGATTAATTTTTCTATTTGGTAATGAAGGTATCAGAAATAAATATAGCAGTGATGTAGATTTTAAGACCAAAGTCGTGTATATAGTTAAAAAAATATCGGATGTAATTTCTGATTATCTTACTAAAGTTAAAGATACTATAAAAAATGAGCAAAATAATACATCTATGTTTGCCTTAGGTATATTAGCCTCTATTGTAATGGGAGATCAATATAAATTATTAGGCTATGATGTATCTGAAATGTTTAAATACATCTATACTTTATCCAGCAGTATGTCCGCTTATAAAATTACTTTAGATAACAATGAAGACGGAGATATACCTAAATTAAATTTACCAGTTGAATTTCCCCAAAAACAGATCGGAAATAACCCGTGGCTAGCCACTATTGCAAATGAAGTGCAATTGGCTAATTCCCAAAAAATGAGTTGAGGAGCTCAATTAGATCCAGGACCTGCTATTTAATAAGTCACTTTTAAAAATTAATAAATTAGCCATTTTATATAATAAACTTAACCTTGGTTTAACAAAAAGGTTATTTCACGATATTTCTGTAAATACTAGGGTAGATACTAGGTTAGCTTTAATGCATTTCTTTAAATCTAACCTAGAACCATAGATGGTTGAAACTAAAAAACTAGAAACCGAAGGTGTCTACTTCGGAATTTTAACCTCTATTATCACAATAGTTGGTTTTGTAGTTGGTCTTGTCGGGAGTGGAAATACTGACCGAGGAGAAATCATTAGTAGTATTGTAGCTATGTCTATCGCTGATAGTATGGCAGACGCCTATGGTATCTATATTAGTAATAAAACCCAAAGTGACGAGATCACTGATCTTCAAGCCATTAGAGGTGCGACCTATGCCTTTGTTTCTAAATTTCTCTGTCAACTTAGTTTTATCGTTCCCTTTTTCTTAATTACACATCCCGAAGGCTCCGCTCTAGCCTGTGCGATTTGGGGTATTTTAATTTTAATCACTATTTCCAAATATATTGCGGAGTCAAGTAAGGAAAGCTGGGGAAAGTCCAGTGTCAGAATTTTAGGGGTCACCAGTGCTACTACTATCACTTGTATCTACGTCACACGATGGATTAT